>Ga0126306_10001931_pt1 | contig 11413 bp, 6 predicted proteins | sample Plot27_FD_92592 | JGI IMG/M metagenome (GOLD analysis project Ga0126306, IMG submission 92592) | Serpentine soil microbial communities from UC McLaughlin Reserve, CA, USA - Plot27 | ecosystem: Environmental > Terrestrial > Soil > Grasslands | place: USA: UC McLaughlin Reserve, Lake County...
GCGCACGGCGTCGTCGTCGGTCTCGGGCAGCACCGCCTCGGCGACGCGGGCGCCCTCGGCGGTCTGCTGGCCGATCCAGCCCAGGTACTGCCGCAGCGTGCCGTTCGTCGCCTCGGACCACGCCCGGGCCTGGTCGGCCACGAACCGGACCCGCCGCCACAGGTCCCGCGGTCGTCCCTCGGCCTCGCCCAGTTCGAGGACGCGGCGGTCGCGCACGATCCGATCGATCAGCTCGCTCGGCGGGTGCCACAGCCGGGCCTCGTGCAGCTCGTCGAGGTAGGCGAGCGCCCGGGCGACGGGGTGGTCCTGCGGGACCTCGTCGGGGCCGCGCCGGGCGGGGTCGAAGCGCCCGCCGAGCTGGCGATAGGTGACGAGGTCGTCGTCGCCGCAGGCGAACAGCGGCGAGCGCAGGGCGGCGACCACGCTCAGCTCGTCGGTCGGGTCGTCGACGGCGCGAAGGGTCAGCAGCAGGTCGCGCACCAGGCGGCTGGCGTAGACGAGCGAGGCCGACTCGGCGCGGTAGGCGACGCCGACGGCGCTGAGGGCGTCCTCGAGGGCCGGCAGCACCGTGCGGGTCGGCACGAGGATCGTGATGTCGCGCGCCCGGCACGGCCGCCACGTCCCACCCGACCGGTCGCCATCGGCGTCGCCGGGCCCAGCCGGGTCATGGCTGGTCCCGCCATGGTCGGCGGGATCGGACGCCGTGGCGTCGCCGAGCAGGGCGGTGACCTTGCCGTCCGCCGCAGCGCGGTCGGCACGATCCCGTCCATGGTCGTCCGGTCCGGCGGTGGTTGGCTCGGCAGCGACGTGGATCCTGCCGGCGCCCGCGCCGGCGAGCCCGACGAGGCCCGGTGCCTGGTCGGCCGGTCCGCGGGTGGTCGACTGGGCAGCGAGGTGGGTCCCGCCGCCGTCCGCTCCGGCGAGGCCGGCGCGATCTGGTCCGTGGTCGGCGGTGATCGGACCGGTCGGAACGTCGGCGGCGTCGCTCGGTCCGGCGAGGCGTGTGTCGCGGTCGCCGTCGGGCCCGTCGACGTCGGCGATGGTGTCGGCGCCGCCCGGGACAGAGTGGGTGGGCGCGCCGGTGGCGGTGACGAGCCAGCCCTCGTCGAGGGCGCGGCGGACGGCGGCGGCGACCTCGGTGGACTCGCGGGTGCGGACCTCGGCCGCTCGGGGGCGGTCGGTGTGCTCGACACGGCCCAGCACGCTGACCGCCGGGCCGCCCGGGGCGTCCTCGCGCACCGGGACGAACGGCTCGTAGGCCGGCTGGGAGGGCTGGCCACCCCGCTCGCTCGGCTTGATGAGGTGGCCGAACGCCTTGTTGACGGCGTCGATGATCCCCCGGCCGGAGCGGAAGTTCGTGGTGAGCGCCAGCTTCCGCCCACCCCGGCCGAAGCGCTCGGCCGCCCGCAGGAACAGGGAGATGTCGGCCCGCCGGAACCGGTAGATCGACTGCTTGGGGTCGCCCACGAAGAAGAGGCGGCCGGGGTCGGGCTCGACCTCGTCCCATGCCGTCGGGGCCGCGTCGGGGAGGTCGGGCACCAGCCGCAGGACCGGGCGCTCGACCGGCGCACCGCCGTCGGCCTCGGACGCAAGTGGCTCGGGCGGGACCGGCTCGGGTGGGGGCGTGGCGATGAGGACGGCCAGTTCGACCTGGATGGGGTCGGTGTCCTGGAACTCGTCGATGAGGAGGCGCCGGTAGCGGTCGTGCAGCGAGCGGCGGACGGCCGCGCCGTGCCGCGGATCGCGCAGCAGCTGCCGCGCCAGGACGAGCAGGTCGTGGAACTCGAGTCGGCCCTCATCTCGCCGCTCGGCGGCGGCGTCGAGCGTGAAGCGGCGCAGCTCGACCGCCAACCGCTCGACGGCGGCGAGCGCGACCTCGTTGCGCAACGCCTCGCAGCGGTCGCTGATGTCGTCGACCCGGCTGCGCAGGCCGTCGAGGTCGTGGCCCGGCGGCCAGTTGCCCTTCGCGCCCCGGCGGCTGGCCCTCACGCGGGGCCGGCCGCCGTCGGTGCCCAGCAGCGCCAGGCGGGTGTACTCGTCACCGGCCGCCCGGGTCCGCTCGGACCACGCCCGCAGGTCGCCGAGGAGGAGCGCCAGCCGGTCGGAGCCGTCGGTGCAGTCGTCCTCGGCGCACACGGCGTCGAACTCGTCGAGCAGGGCGGTGAGCCGGTCATCCCACGGCTCGGGCTCGGCGGCGGACGACGGGGCCTGGTCGAGGGCCAGGTCCCAGTTCTCGCCGAAGGCGACGGCGATCGCCCGCAGCGCCGTGAGCCGGGCGCCGGCCGCGGTGGCCAGCAGGAGCGGCCGCTCGACGGCCGGGTCGGCGAGCAACTCGTCGACGAAGGAGGACCAGCGGTCTTCGAAGGCGACGGCCGAGGCCACCTCGTCGAGGACCTCGACGCGGGGCGGGAGCCCGGCCTCGATCGGGTGCTCGACCAGGATGCGCTGGGCGAAGCCGTGCAGCGTGCCGATAGCGGCGCTGTCGAGCTCGTCGAGGGCGGCCGAGCAGCGGGCGACCGCCGGGTCGTCGGCGTCGGCCCACGCCGCCGTCCGCACGTCGGCCAGGGAGCGGCGGACCCGGTCGCGCAGCTCGGCCGCCGCCTTCTCGGTGAACGTGATGGCCGCCAGCTCGGACAGGGTCGCCGTGCCGGTGGCGACGAGCGCCACGATGCGGCCGACCAGCGCGTGCGTCTTGCCGGAGCCGGCCCCGGCCTCGACGAACAGCGTCTCGTCGAGGTCGTGGGCGATGCGATGCCGGGCGTCGGCGTCGGGCTGGTCGGGCGGGAACAGGGTCACCGGGCCGCCTCCAGCTCGTCGTCCGGCTCCGCCAGCGAGGCGTAGGCGACGACGGCGGGGTCGTCGCGCATGTGCTCCCAGTCGCGGCGGAGTTCGGTGACGCCCATGCCGTCGGGGTCGCAATAGCGGCAGTTGACGTAGAAGCCGCCGGCGTCGTCGGGGCGGGAGGGGAACACGCCCCGCTCGATGCCGTCGGCAATCGTGGCGAGGGCGCCGGTCACGCGGTCGAGCACGGCCCCGTCGACGGCGTAGCCCAGCCGGACGAACCCCTCTCGATCGGACACGAACCAGTACTCGGCGCGGGCCGGGGCGTCGGGCACGCCGTGGACCGCCCGGGCGGCCTGGGCGTAGATGGCCAGCTGGAGCCGGGTGCCGTGCTTGTGGGGATCGTCGCCGGTGAGGCCCCGGTAGGACGTCGACCGGCCGGTCTTGTAGTCGGTGACCACCAGCGTGCCGTCGTCGGCCAGGTCGAGGCGGTCGATGGCGCCGCTGAACTGGAGGATGCGCCCGTCCGGCAGCGGGAGCGCCACCGCCTCGTGGGGCGAGCCCTCCCGGCCGAACGTCAGCTCGGCGGCCAGCGGGCGGGTCCGGCTGGCGCGGCGGTAGCGCTCGTCCTCGCGCAGGAACCGCTCGGCGAGGGCCACGACCTGCGCCCGGTCGCGCCGCCAGAACACCGGGCGGCCGGTCATGCCGCGGGCCTCGTAGTCGTCGCAGGCCTCGGCGGCGAGCTGCGCCATGGCACGAAGGTCGTCGTCGGACCACGGCTGGTCGGGGCCGGGGCGCTCGTGCTCGGGTCGGTCGAGCACCCGGCGGAGGAACGTCTCCAGCACCTCGTGGACGAGCGACCCCTTGTCGAGGGGGGTGATCGTGAGCTGGCGCTCGGGGGCCTCGATGGGCTCGACGCCGAGCAGGTAGCGGACGAAGTAGGCGTGCGGGCAGGTCGCCCACGCCTCCAGTCGGGTGGCGGACGTCGTCGTGTCGGCGGGTGACGGGATCGCCAGGCCGCCCAGGTTCCCGTCGAAGCGGGTGAAGGACCGGCTGCGGCGGGCCGCCACGACGTCGGCGCCGGCGGCGGCCACCGCGTCGGTGGCGCGGTGGCCGCCCGCCCGGAGCCGGTACTCCTGCTCGGTGGCCGGGAACGCCACGTGGGTCACGGCGTGGGCGAACGACGGCACGTGGGTGAGCCACGGCTCGTCGAGGTGGAGGAACCCGTCGGCGGTCACTTCGCCGCCGCGCAGCTGGGACGCCACCTCGAGCAGCCAGCGGGACGGGACGCGGTCGTTGCTGGCCCGCAGGTCGCCGCGGGGTGCGCACAGGAGGTGGCGCGCGGAACCGGCGACCGCGGCCCGCAGGTGGCGGTGCTGGCGGTCGACCCGCTCGCGGGCGAGGGGCAGTTCGCCGCCGGCCCGGCGGCGCTCGTGGTCGGGGAGCAGCGAGTCGTCGCGTACGACGCCCGGCAGCGTGCCCTCGGCGAGGCCGACGACGACCAGCAGGTCGAGGTCGAGGCCGGGAGCGAAGGACAGCGGGGCGACGAGCACGCCCTCGCCGAAGCGCCCCACCCGGCCGAGGTCGGCGTCGAGTTCCAGTTCGAGCGTGCGGCGGAAGGTGTCCAAGGTCGGCGGCTCGTCCACGGCATCGAGGGCGGCGAGGCGCTCGAGGGCGGCGTCGACCTTGTCGGCCGCCCGGTGCTCGTCGGGCGGCCACGCCGAGCGCTCCTGCGTGTCGCCCAACAGGCGGGCGGTGAGGCGGCGCAGCCACCACGCCCGCTCGCGCCACCTGACGGCGGTCGTGGCGGCGGTGTCGAGCTCGGTGATCAGGTCGAGGACCACGCGCCGGAGGTCGCGCGCCCGCGCGGCCCGCCGCCGGGCCCCGTCGCCCCACCGCCGGACCGGCTCGTCGTCGCCGTCCCCGGCGGTGGGCGCGTCGGCGCACTCGCCGGGAGCGTCGGGAGCGTCGGGAGCGTCGGGAGCGTCGGGAGCGCCCGGACCGCCGGGATCACTTGATGCGCCGGAAGCGCCGGGCCCTGGAGCCGGCGCCACGCCGGCCGGTTCGGACTCGTCCTTGGGAGCGTCGAGCGCGGTGGCGCGCGCCTCGAGGCCGTCGGCGAGGCGGGCGAGCAGCGCATCCCAGTCGTGGCGTCCCGCGACCACCCCCGCCTCGCGGGACAACCGCTCCCACTCGCCCATCGGCGCCGGGGCACCCGAGGGCCCTCGCACCGCTGTGCGGGCCAGGAGGCCCATGACGTCGCGCCGCCGGTAGGCGTGGTCGGGCAGGGCCAGCAGGTCTCCCACGACCCGCCCCACCGCGCTGGACGCCAGCGGGTGGACGGCCACCCCGTTGCGGGGTACCCCTGCGGCGGCCAGGTGCTCGTGCAGTAATCGCCCGTAGGGCTCGGGGGCGCCGTAGAGCACGGCCACCCGCTCGAGCGGCGTCCCCGCCCGGGCGGCGTCGACCACGGCGCGCACCGCCGCCCGAACCTCGTCGTCGGCGTCGGAGGCCGTGAGTACGCGGGTCCGCTCGGGCGCCACCGGCCACGGGGCCTCGACACCCCCGCCCGACGCCGTGCCCGGCGAGACCCCGCCGGGCGACCCGGTCCCCCTCTGGCCCGGGCTCCGGCCCGCACGCGCGCCGACCGGCCCGCCCGGGGCGCCCGGCCCGCCAGGCCCCGGCCCCGAGCCCGGGCCAGGACCAGCGCCAGGGGCGCCGGCGGACAGGCCCACCGTCGCCGTGCTCGACGGCGCGTCGCGCATAGCCGGCACGACCGGCCGGCCGGGCGCCACCGGCTTGCAGGCCAGGCGGTCGAGCGAGCGGGCCACGCCGGCGTCGGCGGACGCCACGCCGGTGGTGCCCGCCACGACCGTCGTGGGCCAGCGGTCGGCGACCGCCCGCAGCAACGCCGCCTGGGACCGGGACAGCTCCTGCACCAGGTGGACCACCACGTGGCCCACGTCGCCGACGACCGAGTCGCCGGAGATGGCCGCCTCGGTGGCGGCGGCCGCCAGGTCGGACTCGTCGTACCAGCCGGGCGCGAGCCGGGCGCGGGCCTGGCGGTGGAGGCGGACCACGTCGGCGGCCCGGGGCGAGGCCGTGCGCACCGCGGCGAGCGCCGCGTCCGGCACCTCGGCCAGCAGGCCGTGGGCGACCACCAGCGCCGCCTCGGTCGCCGGGTGGGATGCCACGGGGGCGAACACCCCGGGGTCGGCGGCGAGCGCCTGGCGCATGGCGGCGGCGACGACCGGCGTGGACACCGGGCGTCGCTTGGCGGCCGCCAGCCGGTTGGCGCCGAGCAGCTCGGCCAGCCGGTAAGGCGTCACGAACGTCACGCCGGCCAACCCCCGCCCGCCGGGCACCACGGCGCCGGCGGCGCCGCTCGCCAGCAACCGCCGGGCGGTCACGCCGGCGTGGTTGGCGGGGACGACGACCGTGACCGGCGCCAGTGGCTCGCCCGCCTTGGCGGCCGTCACGGCCTCACGCAGGGCGAGCAGCGCAGGCCGCCCGTACGGCGTCGTCACGAGGTCGATCGGCACGCACGCCAGGGTAGGCAGGGGGTGTGACAGGTACCGGTGACCGCACCGACGGCCACGACACCAAATCGGCCGCGCCCCTTCCCGAGCCACAGCGCGACGCCCAACGCGACGAGGCCCCGGGCGACACTCACGTCCTGCTGGTCCGCCACGGGCACGCCCGGGCCGTCGAGCTGGGCGTCGTGGCCGGCCACGCGGGCTGCGCCGGCCTGTCCGCCACCGGACGCCGCCAGGCCGAGGCGCTGCGGGACCGGCTGGCCGCCGCCGGGACGCGGGCCGATGTCGTGGTCACGAGCGTCCTGCCCCGGGCGATCGAGACGGCCGAGACGATCGCCCCCGCCCTCGGCATGGTCCCCACCGCCATCCCCCACGACTGCGAACTGTGCGAGCGGCACCCGGGGGAGGGGGACGGCCTGACCTGGGACGAGTTGGTCGGCCGCTACGGCGCGCGCGACCCCCTCGGTGACCCCGACCGCCCCATGTCGCCGGGCGGGGAGAGCGGCCGCTCGTTTCGCCGCCGGGCACGCGACCGGGTCCAGCGGCTGGCCGACGAGCACCGCGGCCGGAGGATCGTGGTCGTCACCCACGGCGGGGTGATCCTGGCCGTCACGCTGGGCTTCCTCGGGCTCGGGCCCCGCAGCTTCGCCCACGACCTGGCCAACACGTCGCTCACCGAGTGGGTCCGCACGCGGGACGGGCGCTGGCTCCTCCACCGCTTCAACGACGCCGCCCACCTCGAGGACGTCCACCCGGAGGACGCCCGGGACGACGGGGTGGCCCCGGCCACGCCCGCCGTCGCCCGCCGCGGGCACCGGTGAGGTCGGCGTGGCCTGCTGGTGATGCCGCGCGTCGTGGTGCCAAAATGCCGCCGGGCGGACGACCTGTGTCCGCCTCGCCGTCCCAGGGAAGACACACGGCAGGACGAGATCGACCCACCGGCACGTGGCAGACGATGACTGACGGACGCAGCACACCCCTCTCGCACACCGCTCGATTCGAGTGCGACGCGCTCGCGATCCGGGGCGCCCGCGCCCTGGTGGGCGAGATGCTGACCCGCGAGGGCTGGGCGCCGCTCGACGTCGAGCGGGCGCGGCTGGTGGTGTCCGAGCTGGTGGCCAACGCCGTCGTCCACGCCCGCAGCCCGTTCACGCTGAGCTACAGCTACGACGGGGTGCTCCGGGTGGGCGTCACCGACGACGACCCCCACTCCGACCCCCACCCGAAGGACGCCGAGCCCGGTCGTATCGGCGGCATGGGCCTGCGGCTGGTGGCCGAGATCAGCCGCGACTGGGGCGTCCGATCGCACCGCCACGGGCAAGACCGTGTGGAGCGTGCTCGAGCCCCAGCACGACCGGCAGATGGCGTCCCGCAGCGGCGCGTGACCGCGACGACCGCCCATGAGCCCCTCGATCCACGGACCCTCATCGGACGCATGACTGCGAACTTCCCCGGGACGTTCGACCACGACGACCCCCGCCGCGCCGCCGAGCTCGCGGCGCTCGACGGCTTCATCCTCGAGGCCGAGCTGCTCGACGACGACCGTGTGCGCCTGTCGCCCTGCGGCGAGCTCGACATGCTGACGGTGCCGGCGTTGCAGCAGCGGGTCGAGGGCTTCCTGAGCGAGCACGCCACCGTGGTGATCGACCTGAGCCGGCTGACGTTCGTCGACTCGGCCGGCATGCGGGCCCTGCTCCTCGCCCACGGCACGGGGAAGGTCGAGTTGAAGGACCCCTCGCCGGTGGTCCTGCAGACCTTCGAGGTGGCGAAGGTCGCCGCGCTGCTGCTGGGCGACAGAGCGCCCGGATGACCGTCCGATGATCTCCGGCAGCGACCTGGTCCGCCTGGCGGCCGCGCTCGGCCGCCAGCGGCCCGCCGCCAGCGACTTCGGCTCGACGCCGGCGCCGGACGAGTCGCTCACCCACGCCCTGGCGCAGGCCGTCCACGCCTCGCGCAGCGCGGTGATGCTGACCGACGCCGAGCTCGACGCCCCCGGGCCCCGGGTGCTGTACGTCAACCCGGCGTTCGAGGCGCTCACCGGGTGGCGGGCGGCCGAGATCGTCGGCGGCGACCCCCGGGTCCTCCAGGGGCCGGCGACCGAGCGCAGCGTCCTCGACCGCCTGCGCCGGGACCTGGAGGAGACGGGGTCGTTCGAGGGCCGGGCCATCAACTACCGCAAGGACGGCTCGCCCTTCGTGATGTCGTGGCGCATCGCCACCGTCGCCGGCGCCGACGGCCGGCGCACCGGCTACGTGGCCATCCAGGACGACGTCACCCGCACCTGGCTGGCCCAGCTGCGCGAGCACGAGACGCTCGACGCGCTGCAGCAGGCGCTGCTCCCGACGCCGGCGCCGGAGGCCGAGGGGCTCGAGGTGGCCGTCCGGTACCGGCCCGCCGACGACCTCACCCACCTCGGCGGCGACTGGTACGACACGGTGTCCTCCGACGACGGCGCCACGCACCTGGTCGTCGGCGACATCAGCGGACACGGGACGGCCTCGGCCGCCCGCATGGGCCAGTTCCGGTGGGCGCTGCACGCCCTGCTCGCCGCCGGGCTCACCCCGGTCGACGCGCTGAGCCAGGTCCGCCGGATGAGCGGCGAGACCACCACGTTCGCCACCGTGGCCATCGCCACCGTGCCCGCCGGGCGCGACCGTGTCGACGTCGTGACCGCAGGCCACCCGCCGGTGGTCCACCTGGCGGCGGACGGGGTCACGACCCTGCTGTCCACCGACCTCGCCCTGCTCGGGCCGGGCACGCCGCACGCCGCGGTCGTCCCGGCCTCCTACCCGCTGGCGCCGGGCGATGTCCTGTGCTCCTACACCGACGGCCTCGTCGAGCGGCGCACCCGTCTGGTCACCGAGGGCATCGACATGCTGTGCCGCCACCTGGCATCGACACCGCCCAAGCCGGTCGAGCCGCTCGCCGGGTACCTGTCGGGCCTGGTGGCGGCGCTGGCCGCCGACCAGTCCGAGGACGACACCGCCGTCGTCCTGGCGCGCCTGGCCTGAGCCGGCCGCCCGCCCCGTACGAGCCGTGGACGCGAACGTGGCCGGAGACCAGGGAACCGTGCCCGGGAGGTCGGCGTCCGTAGGGGGCGATGGGACTCCACACCGTGCACCACGCCACGGTTCCCGTGGGTCGCCTGCGCCGTGACGCCCGGGCGGGCCAACGGGCGGTGCGCGACGGCTTCACCCAGGCCGTCGCCGACCACCACCGGGACCTGGCCCGCTTCGCCTTCCGCCTCTGCGGCGACCGCGACCGCGCCGAGGACGCCGTCGCCGAGGCCTACGCCAAGGTGTGGCCCCGGTGGCACCGCGGCAACGTCGACGACCTGCTGCCCTACCTGCGCCGGGCCGTCGTCAACGAGGTGTACAGCCGCGGCCGCCGCAAGCTCGTCGAGATGCGCCACGCCGAGCGGCCGTCCGCCCGGCCCCGCAGCGGCCAGTTCGAGGCGATCGTCGGCGACCGGGACGCCCTGACCGAGGCGCTCGAGCGGCTCCCGGTCCACCAGCGGGTGGTGGTCATCCTGCGGGTGGTGGAGGACCTCACCCCCGACGAGGTGGCCGACCTGCTCGGCGTGGCGCCCGGGACCGTGAAGTCCCGCCTCTCGCGTGCCCTCGACGCGCTCCGTGACCTGCTGGAGGACGGCGACGATGCCTGATCTCGACCTCGAGGATCGCGTGCGGGAGACGATCACCCGCCAGTCGCTGGCCTACAGCCCATCACCCGACCTGCCCCAACGCATCGAGGCCCGCGTGCGGGACCGGCGCCGCGCCCGGTCCGCCGTCCTCGGCGCCGTGGCGGCCGGCGTCCTCGCCGTCGGCGGCCTCGGGGCCGCCCTCGTGGCGCAGACGGGCGACTCGGACGTCGAGATACAACCGGCCGACGCGACCACCTCGACCGCCACCACCGTCCCGCGGGCGACGTCGACCACGCCGGCAACGACGACCACCACCGCCGGGCGCCCGTCGACGACGCCGTCCACCTCGGCGACAACGACGACCAGCCCGACGACGCCCACGACCGCGGCGCCGCCCCGAGAGCCCTCCGGTGTCCCCGTCACGGACGGCACCCCGCTCGACCGCGCCGGCATCGGGCCGGTCGAGGGCGGCATGACGCTGCGGGAGGTCGAGGCGGCCGGGATCCCGTTCACGATCGGCGAGCCCATCGGCCCGGGCTCGACGTGCAACGTCGCCAGCCTCGACGGCACCGGCCTGTCGCTCCTGATCACGACCGCGGCAGGCCCGACGACGGTCGACCCGCTCGACTGGGTCGTCCAGTCGGTCCAGGGCGGGACGTCCACCGTCGAGGGCGTTGCCATCGGCCAGACCCGGGCCGAGCTCGAGGCCGCCTACGGCCCGCCCACCAAGGTGCAGGACTACCCGTACCTCACGAACGGCACGGTGGAGGTCTTCGCCCAGGGGGCGTTCGCCTACAGCGCCACGCTTGACGGCGACGGGGTCATCACCGAGCTGGAGTCCGGCCTGGTCGACGGCGTGGGGAACCTGGAGGGCTGTGCGTGACGGCGGACCGTCAGCGGCCGGCATCCGTGACGGCGTCGGACACGGCCCCACCCCGGGTCGCCTCCAGGGGGACCTCGCCCTCGATGCGGGGCACCCGCAGCTCGACGGTCACGGTGCCGTGATGGCCCTCGTAGCGGACGACGTTGTACGTCGAGGCGTACACGACCAGCCGGGCGGTCAGCGCCAGCCAGGCCAGCACGGCGAACACGACGCCGATCGACCCGTACAGCGCCGAGGACGAGGACACGGCGTGGGGCACGTACACGCCGCCGATCAGCTTGAGGGCCTCCAGCCCGACCCCGCCCGCGATCGCCCCCGGCAGGTGCGTCCGCCAGGGGACGTTGACGTTCGTCAGCGTCCGGAACATCCACAGGAACAGGACCGTGTCGAGGACCAGGCCGACCAGAACCGTCGGCACGATCGCGGGGCCGGGCAGCCAGTTGATGACCGGGCCGAGGGCCATCGAGCCCAGGAAGAGGACGCCGGCGCCCGCCAGCCACGCCACGCCGACCAGCTTGCTGGTCAGGCCCCGGCCGGTCGTCTGCCAGGTCACGTTGAGCGCGGCCTCCA
>Ga0126306_10001932_pt1 | contig 11411 bp, 11 predicted proteins | sample Plot27_FD_92592 | JGI IMG/M metagenome (GOLD analysis project Ga0126306, IMG submission 92592) | Serpentine soil microbial communities from UC McLaughlin Reserve, CA, USA - Plot27 | ecosystem: Environmental > Terrestrial > Soil > Grasslands | place: USA: UC McLaughlin Reserve, Lake County...
ACGCCCTCCTGGATGCGGGCGCCGGCGCCGTCGTTGAGCCCGACGACGGGCGCCCCGGCCTTGAGGGCCAGGTCCATCAGCTTGTGGATCTTGTCGGCGAACACCTCGCCGAGGGCGCCGCCGAACACCGTGAAGTCCTGCGAGAACACGAAGACCTTGCGGCCCTCGACCGTGCCCCAGCCGGTGATGACGCCGTCCGTGTAGGGCCGGTCCTCGAAGCCGGACTCGAGCGGCCGGCGGGCCAGGAGGTCCAGCTCGTGGAACGACCCCTCGTCCAGCAGCAGCGCGATGCGCTCGCGGGCCAGCAGCTTGCCGCGCTCGTGCTGGCGGTTGCGCGACTTGTCGCTACCGGGAGCGAGCGCCTCTTCCTTGCGTTTCGCCAGGTCGGCGATGCGCTCGCTCATCGAGTGGTCGACCATGGCGCCAAAGTACCGGCGACCTGGGTTCTGTCCGAAATCGTCGGTGCTACGCCCCCGGAACGCCCCGCCTGGGTACCCTCCCGGCCGTGCAGCTGCCGGTCATGCCCCCCGTCGCGCCGATGTTGGCCAAGGCGGTCCACGAGGTCCCACCCGGGCCGGGACTGGTCTACGAGCCCAAATGGGACGGCTTCCGATGCGTGGTCTTCCGCGACGGCGACGAGGTCGAGCTGGGCAGCCGGAACGACCGGCCGCTGACCCGCTACTTCCCGGAGATGGTCGAGCCACTGCGCCAGGTGCTGCCCGAGCGGTGCGTCGTCGACGGCGAGCTGGTCTACGTGGGCGACCACGGGCTGGACTTCGACACGCTCCAGCAGCGCCTCCACCCCGCGGCCTCGCGGGTGAACAAGCTGGCGGCCGAGACGCCGGCCCGGTTCGTGGCGTTCGACCTGCTGGCCGTCGGCGACCGCGACCTCACGCCCGAGCCGTTCACCGAGCGGCGGCGCCTCCTCGACGAGCTGGTGGGGCGCGACCACCCGCAGGTCCACGTCTCGCCGGTGACCGACGACCCCACGGTGGCCGAGGACTGGTTCCGCCGCTTCGAGGGCGCCGGCTTCGACGGGGTCATGGCCAAGCCGGCCGACGGCCCGTACCTCCAGAACGAGCGCAAGATGCTCAAGGTCAAGCACGAGCGCACGGCCGACTGCGTGGTCGCCGGGTTCCGCCGGCACAAGGACGGCGAGGGCGTCGGCTCCCTCCTGCTCGGCCTCTACGACGACGAGGGCCGCCTCCATCACGTGGGCGTGGCCACCTCGTTCACCAAGGCGCGCCGCGGCGAGCTGGTCGGCGAGATCGCGCCCCTGCGGGAGGACGCGCTGCGGGACCACCCGTGGCGCGAGTGGGCCGAGGCGTCGGCCCACGCCCGCGAGGACGCCAGCCGCATGCCCGGCGCCCCCAGCCGCTGGAACGCCAAGAAGGACCTGTCGTGGGACCCGCTCCGCATCGAGCGGGTGGTCGAGGTCCGCTACGAGCACCTGCAGGGCAACCGGTTCCGGCACGCCACCCGGATGGTGCGCTGGCGGGACGACAAGCGGCCCGAGCAGTGCACCTACGACCAGCTGGAGGAGGTGGCCCCCGCCGAGATGATGGCGGTGTTCGGGGCCGCTCCCCGGGAAGGGTCCTGACTAGGCCCCGGCTCGGCGTCTGAACGACGTTCGGGTCTGGGCTTGACCCGCTGGTCAAGACATGGTCGGCTAGTGCGGTCCCGGCCACGCGATTGAGGGGTATGACGCAATGACGGACACCGCCGACCGTACGGCCGAATCGGACGCCGTCGCCGAGGTCAAGGACTGGCTCGCCGCCAACTGGGACCCCGACCTCACGGTCGAGGCCTGGTGGGAGCGGCTGGGCGACTCGGGGTGGGCGGTCCCGACCTGGCCCGAGGAGTGGCACGGCAAGGGCCTGAGCCGTTCCGACGGGGTCCAGGTGCAGAACGCCATCTCGGCCCACGGTGCGCTGCCGGCGCCGGGCGGCCTGGGCCTGCTGCTTGCCGGTCCGACGATCCTGGTCCACGGCGACGACGAGCAGAAGAAGCGCTACCTGCGCGACATCGTCACCGGCAAGAGGGGCTGGTGCCAGCTGTTCAGCGAGCCGGGCGCCGGCTCCGACCTGGCCGGCCTCAACTCGCGGGCCGTCAAGGACGGCGAGGAGTGGGTCGTCACCGGCCAGAAGGTGTGGACGTCCGGCGGCCACGCCACCGACCTCGGCATGCTCATCGCCCGGACCGACCCCGAGCAGCCCAAGCACGCCGGCATCACCTACTTCGTCATCGACATGCACCAGCCGGGCATCGACGTGCGGCCCCTGCGCGAGATGACCGGGCGGGCCCTCTTCAACGAGGTCTTCCTCGAGGAGGCCCGGGTCCCGGCCGACGCCGTCATCGGCGGCCTCGGCAACGGCTGGCGGGTGGCGAACACCACGCTGATGTTCGAGCGGTCCGGCCTGGGCGCCGGCGGCGGCTCGGGGGCGGCCTCGCTCGCGTCGGCCGGCACGGTCGCCGGCGACCTGCCCAAGCGGGCCGGCGACTTCGTCGTCACCGGCGGCCGGCGCGGCGGCGGGGGCGCCGCCCTGTTCGGCTCGTCGGCCAAGGGCCTCGCCTCCCTGGCCAAGGGCGCCGGCAAGGCCGCCGACCCCCACATCCGCCAGCGCCTCATGCAGCTGCACACCATGGGCGAGGTGGCCCGGTTCAACAACCTGCGCCTCAAGGCCGCCATGGCCGCCAAGCGTGACATCCCGGGCCTGCCCAACATCGCCAAGCTGACGATGTCCAACATGGTCCGCCTGTCGCGTGACCTCGGCCTCGAGATCGCCGGCGCCTACGGCACGCTGCACGCCTACACGGCCGAGGGCCGCAAGGAGCTCGACGAGGCCACCGGCATGCCGTGGCTGGCCGGCGTCACCGAGTCGGCGCTGTTCGCCCAGGGCCCGCCGATCTACGGCGGCACCGACCAGGTCCAGCGCAACATCATCGGCGAGCGGGTCCTCGGCCTCCCCAAGGAGCCCGGGTTCGACAAGAACACGCCGTACAGGGACCTCCCCAAGAACGGCTGACGAGCGGGGCCGGGGCGTGCTCCCCGGGCCTGTCATGTTCCCCTTCGCCGCCTCGTCCGGTAGACGTGGACGGCAACGAGGAGGACGACCATGGCCGTGGACCACGCCCCGCTCGACCGGTTGGAGCGGGCGCTCGTCGCCGAGCGCCCTCACCTGGTCGGCGTCGCGTACCGGGTCACCGGGTCGCGGGTCGAGGCCGAGGACATCGTCCAGGAGGCCTGGCTGCGTGCCCGGCGGGCCGACCCGGCCACGATCGAGAATCCCGAGGCCTGGCTGACGACCGTGGTGTCACGCCTGGCGCTCGACACGCTGAAGTCGGCGCGCGTCCGCCGGGAGTCCTACGTCGGGCCCTACCTGCCCGAGCCGGTCCCGACCGGCGGAGCGCTGGCCGGGCGGGCGGCCCGGGTGCCGGCAGCGGGCGGGGCGCCGAGCGGCCTCGCCGACGGTGCGGATGACGGCGACCCCGCCGGGATGGCCGAGCGGGCGGAGTCGCTGACGTTCGGCTTCCTGCGGGTCCTCGACACGCTCGGCCCTGTCGAGCGGGTCGTGTTCCTCCTCGCCGACGTCTTCGACGTGCCCTACGCCCAGATCGCCGAGGTCGTGGGCCGCTCTCCCGAGGCCTGCCGGCAGGTGGCGAGCCGGGCGAGGCGCCGCGTGCGGGCCGAGCGGCCCGAGCACGCCCCGCCGGCCGAGGCCCAGGCCGTCGCGTCCCAACTGCTCGACGCCTTCGCCGCCGCCGACGTCGACCGCCTGGTGGCCCTGCTGGGCGAGGAGTGCGTGCTGATCAGCGACGGTGGGCCGCGCTTCCGGGCCGCCCGCCGGCCGATCGTCGGCCCGGACCGGGTCAGCCGCTTCATGGCATGGCTCGCGCGGCGCTACGCCGACCTGGACGTCGAGGTCGAGGCGCAGGCGCTCAACGGCGAGCCCGGCATCGTGATCCGCCAGGACGGCGAGCCACTCATCACGATGGCCTTCGGCGTCGCCGCGGGCCGGGTGGCGACGATCCACATCGTCCGCAACCCGGACAAGCTCGCCGGCCTCGACCTCCACGCCCCCGTCGCCTGACCCGGGTCAGGGCCGGGTGCCGGCCACGGTGGGGGCGTACTCGGCCAGCCCGGTGACCAGCTGGGCGATGAAGCCGTCGAGGCTCCGGCGGTAGAGCGGGCCGATGCCGGGGAACTTGCCCCGGAACGTCGAGCGCCAGTGGATCCGCGTGCCCGTGCCCTCGGGCGTCAGCTCGATCGTGGCCCGGTAGTCGCGGAACGGCAGGCCCTCGAGCAGCTCGTAGGCGTAGCGCTCGTTCGGCACGGCCTCGACGATCAGCTCGCGGTTGGCGATCTCGCCGATCGGCTGCTTCGTGCGGAAGATGCGGATCGCCCCGAGGCCCTCGCCCGGCTCGCCGTCGTCGCTCGGCCGCTCGAGCTCGAACGAGCTCAGGCCCGAGAAGACGGGCCAGCTCGCGCCGTCGCGCAGGAGCCGGTAGACGGTCGCCGGGTCGGCGGTGGTGGTGGCGGTGTGGTCGATCACCTGACGTGCCATGGCTCTCCCTCCCGTTCGATGTACCGCATGGTACATGTACCGCGTGGTACAACGTCAAGGTGCCGGACGAGGATTCCCGCCAGAAGCTGCTCGACGCCGCCGTCGCGCACGTCGCCGCCCACGGCTGGGGTGACCTCAGCCTGCGCCGGCTGGCGACCGCCCTCGGCACGAGTCATCGCATGCTCCTGTACCACTTCGGCTCGAAGGAGGGCCTGCTCAGCGCGGTCGTGGGGGAGGTCGAGGCCCAGCAGCGGGCGGCGATGGCCGAACTCGAGCCGCAACCGGGGGAGGCCCCGGCCGACGTGGGGTGGCGGTTCTGGGAGCGGCTCACCGACCCGGAGCTGGCCCCGCTCGAGCGGCTGTTCTTCGAGATGGTGGGCCAGGCGCTGCAGGGCCGTCCCGGCACCGAGGGCCTGCTCGCCAACCTCGTCGAGCCGTGGGTGGAGCCGGTGATCGACGCGGCGGAGCGGGTCGGCCTCCCCCCGGAGGCGGCGGCCGCGGACGTCCGCCTCTACCTGGCCACGGCGCGAGGCCTGCTGCTCGACCTGCTGGCGACCGGTGATCGGGCCGGCGTCGACGCCGCCATGCGGCGCTTCAGCGACCTGCTGCTGGCCGACCCCTCCCCGGCCCCGCCCTGACGCCGGGCCCGGGGCCGCCTACGCCGCCCGGAAGCGGCGGAGGCGCAGGCTGTTGGTGACGACGAAGACGCTGGAGAACGCCATGGCGGCGCCGGCCAGCATCGGGTTCAGCAGCCCGGCGGCGGCGACCGGCAGGGCGGCCACGTTGTAGGCGAAGGCCCAGAACAGGTTGCCCTTGATGACCGTCAGGGTCCGGCGGGCCAGGGCGATGGCGTCGGGGGCGGCGCGCAGGTCACCGCGCACCAGCGTGAGGTCGGACGCCTCGATGGCCACGTCGGTGCCGGTCCCCATGGCGAGTCCGAGGTCGGCCCGGGCGAGGGCGGCGGCGTCGTTGACCCCGTCGCCGACCATGGCGACCACGCGGCCCTCGTCCTGCAGGCGGGCGACGGCGGCCACCTTGGCCTCCGGGAGGACCCCGGCGGCGACGTCGTCGATGCCGACCTGGGCGGCGACGGCGCGGGCGGCCCGCTCGCCGTCGCCGGTCAGCAGCACGGGACGGAGGCCCAGGCCCCGCAGGCGCCGGACGGCCTCGGCCGACGTCGGCTTCACCGTGTCGGCCACGACGAGGACGGCCCGGACGGCACCGTCCCAGCCCACGAGCACCGGCGTCCGGCCGTCGTTGGCCGCGGCCTCCACCGCGGCGGCGGCCCCGTCGTCGGTCGCCAGGCCGAGGCTCGCCAGGAAGGACGGGCGCCCGGCCGCCACCGTGCGCCCCTCGACCTCCCCCGTCACGCCGAGGCCGGCGGTGGCGGCGAACCCTGTTACCGGCGGCAGCACCACCCGGGCCCGGGCGGCGGCGGCGATGGCCCGGGCGATGGGGTGCTCGGACGCGTCCTCGAGGGCGCCGGCCAGCCGCAGCACCTCGATGGGCTCGACGCCCGGCGCGACCACGACCGTGACCAGGGCCATCCGGCCGGTCGTCACCGTGCCGGTCTTGTCCAGCACGACCGTGTCGACCCGGCGTGTGGACTCCAGCACCTCCGGGCCCTTGATCAGGATGCCCAGCTGGGCGCCGCGGCCCGTGCCCACGAGGAGGGCGGTCGGCGTGGCGAGGCCGAGGGCGCAGGGACAGGCGACGATGAGGACGGCCACGGCCGCCGTGAAGGCGTCGGTGACCTCGCCGGTGGCGCCCCACCAGAACCCGGCGGTCCCGGCCGCCAACGCCAGGACGAGCGGGACGAACACGGCGGACACCCGGTCGGCGAGCCGCTGGACCGGCGCCTTGCCGGTCTGGGCCTCCGTGACCAGGCGGGCGATCCGGGCCAGGGCCGTGTCGGCGCCGACCCGGGTGGCCCGGACGACCAGCCGCCCACCGGCGTTGACGGTGGCGCCCGCCACGTCGTCGCCGGGGCCGACCTCGACCGGCACGCTCTCGCCGGTGAGGAGGGAAGCGTCGATGGCGGACGTTCCCTCGTCGACGACGCCGTCGGTGGCGATCGTCTCGCCCGGGCGGACCACGAAGCGGTCGCCCAGGGCCAGCGCCTCGACCGGCGCGCGGACCTCGACGCCGTCACGCAGGATCGCCACGTCGCGGGCGCCCAGCCGCAGCAGCGCCCGCAGGGCGGCCCCGGACCGGCGCTTGGCCCGAGCCTCGGCGTAGCGCCCGGCCAGGAGGAACGCCGTCACCCCGGCGGCCACCTCCAGGTAGACCTGGTCGAGGCCGCCGCCCCGCTCGGCGACCAGCGAGAAGCCGTGGGTCATGCCCAGCTCGCCGGCGTCGCCGACCGTGAGGGCCACGATCGACCAGCCGTAGGCGGCGAGCGTGCCCACCGAGACGAGCGTGTCCATCGTGGCCGCGGCGTGGCGCACGTTCGCCCAGGCGGCCTGATGGAAGGGCAGGCCGGCCCACATCACGACCGGCGTGGCCAGGGCCAGCGACACCCACTGCCAGCCGCGGAACTGGGCGGCCGGCACCATCGCCAGCACGACGACGGGCAGCGCCAGGACGGTCGCGACCACGAGGCGGCGGCGCAGGGCGGCGAGGCGGGACTCGTCCCCGGTCTCGTCGTCGACAGCGGGGCGGGCGCTGTAGCCGACGCGCTCGACGGCGCCGACCAGGTCCTCGACCCGCACGCCGGGCGGCGCCGCGACCGCGGCCCGCTCGGTGGCGTAGTTCACCGTCGCCGTGACGCCGTCGAGCTTGTTGAGCGTGCGCTCGACCCGGGCGGCGCAGGAGGCGCACGTCATGCCGCCCACCACGAGCTCGACGCGGTCGCCGGCGGCGTCCGCAGCGACGACGTCGGCCGGGGGTGCCAGCGCCCCGGCGTCAGTCGCCACCGGGCGCCCCGGTGGTCGGGCCGGCCGGCGGGACGGCGCCCGTCGTCGTCGTGTCGTGGCTTGCGTGGGCGTCCGGCCCGCTGGTGCCGTTCCCGTGCCCGTCGGCGTCGTGATGGGCCGGCGGGTCGCCGTCCTCCCACGGGCCGACGGCGGTGCCCAGGGCGGCCCCGGCCCCGAACGTGGCGCCGAGCGCCACGCCGAACGCGGCGAGACGGATGCCTGGGCTCACGCCGTGACCTCGTACCCCGCCTCGGCCACGGCGGCGCGCACGGCGGCGTCGTCGACGGGCTCTTCCGACGACACCCGGACCCGCCCGGACGCCAGGTCGACGTCGACCCCTGCCACGCCCGGGACGCCCGCGACCTCGGACTCCACGGCCTTCACGCAGTGATCGCATGTCATGCCGGTGACGGTGTACGTGGTGGTCACGTTCGTACGCTATGGGGGCAGGGGATATCCCTCCAACCCCGGGACCCGAGCGAGGCGGACGTCGTCAGCCCGCGACGCGGGGCGTCCACCCGCCCGAGGACGCGGTCGAGGGCGAGCAGGTCGTCAATGCGGGAGGGCGAGCAGCATGAGCGCCGACCAGGTCACGTGCGTCAGCACCGGGGCCAGCACGCCGCCGGTCGACAGGCGCTCGAGCATGAAGAGCGTCCCCATGACGGCGGCGGCGGCCACGAGCGCCACGTTGAGGCTCGCCGCCGTGACCAGGACGTACACGCCGGTGGCGAGGAAGGCCGCCCGACGCCCGCCGACGGAGTCCGGCAGGGCGCCGCGGAAGAACACCTCCTCGGCGACGCCGTTGACGAGCGCGAGCGCCAGCACGACGCCCACGTTGCCGGCGTCCGCCTTGCCGAGGACGCTGTCGAGCGCCGGCTCCATCAGCGGCACCTGGCGCAGGGCGAGGTACAGCCCGAGGAACACGAGCCAGGCCAGGACGCCCAGCAGGATCCCGCCCGCGGCCTCGTGCCGCCCGACGGGGATCCGCCCGGACAGGCGGGCGCCCACGAGCCAGGTGGCGGCCAGGGCGAACCCGACGCCGTAGAACAGGCCCGACCCCTCCGGCGCCGCCAGCGTGGCGCCGAGCAGCGTGGCCCCCACCACGAGCGTGGCCGCGACGACCCGCCGCCGGCGCCGCCGTTCCGCCGGGGGCATGGGCAGCGCGCCCGGGTCCCGGGGGGCCGGCGTGAGGAGCCGGGGGAGCGGCAGGGCGCGCACCGGCCCGCCCGGCGGGGACACGGCGGACGCGGTCGGTTCGGCGGGCACGGCAGTCCCCGTTTCCGCCCGGCTCAGGTCGCCGGGACGCCCAGCGGGCCGCCGGTGCCGAGGCGGCGGGCCCGGTCGGCGAGGGCGGCGGCGGCCGCGGCGGCGAAGTCCATTGGCCGGTGGCCGAGGAGCGCCTCGATGCCGTGGTCGTGGACGACCACCTCGTTGGTCATCGACTCGACGAGGGCCGAGGCGGTCTGGAGGTCGACGTCGGTGACGAGGCGGAGCCAATGCGAGGACAGGCGCGGCGACAGCACCGGGACCGGCACGATCAGGCGGCGCCGTCCGGTCAGGCGCGCCACCGTCATGAGCATCGAGCGGTAGGTCAGCGCCTCGGGGCCGCCCACGTCGAAGGTCCGCCCGATGCAGTCGTCCCGGCCGGCCACGCCGACCAGGTAGAAGACGGCGTCGGCCAGGGCGATCGGCTGGGTGCGGGTCTCGACCCAGCGGGGCGTGATCATGGCCGGCAGGCGCTCGACGAGCTGGCGGAGCAGCTCCCAGCTGATGCTGCCGTCGCCCACGACGATGCCGGCCCGCATCGCCGTCGTCGGGGCCGCGTCGAGCAGGATCCGTTCCACCTCGCGTCGGCTCCGCAGGTGCTCGGAGAGGTCGTCGGCGTCGTCGCCGAGCCCGCCGAGGTAGACGACCTGGCGCACCCCGGCGTCGGCGGTGGCGGCAGCGAAGGCCTTGGCCCCGGCGCGGTCCCGCTCGGTGAAGTCGGTCGTCGCCAGCGAGTGGACCAGGTAGTACGCCACCTCGCAGCCCTCGAGGGTGGCGCGCAGGCTGGCCGGGTCGTCGACGTCGCCGGCGATCGCCGAGCCGGCGCCCCGGTAGGCCTCGGGGCGGCGGGTCATCGCCCGGACGTCGTGGCCGGCGTCGACCAGGGCCCGGGCGACGTGGCCGCCGACGAAGCCGCTGGCGCCGGTCACGAGTACGTCCATGGGCGAGGACTACCCGCCCGCACTCCTCCACAACCTGTCGAGGTGCCCCTCGACGCGACGTGCGGTGGGCCCCTCCCCCGTCGGGGCCCACCGCACGAACCCGGCGTCCGGGCCCCGAGGGGCCGGCGCCGTGACCTCAGCCGGGCGTCACGCCCGGTACCCGAGCGGCCAGAGGACCTGCTCGAAGATCCAGTCGGCCGTCCGCTCGGCGATCGAGCTCAGCTGGGTGAAGGCAACGAAGTGGTCCTCGCCGGGGTAGCTGAAGAAGGTGCAGTGGTTGCCGGCGGCCCGGGCCTCCTCGCAGGTGGCACGGCCGGTTGCCTCCGGCACGAGCGGGTCGTCGACGCCGTGGAACTGCAGGATCGGCGGGTCACCGGGATCGGACTCGCCGAAGCTGAACCCGGCGATGCCCACAGCGCCGGCCACCGGCGAGGTGGCCGGGCCGCGCTCGCCCGGCCAGATGGCCGTGTCGAGGGCGTTGACGGCCCCGGCCGAGTAGCCGGCGGTGACGATGGCGCCGGGATCGATGCCGTACTCGGCGGCGTGGTCCTTCAGGAACTGGACCGACGCGAGCGTGTCGTCGTAGGCCGCACCGGCCAGGTCGATCACGTTGCCGCCGGACGGGCTGGTCCGGTACTCGATGGCCACGCCGACGTAGCCGCGGCGGGCGGAGTCGCGGGCGTAGGCGGACAGCTGGTCCTTGTCGCCGGCGACCCAGCCGCCGCCGAAGCCCCAGATGACGGCCGGCCGCTCGGTGACCGTGTCGCCGGCCGGCGGGGCGTAGACGTCGAGCTCGAGGGTGATCTGCTGGCCCTGCGAGTCGACGACCGTGTCGTATGTGATGTCGGTCGTCACCCGGACCTGCTCGGCGGCGAAGACGTGGTCGACGTAGCGGGTCCCGTCGGGCCACTGGCAGCCGACGGCGGCGGTGGCGGCCATCACCACCCCGGCGAGCGCCGGGACCCCTCGACCAAGCTGTCTCATCCCCAACTCCCCCTCCAGCGGCGCCGGCATGAACGGCGGTCACTGACGTCGGGGTCAATAGTTACCCGGAGTCGCGGTGGCAGTGCAAGCGTGGCGGCGGTCACGGCGGTCATCGATGTAGACCTTCGGTATGGCCGAGGTGCGTTCGCCGCTGCAGGGGGTCGTCGTGCGGGTCGCCGCCGCCGAGGGCGACGAGGTGGCCGCGGGCGCGACGGTGGTCGTCGTCGAGTCCATGAAGATGGAGCACGTCGTCGAGGCGGGCGGCGCTGGCACCCTGCGCCGGCTGGCCGTGCGGGCCGGGGACCAGGTCAAGGCCGGCGACCTCCTCGCTGTGATCGCCGAGGGGGTCGCGCCGGCGCCCGAGCCGGCGGCGGGGGCCGGCGCCGCCGGGGCGTCCGGCAACGGCGTCGCGGGCGCGGCGGGCGGGCTTCGCCCGGACCTGGCCGAGGTCGTCGAGCGGCACCTCGCCGGGTCGGACGAGGCCCGGGCCGAGCAGGTCGTCAGGCGCCACGCCCGCGGTCACCGAACCGCCCGCGAGAACCTGGCCGACCTCGTCGACCCCGGCAGCTTCGTCGAGTACGGACCACTCGCCATCGCCGCGCAGCGCCGCCGCCGGTCCCTCGACGAGCTGATCATCCGCACCCCGGCGGACGGCCTCGTGTCCGGCGTCGGGACCGTCGACGGGAACCCGACCGCCGTCCTGTCGTACGACTACACGGTCCTGGCCGGCACGCAGGGCT
>Ga0126306_10001933_pt1 | contig 11409 bp, 11 predicted proteins | sample Plot27_FD_92592 | JGI IMG/M metagenome (GOLD analysis project Ga0126306, IMG submission 92592) | Serpentine soil microbial communities from UC McLaughlin Reserve, CA, USA - Plot27 | ecosystem: Environmental > Terrestrial > Soil > Grasslands | place: USA: UC McLaughlin Reserve, Lake County...
CGGAGGGCGGGGCGGCGGGGGGCGCCGAGGAGGTCGCGGCGGTGGAGGCCGGCCAGGAGGGCGGCCATGCAGGCGTCGCCGGCGCCGACGGTGTCGACCACCTCGACCGACCGGCCGGGGCGGCGCAGGACGCCGGCCTGGCGGGTGGCGGCGACCAGGCCGGCCGGGCCCAGGGTGATGACCACCAGCGCCGGGCCCTTGGCCAGCCAGGACTCGGCGACCTGCTCGGGGGCCCGGCCCGGGAGCAGCCAGGCCAGGTCGTCGGCGCTGGCCTTGACCACGTCGGCCAGGCCGACCAGGGCCTCGATGCGGCCGCGGACGGCGTCGGGGGCGCCCATCAGCAGCGGCCGGCAGTTGGGGTCGTAGGAGACGGTCAGCTCCTTGCCGGCGCCGGCCAGCAGTCGCTGGAGCACGTCGGCCCCCGGCGGCATGGTTAGGGCGATCGACCCGGCGTGCAGGGCCACCACCGGGCCGTCGAGGGCCCCGGCGAGCTCGTGGTCGGCCCACTGCCAGTCGGCTGTGCCCTGGACCCGGAAGTCGTACTCGACCACCCCGTCGCGTCCCACGGCCACGATGGCCAGCGAGGTCGGCTCGGCCGCCCGCACGGCGAACGACAGGTCGACCCCGTTGCCGTCCAGGTGGGCCCGGAGCCGATGGCCGAGCAGGTCGTCGGCGATCCGGGCCAGCAGGCGGGTCGGCACCTCCTGGCGGGCCAGCCCGACGGCCACGTTGGCCGGGCTGCCGCCCGGCGCCGCCCGGAACAGCCCGTCCCCGCCCCCGGGCACGAAGTCGACCAGGGCCTCCCCGGCCACCGCCACCACCCCGGCGGCCCCGCCGCCCGCCGCCCGCTCGGCCATCCGCGCTCCTCCCGTCGCCCGCCGCCCTCATTGAATCACCCCGATGGTGTGATGCCGGGGTGCCCGCGACAAGCGGGCCGTCGGCGGGAGGTGCCATGGGCGACATCGGACCGGTCGAGTATGTGGTGATCGCGTTCCCGGGCAACTGGTTCAAGGGCGAGATCGTCCCCGCCATCGCGGAGCTGGAGGACAACGGCATCGTCCACATCCTCGACGTCGTCTTCATCAAGAAGGACGCCGACGGGCTGGTCACCTCGTTCGAGTACGACGGCCTGAACGACGTGCTCGAGTTCGGCTTCGAGGACATCGACGGCGAGGCCGGGGGCATGCTCAACGACGAGGACCTCCAGCTGGTGGCCGAGGGCCTGGAGCCGGACAGCTCGGCGGCCCTGATCGTCTGGGAGCACCGCTGGGCGGCGAGCGTCGCCCAGGCCATCCGGGACGCCGGCGGCCGTATCGTCGGCGGCGAGCGGGTCCCGCACGAGATCGTCCAGGGGGCGCTGGCCGACGGCCAGCCGGTGGAGTGACGGAGAGGGGTCAGCGATGCTGCGACGTGGGATCGGGAGAGTCGGCCGTCCGGGACTGATCGGGACGATGGCACGGACGGCGGTCGTCGCCGGCACCGCGACCGCCGTCTCCGGCGGGGTCGCCCGCCGCCAGCAGGCCCGGGCCCAGGAGTCCGCCGAGGCCGAGGCCTGGCGGGAGCAGCAGGCCCAGCCGCCGCCGATGCCGGAGCCGCCGCCGCCCCCGGCCGCGCCCCCGGCCGACCTGGTGACCCAGCTCAGGGAGCTGGCCGACCTCAAGGATCAGGGCATCCTCACCCAGCAGGAGTTCGACGCCCAGAAGGCCCGCCTCCTGGGCAGCTGATCCGGGCCGGCTCAGGCCTCCGGCTCGGACGCGAACAGGCTGAGGCCCAGGCGGCGTGACAGGAACCTGGCCGCGAGCTGGCCCTTGACGCTGTTGCCGTAGGCGTCCAGCGGCGGGGCGAAGGTGGCCAGCGCGCCCTTGCCGGGGGAGACGACCACGATCCCGCCCCCGATGCCGCTCTTGCCGGGCACGCCGACGTCGTACAGCCAGTCGCCGGAGGCCTCGTACATCCCCGCGGTGGTCATCACGGCCAGGGTGAAATGGCAGACGGCCGCGTCGACCACCCGCTCCCCGGTGAGCGGGTTCACCCCGCCGTCGGCCAGGGTGGCGCCCATCACCGCCAGCTCGGCCGCGCTCACCCGCAGCGAGCTCTGGCGGGTGTACAGGTCGACCGCCTCGGCCGGGTCGCACCACAGGCGGCCGCGGTCCTGGAGCAGGTTGGCGATGGCTCGGTTGCGGTGGTTGGTGGCCGAGGCCGAGCCGTAGACCTCCTCGTCAAGGGCCAGGGCCCGGCCGGCGAACCGGGCCAGGCCCTCCTCCACAAAGGACCACCTGGCCCCGGCGGTGCCGCCCGGGGCCAGGCTGGTGGTGGCGATCGCGCCGGCGTTGACCATCGGGTTGGTGCGGCCGTCGACGCCCCGCTCCACGGCCGCGGCCGAGTTGAAGGCCAGCCCGGTGGCGTTCACCCCGACCCGCCGCCGCAGCTCCTCGGGGCCGAGGGCCTGGCAGACCAGGGCGAACACGAACGGCTTGGCCACGCTCATGACGGCGAAGCCGTGGCCGGCGTCCCCGGCCGTGTCCACGCTGCCGCTGGTCCCGACCGCGCAGATCCCGAACAGCCCGGCCGGCACCCTGGCCAACGCCGGGTAGACCCGCGAGCGCTCACCCTCGGCCACCATCCGGTAGCGGGCGTAGGCCTCGTCGACCGAGCGCCGCACCTGCTCGGGCGACGGGAGATGACCGGTCGAGACGTACGGGGCGTCGTCGTTACCCTGGAGCGGTCCCACGATCGCTCCAGGGTAGGCCCGGAGCCGTCAGGACTGGAGGGCGTCGATCAGCTCCTCCTCGCGCTCCTTGGTCAGGTTGGTCTGGATGACCGTCGGGTTGAACGGCTTGACGGCCTCGATCACCTTGTCGACGGTGGCCGAGCGGGCGAGCAGGAACACCGCCGCCCTGCCACCCTCGAGCTGGCCGCCGATCTGCTTGATGGTGTCGTCGTTGATGCCGACGTCGGCCAGCTTGCCGGCCAGGGCCCCCGAGGCGGCCCCGACGGCCAGCCCGGCCACCGGCACCAGGAAGATCAGTCCGATGAGGGTGCCCCACAGGGCGCCCGAGGCCGCCCCGGCCCCGGTGAGGCTGACCGCCTGGTGGATGCGGACCTTGCCCTTGGCGTCCTTGTAGGCGTAGGCGGCGTCCTGGAGCTGCAGCAGTTCCTGCTTGGCCAGGTCACCGGCCAGGTCGAAGAGCCGCTCCGCGTCATCGCGGTTGTCGACGCCGAGTACCACCAGATGTGCCATGGATGTGTCCTCCTGGACATGAGCCGACGCTGGTTCCAGGCCATGATTCGTGCTGGAGAGGCCGAGGTCTTCACCCTTTGTGGGTGATTCCGGCTGGCGGAGGTAGCCGTTCCATGGACATCGGAGGTCGTCGGGCGGTCGGGCTGGTGCTGGCCGCGCTGGCCGCGAACCTGCTCGTCAACGAGGCGGTTCCCGGCGCCCATCTGGCCGCCGGGCTGGGGCTGGCCGCGTGCCTGCTGGCGATCGCCCGGGCCGGTGGGCTGGCCGCGGCCGATCTCGGGCTGGCCCGGGCGGCCTTGGGCGGCGGCCTGCGGTGGGGGGGAGCCGCCGCGGCCCTGGTCGGAGCGGGCTACGCCCTGGCCTGGCTCATCCCGGGCGTGCACCAGGCCCTCCCCGAGGGTGACGGCGCCCCCGGGCGGGTGGCCCTGACGGTCCTGGTGGCGATCCCGCTCGGTACCGTCCTCCCGGAGGAGCTCGCCTTCCGGGGCCTGCTGCTGCCCCTGCTGGCTCGCGGCCGGGGCATGACGGCCGCGACCTGGCTGTCCTCCGGCCTGTTCGGCCTCTGGCATGTCCTGCCGTCGCTCGGCGGCGGCGCGGCCAACGCCGCCATCGTCGGCACGGTCGGCGGCGGCACCGCCGGGACGGTGACCCGCGTCGTCGCCACCGTGTGCTTCACCTCGCTGGCCGGGGTCGTGCTCTGCTGGCTGCGCCTGCGCAGCGGCAGCCTGGTCGCGCCGCTGCTGGCCCATTGGACGGTCAACGGGCTGGGTGTCATCGTTGTCCTGCTTGCCTAGGTCCTGCTGGTGTGAGAGGTGACGATGGCCGTACGGCTGGAAGCGGCCCCGCAACAGGCCGGTCCGCGGCCGCGGTTCCGCTACATGCTTCCCGGGGCGTGGGTCGCGCTGGTGTTTTCCTGCCTGGCCTTCACCCCGTCGCTCCTGCCGCGGAGCGCGCTGCTCCAGGGCATCGTCTGCGGCATCAGCGCCGCCATCGGCTACGGGGTCGGGGTGGCCGGGGCCTGGGTGTGGCGGGCGTTCGCCGACCGCGATCCGCGACCGGTGCGGCCGGGGGCCTGGCGGGTGTTCGCCATCTCGGCCGCGGCCGCGCTGGTGCTGGCCCTGGGGCTGGGGCAGTGGTGGCAGGCGCAACTCCGGGACCTGATGGACGCCCCGGCCCCCAGCCTCCTGCAGCTGCCGCTGCTGCCGCTGGCCGCGGCGGGCCTGTTCACCGGGCTGGTCGCCCTGTCCCGGTCCTTGCGCGGGCTCTACCATCGGGCCGCCGGGCGGCTGCAGCGGTGGATGGGGCCCCGCGCCGCCAGGGCCCTGGGCTGGGTGGCCGTGGTCGTGGGGACCTGGCTGGTGACCAGCGGGCTGCTGCTGAACGGGCTGGCCGGCCTGGCCGACCGCAGCTTCTCGGTCCGCAACGGCGCCACCGCCGAGGGCGTCGAGCAGCCCACCAGCCCACTGCGATCCGGTGGCCCAGGATCGCTGGTGTCCTGGGAGTCGCTCGGCCGCCAGGGTCGCACCATCGCCGGCACCGGCCCGTCGGCCACGGAGATCGCCGACTGGAGCGGGTCCGAGGCCAAAGAGCCGATCCGGGCCTACGCCGGCACCGTCTCGGCCGAGGACGTGGAGGAGCGCGCCGAGCTCGCCGTGGCCGACCTGGAACGGGCCGGCGGCTTCGACCGCACCAACCTGCTGGTGGCCACGACCACCGGCAGCGGCTGGCTGGACGCGGGCGCGATCGACAGCTTCGAGTACCTGACCGGCGGCGACTCGGCCATCGTCACGATGCAGTACTCCTACCTGCCGTCCTGGCTCTCGTACCTGGTCGACCAGAAGAAGGCCCGGGAGGCGGGGCGCGAGCTGTTCGACGCCGTCTACGAGCGCTGGTCCCAGTTGCCCCAGACCGACCGCCCCGAGCTGTTCGTGTTCGGGCTGAGCCTGGGCTCCTTCGGTGGCGAGACCGCCTTCAGCGGCGAGTACGACCTGGCCAACCGGACCGACGGGGCGCTGCTCGCCGGGCCGCCCAACTTCAACACCCTGTACCGAGAGTTCACCGACGGCCGGGACGCGGGCAGCCGCGAGGTGGAGCCGGTCTACAAAGGCGGCCGCAGAGTCCGGTTCACCAACGACGTGGCCGCCGGGGTCGGGCCGGCCAACTGGAAGGGGAGCAGGATCCTGTACCTCCAGCACCCCTCCGACCCAATCGTCTGGTGGAGCCCACGACTGGCCTGGGACCGGCCGGACTGGCTGGCCGAGCCGCACGGCCGCGACGTGCTCGACGCGATGGTCTGGATCCCGCTGGTGACCTTCTGGCAGGTGACCGCCGACCTCCCACTCTCCACCGGCGTCCCCGACGGCCACGGCCACACCTACACCCGCGAGTTCGTCGACGGGTGGGCGGCGATCCTCCAGCAGCCCGGCTGGACCGCTGACAAGGCCGAGCGCCTGCGGGACATCGTCACCCCCCCATCCGACTGACCAGGGAATCACCCGATCAGGGTGAGGACGGCCCCGCCTGGTTCCGGCAGGCTGGGCGCCGACCGGATCGCTCGAGGGAGGTAGGGGATGGCCGTCGACACGTTCATGGCCTATGTCGGGGTGTACCCCGGCGTGGCCGAGGCCGAAGCGGACTACCAGCTGGTCAAGGACCTGCACACCGAGGCCGGGCTGATCGACGCCTACGACGCCGCGGTGATCGAGCGGCGGGACGACGGCAAGGTCAAGATCGCCAAGAAGCACGAGACCCCGACCCGGGTCGGTGGCGTCCTCGGCGGCGGGGTCGGGCTGGCCACAGGCCTGGTCATCGCCCTGTTCCCGTTCGCCGGGATCGGGGCCGGGCTGCTGGCCGCCACCACCGCCGGCGGGGCCGTGCTGGGGGCGGTGGCCGGCCACGCCGCCGCCGGCATGAGCCGCGACGACCTCAAGGAGCTGGGCGAGCAGCTCGACGCCGGCCAGGCCGGCCTGGTGGTGGTCGGCGTCTCCGACATGGGGGCCAAGATCGAGCGGGCCATGCGCCGGGCCGAGAAGATCCAGGCCAAGCAGCTCAAGGCCGACACGGCCGCGATCGAGGCCGACGCCAGAGACGCCAAGGACGCCAGCGGCTGAGGTCCCGGCTCGTCAACGCTGACGGGCGTCGCGCCACCGCTCGGCGGTGATCGAGTAGACCACCGCCTGGAACACCTGGCCCATGTCCTCGATCTCGGCCTCGTGGTCGAACTCCATGCCGAGGCGTCGCATCACGGCCAGGCTGCGCAGGTTCGGCCGGTCGGTGATGGAGATCACCCGGGGCAGGCCCAGGAGGCCGAAGGCGTGGTCCAGCCAGCCGGTCGCGGCCTCGGTGGCGTAGCCGTGGCCCCAGTGCTCGTGGGCCAGCCGCCAGGCCACCTCGACGTCGTCGGGGAGGGACTCCTGGTGGTGCAGGCCGCACATGCCCAGGAAGGCGCCGTCCTGGCGTCGCTCGACGGCGAGCAGCCCCAGCCCCTCGCGGTCATGGCACTCCTGGGCCCAGGCGGCGATGTCGTCGGAGTCCTGGCGGCTCAGCGGCCCTCCCAGATAGCGGGCCACCTCGGGGTCGGCGTTGAGGGCCGCGTACAGCGGCAGGTCGTCGCGCCGGAACCTCCGCAGCAGCAGCCGGGGTGTCGTCAGCAGCACCGTGCCGTCCCACTCGACCATGGGCCTCGCCTCCTCGGGGGGCCAACCATAGCCGGATGCTTGAGCGACGGCTCGGGCGGTTAGAGGCTGGGATGGAACCCTTCCCGCAGGAGCGCAGATGAGCAGCCAGTCCCCATCGAGTCCACTGATCGGCTACCACGCCTCCCACGAGCAGCTCCCCCCGAGCGAGCTGCTGCGCTGCGTGGTCGCGGCCGAGGAGGCCGGGTTCCAGGCGGCGATGTGCTCGGACCACTTCGCACCCTGGAGCGCCCGCCAGGGCCACAGCGGCTTCGCCTGGTCCTGGCTGGGGGCAGCCCTGCAGGCCACCGGCCTCAGCTTCGGCGTGGTCAACGCGCCCGGGCAGCGCTACCACCCGGCGATCGTGGCCCAGGCCGCGGCCACCCTGAGCGAGCTGTTCCCGGGGCGGTTCTGGCTGGCCCTTGGCAGCGGCGAGGCCTCCAACGAGCACATCACCGGCGACCGCTGGCCGGCCAGGGACGAGCGCCGGGCCCGCCTGGGCGAGGCCGTGGCCGTCATCCGGGCGCTGCTGGCCGGCGAGACGGTCAGCCACGACGGGCTGGTCAGGGTCGACCGGGCCCGGCTGTGGTCCCTGCCCGAGCGGCCGCCGGCGCTGATCGGGGCGGCCATCAGCCCCGGGACGGCCGCCTGGGTCGGTGGCTGGGCCGACGGCCTGGTCACCATCAACCAGCCCCACGACCGGCTCCGGGAGGTGATCGAGGCGTTCCGGGAGGGCGGCGGCGAGGGCAAGCCGCTGTACCTCCAGGTGCACCTGTCCTGGGCGGCCGACGAGGAGGTGGCCCTGGCCGTCGCCCACGACCAGTGGCGGAGCAACGTGTTCGACCCGGTCCTGGCCATGGAGCTGGCCCTGCCCGAGGAGTTCGACGCCGCGGCCCGGTACGTGACCCCCGAGGACGTCCGCTCGGCGGTGCTCGTCTCGGCCGACCTGGGCCGCCACACCGCCTGGCTGGCCGAGTACCTGGAGCTCGGCTTCGACCGCCTCTACCTGCACGAGGTCGGCCAGGCCGAGCACCAGCGGCCCTTCATCGACGCCTTCGGGTCCAAGGTGGTCCCGGAGCTGGCCGGCCGGGGCGGCCCGGCATGAGCGACAAGGCCGCCTACGACCTGTGGTGGAAGAACGCCGTCATCTACTGCGTGGACGTCGAGCTGTTCGCCGACAGCGACGGCGACGGGGTCGGCGACTTCCCCGGGCTCACCGGCAAGGTCGACTACCTGGCCGGGCTGGGCGTGACCTGCGTCTGGCTGATGCCGTTCTACCCGACCCCGAACAAGGACAACGGCTACGACATCAGCGACTTCTACGGCGTCGACCCGCGCCTGGGCACCCTGGGCGACCTGGTCGAGTTCCTCAGGGCGGCCCGGGAGCGGGGCATCAGGGTGATCGCCGACCTGGTCGTCAACCACACCTCGGACGAGCACCCCTGGTTCCGCTCGGCCCGGGCCGACGAGGGCTCGCCCTGGCGCGACTTCTACGTCTGGGCCGACGAGGAGCCCGAGGGGCCGCAGGGGGTGGTGTTCCCGGACGCCGAGGACTCCAACTGGGACTACGACGAGGTCGCCGGCAAGTGGTACCTGCACCGCTTCTACTCCCACATGCCCGACCTCAACATCGCCAACCCGCGGGTCCGGGACGAGATCAGCAAGGTGGTCGGCTACTGGCTGGAGCTGGGCCTGTCCGGCTTCCGGGTCGACGCCGCCCCGTTCGTGATCGAGCAGGCCGGCACCGCCGCCCGGGGCGAGGACCCCCACGGCTACCTGCGCGACCTGCGCGCCTTCACCAACCGGCGCCGGGGCGACGCCATCCTGCTCGCCGAGGCCAACCTGCCCCCGGAGGAGCAGCGCCGCTTCTTCGGCGACGAGGGCGGCGACGAGATGCACATGCTGTTCAACTTCATCCTCAACCAGCACGTCTTCCTGGCCCTGGTCCGCCAGGACCCGGCGCCGATCGTGACCGCCCTGCGGGAGCTGCCCGAGGTCCCCGAGGCCAACCAGTGGGCCAACTTCATCAAGAACCACGACGAGCTGACCCTGGACAAGCTGACCGAGGCCGAGCGCGAGGAGGTGTTCGCGGCGCTCGCCCCCGACCCGGCCATGCGCAGCTTCGGCCGGGGCATCCGCCGGCGCGTGCCGCCGATGCTGGACGGCGACCGCGGCCGCATCGAGCTGCTCTACAGCCTGCTCCTCACCCTGCCCGGCACCCCGGTGCTGCTGTATGGGGAGGAGATCGGCCTCGGCGACGACCAGCGGGTCGAGGGCCGGGCCGCGGTCCGGGTGGCGATGCAGTGGACCGCCGGCCCCGGGGCCGGCTTCACGGAAGGCGACCCGGCGGTGCCGCTGGTCGGCGACGGCCCGTTCGGGCCCGACCAGGTCAACGTGGCCGACCAGCGCCGCGACCCCGGGTCGCTGCTCAACTGGATGGAGCGGGCCATCCGGGCCCGCAAGGAGCTGCCCGAGCTGGGCTGGGGGACCTGCCAGGTGCTGGACAGTGGCCAGCCGTCGGCGCTGGCCCACCGCTGCGACTGGCGCGGCCAGGGGGTCCTGGCGCTGCACAACCTCGGCCCCGAGGCGGTCCAGGTGGCCGTCGAGCTCGACCACGTCGACCCCACCCGTCCCCTGGTCGAGCTCTTCGCCGACCGGCGATACGACCCCGCCAAGGCCGGCCAGCCGCTGGCCCTGGAAGGGTTCGGCTACCGCTGGCTGCGCCTGCCCGGCTGACCTCCCCGGCGGCCGGCTAGCCGAGCTCGACCACCAGCACCTGGCTGAAGTTGGGCCCGTCGATCTGGAGGCCGTAGCAGCCGGCGCCGGCCCGCAGCCGGGTCGGCCGCCACCAGCGGCCCTGCGCGGCGCCCGGGTAGGCGGCCGCCGGGTCGAGCACGTGGGTCGGGCGGAGCCGGTCGCCGTCGTCCCGGAAGCGGATCCGGTCCCCGGGCGCCCCCAGCCGGTGGCCGCGGACGATGGCCACCCCACCCAGCGGCTCGGGGGCGTCCCAGTAGGCGACCGCGCTCCGGTCCAGCCGGCCGTCGGCGGCCCGGAACAGTACCGGGTACACCGGGCCGGCGCCGACGGCGACGGCCGCCACGGGGTTGACCGCGGTCATCGGCGGGCCGGCCACGAAGCTGGCCGGGCAGGAGCCGTCGCCGCGGAGGCCGGGCAGCCGCAGCGGCCGGCGCAGCGCCTCGGGGACCGCCGCCGGCGGCGGCAGGGTGACGATGCTGACCAGCCCGGTGGTGGCGGTGGACGCCGGCGGCCCGGCCTCGGGAAGGTCAACCACCCGCCCGGCCAGGGCCAGCCCGCCGAGCGCGGCCACGACCACCAGGATCAGGCTCCATCTCCGCCACCGCACCGGCCGCACCCCCGTTCGGGAACGACAATGACAGACGCTCGCGGGCCCGGCGAGCGCGGGGGGCGGCCGGCGGGGTCGGGGCCAGCGGGAGGGCGAGGGTGCGCTGTCGTTCGCCGGTGTCGGCCTGGTCGCCGCCGGCGGGGGCGACGGGCCAGCTTCGCCGGCGACGGCCTGGTCCTGGCGTCCCTGCTCTTCTCGACCGCCTTCACCGTGGCCCAGGCCCGCCTGCTCCCCGGCCGCGACCCGGTGGCCCTGACGGCGATCCAGTTCGTGGCCCGGGCGGCCGGCGGCGCGGCCATCCTGGCCGGGATCGCGCTGAGCAGCCTGCCCCTGCTCCGGCCGATTCACCCGGACCGGGTGAGGACGGCCCACCCTCGGCTCAGGCATGCTGACATTCAGGCCATGCACGGGGAGGACGGCGATGTCGCGAGTGGGCACGGTGCTGGGGGCGGTCAACTGGCCGGATCAGGTGGGGCGGCTGGCGAGGTGGCTCAACCCGGTGGTGGCGTCGCCGGGCGCGCCGCTGGAGACGGTCGCGGGCCTGAGCGCGATGGGCCCATCGCTGATGCCCCGGACCTCCAAGCTGCAGGGCGTGTCGATGGGCTTGAGCGTGCTCGGGGCGCGGGCCACCACCGGGGTGGTGGAGCGGCTGACCAGCACGGTGGTGCCGGCCGAGGCGCCACTGGGCCGGCGGCTGGCCGCCCGGGCGGCGGTCGGCGGCGTCGGGTTGGCGCTGGCGGCGCTGCCGGAGCGCGACGGCGAGCGGCTGTGGATGGCGTCGCTGCGGTCGACCGGCCTGCTGCTGCGGGCCGGGGCCGCCGGTGGGGCCGTCCACGACCTCGGCCGCGGGGTCCAGGAGCGCTACCCGGCCCAGCGCGCCGTCCGGCCGGTGGCGGTCAGCGCCGCCCTCGTCGGCGGGCTGGCGTGGTGGGGCGGCCGGCGGCTGGCGGCCAGGTCGGCGGCCATCGAGCACTGGCCCCTGCCGCAGCGGTCGACGCTCCAGGGGGCGCTGGCCTCCTCGTTCGTGGTCACGGCGGTTGGGACGGGGCTGACCAGGGGCTATGTCTGGTCCCGGGGGGCGCTGGAGGCCTATTTCGGGCCCGGGCCGTCCAAGCGGGCGCTGGCCCGGC
>Ga0126306_10001934_pt1 | contig 11408 bp, 10 predicted proteins | sample Plot27_FD_92592 | JGI IMG/M metagenome (GOLD analysis project Ga0126306, IMG submission 92592) | Serpentine soil microbial communities from UC McLaughlin Reserve, CA, USA - Plot27 | ecosystem: Environmental > Terrestrial > Soil > Grasslands | place: USA: UC McLaughlin Reserve, Lake County...
ACGCCCTACTCGCTCGCGCGGGTGCGCAACCTGGTATCCGCCGACGCGCGCTCGACGCGGCTGGAGACGCGTCCGTCGATCGGCGCCGACCTGAAGTGGGTGCCGCGGCCGAGCGTGAGCGTGGAGGGGACGATCAACCCGGATTTCGGCCAGGTGGAGGCCGACCCCGCGGTGGTGAACCTGAGCGGGTTCGAGGTCTTCCAGACCGAGCGGCGCCCGTTCTTCGTCGAAGGCGGCGGACTCCTGGCGCTTCCGCTGGCCCCCGACGGCTCCGGACAGCTGTTCTACTCCCGCCGTGTGGGGCGCCCGCCGACGCTGCTCGACGACTACGGCGCCACCGACTCGCCGACCGAGACGACCATTCTCGGCGCGGCAAAGGTGATGGCACGGCTCACGCCGACGACGGTGATCGCGGCGCTCTCGGCGCTGACGGGGACGGCCGAAGGACGCGACCGAGCGCCCGCGGCGGGACGGTTCGTGCTCGAGCCGCGCGCAAGCAACGTGGTCGCCCGGGTACAGCAGAATTTCCGCGCTGGCCGGAGCGGTGTGGGGGTGATGATGACGCGCCTCGATCGCAGTGGCGCCGACTCGCTGAGCGCGGCGGTGCTGCCGACATCGGCGCAGTCGCTCGCACTGACCACGCAGCATCAGACCCGTGACGGCGCGTATCAGGCGAGCGGCTGGGTGGCGACGAGCGACGTGCGCGGCGACGCCGACGCGGTCGCGCGGCTGCAGCTCTCGCCGGTGCACGCGTTCCAGCGCCCCGACGACGGCGTGGCGTTCGACCCGCGGCGCGAGTCGTTGCGCGGCTCCGCATCGTATCTGTCGCTCGGCAAGGTGGGGGGCGGGATCACCCGATTCTCCACGGCGTACCGACGCATCGATCCCGGCTTCGACCCGAACGATCTCGGCTTCCTGACCACGTCCGGGGTGCAGAGTCTGACGGCGAGCGCGAAGATCGATCAGACGCGGCCCGGCCGGATCGCCGGCGTGCCGTACCGCCGCGCGAACCTGTCGCTGGCCTATGCCGGAGAGTGGTCGTCGACTGGGCTGCCGTACGCGCGCACCGTGACGGCTGACGGCGGGCTCCAACTCGACAACCTCGCCGTCGTTCAGGGCACGGTGACCCAGCAGCTCCCGGGTGCGCTGTGCGCGGTGAGCTGCACGCGCGGCGGACCGTCGCTCGTCGATCCACCTCGCACCACCGTGGTGCTCGACATCAGCGGTGATCCGAGACGCGTGCTGGTTCCGCACGTGAACGCCGAGTACGACCGCGACGACGAGGGCCGCTCGAACGGCGGTGGGGCGCAGCTGGACGTCACCTGGCGTCCGCGCAGCAACCTCGATCTCTCGCTGGCCGCCTACGCCTTCGACTCGCACTACGCGTGGTTCCACTATGGCCGATTCGGGGACGCGCTGAGCGACACCGCTCACTACACCGTCGCGCGGCTCGATCTGCGCACGCGATCGCTCACGTCGCGGGTGAATTACACGCTCACCACTGCGCTGACGGTGCAGTGGTACGGGCAGGCATACGTGTCCCGCGGCGTGTACGACGACGTGCGCGAGCTCGCGGACGCGCGCGCGGTGGATTACGCCAGGCGTTTCCGCCCGTACGGCGACGCGGCGGTGCGCGCGAACCCTGGTGGCGTGGACTTCAAGCAGTTGCGGTCGAACCTCGTCGTACGATGGGAGTACCGCCCGGGCTCGGCGCTGTTCGTGGTGTGGTCGCAGGCGCGCGACGTGGACGGCGAGGCGCCCGGACGCCCGGGGCTCTGGCCGGCGCGCGACTTCAACGATCTGCTGGCGATCCGGCCGCAGAACGCGGTGGCGGTGAAGCTCTCGTACCGCCTGAGTCGCTAAGGCGATGTTCGACCGCATCGTGTGGACAGCAACAGCGGAAGCGCCTAGCGTTCGGCGCATGGAACCGTCGCTGGAGGTGCGTCAGCTCCGGGCGTTCGTGGCGCTCGTCGAGCAAGGGAGCGTGACGGCGGCGGCGCAGTCGCTCGGCCTCGCGCAGTCGACGGTGTCCGAGTCGCTGTCGGCGCTCGAACGAGCACTCGGCACCCCGCTATTCCTGCGCCGGCGCGGTATGCACGAGCTCGTGCTCACCGATGCGGGCGACGCGTTACTGCCCCACGCGGAGGAAGTGTTGGCGACGATCAACGCCGCGCACGCTGCCGTCGCCAACGCGACGACGCGAGTACGCGCGCGCATCGCGATCGCGACGAACGAGTCGCTCAGCACCTACGTCCTCGCGCCGCATCTGGAGGTGATGAGGCGGCAGTGGCCGAACACGACGTTCGAGGTGTCGGTGGTGATGTGCACCGCGATTCGCGCCGGCGTGGAGGGGGGCGAGTACGATCTCGGAATCTCGCTGCAGCCGATGGAGGACGCCGTCGGCCGCGTCGATGCCGAGCGGATGGTGGTATCGGATGACGTGCCGCTGGTGATCTTCTCGCAGCCGGGCCATCCGCTGATGCGGGGAGGACGATCGGTGGCGGTGCGGCGGGATGCGCTCGGCGACCACACGCTCTACCTCAGCGACGCGGCGGGGGACTTCCACCAACTCGTCCGGCGCTTCCTCGAGGTCGATGGGCTGCCCGGCCCTCACCTCCAACCCACGGGGAGCATCGAAAGCGTGAAGCGTGCCGTGTTCGGTGACCCCAGCGCGTTCGGCATGCTGCCGGCGTACGCGCTGCTGGATGAGTTCCGGGAAGGGCGGCTGATCCCGGTGGCGGTGCAGCCGGCGCCGCCTCGAATGCGGCTCGAGGCACTGCTGTCGTGGACGCGTGCACAGCATCCGGCGACGCGCCAGCTCCTTGACGCGGTATGCGGCGCGTTCCCGGCGATAGAGGCGCGAGTTGCGGCCGGCCGGTAGGCGATCTGCTGCCCGATCGCCTCGATGCTGCGACCGGGGCGAATGAATCAGCCCGCCGGCAATCCCCAGATGCGCGCTGGTGCCAGCTCCACGCTGTTGCCCGCCGGATCCCGCACGTAGAGCGACGCGCCGCCGCGCGGCCACTCGATCTCCGCTTCGATCGGGATGCCTTCCACGATCAGGCGCTCACGCCAGCGCGGCAGCGTGCTCTCGTCGATCCGGAAGCAGACGTGTCCGGCGCCGTGCGCGCCATGGCTCGGGACGGGCACGCCACCCGCCTGCCCCGCCGACGTCGCCGTGCGCTCGGGATCGAAGACGAGCAGCATTCCCGCGCCGCAGCGGAAGAAGACATGGCGCTCGGGCACGCGTGCGACGACGGGCAGCTCGAGCACGCCAGCGTAGAAGCGCTCCGCCGCGTCGAGATCGTTCGCGTACAGGCACGTCTCGAGCACCGCATCGATCGTCATTCGCTGCCTCCGTGGTCTGCATCATGCGCGACGTCGCGTCCCAACTTCGGAGGAGATGCACATGCCCGCCACCTCACTTCAGGATCTCTATCTTCAGAAGCTTCAGCTCCTGCTCGACGCCGAGCAGCAGGGGCTCGACGCGATGCCTCAGCTCGCCCAGACGGTGCGGAACGACAAGCTCCGCGACGCGATGCAGATGCACCGCCGCCAGACCGAGGAGCAGGTGCAGCGACTGCAGCAGTTGATCGGCAACCGCGGCCGCCCGTCGACGACCCGCGAGTGCATCTCGATGCGCGCATTGATCGAGGAAGCGCAGACGATGCTGCCAACGATCCAGGATCCCGATACGATCGATGCGTTCGTGATCGGCGCGCAGCAGGCGATGGAGCATCACGAGATCGCCGCGTACGGCACGGCACGCTCCTGGGCGCAGCAGCTCGGGTTCGACGAGGACGCCGACGTGCTGCAGCGCACGCTCGACGAGGAAGGTGAGGCCGACAAGATGCTCACCAAGATCGCCGAGCAGAGCGTGAACGAGCGTGCCTCGCAGGGTGCCGACCGCGAGGTCGGGATCGCCAGTGGAGGTCAGGGCGACCGCTCACGGAGCGGTGAGCTCGGCCGCGGTGGTTCGTCCGGCGTGAGTGCGGAGCGCGGCGCGGACATGCGTTGAGCCGCGACGTGACGGGCGAGACGCCGTGTTCCGGGTCGCCGCGGCGTCTCGCCCGTCTTCGCCGTCACTTGAGCGAAGCGCTGACCGTCAGCGGGCTGCGCCGAGCACCTCGTGGATCCACGAGGTGAGATCGCGGTCCAGGGCGTCTCGACACTGATCGAGGCCGTGACGGCAGTTTGCGTACAGCACGAGCCGTCGCGGCTCGCGCGCACGGTCGTAGATGTCGCGCGAACAGCGGTCGGGGAGGATCTCGTCGGCGGTACCGTGCGCGAGCAGCAGCGGCCGCGGTGCGAGCTCGGCGACCGCGCCCGTTCCCGCGCTCTGACTGCTCAGCGCGGCGACGGCTATCACTTGCTCGCTCGCCGCACCGGTATTGATGACGACGGCTCCACCGAACGAGTGCCCCACGAGGATGACGCGCACACGCCCCAACGCGGCGACATACTCCACGCCGAGCAGTGTATCGAGCACGCAGGGCACGAGATCGCCGGGACGACGGTATGCCACCTCGAGCGAGGTGACCCCGGACGGAAGCAACGCCTGGCCGAGTCGCGCATACACGCCTCCGGCGGGACCACCGAGCCCTCCACCCGTGCCGAACACCCACACCACCGCGGCGTCGCCATGCGTAGCGTCATGCAGGCGGCACTGGACAGCGCCGGTGTCGGTCGCGAGCACCACCCGCTCGGTTCCATCGGCCGACGGCTCGCGCGCGACGTCGCGAAGTGTCAGCGCGAGAGTGCGCCGCTCAGACGACATCGCTGCGATCGCTCATCGTGCTCCTATGGCCAGCGCGCCAGCATCTGCCGCAGCTCGTCGCGGTGATTGGTCTCGTCCGCAATGATGTCGTCGAACTGCACGGCGAGCCCGAACTCCCCCGCTTCCTCCGCCTGACGACGTCGCACGAGGTAGCGCTGAATCGTCTCCGTCTCGGCTGCGAGCGCGGCCTCGAGCATCTGCTTCGCCTCGGCGACGACTTTCACCGGTGCGGGCTCGGCGGCCGGCGTTCCGCCGAGCGCGGAGATCTTGTCGGCGAGGATCTGCGCATGACCAAGCTCCTCCGGGATCTCGCTCGCGAAGAACGAGCGCAGCTCCTGCCGATACGGGCCCTGCACCATGCTCGCGTACAGCCGGTACATGATCACGGCCTGGAACTCTCCACGCAGGTCCTCGTTGAGGCCGCGAATCAGATCGTCGACGGAAGCTTGCGTCATCGTGGGTCCTGGTTGGTGGAGATGTCGGGAGTGCGAGCGTCCTCGAGTCGCAGTGCGTGTGCCGCGGTGGATCTCATGCCGGGGCGGCACGCGCATTGCCGCCCTCGGTCCCCTCACCTGGAGGCAACCGATGGCCAAGGATCGCAACGACGAAGCGCAGGAGACGACGTACTCGGGCGAAGCGGGCGAGCGCGAGCGCAGTACGCCAGGACGCACGCCGCGTGAGCTGGGCCTGAGCGCCGACGACGTGCGCGGCAACACCATCGGCGCGGGCGGAGATCGCTTCGATGCCGACCTCGCTGAGGAGAAGCCAGGGCTGCGACGCAATCCGCCGCTCACCGAGGGCGTGGAGCAGCTCGGCACCGGCGGCCTGTCGCAGTCCGGCGGACGCGCGGGCGGCGCGCGCGGTCATGGCGGACACTCGGACGATGGCGCGGGCGGGCCGATGGGAGACTCGCGCAGCGGCCCGGGCCAGCACAAGAGCACCAGTCGCGGCGATCTCGATCGCTGAGTGCTCGGCGCGCGGGAGACGCACGTTCCGCGCGCTACTCCTGCGTCTGTCCGAGCCTCACGCTCAGCGTCGCGCGCGTGCCATTCGGCGGGCGGACGACGGTGAGTCGCACCGTGTCGCCGGGCTTGAGGGAGCGCAGCACGCGGCGGACGTCGCCGCCCATGGCGACGGGTGTCTCGTTGATGCGCGTGATGATGTCCTGCTCACGTAGTCCGCCAGCCGCCGCGGGCGTGCCGTTCTGCACCTCGGTGACGAGCACGCCCTCGCGAACCGGCAGACGGAACTGCGCGGCGAGATCCGCGTCCACGTCGCTGAACAGGATGCCGAGGAAGGGCCGCACGTACCGGCCGGTCGCGAGCACCTGGTTGGCCATCGCCATGGCGAGGTTGATCGGGATGGCGAAGCCGAGTCCTTGCACTCCCTGACCGAGGAGCTCGGCGCTGTTGATGCCGATGAGCGCGCCGCGCGAGTCGACGAGCGGGCCACCCGAGTTTCCGGGGCTGATCGCCGCGTCGGTCTGGATGAACGTCTCGCCGCCGAGAGTGCGTCCGGGGCGATTGACCGCGGAGATCACGCCGGTAGTGACGGTTCGCTCGAGGCCGAGTGGATTGCCGATCGCGATCGCGATCTGACCGACCTGGAGCTGATCCGAGTTGCCGAGCGGCGCGACGGGCGCATCGTTGACCGGGATGCGCACCACGGCGACGTCGAGTCCGGCATCGCGGCCGAGCACCGTGCCCGTGACCTTTCGTCCATCGGCGAGCCCGACCTGCACCGTGCGCGCCGGGCCGACGACGTGCGCGTTGGTGAGGATCATCCCGTCGCGCCGGATCACGGCGCCGGAGCCGGAGCCATAGTTCGGGACGACGATGCTCACCACCGTGGGTGTCACCTGCCGCGCCACCCGGATGACGTTCTGCTCCTCCGTCGTGAGCGGCGCCTGGGTGGCGCTCGGCTGCGCTTCGGCGTTGCGGACGACGCGGCGCTGGTGAAGACCGCTACCGCCGACGGCTACTCCAGCGGCGAATATCGCAACGCCAATGATGGCCCAGCGCGTGTTGGACGTCATCGGAGCACTATGGCTGAGGGTCGGCAGAAGTAGTCACGCTCGCGCCGAGCGAGCGTACGCGAGAGCTCGACGCAGAAAGCGTGCGCCGCTCACCCTGGTCACACGCCTCGCCGCTCGAGCGCGGCGGTGAGTCGCTTTCCGCCCTCGAACCAGTTGCGGCGGATGGCCCGCTCGCACCCTGGTCCGTCGCCGGCGGCGACGGCGCGGATCACCGCGGCATGCTCCGCGAAGGTGGTCCGGAAGTCGGGGCCGATGATCGGCGCGTAGAGCCACTCATAGCGGTCGAGGCGCGGGCGTAACGTCTCGAGCAGCGTGCGCGTGGCGGGGCCGGCGCACGCGCGCATCAGCGCATCGTGAACGGCGTCGTGTGCCTCGAACAGGGCGTCGTAGTCGATCGGGCGCGCGCGGGCGGCACCGCGAAAGGCGCGCTCACGCTGCCGGAGCTCGCGCAGCAGCTCACGCCGACGCTCGTCGGGGAGCGACGAGACGCGTCTCGCGGCAACGCCTTCGAGGGCGCCAGCAGCCGCGTAGAGCTCCTCCACGTCACCGGCGCTGACAGGACCGACGGCCACGCGCGGCCTTTCGCCGCCGCCATTCGGTACGAGCAGCCCCTCAGCGAGGAGCCGACGCATCGCTTCGCGCGCGGGAGTCCGGCTCACGCCGAGGCGCGCGGCGAGCTCCGCCTCGGCAACGCGTGCGCCCGGATGCAACTGGCCTCGCACGATCAATCGCCGCGTCTTCACGTATGCGTCCGCCGTCGCGCCCGTCAGGCTCTCTTGCGCCACGCTCGATCTCCGAAGCGGAAGGTATGCAGGAACGTATACCTTTGCGAGGCTGGCCGGCAATCGTCGCGGGTGCCACGACGTCTACCTGGAGGGCGCGGGCTTGTTGCGCCGCGTACGTCGCGGATATTCGGCGGACGCCGCTGCCGTTTCCCTCCACTGGTACTCCATGCGCTCTCGCCTCGTCGTCCTCGCCGCCGCCTTCCTCACAGTCGCGCCGTTTGGTCGGGCGTCGGCCCAGGCCACTGCGCGCGACAGCGTGCTGGCGCCGGTTCATCGGGTGTTCGACGCGATGCGAGCGCGCGACACCGTCGGGCTGCGCGAGGTCTTCGACTCGACGGCTCGGCTGATCGGCACGCGAGCCTCGGCGAACGTATCCATCCGCTCGCGCACGCCGACAGAGTTCCTCACGAGCATCACGACCACTCCAACGGACCAGACGTCGGACGAGCGGATGTTCGATCCGGAGGTACGGATCGACGGTCCGGTTGCGCAGGTGTGGACGTACTACACCTTCCGTGCGGGAACGACGTTCAGCCACTGCGGCATCGACGCCGTGACGCTGGTTCGCGCCGGCACGACGTGGAAGATCGTCAGCTTCGTCTGGTCGGTGCGAACGAACGACTGCACGCACAGGGAGTAGCTACGGGCCGCTCACGCGACCGGTTCCACGAGCGCGGTCAGGCCACGGCGCCCTGTTGCAGCTTCTCGAAGAACGAGGTGGTCTCGTCGTCCGGCTCCGCGTCGAGCTCCTCGCGCATCCGGTCGGCGAAGCGCCGGTACACGCGCAGCGCCTGCGAGCGCTCTCCCAGCGCTGCATGGCACTTCATCAGCGCGAGGAGGGCCTCCTCGTGCAGCTCATCCCGGGCGAGCACGCGACGGTACGCCTCGGCCGCCTTGGCATGCCGTTCCTCGGCGGCGAGACGAGCGCCGAGCTCCATCAGCGCGTCGACGTAGATGCGCTGGAGGCGGTCGCGATGCTCGAGGTGCCAGTCCCCCACGGGCTCTCCATCCAGGAAGTCGCCGCGGAAGCGCGAGAGCGCCTGCTCGAGCCTGGCCGACGCACCTTCTTCCTGCCGCTTGAGCGCCCGGCGCGCCGCCGTGATGTCACGGTCGAACTCGAGGACATCGAACTCTTCGACCACGGCGGGATCGACGCGATAGCGGTCGTGGACGAGACCGACCCACTCCGGATTTCCGAGCGCTTTCCTGAGGCGATGCAGCGTGACGTGAAAGCTGTTGCGCAACTGCGCGGCGCTGGCATCGGGCCAGAAGACCAGACCGACCTGCTCCTTGGTGCGCCCCTCGGCGTGCATCAATAGATAGACGAGCAGCTCGCGCGGGCGCGCCGAGCCCCATGCCATGGACTCGACGAGCTTGCCGTTCACGAAGACCTGGAGTGGCCCGAGCGCGAGGACGCGAAGCGTCGCGCGCTCGACGTCTGGCGTGCGCGGCTCGAGGAGCAGCGGCACCCGATGTTCCGTGGTGTGGCGGGCCGCCTCGCTCAGCGCGATCCCCACCGTCTGCGCGGTGGAGAGCGAGCGGCCTTCCACTTCCAGCGCGGCATAGCGAGGCCCGAGCGACGCGCGAAGCGTTTCGACGAGCCGCAGGCGCTCGGCCGGCGCGAGGCCGGGCAGTGCAACAGCGAGCCGCTCACGATGCGCGGCGACGCCGGCAAGCAGCCGCGCCGCCTCCTCGTGGTGGCCACGCTGCGCCGCGACGTGCGCCACGACATCCACGGCGAGTCCGATGCCCCAGGCGTCGTTGATCGAGACCTCGAGCTCGAGCCCCTCCATCACGATGGCGCAGGCCTGCTCGAGGTTCCCGCGCGCGAGCTCGACGCGCGCCTCGGTGACGAGCGCGTGAGCCAGGGTCGTGGGCAGGTGATGCTCGCGCGCGACGGCGATGTTGACGGCGAGCATCTCCTTGGCGCGGTCGTTCTCGCCCTCGACATATGCCGCCCACGCACGCCAGAAGCGCGCAAAGATGACGGGAATGTCCCAATCCGGGCGGCCGCGCGTGAAGTCGAGCGCCTCGTCGAGGGTGACGACCGCGCCGGCGACGTCGCCGCCGAGCATGCGCGCCGCACCGTACTTGGCCAGCGCGGCGCCGAGACCGTCGTCGTCATTCGCGGCGCGCAGCAGCGGAATGGCCTCCTCGAAGTTCGCACAGGAGCGCGGATAGTCTCCCTGCGCGAGCGACGTGAGCGCGCTGGACACGAGCGCACGGCCGCGAAAGAGCGGGTTGCCGCCACGATCCATGGCGAGCGCGCGGTCGACCAGCTGGCGTGCCTCGCGGAATTGCCCGAGCGCATACCAGTACCAGTAGAGCGCGCCGACGAAGCGCAGCGCGAGCTCCGCGCGCGACGCGTCGGCGAGCGCCCAGTGGGTGGCGGCACGCAGGTTGTCCTGCTCGGCGACGATCTGCGCGAGCACCGCCGGCGCGTTGGAGCCACCGATGAGCGTCGGCTCGGCCTCCTCGATCATCGCGAGGAAATACTCGGCGAAGCGGCGCTCCATCGCCGGCAGTTCACCAGCTTCGACGAGCCGCTCGACGCCGTACTGGCGCACCGTCTCGAGCAGCCGATAGCGCGCCATGCCGTCGCCGGGCTCCATCGTCACGAGCGACTTGTCGACGAGCGCGGAAACGCCGTCGAGGATGTCCTCCGTCTCGAGGGGCTCGCCGGCGCATACCACTTCGGCGGCATCGAGGGTGAACGAGCCGGCGAAGATCGCGAGTCGCCGGAGCAGCGTCTGCTCTCGTGCCGCGAGCAGGGCAAAGCTCCACTCCATCGTCGCCCGAAGCGTGCGATGACGCGCGAGCGCAGTGCGGCTGCCGGTCGTCAACAGGCGGAACGCATCATCGAGCCGCCGGGCGATCTGTTCGGGAGAGAGCACCCGAACGCGCGCGGCTGCCAGCTCGATGGCGAGCGGGATGCCGTCGAGCCGGCGGCAGATCTCGGTCACCGCTGGAGTGTTCGCCGCCGAGAGGGAGAACGACGGCACGGTCGCCCGCGCGCGCTCGACGAAGAGCTGGACCGCTTCGGCGCTGGCGAGCGGCGGCACGAGCCACGCCGTCTCGCTTCCGACGCCGAGCGCTTCGCGGCTCGTGGCGAGAATGGTGATCTTCGGGCAGCTGCGCAGCAACGCGTCGACGAGCTCCGCGGACGCGTCGACGAGGTGCTCGCAGTTGTCGAGCACGATGAGGGCGCGCTCGTCGCACAGCACGCCGACGAGCGACTGCAGCGGCGAGGTGCCCGGACGCTCGGGGGCGCGCAGCGTGGTGGCGACGAGCTGCGGCAAAAGGTTCGGATCCGACAGCGGTGTGAGGTCGATCCAGCCGACGCTGTCGAAGAAGGGGTCGCAGCGCAGCGCGAGCTCCTCGGCGAGACGTGTCTTGCCGCTTCCTCCCGCGCCAGTGAGAGTGAGCAGCCGGGCCGAGACGACGAGGCGAGCAAGATCCTCCAACTCGCGCTCGCGGCCGACGAACCGAGTGAGGTGCACGGGCACGTGCGCCGCGGCATCGTCGGCGCTCAGAAGCTCAGGGGACGTCATGCGAGGAACGGTGCGGCAAGGGGGAGGAGCGTACTGCTCCACGTTACGCCGCGTTCCCCGTGTTCTCAACCCACCGACGTCGGCTGGCGATCGTGCGCGAGGAACTGGCGCAACAGCGGTAACGCGTCGGCCGCGGAGAGCCCGCGCCGCACGACGAGGAGCGGCACGCCCGGACTGGCGAAGGCGCTGGCGAGGGTCCCGTCGAGTCCCGTCTCCCCGACCGCGCCAGCGGGCACGAGCACGAGCCGCTCCACCTGACA
>Ga0126306_10001935_pt1 | contig 11406 bp, 11 predicted proteins | sample Plot27_FD_92592 | JGI IMG/M metagenome (GOLD analysis project Ga0126306, IMG submission 92592) | Serpentine soil microbial communities from UC McLaughlin Reserve, CA, USA - Plot27 | ecosystem: Environmental > Terrestrial > Soil > Grasslands | place: USA: UC McLaughlin Reserve, Lake County...
ATGGTCCATCGCCAGTCTCGTCACCACCGTCGAGAGCCACGCCTTGAGTGACACGATCTCGACGCCGTCGTGGACCGCGCGGCGCCAGCGAAGGTACGCTTCCTGGAGCACGTCCTCGGCGTCGCTCACGCTCGCGAGCATGCGGTACGCGATCGCGAACAGCAGCGGCCGCAGACTCTCGAAGGTCTCCCGCTCGTCGGTCACGCCGCCGCGCCGCCTCGGGTTCTCGCGGAGCGGGTCACTCCGTGCACCGGCATCGCGCCGAGCGCATGGCGGAAGCCGTCGCGCCAGCTCGGCCAGCGCGGGCGCCAGTCGAGCACCCACTTCGTCTTCTCGTTCGACGCGCCGCGCGTCTCCGTCATCATTCGCACGACGACGTCACCGGCGACCAGTCGCCCGAGCCACCGCGGGATTCGCATCGGCGGCTTCGCCCCGGCGAGCTCGGCGAGATGGGGGATCCACGCCGACGCGCGGGCCGGCTCGTCGTCCACGACGTTGAACACGCCGCACTCCCCGCGCTCGAGCGCGGCGATGGTCGCCGATGCCGCATCGTCGATGTGGATCCACGACCACGTGCCGGCGCCATCGCCGATGACGGGAAGCATGCGCTTCCGCACCATCTCCACCAGTGCGTCCCACACGCCGGCGCCGTAGAAGCTGCCGTAGCGGAGGACGATCCCGGTGAGTGGCGCGGCGAGCACGCTCAGCTCGAGCTCGCGGATCGCCGTCAGCGTCTCGCGCTGCGCGGGGAGCGGCTGCGCGTCGAACGGTTCGGCTTCCGTCGCGGGCTCATCGCTCGTGTGTGCGATCGGCCACCCGGTGTAGCTCTGCGCGATGAACCGCTTCACCCTCGCCGCCTGCGCCGCGGCGAGCAGGTGCCGAGTGCCGATGGTGCGGAGCGCATTCGTCGCCCGGAACGTCCGGTCGAAGTGCCGCAGGTCCGGGGTGCCGGAGAGCGCCGTCATCTGGTGAATGATCGCCTCCGGCTCGGCGCGCGCCACCGCTTCGCCGACGGACGCGGCGTCGAGCCCGTCCATGATCGCCGGCGCAGCGCCGAGCCGGCGAAGGTGCTCCGCTCGCTCGGGATGTCGCGTCGTCGCCGTCACCGTGTGTCCGCGCTCGACGAGCTGCCGCACGAGCGGCGTGCCGATCGCGCCGCTGCCTCCTGCCACGAAGACTCGCATCGCTTCCTCCGGATGGTGTCATACCGGAGACGAGACGGCGGCGGCGAGTGTGACAGTCGGCCAGGTGACCTACATGCCGATCAGGGTCGACTGAGGTCGAGCCCGTCGCGCAGCACCCCACGACGCACCAGGGTGTCGATTCGCGCCGCATCGTGCGCCACGACGACCACCGTCCGCGGCGCCGCGATGTCGTGCAGCCATCGCAGCTGCTCGGCGATCGCCGCGCGGTCCTCGCCCCCGAAGTTCCGCGTGTTCTGCTCCGGCTTCTGGCGCTGTGTCTCGAAGCCCAGCGAGTTCCAGGCGACGTCGCCGGCGAGCACGATCTCCTGCCCGGAGGAGAGACGCACGTAGACCATCTGAGAACCGGGCGTGTGGCCGGCCGCCTTCAGCAGGACGACGCCGGGAGCGATCGGGACGAACGACGCGTAGTCGATCGTGAGATACCGCGCGGCCGTCGCCGAATCGAGCCTGACGTCGGGATTGTTCGGGTGCTCCATCAGCTCCCGCACCTGTGCGCGTGTCAGCAACGCGTGCCGCTGGATCTGCGCCAGAAACGGAGATCTGATGATCCCCGTCGCGTGATCGGCGTGCTCGTGCGTCACGACGACGAGTCGTGCGTCGCGCAGTGCGGCGTGGACACGGCGGTACAGGCCGTCATCGAACGTCGTGCTCTTCGCGAGTGCTCGGTCGACGGACGCGTCGACCATGATCCAGCCGCGTGGAAAGCGGATCTGGAACACGGGATTCGCCGCGCGCATCTGCTCCTCCGAGCCGCCTTCCACCATGTAGGACATGGGGATGGAGAACGGATTCAGCGAGACGACGTGAACTGCGTTCGGCGGTTCACCGGGAGAGAGTGTCGCGGCACGACGCAGCATCGACAGCAGCTCGGCGGAGTACGGGCTCGGCTGCGCGTGAAGTGCCGGGCCCCCCAGCAAACCAACGATCAGGACCAGCCCCGCCGTCGTAAGTATGCGTCGCATGGTGCCCTCCTGGCGTGGGCGATCAGTATGCGACGCCAGGGTATGCGACGCCACTGCGCCCACCTCCGCGCTCACGCACACCTCGGCGCCTAGCGCGTGATCGCGCGCCCGTCTCGGAGATCGAACTGCTTGACGGCGGTGATGCGAATGCGGTGCGCGTAGTCCTCGTCGGGATCGAGTTGATACTCGCTCAGGTCCACGGCGCGCTCGAGCGTGAAGCTGTCGGGCAGCTCGATGTAGCCGAAGCGATCGTCGCGGCGGAGAATCCCTTCCGCAGCCCGGGAGAGATCGAGGTATTGCACCTTCCACGAGTTGTCGTCGCCCCACACACATCCGGCGACGAAACCGAATGGGTGATGTTGGGCCGGACCGACCGGAGCATGATGGTGCAGCTCTGTGTACGCGGGACGCGCCGTGGTGGCCGGCCACTTCACCTCCACCGTCCTCGCCTTCAAATCCTCGACCTTTGCTGCCTGCTGGCGGAACCGTCGGGGCGCGCCGTCGTCGACGCGGATCTCGAGATCGACGTACCGCGGCACGTAGAACTCCACCGGACAGAACCCGTCCGGCGACGGCTCCTCGCCGCCGATGTCGCGGCACGAGGGCAGCTCGAGCAGACGCGTGCCGGTATAGTGCGGCGAGTAGAGTGCGAGCCCGCGGCCGTCGGCCCGGAATGGATGAAAGGTGTCGAAGAGCGACGGATAGTTCCGCTCGTACTCGCCGATCTGCGTCTCCGATTCACCCTCGCGGCGGAACACGCCGACGCGCACGCCATCCCACGCGCCCGGCCGGTAGTGGATCTCCCCGAGCACGCGCGCGACGTAGGTGATCATGCCGTCGATCGCCGGATGTCCCATTCCCGGGGGCAGAATGTACTCGCACCGCACGCGGAAGCCGAGTCCCGGCACGGAGTTCCGCCACGCACGGATCGTCACGGCCGCCTCCCGCCTCGACCAGCCGCATCGAGCCCGCCGGTCGTCGCCCGGCACCCAACCTTTGGCCCCCACACGGGGTCTATCTCCTCGAACCCACCGGAGCAGCGCTCCCGCGTGCAGGACGACGAGCTGATCGATCGCGTACTGGCGAACGACATGGTGGCCGCACGGGAGCTCTACGACGCGCACGTCGGAGCGGTCTTTCGGCTTGCGCTTCGGATGACCGCGGACGAGCCGCTCGCGCACGAGGCGACCCAGGACGCGTTCATCAGGGTCTTTCGTGGTCTCGAGGGGTTCCGGCGCGACGCGTCGCTCAGGACATGGATCCACCACATCGCCATCTCGGCGATCCTCAACTCACTGCGCAGCAGGAAACGATGGCACATCCACTTCACCGACATCGAAGAGGCGGATCGGCGCGACGACGTCCATGGCGCGCCACAGTCGGAGCCGGACCTGCGCGATCGGCTGTACGCCGCGATCGACGCGCTGCCGGAGATCTACCGTGCCGTCTTCGTGCTGCACGAGATCGAGGGCCACACGCACGAGGAGATCGGTGCACTGCTGCGCATTCCCGCCGGCACGTCCAAGGCGCGGTTGAACGGGGCGCGCGCCAAGCTGCGCTCGGCACTGCAGGCCTTTGAAGGTGAATGGAGGGGAGCAAGTGCCTGACGACGAGAAGTTCAATGAGCTCATCCGGCACCACGCCGCGGACTACCGCGCCGATGTGCCGGCTCCGGCAGAGCAGATCTGGGGGCGCATCGAGCGCGACGTCGCCGACGCGGTCTCCACGTCGCGGCGATCCGACCCGCGCCGACGCGTCTGGCTCGCCGCCGCAGCCGGCCTGGCCGCCGCGCTGATCCTCGGGGTCGGCATCGGGCGTTGGACCGGGACCCGAGCTCCGGCCAACGCGCGTGTCGAACGCGTGGCCGCGACGCCGGGCGATTCGCTGCGTCGGCTCACCCATCTGCGTGCCACCGCCTACGACCACCTCGACGAGACGGAGCTATTCCTCACCGAGGTACGGGCCGATCTGCGCGCCGGCCGGAACGACACGGATCGCGACGCGCGCAGCCGGGAGCTCCTCGCGCGTACGCGGCTGTTGCTCCAGAGCCGCGAGCAGCAGCCTCCGTCTGTCACGCGCCTGCTCGAGGACATCGAGCTTCTGCTCGCCGAGATCGCGACGCTGCCCGATACGGGCCGGCGGTCGCGGCCCACCGACGCCGCTCTACTCGAGGAGTCGCTCACCCGCAACGACATCATCCCGCGCATCCGGACGACGGTGCCGGTGCGTGGTGTCGGCACCTGACCGGAGACAACATGAGACTCGTTCTGCTGGTGGCCGCGATCGTCGCCCTCACGGGCGCGCCGGCGTCGGCACATGCCCAGGGCGATCCCGCCGACTCGCTGTACCGCGTGGCGCGGCGCGCGCTGAGCGACAAGGAGTACTCGACCGCCGCGCGAACCTTCGACGCGATCGTGACACGGTATCCGCGCTCGTCGTACGCGCCGGACGCGCTCTACTGGAAGGGGTTCGCCTTGAATCGCGCCGGAGATCTCGACGGCGCGCAGGGCGCGCTCGAGGCGCAGGAGTCGCGCTACCCACGCGCCGCCACCCGCTCGGATGCCGCCGCCCTGCTCATCCTGGTGAAGGCGCAGCTCGCGCAGCGCGGCAGCAGCGAGGCGCGGCGCGACGTCGACCGGGCGGCAGCGTCCTCGGGCCGAGGATGCCAGGACATGGAGCTGCAGGCCGCCGCGCTGGACGCGGTGCAGCAGATGGACGCCGAGCGCGCCCTTCCCCTGCTCCGCCGCGTCGTGGCGCGGCGTGACGACTGTTCCATCCCGCTGCGCAAGAACGCGGTGTTCATCATCGCGCAGCACGCCGGTACCGATCGGGAGCGGATCCTGCTCGACGTCGCCAGGAACGATCCGAGCACGGCGGTGCGCAAGGATGCCGTCTTCCATCTCTCGTCGGCACGCAGCGACCTCGCCGTGGACGCGCTCGAGCAGCTGCTGCGCGGCTCGGATCCGGCCGTGCGATCCGATGCGCTCTTCTCGCTCGCGCAGATGCACACCGATCGCGCGACGAAGTCCGTGCGAGACTTCGCCCTGTCGGCGACCGCGCCGCCCAACCTGCGCCGCGATGCGTTCTTCCATCTCGCCCAGAACGCCACCGACGAGGACCTGGCATGGCTGCGTCAGGCCTACGGGCGTGTGGACGACGTCAAGCTGCGCGCCGACGTGCTGTTCCACATCGCGAGCAAGCCGTCGCCGGAGACGAGCCGGTGGCTGCTCGGCGTGGTGACGGACGAGCGGGAGGCGATGGAAAACCGCAAGAATGCCATCTTCCACCTCGCCCAGCACAAGGATGACGCGGCGCTCGACGCACTGATCGCCATCGCGAAGCGCGGGCCGAACGTCGCGCTCCGCAAGGACGCGTTGTTCCATCTCGGACAGTCCAAGGACGTGCGGGCGGTCAAGGCGCTCGAGGAGATCGTCGCCCCATGAGCATGCACCGTCACGTAGTCCTCGTGCTCGCTCTCGCGGTGATTGCGCCGCGCGCCGGCCGGGCCCAGAGTCTGGAGGATCGCATCGCCGCGGCATCCGGTCCGGCCGCCTTCGAGTTCACGACGCGCGACAACGTATGTGGCGACGGCGATGGCATCTTCATCGCCGACAGCACGCCGGTGGGATGGAATCTGCGCCCGCACCGGTCAGGAATGCATCTCGGCCGCGGTGGCAACGACGACGGGCCGTGCGAGATCGCACCGGCGCGCGCCGTCGTCGGGCACGAGGGAAAGCGAGTCACGTCGATCCGGATCAGTGTCGGCGGCTCGGCACCCCGCCTCGATGGGAATATCGGCCGGGTGCCCGCCGAGGAAGCCGCGCGATTCCTGCTTGCCGTCGCGCCGCAGCTCACCGGGCGCTCGGCGGACGAGGCCATCACCGGCGCGTCGGTCGCCGACGTGCCGCGGGTGTGGCCTCGGTTGCTCGAGATCGCGCGCGACGGCACGGCGTCCGAGTCGTCGCGCAAGACCTCGTTGTTCTGGTTGAGTCACGAGGCGGCTGCAGCCGCGGTGGCTGGGCTCGGCGCAATAGCGGAGGACGACGCGACCAGCCTGAGCGTGCGGAGGGACGCGCTGTTCCATCTGGCGCAGCGCAGGGATGGCGCCGGGATCGAGTCGCTCATTCGGATCGTGCGGCAGTCGAAGAGCCGGAGCATTCGGAAGGACGCGCTCTGGCACCTGGGTCAGTCGGGCGATCCGCGCGCGATCGCGCTGTTCGCGGAGCTGCTCGCCGGACGATAGCGAGGTGGGTTCGACCCGACGGAACACGCAGTCTTCTGTCAGGGCACGCGCGACCGGCGCGCCGCGGCACGCGCCGCCGTGCTAGACTACCGACATGACCGGCGCCCGTGACGAGTTCGCGTCGCTGTTTGCCACGATCGCCCCGACGGTCGATCCGGCGTCGGACGACAGTTCGTTCATTCGGTCGCTATTCAGGTCACGTCGACTCGCGAAAGGTGACTTCTACCAGCGTGCCGGTGAGATCACCACGCATGGCGGGTTCGTCGTGCGCGGCTGTCTGCGCACGTACTCGGTCGACAGCGACGGAGTAGAGAGCATCATCTACTTCTCGGCCGAGCGGAGCTGGGTGGGCGATGTCCGCAGCGCGCGTACGCGCCTTCCGACGAGCTATTACGTGGACGCGATCGAACCTGCCGACCTGCTGATGATCGCCCTGCCGGACTTCGATCGTCTGCTCGCTCGCTTCCCCGACATCGCGCGTGGCTACCAACTCGGGCTCGAGCGCGCGAGCGCGGCTCGAGAGCGGCGCATCGCGCTGTCGCTCCATGCGACGGCCGAGCAGCGCTATGCCGCATTCGTCGACCGCTATCCATCGATGGCTGAGCGCATCCCGCAGCGCATGCTCGCGTCGTACCTGGGCATGACACCGGAGACGCTCAGCCGAGTTCGCCGGAAGCGCCGCGCGCCGGGAGATCCGGCTTGATCTAGATCAATGCGTCGTGGTCCGGGTGCCGTGTACGTTCGCACCCATGCGATCCCACACGCTTTCAGCCCTCGCGGCATCGGCGATTCTGTCCACGATCTCGCCCTTGTCGCCAGTTGCGGCCCAGGACCGACCGCGCACCCTCGTCGCACTGCTCGCCCACGCCGACGACGAAGGGGCGGCCGCGCCGGTGCTCGCACGCTACGCGCGGGAGGGAGTGGAGGTCTACCTGATCGTCGCGAGCGACGGGTCGGCCGGCACTGGCTCCAAAGGAGGCTATCTCGTGCGCGCCGACTCGGGTCCCGAGGGCGGCGCGCTCACCAGAGTGCGCGCCGAGGAGGCACGGTGCGCGGCTGCGGCGATCGGTGCCCAGGAGCCGATCCTGCTCGGCTTCCCCGACGGCAAGCTCGGCGACTACACCGGTGATCGCAGCCTGATGTATCGGCTCACGGAGCGCGTCGCGAAGGAGATCGAGCGGTTGCGACCGGACGTCGTCATCACCTGGGGTCCCGATGGCGGGACGGGGCACCCCGACCATCGACTGATCGGGAACATCGCCACGCAGCTGCAGCGTGCCGGCGCGCCCGGCATGCCGGAGCGCCTGTTCCACATGTATCTCCCGGTCGAGGCGTTTCGCCTGCTCAATCCACAGCGAGGCGAGCCGCCGCTGCTGCTCCCACAGACGAAATACTTCACGGTCCGTGTGGCGTTCACCCCGGCGGACCTGGATGCCGCGCAGCGGGGGATGACCTGCCATCGCACGCAATTCACGCCCGAGGTGTTGCAGCGAATGCTGCCGGCGCAGGGGCGTGTGTGGAATGGCAAGGTCGCGTTCATCCCGGCGTTCGCGGCGACGAATGGAGAGGACCTGTTCCGCTAGCTCGGGCGTGGACGTCAAAGTCGAGGGCGCCCCCGCATGGCCAGACAATGCGCGGTTCTCGGTGTCCGAGGTAGAATCCGATGAGTCGGAAGCAGGGTCGGGTTCACACGCCAGGACGTCCGCGCCGCGAGGATCACCATGCAACGCACATCTGCCGCGCTCGCGTTCAGCGCGGCGCTGCTCACCATCGCGACCACCGCTCGGTCTCAGACGGCGGTCGCCCTCGACTCGGTGATCGAGAAGATCCGTGGCGAAGCTCAGCAGCGCTCCCAGCTCTACCCGCTTGCGCAAACACTCATGGACTCGATCGGCCCGCGCCTCATGGGCTCAGTCGAGCAACGGCGCGCGAACGAGTGGCTCGTGAGCATCTATCGCCGATGGGGGATCCCGGTACGGGAGCATCGATACGGAACGTGGAACGAGTGGCGCCGCGAGATCGCGCACATCGATCTGATCGCGCCGAGGAAGCGCCCGCTCGAAGGCGTGCTCTCGACGTGGAGCCCGGGGACGAGAGGGACGATCGAAGCCGGTGCGGTCGTGCAGCCCGATGTGCAGAGCGCGGCGGAGTTCGAGGCGTGGCTGCCGCGAGCGCGCGGAAAGCTCGTGCTTCTCGACTTTGCGTGGCCGAGCTGCCGCCCGGAGTCCGACCTGAAGGAGTCCACGACGCCGGAGACGTTCGCGCGGATGCAGGCGGAGCGCGCCGCGGCGTTCGATGCGTGGTACGCCGGCCGGCGCCGATCCGGCCTGCGCGGCACGGCGCTCGTCCGGCGACTCGGAGAGGCGGGCGCGCTCGGCGTCGTGACGTCGCTCGTGCCGCCGGGACTTCCCCAGGGCTGGGGGGTGAGCAAGATCAGCACGACCGTCTCCGAGACGATCCCCGAGATCGGGCTCGGATGCGAGGACTACGGGCTCGTCTCCCGTCTCGCCGAGCGCAACCAGAGTCCGGTGCTCCGGGTCGACGCCCAGTCGTCGCTCCGAGGCGAGGTGCCCGCGGCCAACGTGATCGCCGAGCTGCGCGGCAGGGAGAAGCCCGACGAATACGTCGTACTCTCGGCGCATCTCGACTCGTGGGACCCCGCGTCCGGCGCGACCGACAACGGCACCGGCACCGTCGTGATGATGGAAGCGATGCGCATCCTCAGGGCCGTGTATCCGAATCCCAAGCGCACGATCATGGTCGGGCACTGGAACGGCGAGGAGCAGGGCTTCAACGGCTCGGGGTCGTTCGCCGCCGACCATCCGCGGGTGATCAGCGGGATGCAGGCGCTGTTCAATCAGGACAACGGCACCGGGCGCATCATGCGCATCTCGATGGAGGGGTTCACCGGCGCCGGCGCGTTCTTCCGCCGTTGGCTATCGCGGATGCCGGACGAGGTCGCGCGCGACGTCCAGCTCGTCGACCCCGGCACGCCGGGCCAGGGGACGGACCACGTCTCGTTCACCTGCCGCGGCGCACCGGCGTTCAACCTGGTCTCGCGCGATGCGAACTATGTGACGTACACCTGGCACACCAACCGCGACACGTTCGACAAGCTGATCTTCGGCGATCTGACGCACAACGCGATGCTGATCGCGATGCTGGCGTATCAGGCGTCGGAGGATCCCGAGCGCATCCCGCGCGGGTCATCAGCCAGTGTGACGGCGGGTGCGACGGCGGGTGCGACGGCGGGGGCACGTGGCATGCCGGCGGCCTGCAGGCCGCCGGCACGGAGCTGGGCGGAGAGCGCGGGCTGAGTCGCCCGATGTCCACTTCATGCGAAAGTGGCGGCGAAGCAGAGCTTCTTCGCCGTCGCTACAGGCCGATCAGATCTGCGAGTATGGCGTCGGGCGGAGGATGATGTCGGAGATCGCCGAGACGTTGTCCTTGTACTGTGGATCTCCCGACAGCGTCTTCCAGTCCGGATCGACACTGAACGCCTTCCAGGCCGCGTCGCGCGCCGTCATGTCGGCGAAGGTGAGCATGTACGTCAGGCTTGGCATCTTCGCGCCGATGATCGTCTCGCCGAAGAACACCGGGGTGAGCCCCGTCTTGCGGAAGATCGGAATCTCCCCCGCGTCGAACATCTTCAGCTTGTTCAGCGCGGCCGGATCGCTGTGGCTCTCGTAGGTCCGGAGCTCGTAGATGCGAGGGGACTTCGCGGCCACTCCCGCCGAGGGCTCTACCGTCGGCATCGACGCGAACGCGCGCAGCAGCGTGCTCTCGACGCGCACGAACGCCGGGTCGGACAGCGGTGCCTCGAGGATCGAGCGGCCGGCGCTCGTGTACGCCGTGTCGCTCGCCATCCGCTCGCGCAGCGAGACGGCGGAGTCGACTGACTGGTGGGTGAGCACCAGCAGCAGCGATGGGGCGTTCTCGCCGTACATGATGGTGAACGCACCGACCTTGCCGACACCTGCGCGGTTCATGGCGGGAATCGCCACGTCGCCGACGAAGGTGCTGAAGGCACGTTGCTTCGCCCCGGGGAGCAGGTGATAGCGCCGCAGCTCGATGTACTGGCGCGTCGCGGGTTGAGCGAGCGCTCCGAGCGTTGGCAGCGGCGAGACGGCGGCAACGGCCGTCGCCGCGAGAAAGTCACGTCGGTCCACGAACACCTCGTTTCAGAGTGTCGACAAGTGTAATCTCCGGCCCCGGGAGCGCGTCAAGCGCACCGAGTCGCGAGTGAGGGCACCGATCTCGACCTCGCTCGCGGCCGTTCTCCTCGAGGAATGTCAGGTCCCTGGCGCGACGGGACCGGAGGCGGCGCGAGTGCGCCACGCCCGGCACAAGTCGCTCGCCGCGGCGGGCCACTCGGGAAATCGGAAGTCGAATCCCGACTGCAGGAGGCGGCCCGGGACGACGCGTCGACTCTTGAGCACGAGCTCCGTCTCCGTGCGCAGCGCAAAGGTGCCGAGCTCCAGCATCCACGCGGTGGCTGGCAGCCCGAGGGGGATTCCCCAGGCGTCGCGAAGCGCGCGCATGAACTCGGCGTTCGGCAACGGGTGTGGGGCGGCGAGGTTGACCGCGCCCTCCATCTCGTCGTGGTCGATCAGCCACAGCACGGCCCGCACGAAGTCGGCGTGGTGAATCCACGACATGTACTGCCGCCCGCCCGCTGCGGCACCGCCGAGGCCGACGCGGACCAGGCGAAGCAGCGTGTCGAACACTCCGCCCCGGTCCGGGCTCATGACCATCGCCGCTCGCAGGAGGATCTGTCGCGTGTTCGGTGTGTCACGCTCGGCGACGGCCGCCTCCCACGCGCGCGCCACGTCGATGCTGAAGCGCCAGGTGTCGGGCGCGTCGCGCTCCGCGCCGCCGATGATGCCGGTCGCCTCATCGTTCGGCGCATCATAGCGGTGGGCGTAGATCGTCGCCGTGCTCATCGGCAGCCAGACGCGCGGGGACTGTCGAGCCTGCGCGATGGCCGCGCCGATCG
>Ga0126306_10001936_pt1 | contig 11402 bp, 7 predicted proteins | sample Plot27_FD_92592 | JGI IMG/M metagenome (GOLD analysis project Ga0126306, IMG submission 92592) | Serpentine soil microbial communities from UC McLaughlin Reserve, CA, USA - Plot27 | ecosystem: Environmental > Terrestrial > Soil > Grasslands | place: USA: UC McLaughlin Reserve, Lake County...
AGAGCCAGGTGGTGGTCTCACGCTCCGGGTCGCGACCGACCCGTGTGATCGCCTCACCCATGAGCGTCATGCCGCCCAGCGTCGCGAGCGACGCGCCGCCGATCAGCATCAGATGGGTCGGGCCCCAGAGTGTCACGTCCTGGCCGAACAGCCGGTGCCACATGTCGTCGAGCGGAAAGCCGCAAAGGGCGAACGCGCCGCAGGCGGTCATCATCAGGCCGCCGACGGGCGCCCACCAGTCGCCGCCCAGGTGCACGGCCGTCCTGACGGGCTTCTCGGTCCCGGCCAGCACGATCGAGGTGACGCCGGCCACGAGCACGCCGTACAGCCCAACGAGGATCAGGTAGTGGGCCGGGTTGGCGAGCGGCCCGGGGTCGCGGCCGTTGTCGATGTGCAGGGAGATGTCCCAGTACATGCCGAGCACCGCGACGAGCAGCGAGACGCCGAGCAGCATCGAGGGGACCGATGCCCACGCCGGCAGCCCGGTCTGGCGCTCGGCCCAGCGGCCGCAGCGGTTGAGGACATCCGTTCGCCCCGCGCGATGGCGCGAGATGAGGACGATCACGAGCCCGGTCACGACGATGGCGCCCGCGGTGGCCCCGAAGGCCTCTCCGAGCGCGGCCCCGCCCGCCGGTTCCCGGCCCGTGGACTGCGCCAGCGCAGGGCCGGCCGCGACAAGCATGCCGACCACTCCAGTTGCAGCACCGATAATCCCGCCACGCATCTGCTTAGCTCTCCTAGCCTTCGAATCCCGCTTCGAGACTGGGTGTTCCCAGATCGCGGGATATACTAACTGAACGGTCAGTCAGTTGTCCACCACACCCAGACGCCGCCTCACAGCGGAGGAGCGCCGGACCGAGATCCTCGACGCGGCGCTCGCCGTCTTCTCCGAGCGCGGGTACCACGATTCCTCCATCGACGAGATCGCCGGCGAGGCGGGCGTCTCGAAGGCGCTCATCTACGAGCACTTCTCCTCGAAGCAGGAGCTGTACGCCGAGCTGATCGCGCGGAACGCCCGCGACCTCACCCAGCGCGTGACGGGCGCGCTCTCGGGCGTGGAGATCGAGGACACCGCGGAGCGGCTCGCCACGGGGCTCGAGGCGTTCTTCGCGTTCGTCGAGGAGCGCCGCGACGCGTGGCGGATGCTGTTCCGGGATCCCACGGACCCGGAGTCGGCGGCGGTGCTCGACCGCATGGTCAGCCAGGTCACCGCCGAGGTGACGGTCCTGATCTCCCAGGACCCCGGCGCGCGTGAGCTTCCCAGCGTCGAGGCCGACCGCTCGCTGCGCCTCCTGGCCGAGATGCTCGTGGGCGGCGCCCAGTCGATGGCGAACTGGTGGACGGACCACCCCGACACCACGCGCGCCCAGCTGGTGGAGATCGCGATGGACTTCGCCTGGCTCGGACTCGAGCGGCTGAGCCGCGGCGAGCGCTGGTCCGCCCCTGAATGAGCTTCGTGCGCGAGGTGGTCGACGCGGCCGAGCCGTCGCGGCTTGCGCTGGTGGCGATCGCGCGCGACGGCGAGCGGCGCGAGGTGACGTTCGGCGAGGTGGCCGATCGCTCGGCCCGGATGGCGGGGGCGCTGGCGGCTCGGGGCGTGGGCGCCGGGGACGTCGTGATGACCGTGGTCGGGAACCGGCCCGAGTGGTCGTACGCGATGCTCGCCTGCTGGCGGATCGGCGCGGTTGCGCAGCCCTGCTCCGAACAGCTGCGGCCGGCTGACCTGCGCGCGCGCATGGAGGCAGTCGAGCCCGCGGCCGTGGTGGCCGACGAGCGCGATCTGGACCTGGTGGCGGCGAGCGGCTTCGACGGGCCGGTGCTCTCCGTGCCCGACGAGCGGCTGTTCGACGCCGAGCCGGTGCCGCCGGGCGACTTCGCGGACGACCACCCCGCCCTGATCGTCTTCACCTCCGGCACCGCCGGCGAGCCGAAGCCGATCCGCCACGGCCACGGCTATCTGAGCGGCCAGGGCGTCCAGGCGGAGCACTGGTACGGCGCGCGGCCGGGCGACCTGTGCTGGTGCACGGCGGCGAGCGGCTGGTCGCTCTCGGCGCGCAACGCGTTCGTGGCCACGTGGCTGCGCGGGGCGGCCGCGCTGCTGCACGACGCGCGCTTCGACCCCGAGGAGCGGATGGAGCTGCTCGACCGTGAGCGCGTGACCGTGCTCTGCATGTCCCCCACCGAGTACCGCGCGATCGCGAAGCGCCGCACCTTGCGCCCGCCCGCCGGGCTGCGCCACGCCTGCGCCGCCGGCGAGCCGCTCAACCCGGAGGTGGTGCGCGCGTGGCAGGAGGACGCGGGCGTGTCCGTCCACGACGGCTACGGCCAGACGGAGACCGGCCACCTGACCGGGATGCCGATCGGGCCGGCGGTCAGGCCGGGGTCGATGGGGAGGCCGCTGCCCGGGTTCCGCGCCTGGATCGACGAGGGGGAGCTGGTTGTGGACCCGGCGACCGTGCCCACGTTCTTCATCGACGGGCCGCGCGACCGGCCGTGGCGCACCGGGGACCGCGCGAGCGAGGACGAGGACGGTTACCTCTGGTTCGAGGGCCGCATCGACGACGTGATCATCTCCGCCGGCTACCGGATCGGGCCATTCGAGGTGGAGTCCGCGCTCGTGTCCCACCCTGCGGTGGCGGAGGCGGCCGCGGTGGCCGCTCCGGATGACGTGCGCGGGCAGGTGGTGCGGGCGGTCGTGGTCCTGCGCGACGGCCACTCCCCGAGCTCCGCGCTCGCGACCGAGCTGCAGGAGCACGTGAAGGCCGAGACGGCCCCATACAAGTACCCGCGCGTCGTGGACTTCGCCAGTGAGCTGCCGAAGACCCCGAGCGGGAAGATCCGGCGCGCCGAGCTGCGCGATCAGGCGAGCGGGTCGAGCGACGCCAGGTAGTGGCGCAGCAGCGGGTCGATGACCCGCCAGCGGCCGTGGGCCTCGTGCTCGAGGACGCCCGCGTCGCGCAGGAGCTTGAGCGCCCGGTCCCTCGCCCCCGGCTGGACCCGGCGCGGCATCGGCTGGCCCGCCGCCACGGTGCGGGCGATCAACAGGCCGTGCTTGTGGAGCAGCCGGATCCGCTCCACCACCTGCTCCATCGTCGGGCGATCGCCCTCGAGCGCGCGCTCGAATCCGAGCTGCACCAGGTCGAGGCCGATCTCGCGCGTGCCGAGCTCGAGCGAGACGAGATGCGCCTGCTGGGCGATCCGCATGGTCGCGCGCGGATGGCCGCCGCCCAGCTCGACGATGCGCGTGAGCGCGGCATCGCCGACCGTGCAGCCGTCCTTGGCGAAGCGCGCCTCGAGCCCGGCGCGCCACTCCTCCGGCTCGATCGGGCGCAGCGAGTAGAAGCTGCCGAAACCGCTGAACGCCCGCCGGCTCGGCGCGAACAGGTCGCGCATCACGTGCTCGATGCTGCCGGCGAACAGGTACGACACCGAGGTGCTGCGCTGGAACACGGCCCGCATCCGGTTCGTCACGGCCTCCGGGTCGCCGTACGGTTTCCGCGCGGACGCCAGCTCCTGGAACTCGTCGAAGAAGAGGATCAGCTGCTTCCCGTCGGCCACCGCCACACGCTCGGGCAGCTCGAGCGCCAGGTCGAGCGCGCGCTCCGGGTCCTGCGCGGCAAGCCCCGGCGTGAGCGCGAGCTCCACCCCCTCCCCCAGCTCGCCCACCATCTTCAGCACGGCGCGCGCCTGCGCCGCGGACAGCGCCGCGCGGCCGGCCGTGCGCACGCGCCTGAGCACCCGGTGCGCCGCGGAGCGGTTGGAGATGACCGCCGCCGCGATCGTCTCCGCGAGCTCGCCGGCGTCCGACAGGCGGAACAGGTCGAGCTTCGCGGTGTACGCGCCCCGCCGCGAGAGCCGGCCGAGCGCCGCCTCGCACACGCTCGTCTTACCGGTGCGCCGCGGCCCCGCCACGACGAGATGCGTGCCGGCCTCGAGCCTCGTCGCGATCTCACTGAGGTCGTCGACGCGCCCGATCAGCTGTCCGGCCGGAACAGGAGAATCGGTGGGGAACAGCCGTCCGCTGGGGATTCTCAGGCTGTCCGATTTGCGCGCCATCTGTGGAAAGTTTACACAGAATCTGTGTAAATGATCATGCGGATTGTGTAAAGCGTCGCGCGGGTAGCCTGAGAGCATGCCCAACCGGCTGGCGCACGAGACTTCTCCCTACCTCCTTCAGCACAAGGACAACCCCGTGGACTGGTACCCGTGGGGCGAGGAGGCGCTCGCGCGCGCGCGTGAAGAGAGGCGGCCGATCCTCCTGTCGATCGGCTATTCGGCGTGCCACTGGTGCCACGTCATGGAGCGGGAGTCGTTCGAGGATCCCGAGATCGCGGCGGTGATGAACGAGCTGTTCGTCCCGATCAAGCTCGACCGCGAGGAACGTCCGGACCTCGACTCGATCTACATGGAGGCCTGCCAGGCCATGACCGGCCAGGGCGGCTGGCCGCTCAACGTGTTCCTCACGCCGGATCAGGTGCCGTTCTTCGCGGGCACGTACTTCCCGCCCGACTCGCGTATGGGGATGGCGAGCTGGCGCTCCGTGCTCGAAGCGGTGGCCAAGGCATGGGAAGAGCGGCGCGACGAGATCGAGGCCGGCGGCGGCCGGATCGCCGAGCGGCTGCGGGGCGGCGCGCTCCTCGAGCCGTCGGAGGGCGACCTCGACCCCGGCGCGCTGGACGCCGCCGTGGAGACGCTGCGCACGAACTACGACCGCGCCAACGGCGGCTTCGGCAGCGCGCCGAAGTTCCCGCCCGCGTCGGTGCTCGAGTTCCTGCTGCGCCGCAGCGAGACCGAGATGACCGCACACACGCTGCGCGCGATGGCCTCCGGCGGCATGTACGACCAGGTGGGCGGCGGCTTCGCGCGCTACTCGGTGGACCCGTACTGGCTCGTCCCCCACTTCGAGAAGATGCTCTACGACAACGCGCTGCTCGCGCGCGCGTACCTGCACGGCTGGCAGGTCACCGGCGAGGGGCTGTTCCGCACGGTCACGGAGGAGACGCTCGACTGGGCGCTCCGCGAGATGCGCGGGCCCGAGGGCGGCTTCTACTCCGCGCTCGACGCCGACTCGGAGGGCGAGGAGGGCAAGTTCTACGTCTGGACGGTCGGCGAGCTCCGCGAGGCGCTCGCCGGCGAGCCCGACGCCGACGAGGCGATCGCCTGGTTCGGCGCCACTGACCGCGGCAACTTCGAGGGCAGGAACATCCCTGTGCGCGGCCCGGGCGAGCCCGAGCGGCGCGCCGCCTGGCGCCGGCGGCTCTACGAGGTGCGCGCGCGGCGCGTGTGGCCCGGGCTCGACGACAAGCGGCTCACCTCCTGGAACGCGCTCATGGTCGCCGCGCTAGCGGACGCCGGCGCCACGCTCGAGCGCGAGGACTACCTGGAGGCCGCGCGCGGGACGGCCGAGTTCATCCTGCGCGACCTCCGCGACCCGGACGCCCGCCTGCTGCGCACCTGGAAGGACGGCCAGGCGAAGCTGAACGCCTACCTCGAGGACCACGCGTTCCTGCTCGAGGCGCTGATCTCGCTCTACGAGGCCACCTTCGAGCCGCGCTGGTTCGGCGAGGCACGCGCGCTCGCGGACACGATGATCGAGCGGTTCGCCGACGAGGAGAACGGTGGCTTCTTCGAGACGTCCTCGGACCACGAGCAGCTCGTGGCCCGCCGCAAGGACCTCGAGGACCACCCGATCCCGGCCGGCAACTCGAGCGCGTCCTACGGGCTCCTCCGCCTGGCCGCGCTCACCGGCGAGCACGCGTACGCGGAGCAGGCCGAGTCCGTGCTGCGGCTGCTTCACGAGCTCGCGCCGAAGCACCCGCAGGCCTTCGGACACCTCCTCCAGGCGCTCGACTTCCGGCTCGCGCAGGTGAGGGAGGTGGCGCTCGTGGGCGACGAGCTCGGCCCGCTCGAGCGCGTGGTGCGCGACGGGTTCCGCCCCCACCTCGTGCTGGCGGGCGGCGAACCGGACGGCGTGCCGCTGCTGGAGGGCCGCGAGCCGGTCGACGGCCGGGCCACCGCGTACGTTTGCGAGCAGTTCGCGTGCAGGGCGCCGGTGACGGAGCCCGACCAGCTGGAGGCCCTTCTGAGTTGATTGCGACCCTTCTGGCGATCGCCGCGGCCGGAGCACCGGTCCCGGCGGACGCCTACGGCATCGCCACGCGCATCTCGAGCTGGGGGCCGCGCCCGGCGGCCAGCCGCCGTGAGGCGAAGGCCCAGCGCCTGATCCGGCGCACCTTCCGCGACGCCGGCCTGCGCGTGGGCGTGCAGGCGTTCACCGTCCCCGGGAAGGGCGGCTCGCGCAACGTGATCGGCGTGTACGACACACCGCGGCGCTGCCTGCGCATCGTCATGGCCCACGCCGACTCGCTGCCGCCCGCGCCCGGCGCGAACGACAACGCCTCCGGCATCGGCGTGGTGGCCGACCTCGCGGGGCGGATGAAGCTGATCAGGCCGTGGTGCGACGTCTGGCTCGTGGCCACCGGCGCCGAGGAGCGCGACTACACCGGGAAGCCCGACCACCTGGGCGCGCTCCACCTGGCCCGCCGCGCACGCGCCCACCACGCGCGCAAGCGGCTCCGATGGGCGCTGTCGCTCGACGAGGTGGGCCGCGACTATCCGTTCTGGCTGCGCTCGCCGGTCAGCGCTCCGCGCGCCGCGGTGGAGGGCGCGCTGTTCGATGCCGCCGGGCGGGTGGGCAGCCAGGTGAGCTGGGTGCGCGACGAGGGCACCGGCAACTCCGACCACCGCGAATTCGAGCTGATCGGCCTCCCGGCCGCCAAGCTCGGCGTGGGCGCCGGCGGCGAGCCGTGCCGGCACATGCGCTGCGACACGCCGTCGCGGCTGAAGCGCAAGCCGCTCGCGATGGCGCGCCGGATGGTCGCCGAGGCGCTGCGGCTCCGCTAGGTCGCCGCCAGCTCCTCGATCGCGTCGATCAGCCCCTCGATCGTCTCCTCGCCCGTCGTGGGCGCCGTGATGGTCATGCGCAGCCAGCGCTCGCCGTTCACCTCGGTCGAGCTCAGGTGGAAGCGCCGCTCCGCCAGCAGGCGCTCGCGCAGCCGCACCTGGACCTCCGGGTCGCGCCCGTACCGGAAGCAGAGGATGTTCGACTCCGGCCGCGACAGGCACTCGAAGCCCGGCCGCGCGGCGATCAGGTCGTGGAACCGCGCGGTCTTGTCGTACTGCTCGGCGACGTAGCGCCCGATTCCGTCCTCGCCGCGGAAGGCGAGGTTCATGAAGATCCGCATGCCGAGCGCGGCCTTCGTGCACTCCACCTGGCGCTCGAGCAGGCTCGGCGACTCCTCCTCCGAGTCCTCGTAGATCAGGTAGGCGGCCTTCTGGCGGAACGCCGCCTCGAGCCGGCGCTCGTCGCGGAGCAGCACCGCGGCCGCGAGCGCGGGCGTGCGCATCATCTTGTGGGCGTCCCAGATCGCGGAGTCGCCCAGCTCGATGCCCTTCAGCAGGTGGCGATGCCCGGGCGACAGGAGCGCCGTCGCGCCGTGGGCGGCGTCCACGTGGAACCAGATCTCGTGCTCGCGGCAGAACGCCCCGATCGCCTCCAGGTCGTCGTGGAGCCCAGTGCTCGTGGCGCACGCGGCCGCCACCAGCGCCATCGGGCGCCGGCCCTGCGCCTCGCAGCGCTCGAGCGCGTCGCCGAGCGCATCCGGGACGATCCGCTCGTACTCGTCCACCTCGAGGTCCACGACCGCGCGCTCGCCCAGTCCCAGCATCGCGACGCTCCGCTTCACCGAGTAGTGGCTGCCGGGCGGCGCCAGCACGGCGAGCGTCCCGTCCACGCCGTCCACCCACGCGTCGGGCGCCGCGGCCGCGCGGGCGGCGAGCAGCACGGTCAGGTTCGCCAGCGAGCCGCCGTGCGTGAGCACGCCCCCCGCGCCCGCCGGCCAGCCGATCGTCTCGGTCATCCACTCGATCACGACTCGCTCCATCGCGTGCGCGGCCGGCCCCATCTCGTAGATGGACATCGGCTGGTTGATCGCCCCCTGAGTGAGGTCCGAGATCGCCGCCGGAACGTCGGGGGCGCCCACCTGGTGCGCGATCTGATGCGGGTGGTGGAGCCGCACGCTGTGGGCGAGCACGTCGTCGAGCCAGGACTCGAACCGGTCGGCGTCGAGCCGCTCGCCGCGGACGAGCTCGCGCAGCCGGAGCGTCTCGATCAGCTCAGGGAGCGGAGGCGGGGCGCCCACGGGCGCGCCCGCCCGCTGGCTCTCGTCCACGAACCGGGCGACGGCAGCCGTGGCGATGCCGGCCAGCCGCTCGTACTCCGCGATGTCCCACGGGCGCGCGGCGTCCGTCATCACCTCGAGAGAATCCGTCATGCCTCGACGGTGACCCGCTCCCGCCCGGCCGGCTCCTCCTCGTGCCCCAGCCGGGACGGCCACCACACCCTCGGCCCGATCAGCTCGACAAGCGCCGGGACGAGCACGCTGCGCACCAGGAAGGTGTCCAGCAGCACGCCGAAGGCCACCACGAACCCGATCTCCGTCAGGAACACGAGCGGCAGCACCGCCAGCACCGAGAACGTGCCCGCGAGCACGATTCCGGCGCTCGTGATCACGCCGCCGGTGACGGCGAGCGCGCGCAGCATGCCCGCGCGGGTGCCGTGCGTGAGCGTCTCCTCACGCGCCCGCGCCATCAGGAAGATGTTGTAGTCCACTCCCAGCGCGACGAGGAACACGAACGCGAACAGCGGCAGCGACGGGTCCGAGCCCGGGAAGTCGAAGAGCACGTCGTACGCGAAGTACCCCACGCCGAGCGCGGCCAGGAAGCTGAGGATCACCGTGCCGATCAGGAGGAGCGGCGCCACCACCGCCCGGAGCAGCGCGGCGAGGATGAGGAACACAACCACCAGCACGATCGGCGGGATCACCTTCGAGTCCCACGCCGCCGCCTCGCGGACGTCGAACTCAACCGCGCTCGGGCCGCCCACGAGCGTGCCCGCGGCCGCCCTGTGCGCCGCGTCCCGGATCGGGTCGATCAGATCGAAAGCGTCCGTTGAGTACGGGGGCGGATCCAGCACCGCCTGAACGAGCACACCGGGCTCGCCCTGTGCCACCGGGCCGCCGACCAGCTCGACGCCGTCCACGCCCTGCACGGCGCGCCTCACCGCCTGCACGGCTCCCGCGTCCGGCACGACGATGTCGGTCGGCGCGCTGGCGCCGGCGGGGAAGCTCCGGGCGAGGATGTCCTGGCCCTCGACGGACTCGACCTCCGTGCGGTAGCTGTCGTTCGTCGTGAGGTCCGTGGAGTAGAACGCAAGGCCGCTGCAGAAGACGAGCAGGATCAGGACCGAGCCAACGGCCACGCGCGCCGGCTGCCGCGCGACGAACTTCCCCACGCGGCTCCAGAACCCGTGCGTCTCGTCCGCGATCCGCTCGTGCCTGAAGCGGCGCACCTCGTACGGCTTGAACAGACCCCGGTCGAGCGGGCCGAGGATCAGCGACGGCACGAGGCCGCGCGTGAGCCTCGTGATCAGCGCGTTCAGGATCACCAGCGGCAGCAGGAGCAGCACCACAATCGCGCCCGCGAGCACGGGCAGCAGCGCCCCGAGGCGCGAGCCCTCGACGATCCGGCGCCGGAACCGCCCAGCCGTCACGCCCTCGCGCGCCATCCACTCGGTGGAGTGCGGCACGAACGGCCAGAACGCCCGGCGGCCGCAGATCGTGAGCAGCGCGGGCAGCAGCGTGAGCATCGAGAGCGCCGCGCAGGCCACGCCCATGGCGGCGATCGGCCCCATGCCCGAGGTGCCATTGACCTTCGCGATCGTCAGGCACAGCAGGCCGGCGATCACCGTCGATGCCGACGCGAGCACGGCCGGGCCCGCGGACCTCATCGCCTCGGCCATCGCCTCATGGCGGTCGAGCCGGTTGTGCAGCTCCTCCCGGTACCGGGCCACGATCAGGAGCGCGTAGTCGGTTCCCGCCCCCAGGACCAGCACCGACATGATCGAGCTGGACTGCGAGTTGATCGTCACGCCGAGCTCAGAGAGGCCGTACCCGAGCGAGCGCGCCAGCAGCTCCGCGAAGATCACCGCCGTGAGCGGCACGAACAGGAAGATCGGCGAGCGGTAGATCAGGATCAGCAGGACGATCACGAGGCTCACCGCCGCCAGCAGCAGCGTGCCGTTGATGCCCTCGAAGACCTTGATGGCGTCCGCCGAGTAGCCGGCGCCGCCCGTGATCTTCACCTCTAGGCCGCCACCGGGGTCGGACACCTGATCGCGCCAGTAGTCGACCGGGTCGAGGATCGTGTCGCCCTGGCCGTTGCCGCGGATGTAGGCGGTCACGATCGCCGCCTTCCCGTCCTCGGAGCACACCGGCCCCACGAACGGCCGGTAGTCCGCGGGCTGGCCCGGCACGGGCGTGGACGGGCCGGCGCAGCCGTTCGGCCGGCGGACCGCCGGGCCGCCGCCGGCTGCCTTCGCGCCGTCGCGCACCACGCCGGGGAAGCGCTTCCGGGTGAGGCTCCCGACGTCCTTCTGGATCTTCGCGGCGTCCGCGGGGGTCAGGCCGGACGCGCGGTAGTAGACGATCACCGCGGACGCCAGCTCGCCGCCCTGCAGGTCCTTCGTGGCGGTCAGCGCCTTGGTGGATTCCGCGTCACCCGGGAGATATGACGTCGATTCGTTGTTCTCGGCGTCGGTGAACTTCGTGGGCAGCTGAAGCGGCCCGACGGCGATGAAGATGCCGACGAGCCAGACGAGGAAGACGACCCACTTCGCCCTCCGGCCAGAGGAGAGCGTGAAGATCACAAGATCGAGAGGTACCTATCGAGTTCCCACCGCGTGACCTGCACGCGGTAATCCTCCCACTCCTGGCGCTTGATCTCCACGTAGCGGTTGAAGATGTGCTCGCCGAAGGTCCGGAGCACCAGCTCTGACTCGGCGGTCAGCTCGATCGCCTCGCCCAGCGTCTCGGGCAGCTGCTCGATCCCGAGCCGCTGCCGCTCCTCCGGACTGATGTGGTACAGGTTCTTCTCCATCGGCTCTGGCAGCTCGTAGCCCTTCTCGATTCCCTCGAGCCCGGCCGCGAGCAGCACCGCGAAGGTCAGGTAGGGGTTGCACGCCGGGTCGGGGCAGCGCAGCTCCATCCGGGTCGCCTGCTCCTTGCCGGGGTGGTAGAGCGGCACGCGCACCAGCGCCGAGCGGTTGCGGCGTGACCACGCGCAGTACACGGGCGCCTCGTAGCCCGGCACGAGCCGCTTGTACGAGTTGACCCACTGCGCGAACACGCTGCAGATCTCGCGCGCGTGCTTCAGCTGGCCGGCGATGAAGGCCTTGCCCGTGTCGGACAGGAAGTACTGGTCGTTCGCGTCGTAGAAGGCGTTCGACGAGTCGCGGAACAGCGACTGGTGGGTGTGCATCCCGGAGCCGTTCTCGCCGAACAGCG
>Ga0126306_10001937_pt1 | contig 11402 bp, 10 predicted proteins | sample Plot27_FD_92592 | JGI IMG/M metagenome (GOLD analysis project Ga0126306, IMG submission 92592) | Serpentine soil microbial communities from UC McLaughlin Reserve, CA, USA - Plot27 | ecosystem: Environmental > Terrestrial > Soil > Grasslands | place: USA: UC McLaughlin Reserve, Lake County...
ACCCGAACGCATTCGCGAGCTTCGCCTACGCTGCTGCGCGACGCTATCCGCAGGTCCGGCACTGGGTCATCTGGAACGAGCCCAACAAGAACTGGAGCCTCCGGCCGACGACGCCGGAAACCTATGTCCGGCTCCTCAATGCGGCGTACTCCGCGATCAAGCGCGTGAATCCGCGCGACCGGGTCGCCGGAGGAGTGACTGCGCCGCGCGGGGGGAGCGGCGACGTCGGCCCCGTCCCGTGGATCCGCGCAATGGGCTCGCTCAAGCCTCGCCTCGACGCCTACGCACACCATCCGTACCCGCTCAACCGCGGTGAGACCCCGTTCAGCGGCGGGTGTCGTTCGTGCTCGTCGCTGACCCTCGCGTCGCTGGAGCGGCTCCTCGCTGAGGTCACGCGCGCGTTCGGAAAGAAGCCGGTCTGGCTCACCGAGCACGCTTACCAGACCAATCCACCCGATCGAGCCCTCGGCGTGTCGCAGACGCTGCAGGCGCAGTACATCGCTGAAGCGGCGCGACGGACGTACCTCGCGCCGCGGGTGGAGATGCTGATCCAGTTCCTGATCCGCGATGAGCGGCAGGTGGGCCGCTGGCAGAGCGGCTTGTTGACGGCGAGGAACGTCGCAAAGCCGAGCCTACGAGTGTTCCGGATGCCGCTCATGCAGGTAGCGCGACGCGGCTCCACCGTGACGCTCTGGGGCCAGATCCGGCCGGGTAACGGCCGGCAGCGCTACGGGATTCGGTTTAACGCCGGCCGCGGTTGGCACGTAGCCCAAGGGACGCGCGTCACCGACTCGCGCGGGTTTCTGACCGTCCGGCTGAGGCTGCCACGCGGCTCGCGTGCACAGTTGATCTGGCGCGGATCGCTCAGCGCCGCTTTGCGGGTGCAGTGACTGTCATCAACGAGGAGGCTCTCGCTGCCGCCATCGCGGCCGTCGCAACGTGGCGTTCGGTCAGGCAGGCGCGCAAGGCGTGGGAGCTCAGCCTTCAACCTTCGCATGTCGGATCCATGTACAGCGATCCGGCGAACGGGGGCATGTGCGAGGAGCTCGCGAGTGCAGCGGCGATGATCGAGAGGAATAGCGTCACGCCGAGAGACTCGGTTGGACCGGCTGCGGTACCATTCTTTCAGGCTTGAGCACGAACTCGCCCGGGTAGTGACTACAGCGTGGATGACGAACGACTAGGCGAGATCATCTTCGGCTTCGCGGCCATCGCGTTCGGGCTCGTCACAATCGTCGGCGCTCTCGCGGGGGCGACCTCCGGCCTAGTCCTCCTCGTCGTCCACGCGACCATTGCTGTCGCCCTCGTCTACTACGTCCGCGTCATTCGACCACGCCAAAGGGGGCCGCGATCGCGGGCGACCCATTGACTGAGGCGCGGCTGGGTAACGAGGATGTTGGATGGCCGCATGGGACGTGAATGACCAGGAGTTTCGGTCGGTGCTCCAGCTATCCGGCAACCGACGCTACGGCTACTTCGTGAAGCGCGCATCGAGCCACGGGGAGCTGTGGGGGCTACGGGGAGCCGGCGGATGGGTAGTGGCTGCAGACGACGAAGCCGTTCCGCATTTGCCCGTCTGGCCGCATCCGCGTTTCGCCGAGGCGTGCGCGACCGGCCCGTGGACAGCAGAGCAGCCCGGCGCGATCGACATCGACGAATGGGTGGAAGGCTGGCTTCCGATAAACCGGGACGGAATGCGTGTCGCGGTCTTCCAGACGCCCGAAGATCAGGGGGTCAGCGTCGGAACTGAGCGACTGAAGCGGGACCTCGAAGACGAGCTCTCGCAGTTCGAGCTCTAGCCCACCGCCTCCCGCCGCGCCGCATTGCGTGTCCCCGGTGTAGGGGAGTTCGGCGCTGGCTCTGCTGGATGATCCGGGAAAGAGCTTTGAGGCCCGACTCGGTCCGCCGGCCTCTCCCCATTGCGCGGTGCTGAATACGGGCCTCCATCACAAGGATCCCGCTCGGCGACCGAACCTGCGCAGCCCGTTGTGCGGATTGTGCGCGAGTGGGGACGTGAGACAGCCTGCGCTGAGCTCGTGCAGGCGCGTCAGACGGCCGGAATGGACGAGCTCGTTGACGAGTTCGTCGCCGGGAACGGGTTCATTCCGGGCATCGGAGTGGACGACCCGGAGCACATCGACATCGAGCAGCCTTGCAAGGGAGCTGTTCCGCCCGTCCACTCGCACTTCTTCACCGAGGACGGGGAGTTCGGCTCACGGGACTGGAACGGAGAAGACGTGGACGATGGACGCTACCGAGTCATCGGTGACAAGCTGGTGATCTCGAAAGAGTTCCCTGACGTGACGCTCCGATATCGCACCGAGGGCGACACGATCACGTTCGATCCGCTGAATGTCCCGGCTGGTGCACCACGTTTCGGTGCGGGTGGAGCATCTCCGTGGCCTATCCCGGCAAGAGCTGGATGCGCGTCCGGTAGCGGGCAGCGCAGACCTCATCGTTGGAGTGTGGCCAGCAAGAGATAGACGGTTAGGCTGAGGGCCGTGGCGGACTCCTACGGCGGGCGGCTCCTTGATCACGTTCACTTGCGAGTCAGCGACCTCGACGCGAGCCGGCGCTTCTACACCGCCATCCTGGATGTCCTGGGCATTCCCGTCCGCGGCGGCGAAGGATCGCTCGCAGCTGACGAGTTGTACGTGAGCGACGATGGGCCGCCGACGATGGGGTTGCACATCGCGTTTCAGGCCGATGACGAGGCAATGGTCCAGCGGTTCCACAGTGCAGGGCTCTCTGCGGGCGGCCGAGACAACGGCGCGCCCGGTGAGCGCCCCTACCATCCCGGCTACTACAGCGCCTACCTGCTCGACCCCGACGGAACGAACGTCGAGGCCGTCTATCACGGGCCGCACTCGCGATCGGCTTCCGCGATCGAATACTCGTGGACGTAGTCGCGCGCGACGCAGCCTCCCAGGCGATTTGAAGCGTTGGCTTTGGGGACCCGCGGAGCGCGTCTGCGTCGCTGCCCTTTCGGATGATGTCGAGCCGGCGGGAGACGATCTCCTCGAGTCAGGGACTCCGGGTCAGCGCCCGCCGGCGCGGGGGTACGGGTAAAGCGGCAAAGCCATGTTCGGCGGTGCGGCGGTAAAGCATGACCCACATGACGCTCCGGCGGGCCGGGACATGTGCATCAACGGTTCAAAGAACCGTTAACGCCTGAAATCTCGCTCGCGGGAGTGGACTCATCCGTCGCGACCCTCCGGCGACTCGGTTGCAGCTCCCGCCTCGGGCTCTAGCGTCAGTTCCTCCGGCCCGGCGGGCTCGCGCCGCTGGATGCGGGCGGCCGCCGCGTCGGCCACATCGACGAGACCGCCTGCCATCCGGCGGATGTCGTCGAGCAGCTCGCGGCGTTGCTTCCAGACCGCCTCGGTATCAGCCTGAATCTCGCGCAGGTGCGTCTCCGCGTCCTCCCGCCGCGCGGCAAGCTCTTCCTGCAACCGCTGAAGGCGCTCGTCCGCCTCAGCGCTCGAGCGCGCGAGGGTGTTCTCCGCCTCGGCACGCGCGTTCACCAGCATCTCATCCGCCCCGGCGTGCGCCTCGGCGAGCGTAGCGTCCCCGTCGGTCCTCGCGGTCGCGATCAGCTCGGCCGCCTCAGCCTTCACGCGGTCCGCCTCTGTACTCGCGTTGACGACGAGCTGCACCGCCTCGGCTTTCGCACGGGCGGTGCTCTCGTCCGCTTCCTGCCGCGCGCTCGACGTGATCTCCTCTGCAGCCTCCCGCGCGGCCTGAAGGAGACCCTGAACCTTCACCTCGGCCTGATCAAGCGCGTGTCTGACCGCCGCCGGCGGCGAGGCCCTCACCTTGAGCTCCGCTATTACGCGATTGACGCGTTCGATGTAGGCATCGACGGCCTGGCGGTCATAGCCGCGGCGCGAGACCTGGAAGGAGACGTCGAGGAGGTCTTGGGGCACGTAATGTCGAAGCTCGCCGAACCCCTGTTCCGGCCCGGGCGCGTCGGGCGAATGCATCTCCCTCTCGTCCGCCTTCGACGAATGGTTATAGACCACGGATCGAGTATGACGAAGATGCTGCATCCGCTCCGCCTCAACGACACGAGCTACCGTCTACCCCGAGAGTCACGCCCGCACGACCGAAATCGGCCCGAACAATGCCGCGGCGGAACCAACGCCTGACCGTCTCGACACTGTGGAAGTAGTGGCCACCCCCCAGTATGGGACTACGCGCCCGCGCTAAATGGGACTACGCGCCCGCGCTCCTCCGCGCGGGGGTGCCGGGGGATGGAGGGCACGGCTCGAGCTCCGTGCCGCTATTCGGGTAGTAGCCCAGGTAGGGACTCCAGCCGCACGACGGTCTGTGAGGGGGTGCCGCCCCGGACTCGCAGGCTTAGGGTGTGCAAGGAGAACGCAATGGCCTTCGCGATCCGCAGCGTCGAGTACTACTACGCGAACGTCCGCGACGAGTTGGGGGCGGCTTATCGCGTCCTGTCGCAACTCGCCGAGCTCGGTGTCAACCTGCTCGCCTTCACGGCGGTGCCGAGCGGGCCGAGCCTGGCACAGTTCCCGCCTCTTTCCGGAGGATCCGAACAAGCTGGTCGCCGAGGCGCGCGCCGTTGGGCTTTCGCTCGACGGCCCGTACCACGCGCTGCTCGTCCAGGGCGACGACGAGCTCGGTGCGCTCGCGGGGCGTTCATGAACGGCTCGTCGAGCAGGCGTGGACATCTACGCGTCCGTGGGCGTGACCGACGGCGGCGGCTCCTTCGGCTACGTGGTTTACGTGCGCGAGGAGCAGTTCGAGAAGGCCGCGAGCGCCCTAGGGTGTGAGTAGGGCCGACGACAAACGTGCCGGTCTGGCTATCTCGCGCCTTGCACCTGCCCCAGTCAGGGACTCCGGCGGGGCGTCGGCCGTCGCCGGGACCCCCCTCGCTCTGACCTATCCCGGCCAACGCGCCTGGGCAGAGCGGAAGGAGGAACACGTGTGACGGTTCGACTCCGACTCGTTGCCTGTTTAGGTGTTACCGCCATCGCTGTTGCGGGGGCTCGGGAACCCGGGTGATCGAGAAGAGTCAAGCGCAGGTCAGTGGTCAAGCGAAGGTCGAGGGCCGACTCGCGGCCACGGTGAAGCGTGGCAAGGTCTACTCGATCGCGGTCCGTGGTCTTGAAGGCGGCCCGGTGCGGCTGATCAGTCTGCCGCGGTTCCACGGGAAGCCTGTCGAGGTTGTCTCGCTCGCTTGGAGTCCGAACGCCGATCGGCTTGCGTACTCGGACAGCGCCGGGCGGGTCTACGTTGTCGGAGCTTCCAATACAGGTCTGCCCCTAGTCGCGGCACCGGCGGAGCGTCAGCGTCGCTCCGTCTATGTCCACGGCTGGTCGCCCAACGGTCGTCACCTCGCGGTCGAGAGTTCGATGGGCCGATGCCCACGCGCGATCGAGCCATGGTTGTTTGTCGTCGACGTTGCCCGTGCGAGCTCGCGGAAACTTCCCGCTCATCCGACCGGTGCGCCAGCAACCTCGGTGAGGAACTCAGCCTTTATCGGACGGGTTGCGTGGTCACCAGACGGCTCTCAGCTTTTGTACGCCTGGGAGCAGTTCAGGTTTGGCGGCTGTCGCACCATGGGCGGAGAGAACCGAACAACCCGCGTGATGAGGATCGGCGCAGATGGCAAGGGCCGCGTGCAACTCGCAGAACGAACGGCTCATCTTCGACCTCGCCTTGTCGCCAAGCGAGCGCTCGATCGCGCTCGCCCGCAGCTGCGGCGCGTTTGGACGAGACTCCGCTGGCCTGGACGATGGACGAGCGCGACGTGAACATCGCGGCGAGCTACGAACCCTGCTACGTCTTCGTTCGCCAACCTCGGGTCGCACTACGCCTGAAACGCTGCTTCAGCCGTCGACGGAGTACGAGAATTCGGAGTCGGGGTCGGCGTTGTACGCGGTCAGCGCGACGACTGGGGAGTCACGTTTGCTCAGGAGGCTCGGCGAAGAGACCGAGTTCGTTGCGATCGGAACGGTGCCAAACGGTGGCGGAATCGTCTCCATCCGCTACGTCGACCTCACGGAACGCGGCTTCGTGATCATCCCACTCGACGGTTCACCGCTGACACCGCTGCCCCCGCTCGAACTGCCCGCAGGCACGACCCGGTCATCTCCCGCGGCAGCAGGCGTCACCGGCTGATTCGGCGTCATTCGACGGCGCGAGCCCGGCGACCGCGCCGTCAAAGAGACGCACGACGCGATCGAAGTCGTCATGGCCGCGAAGCGGCCGGACTTCGATCGCGAGTGGGCGGTACCGGATTCGAACCAGTGACCTCCTGCGTGTAAAGCAGGCGCTCTACCAGCTGAGCTAACCGCCCGAGCTCAGTCTGCCACCTTGACACGTATCGACGTTCTTCGATACATTTAGGACTGTCGATGGAAGCTCTCGCGATCGTCTGCTGCGCACCGCTCGGCGCACCCCTGCTCTCCCCCGAGGAGGCCGAAGCGACGGCTGTGCTCTTTCGTTCGCTGGGGGACCCGGCGCGCGTGCGGATCATGAACGTGCTCGCGACGAGCAATGGGCCCGTCTGCATCTGCAACCTCGTCGAGCCGCTCGGGCTGTCGCAGCCCACGGTCTCGCACCACATGAAGAAGCTGCTCGAGGTCGGCCTCGTCGATCGTGAGCAGCGCGGGAAGTGGGCCTATTTCACGCTGAAGCCGGAGGCCGCGCGCAAGCTCGCGGCCGTCGCCGACCTGAAGGGAGTGTGCTGCTGATGACGACGACGAGCGCTGAGGACCTGCGCGAAGAAGTGCGCCGACGGTACGCGCTCGCAGCGGTCGCCGCCGACGCCGGCGGCTGTGGTTGCGAGTCCGACGGAGGCTGTTGCGGCAACGTTGCCTGTGACGGAGACGACGGGACGTTCGGCAAGACGCTCTACTCGGAGCAAGAGCGCAACGACCTTCCAGGTGCTGCGACGCTTGCCTCGCTCGGCTGCGGGAACCCGACGGCGGTCGCCGAGCTCCACGACGGGGAGACCGTGCTCGACCTTGGGTCGGGCGGCGGCATCGACGTGCTCCTGTCGGCGCGACGTGTCGGCGAGCACGGCCTCGCGTACGGGCTCGACATGACCGACGAGATGCTGGCGCTCGCGCAGCGCAACGCACAAGACGCCGGCGTCCGGAATGCGATCTTCCTGAAGGGCGTGATCGAGCAGATCCCGCTACCGGCGGACTCAGTCGACGTCGTGATCTCGAACTGCGTGATCAACCTCTCGACCGACAAGCCCGCCGTGCTCACCGAGATCGCGCGCGTCCTCAGGCCGGGCGGGCGGATCGGGATCAGCGACGTCGTCGCGGAGGACCGGCTGACCGAGCCGGAGCGCGCTGAGCGGGGGAGCTACGTCGGCTGCATCGCGGGCGCGCTCTCGAAGTCCGAGTACGAGGCCGGACTCGAGGGCGCGGGCTTTCGCGACGTCTCGGTCGAGTTCACGCATTCCGTCGCAGACGGCATGCACGGCGCGATCGTCAAGGGCGTCAAGTCCGCTTGAACGTGTTGTTCGTCTGCGTCGGGAATCAGGGCCGCTCGGTGATGGCCGAGCGTCTGTTCCTGCGGGCTGCGGGCGAGAGGCACGTCGTGCGCTCCGCCGGCAGCGCACCGGGCGGGGCGACCCACCCCCAGGTGCTCGAGGCGCTCGAGGAGATTGGCCTCGACGCTTCGGATCACGTTCCGGCGAAGCTGGACGACGAGCGCATCGGCTGGGCCGACGTGATCGTCGCGACTTGCGACGACGCCTGCCCGATCGTGCCCGGCAAGCGCTACGTCAGCTGGCAGATCGAGGACCCGGCGCACCGGCCGTTACCCGAGGTACGCCGGATCAGGGACGAGATCGCCGGAAGAGTGAACGAGCTCGTCGCCGACCTCCACAGCTAACGCATCTGTGCGTCGACCAGCGCCGCCGCTGCCGGCTTTGCCGGCGTCGGCTCACTGCGGCCTGAATCGAGACGTGAAGCCGATCGAAATCATCATGGCCTGCGAAGCAGGCCGGATTTCGGGCGGCGAAATGCCCCCAGCGGGATTCGAACCCGCGCGACGGCCTTGAAAGGGCCGCGACCTGGACCGCTAGTCGATGGGGGCCTGGTAAGCCAGGATAGCCTTGTCCTCGGGGCCGGTAGCTCAGCTGGTAGAGCAGGGGACTTTTAATCCCAAGGTCGCAGGTTCGAGACCTGCCCGGCCCATTACGGAACGACGCTCACGCTCCGCCGGTGTCGTGACCTAGGCCAGCTTTCCCAGCGCACGATCTCGTCGAGAGCCCTGCGGGGACGTGTGCCCCGGCTCGAGAGACGATCGGAGGCGGCATCCGCGACGGGAAACCCGAGCGTGATCACCTCGACGATCGCGACGTCACGTGGGAGTTCCAGCAGCTCTCTCAGTTGTCCACCCCGCAACCGCCATCTAAAAGGGAGTTGCCGGTTGTCACCCATCGCTGAGGATCGGGGCGACGGTCCCGGGGCTAGAAACCTGCCGGTTGGCGAAGGTCAACGCCAAATGGGTCCTTGGGCCGATTGGCCTCGGGGTCCGATGATGGAACCCTGAAGGTGGCTTCGGCGTGATCGGCGCATGGAAGCGGAGGTAGAGGTCGGACGTCTTATACGAGAAGCAACATGGGAGCGGTGCAAGTGACAGAGGCGAGTAAGCCAGGTCAAGTAGAGCCGTCTTTCACTCGGGGCTGGACATTCATCACGCCTCACACCCAGGTTCTGCTTGCTGTTGCTCAGAAGCCCGACTTGCGGGTCACTGACATTGCGGCGGCTACCGGTATCACGGAGCGCCATGCCTACCGGATGCTGCGCGACCTGCAGGACGCGGGTTATGTCGAGCGTCGCCGTGACGGCCGCTGCAACCTGTATCGGATCCATCCCGAATTGGCGATCGGTGATCCGGTTGTGGAGGAACAGTCACTGCGTGAGCTCCTGCGGCTGATCGGCAAAGGCGAAGGCGACGAAACTCCATCGGACGTTGGCTTCGTCAGGGCGCTCCGTGTGGTGGACGACCCCCCTTAGTCGGTTCAAAGGACGCCGCTAGCCCAGTTGAAAGCATGACCGAACGGTCTCTTGTCGCGGGGCGAGACCCTTCGTAAGGTCCCACAGCCGTTGTGGATAGATCATCCACACGCTTATGGAGAAGGGGGTTCTCTCAGCAGTCGAGCCTCATAGCAACGCCGATATAGCAGGGGCCTCCCTGGCCTACGACAGCGGGTCGGAGGCGAAGCTTTTCCCGACTCGAAAAAAAGATGGAGAAAGGATCAAAGATGCGGCGAATCTCAATCGTCCTGGCGGTGCTGGCGGCGGCCGTCATGACAGCGACAGCTCTGGCAGCAGTGAATGTGAAGACGTACCCCACGGCCACCTTTAGTGGAGCGTCGGTGACTCTGACCGGTGGCAACTTCAGTGGACTCGGAAATGTCCCAGCGATTGCCACCCTGACGGTCACGGGGGAGGCGACGTATACGTGCTACAACCCGCAAGGTCATCCTTCCCCCGGTCAGAATCCGGTACCGGCGCAGTCGGGATCGTCGGGGCCAGTCGACCTCGGCAACGCTGACCACAATGGCCGCGGCACGGTCTCGGGTATCACTGCAACGGTGACCGCTCCCCCAACTCCCACGGCACAGCAGGTTGGATGCGGAGGGAAGGGGAGCACCCAGTGGACGGTCGTTCTTAACACCCTGACCGCCACAGCCGCCCACCTAGAGATCACACAAGACGAAGACATCGTCTTCTGCCGCAACTACACCCTGGGCGGCGACCCGATCGGCACCGCCTGCTAGTAACCACGTAACCCAAGAGACGGCGGCGATCCCACCCGGATCGCCGCCGCTCTTCGCCGAGTCGAGCCTGCACCTCCTGACGGATGATTTCAACAGCCTCGCGCGGGGTTGCCCTCTCCCCCATCCCCGCGCGACCGAGTAGCCACGAGCGGCGCGGCATCTAGCCGGCCGTTTCGTGTCGTATGGGCGGCCGCCGCGGGCGTCGTCCTGTGGGTGGTCTTACCACTCGCAGCGGGCGCATGGCGGACTGGCACGCGCGACCCTGACGAGGACGACTACCGGATAAACAGCGTCTGCCCCTCGTCGCCGTGCTCGCGGGAGTTGCCGGCGTGCTTTCGCTCTCGACAGCGAAGTCCGGCGCGTTGATCGGCGTCCTGATCTCGGTGACGACGATCCCGGCTGCGGCGAACGTCGGTGTCGCGGCCGCTATCGCGACTGGGCCGAGTTCGGCTGCGCGGCGTTCCAGTTGGGCATCAACCTGATCGCGATCGTTCTCGCCGGCGTCACCACGCTCGGGATCCAACGTGCCTTCTACTTCCGGCGCAGACGGGCGGCTTTTCGGGCCATCTGAAGCGTAGACCTCTTTCCTTACAGACGTGCGGCAACTTAGTGCCTTGCGCTGACGTTTCAGTGAGTGCAAACGCAAGGGGGAACTCATGACAAAGAGCTCAGTGCGGCGCAGCGCCCTCGTGAGCGCGCTCGCCGCGTCGGTTCTGACCGCACTCGCGGTCGCAAGCGGAGGGATCGCCGGGCCATCCCAGACGCTCGTCGCTCCGCGGAACGAGGCGAAGCCGACGATCTCCGGCACGCAGCGAGTCGGGGAGACGCTCAGGGCGAACCCCGGCACGTGGAGCGGGACGCTTCCGATCACCTACACCTACCTGTGGGCGCGATGCAACTCGCGGATGGCCAACTGCTCGAACACCGGTGTCCGCGCACGCACGTACCGGCTGCAAGACGACGACCTCGGCAGACGTCTCGTCGTCGTGGTCACCGCGCGGAACTCCGACGGCGCAGGCGAGGCGTCGGCGAACACGAACACGATCCAGCGGCGCGCGGCCGCGCCGCAGAACACGGCAATTCCGACGATCTCCGGAACGCTGCGCGAGGGCGAAACCCTCACCGCGAACCCCGGCGTGTGGGGCGGTACGCAGCCGATCACGTTCGCGTACCAGTGGCAACGCTGCGACTCGAACGGCGGTGCGTGCGCCGGCATCACAGGCGCCACGAGCCGGACGTACACCGTGACCGCGGCCGAAGTCAACCGGTCTGTGCGCGTGATCGTCACCGCGAGAAACGCGGGTGGTTCGCGTGCTGCGTCCTCGGCGCCGACGGGCGTCGCGCAGCCGGGCGGGCCGGGGGGCCAGATCCGTCTACCGAACGGGAAAATCTCTATCCCGATCGAGAGCATGGCGCTGCCGGCGAGGCTCGTGATCGACGAGGTCGTGTTCTCGCCGAATCCCGTGCGCTCGCGCTCGTCGACGATCACGGCCCGCGTGCATGTCGCAGACACGCGCAGCTACGTCGTCCGCGGCGCGCTCGTGTACATGCGATCACTCCCGCTGCTGACGACCACGCCGCCGGAGGCCGCCACCGGGATGGACGGCTACGTCACGTTCCGCATGCG
>Ga0126306_10001939_pt1 | contig 11401 bp, 10 predicted proteins | sample Plot27_FD_92592 | JGI IMG/M metagenome (GOLD analysis project Ga0126306, IMG submission 92592) | Serpentine soil microbial communities from UC McLaughlin Reserve, CA, USA - Plot27 | ecosystem: Environmental > Terrestrial > Soil > Grasslands | place: USA: UC McLaughlin Reserve, Lake County...
TACGATCTCCTTTCTCAGGTCCAGGTGATCCAAGCCCAACTCCTTTCGCGGCTCTCCCTAGCGAGGGTAAGCGTCCTTGACGCCGCCGTCTACGTTGAGTACGTTACCGGTGCTCCGCGAGGAACGCGCCTCGGAGGCGAAGTGCAGCACGGCGTCGGCGATGTTCTCGGGCAGCACATTCACCTTGAGCACGTTGCGCTTGCGGTAGTGCTCCTCGAGCTCGTCTGGCTCGATCCCATAAGCGGCGGCGCGCTCCTCGCGCCAGGAGGAGCCCCAGATCTTCGAGCCGCTCAGGACCGCGTCGGGGTTTACCGTGTTGACGCGGATGCGCTCGGCCCCCCCCTCCTCGGCCAGGCACCGCGCCAGGTGCAGCTCTGCCGCCTTGGCTGAAGAGTATGCGCTGGCGTTCTTGCCGGCGGCCATGGCGTTCTTTGAGGCCACGAAGACGAGGCTGCCACCCATGCCTTGATCTTTCATGATCTTGAACGCCTCGCGCGAGACCAGGAAGTAACCCTTGGCCAGAACCGCGTGATTTTTGTCCCACATCTCTACGCTCGTCTCCTCGATCGGCGCGGAGGAGGCCAGACCAGCGTTGGAGACCACCACGTCCACCCCTCCGTACTCGAGGACCGCCCGGCGGTAGGCACGGGTCACCTCGCCCTCGTCGGTCACGTCCGCCCTCGCCGCGATCCCGGGCTGCGGCAGGCTCTCCGCGATCTCCCTGGTGCCTTCTTCGTCGAGATCGCAGGCCACGACGCAAGCCCCCTCAGACGCCAGGGACCGCGCTACGGCGCTCCCGATGCCACCTGCGCCTCCGGTGACGAAAGCGACCCTGCCCGCGAGCTCCCTGGGTGGCGGGGCTTGGGCGAGCTTGTAGAGCTCCAAGGGCCAGTACTCTACGGCGTAGGACTCCTCCTCGGTTAAAGAGACGTAGTCTCCAAGAGCGTGGGCACCACGCATAACGTTTATGGCCCTGTAGGCGAAGTCCCTGGAGAGGTTGGCCTCCTTGGCGTTGTGCGCCGCTCCGACGAGTCCAACGCCGGGGATCAGGACAACCCTGGGATTCGGGTCGAACATAGGCGCGTCGCCCTGCGGGTTTCTCTCTCGGTTGCGCGCGTAGTAGGCCCCGTACTCTTGGCGGTATCCCTCTACGCCCTCGCGCAGCTTCGCCTTCAGCTCCTCTGCGCCCTTCTCCTGTGAATCAAAGTCAACCCAGAGGGGCTTGACCTTCGTCCTCACAAGGTGGTCGGGGCAGGCCGCCCCCACTTGGGAGAGCTCCTTGGAATCGCGCCCGCAGACGAATTCGAGGACGTCCTCAGACCTGTAGTCGACGCGGAGGATCTTGTGGGTGGCCTCCTCGGACCCGGACGAGAGCGCACCCCGAAGGGCGGGCAAGACCTCGGCGAGAAGTGCCTCTCGGCGCTCGAGAGAAAGCAGTTCGACCGCTCGGCCGCCAAAAGGCTCTCCGGCTCTGCTCGCGACGAACTCGGCTGCCCGGTTAATGGCCTCGATGGTATGCCCGTAGCTCTCCTCATGAGTCTCGCCCCAGGTGACCAGGCCGTGCTTGGCGAGTAGGATAAAGCGGAGGTTCGGGTTGTTCCTCAGCACCTCGCCCACCTGCTTGCTGAGCGTAAAGCCGGGACGGATGTAGGGGATCCAGACCGCCTCCTCGCCGAAGCACTCGGCCGCGAACTCCTCGCCGCCTTTTGCGCAGCAGATCATGTTTACCGCGTCCGGATGGGTATGGTCGACGTGCGGGTAGGGCACGAAGGCGTGTAAGAGCGTCTCTATGGAGCCGCGGGGCATATCTGGCCTGAGCTGGCAGGCGGCGAGGTACGAGACCATCTCCTCGTCGCTCATCTCGTTGCGCTCCTCGAGCGGCAGGACCTCGTTTAGCTTGAGCCCCGTGAACTGCTCGGCTCTGATGGTCGCGAGATCCGTGCCTGAACCCTTGACCCACAGAACGTCCACCTCGCGGCCGGCGTGATCCTTCTCCTTGGCCTTCGTGGAGGTGTTGCCCCCGCCGAAGTTAGCCACCGCGCGGTCGGCGCCAAGCAGGTTAGAGCGATAGGCGAGCGTCTCGAGCTCTGAGAGACCCCGGGCTCTCTGCGAATCCCACAGGTTCTCTGTGGCTCCTGGTATCCTTGTCTCCATCTCCTTCGAAACCATCCTCTCGTCGTTCGCACCTTCGTTCGCGCGACGTTCGATCATGACCTTCACGCCTTGCCCGTACTGCTAACCCCAGCCGGCCCCGACGCCCTCCGCGCGCTCCTCGGCGACCCTCTCCGCGTACCCGCTCTGCTGGAAGGCGGCAATCGGGTCTACCGCAGCACCCATATCCCCTCGCACCTTGGCACACAGGGGTCGTACGTCGGTCGCGTAAGCGTTGATCAAGGTTCGATGTGCCCCGAGGACGTCCCCCGAGTGCCGAGCCTCATTCAGCGCCTGACGGTCTACCAGAAGGGCTTTCGCGTAGGCCTCTTGGAGGTTGGTGACGGAGAGGATCATGGCCTCTATCTTGGATTCTATGTTGTGGGCTTGGTCGATCATGTAGTCGAGGCGTGTGCTCTCCTCGGCCTCCACCAGCTCCACATAGATTAAGAAGAGCTCTAACGGGTTGACGGAGCCCACGATGAGGTCGTCATCGGCGTACTTGCGATTGTTGAAGTGGAAGCCTCCGAGCCTCCTCTCGTCCAAGAGCAGCGCCACTATGTGCTCTATGTTCGTGCCCTGTAGGTGATGCCCGAGGTCTATCAGGACTTCAGCCCTCTCGCCGAGCTTCTGGCACATGGTGAGTGCCGCGCCCCAGTCGGAGAGGTCGGTGTGGTAGAAGGCTGGTTCGAAGGGTTTGTATTCGAGCAGCATACGCATGTTGGCGGGCATCGCCTCGTAGGCCTCCGAGAGGCACTCCTGCATGCGGTGGCGCCGCTCCACGAAGGAGTCCTGACCGGCGTAGTTAGTGCCGTCGGCGAACCACAAGGTGAGCACATCCGAGCCTACCTCGCGCCCGATCTCGACGCACTCCAGCAGATGCTCGGTGGCCCTGCTGCGCACCGCAGGATCGGGGTTGCAGACGCTTCCGAGCTTATAGTCCTCTTCCTGAAATAGATTGGGGTTTACGGCCCCGATGCTAAGCCCCAAGCCCTCGGCGTGTTCCCTCAGTTCCCCGTAGTCATCTACCCTGTCCCAGGGGATATGTATGGCCACAGAGGGACAAGTGCCGGTGAGGCGCTGAACCTCTGAGGCGTCCGCGAACTTCTCGAAGGGATCGCGGGGGACGCCTGGCTGCGGGAACACCTTGAAGCGCGTGCCGGAGTTGCCATAACCCCACGACGGTGTCTCCAGTCGCTGGGATCTCAGGCGCTCCTCTACCCGGTCAACGTCAACCCCCCGGGCTGCAAGGGACTCGGAAAGGACATCGTAGGTCCGCCTTTCCGTGCTCTCCAAGACTCTATCCTCCTTCTCCGGGCGGAACGCCGGCGCCTCTTCTGAGAGAGGCGCCGGCACCGATGCTGCTCTAGAAGTCGTACTGGTCGATGTTCTCCGGGGTGAAGACAAGCGGGGGCCCGAGAAGAACCTCGTCCTCGGCGAGCATCTTGACCTCACCGAGACGCCCGGCCTTGAAGGTTCCCGACTTGGGCAGGTTATCCTCGAGCTGGGCGTTAGCGACGTGCACCGCCAGGTAGCCGAGGTCTACCGGATTCCACAGGACGAACTTCTCTACGGCCCCGGAATCCAGGTGGGGCTTCATGTCGTTCGGAGTGGAGAGGCCGGTGACGGCCACCTCTCCCTCGAGCCCCTCCTGCTCGACGGCCTCTGCCGCACCCGGCAGAGCCACGGAGGTTATCCCGAAGACGCCGGTCGTATCAGGGTTAGCGCGGAGGTAGTTCTTGGTTATGTCTATACCGAGCTGCAGGTCCTCCTCGCCGGGCTCGACGGAGGATATGGACATCTCGGGGTACTTCTCCTTCATGCGCTCGCGCATCTCTTTGAGCCAGGCGACTTGGTTCGGGGCGGTGAGCGATCCGGTGACGACCAGGAACTTACCCTTGCCGCCAGTCTGCTCAGCCATGACGTCCACGAGCTTGTAGCCAATGGCCTCGAAGGTCGCCTGGTTCACGAAGACCTCGCGGGCGTCCTTGGCCACGTCGGCGTCCCAGGCCGAGGTCTTGATCCCGGCGTCTTCGGCCTTCTTCATGGCGGGGGCGAGGGCGTCGGGGTCGTTGGCGGCGACAGAGATGGCGCAGCACTGCTGCTGGATCCACTGTTCGATCATCTGGGATTGGAGCGCGGCCTTGGCTTCCGTTGGCCCGTCGTAGACTAACTCGACGCCCAGCTCCTCGGCGGCCTCCTTCGCGCCCTTCTCGGAGGCGTTGAAGTAAGGGATGCCGACCAGCTTGGGCATCATGCAGATCTTCTTTGGACCACCGCCACCACCACCACTTTGGGATGGCTGCTGGCCCACGCCGCAGGACGCGGCGACCAGAACCAAGGCCATAAGTAGGGCTACACGGGCGACCCTGAACCCCCACGCGGGTTTGGACACGTTCTCTCCTCCTTCTCGGTACGCTTTGCTCTCCTTCACCTACGGCTTCCTCCTTAAGTGTGGGTTACTCCTCCCTTCTGCGGAAAAACTCGTTCAGGAACACGGCTACGAGGAGCAGGACACCAAGCACGAAGACTATCCAGGTGCTTGGCACCCCGGCCAGTGTTAGGCCGTTGCGCAACGTCGCGATGATGAGGACGCCGAGCACGGTACCGCCTATGGTCCCCGATCCGCCGTAGATGCTTGCTCCCCCCAGGACCACGGCGGAGATCACGTCGAGTTCCAGCCCCAGGCCGGAGTCGCCGCGCGCCGTGTAGACCCTCGAGGTGTAGATGACCGCGGCCATGCCCACAAGTAGCCCGATGCCCGAGTAGAGGGCCAACTTCACCTTGCGTACGGGCACCCCGGAGAAATGAGCCGCCTCCTCGTTGTTGCCGATGGCGTAGACGTAGCGACCGAAACGGGTGCGCGACAGGATCAGCCAGACCACCACGACGGCCATGATGAAGATGAATAACTGTCCCGGCACCACGTTCAGGAAGTACGCCTGGCCGAAGTAGGCGAACCAGTCGGGAAAATCGGATATTGCCTCAGCCTTTGATAGGCCGTATGCCAGACCCTGGAACAGGGCGAAGGTGCCCAAAGTGACCACCAAAGGGTGCAGATCGAGGAGGGTGATGAAGAGGCCGTTAAAGAGACCGGCGGCCAAACCTACCACGAGTCCGAACACAATCGCTAGTGGCAAGGGTAGGCCGGCGGCGAAAGAGAACCCGACAGCGACCGAGACCAGGGCCAGGTTCGATCCAACCGAGAGGTCTATGCCTCCGGTGATAATTATCAGGGTCATACCGAGCGCCATGAGCCCCACCTCGACGAAGAAGCGCGAGGTGTTTAGAAGGTTGCCCACAGTGAGGAAGAGCGGCGAGAGCAGGGACATCACGACCATCAGGACGACCAGCACCCCGAGCAACACCATCTCGCGGGAGAACTTGAAGCGCCGGAGAACCGCAGTAGCCGCGCTCATGACTTATCTCCCAACAGCCGCCGACGCAAGACATCGGTTGCGACAGCGAGCAGGATCAAGGCCCCCAGCACCGCGTCCTGCCAGATGCCGGGCACCCCCAGCAGGATGAGGCCGTTTAGGATGACGCCTATGAGCACCGCCCCGGTGAGGGCAGCCAGCGCAGAACCCCGCCCCCCTGAGATGCTGGTGCCTCCTATCACTACGGCCGCGACAACCTGAAGCTCCAGACCGGTCCCGGTATTGGTCTGAACGGACCCCGCCCGTCCCAGATAGATAACGGCCGCTATGCCGACGAAGACGCCCACCAACACGAAGGCCAGGAAACGAACGCGGTCTATCGGGAGTCCCGCCAAGCGGGAGGCCCGACGGTTGCCGCCGACGGCGAAGACGTTCCGGCCCCAGGTCGAGTGGCGACTGATCAACTCCATCACCACAAACAGGATGAGGAGGACGAACACGGGGTAGTGTATGCCGAGCATGGACCCGGTTCCGAGGATGCGCGTTTCGTTCGGGATGCCGGTGATCCAGGTTCCTCCGGTGACGAGCAGGATCACGCCGCGCAGCGCGTAGAGCATGCCCAGCGTCACGATTATCGATGGGATGCGCCCGAGGGTTACTAGTATACCGTTGACAGCCCCAGCCAGCGCGCCAACGACTACGCCGGCCAGCAGGGGAAGGATCAGACCTCCGGTGTTCGTCGCCACCGCCCCCGCGGCGACTGCGCAGAGACCCATCATCGAGCCCGTCGAGATGTCTATCTCTCCGCACAAAATCACCTGGTTAACCGCTAGCGCGATGGTGCCCAGCACGGCCACAGAGACGATGATGGACTCGAGATTAGAGCCGCTAAGGAACTCGTTGCTGCTGAGCGAGAAGGCCACTACCAGAACGGCCAGGAACACCAGGGCAGGAGCCTCGGGGCGCACTAGCCACCGGCGCAGTGCAGCACCGATCGTGCCGCCTTCCGCGGTGGTCGGCGCCCGTACTTCACTCATCTTCCGATGCCTCCTCCCCTGAACCATCGGAGGCTGGCCGGTTTTCACCGCCGGTGGCCGCGGTCATCACCACCTCCTGGTTGGCCTCGCTTCGCCCGAACTCGCCGGTGATCTCGCCCTCCCGCATGACCACGACTCGATCGGACATCGAGAGGACCTCCTCCAGCTCGGAAGAGATGAGCAAGATGGCTTTCCCCTCCTTGGCGAGCTCGTCTATGAGGCGGTAAATCTCTGATTTAGCCCCAACGTCGATGCCCCGGGTCGGTTCGTCAAGGAGCAGGATGGACGGCTCGCGGGCTAGCGATTTCGCCAGGACCACCTTCTGCTGGTTACCACCCGAGAGGCGGCTGACAGGATCGGACATTTGGGCCCCCCGAATAGAGAGATTCTTGGCGAACCGGTCGGCCGTCTGCCGCTCCGCCCTGGGCACGAACCCGAATCGGGAGATCCGGTCCAGGATGCTCAGGGTAATGTTGTTCTTTATGGAGAAGGGCAGGATGAGCCCCTGCGAACGCCTCTCCTCGGGCACGTAGAATATGCCCCGCTCCATAGCCGCCTGGGGCGAGTGTATCCGGACGTCTTCGCCATCGACGCGTATCTCACCGGACTCTGGCGAACGGATGCCGAAGATGCACTGAGCCACCTCGCTGCGGCCGGCCCCAACGAGACCGGATAACCCCACAATCTCGCCCTGGTGCACGACAAGATCTACGTCTTCGAACTCGCCGGCTCTGCTCAGGCCATGTACCTCGAGGGCTACCTCACCTGAGCTGTGTGGGCTCCGGGTGAACAGCTCATTCAAGGGACGTCCCACCATGAGACGGACCAACTCCTCCGCGTCGAGCTCGTTGGCCGGCGCGGTAGTGATGTGGTGCCCATCGCGCAGTACGGTGATGCGGTCGGAGATCGTGAAGATCTCGTCCAAGCGGTGCGAGATGTAGACCACGCCCACGCCATCGGAAGTCAGGTCCGAGATGATCCTGAAGAGCTGTTGGACTTCGCGCTCGGTCAGGGACGCGGTCGGCTCGTCCATGACCACGGCCTTGGCCTCACCCACTAGTGCCCGCGCGATGGCCACGATCTGCTGGTTAGCCGCCGACAGCCGCTTGACGGTGGTGGTGACGTCCAGATCGACGCCGAGGGACCTCAACCGCTCGCGCGCTTCGGCCCGCATGGCGTTCCGATCCAGGGTACCCCAGCGCGTGCGGGGCCGGTGACGTCCCACAAACAGGTTCTCCGTGACCGAGAGATCCGGGAACAGATCCAGTTCTTGCGGAATCATGGCGATGCCGGCGTCCTCGGCATCGCGCGGCGAGGAGAACTCGACGGCCTCTCCGCCCACATCCAGCGTTCCCTTATCGGGCTCGTAGAGCCCGTGAACTATTTTCATGAGCGTGCTCTTGCCGGCGCCATTTTCGCCCACCAGGGCGTGGACCTCCCCTGGCCGCAGGTCGAAATCTACGCCCTCTACGGCCGTCACACCGCCGAAGTGTTTGGTTACGTTCTGGAGGCGGAAGATAGCTGGAGCTTCAGCCACCGTAGCAGCCCCTTCTGCGCCGGGGTCGTCGGACAGGCTCATGTGGCTTGAACCTCCCCGACGTCCTCCGGGTGTTCACCGCCTAGTTCTGCCTCTGTCCCTCCCCACCTACTCAAGTCTCGCTCCTTCCGTATGCAGTCGCGCAGCGTCCATAACCCTCCGCAATCTCTCGTAAGCTTCGTCCCACTCGTCCGCGCTACCCGTCGGCTGATAGTCGTGCACCTCCACGGAAGAGCCTCGCACGGCAGCCCGGATCTCCTCCAGTGAACTCACGTATCCCCGGGCGTAAGCCTGAACCATCAGATTGCCCAGAGCCGTGGCTTCCACCGGCCCAGCCCGTACCGCTCGTCGCGTTGCGTCCGCCGTGAGTTGACACAGAAGCACGTTCTGCACCCCGCCCCCCACAACGTGGACGACCTCAGCTCGCCTCCCGGTTATCTCTTCGGCCCGCTCCAACACCCACCGGTACTTGAGCGCCAGGCTTTCGAGCACGCACCGTACGACCTCCCCTGGCTCCTCGGGTGGACCCTGATTCGTCTTCCGGCAGAAGCGGCGGATTCGTCCGGGCATGTCCCCCGGAGGGAGAAAGGTGGGATGATCCGGGTCCACCAAAGGACCAGCGGCCGGCACCGCCTGTGCGAGACGGGTAAGTTCTTCGTAGGAGTACTCGTGCCCTTCGCGAGCCCAGGTGCGCCGGCACTCCTGCAGAAGCCAGAGACCCATCACGTTCTTCAAGAATCGCGTCGTGCCGCCGAAGCCTCCCTCATTGGTAAAGTTGGCGTGCATGCCCTCCGGCGCTATGGCTGGTTTCGGCAGTTCCACGCCCACTAGGGACCAGGTGCCGCTGGAGATGTAGGCGAAATTCTCGCTCTCGGCGGGGACGGCGACAACGGCAGAGGCGGTATCGTGGGAGGCCACAGCCGTAACGGGCAATCCTTCCTTCGCTCCTGTCTCCTCGGCGACCTCCGGCAGCAGGGGACCGAGTTGGGTGCCCGGCGGGACGATCTCGCTAAAGATGTGACCGGGGAAGCGCATCTTCTTGAAAAGGTCATGAGCCCAGCCGCCGGAACGTGCCTCGCAGAGCTGGGTAGTGCTGGCGGCGGTGAACTCGCAGGCTTTCTCGCCGGTGAGCCAGTAGCTTATGAGGTCGGGGATAAGAAGGAGCCTGTGCGCCACCTGGAGAAGAGGCGAACCCTCCATCGCCAGAAGCTGGTAGAGGGTATTTATCGGCATGAACTGTATGCCCGTCGTCTCGTATATCTTATCTCTGGGCATCCGCTCGAAGGCCCGCTCGTCCATGCCTTCGGTGCGGGGGTCGCGGTAGTGGTAGGGATTGGAGATCAGGCACCCGTCACGGTCCAAGAGAGCGAAGTCTACTCCCCAGGCGTCGACCCCGAGGCTCTCAATCCGCCCGCCGTTCCTGGTCGCTTTGGCGATCCCGTCCCTGACCTCCCTGGCGATCCGCAACACGTCCCAGTGCAGACCATCCGGTAGCCGGACGGGCACGTTCGGAAAGCGGTGCACTTCCTCGAGGGTTATCTGTTCGCCATCGAAACGCCCAAGCACAGCGCGTCCGCTCTCCGCTCCCAAGTCGACTGCCAGGAATGCGGTTTCCATAGGAACTACTATCCAGCCCGGGGGGGCTCGGCCGAGCCCTCTAGGAGGCCGTGCTCGGCTGCTTTGTCGCGCAAAAAGACCAGCCCGTCGGTTATCAAGGCCTGCGGATCGCCGACAACGTCCCGCCACAGGGCTGTGGCGCCTATGATGTCCTCGTTGACCGCCGCGAAGGACTCCATTACCAACCGCCCGTCGTACTCTACGGCCTTCAGGCCCAGGAAAACGTCGTCCCAGTGCACGTTACCGGTACCGGGCGTACCCCGGTCGGATTCAGAGAGATGGATGTACCGCATCCTGGGCCCGGTAGCGACTATAGGGTCGTAGAAGCCTTTCTCCTCGATGTTCATGTGGTACGTGTCCAGGTGAACGAACACGTTCGCTTCGTCGATCCGGCTCAGCATCTCGTCGGCTTGGGAGGCCAGATTGATCAGGTAGGTCTCGTATCGGTTGATAGCCTCTATGCCGAGCGAAACGTCTTGCTGTGCCGCGTAACGCGCTACGCTCTTGATGACTCGTGCTACCTTCGCAAGTTCGTCTTCACTGGGCGGCTTGCGGGTCAGGGTCCCCAGATGGGTGTAGATCGCACCCGAAAGCGCGTCGGATCCGAGCGCAGCCGTGACGTCCACCGCCGCTCGAAGGAACTTCTCTGCCGCCTCGGGATCGAAGGGAAGATGTGCCGCCTCAGGCAAGCCCAACGAGCAGGTGCACCCAATCCCGTATCCATCCAGCAATTCCCTCGTCCCGGAAACGTCCATGCTCTCGGGGTGCAACAAGGGAATCTCTACAAACTCCAGTCCGGCCTCAGACGCGCCGCGGATCACCTTCTCGGCTCCCTCGGGCGTCCACTCGCCTGCCCAGATAAACGCGTGCGCTCCGAACTGCGGCATAACTTTACCCTTCTCCGAACCTCAGGGGTTAATGGCTCATGATCCTGGCTTCGCGCTCATCTCTCCACCGGGTGGGCCATGGCGGTCATGAGCGAGAGGGCCGGTTGGGTGGTGTCCATACGGGAGCACTGAACCGTTACGGGTACGCTCGATTCGACTCGGACCGCATACGGCACGCCGCGCGGGATCTCGACACCATCCACCCTGTCCGTCCGTATGTGCCGGGTGCGCTCTGGCGGAACGATCACCACAACGTCCTTGACGGGGTCCCGGTCCTCAAAGTAGAAGGAGATGGAAAGCTGCGCCTGCTCTCCCGAGGTGTTCAGCACGCAAATTGCCTCGTGGCTCTCCTGTATTCCCGTGCTCTCCTCCGGAATGAACCCGTCCGGCACGAGCCAAACTCTTGCCCCCTCGCTCATGGAAGGCACCTAAACACGCCACACCTCCACGCTGGCCTCGGCCTCGGCCACCATCCTGTCTTCGGGCGCTTCATTGGCTTCGGCTCGCTCAACTGTTGCCTTCGCTCCCAACCAAGGCGGTGCTGTGGAGGACATGCTACACCATCCGCCTGAAAGCGCGTTCAGTGTGTGCTTGCGCATGCACATTCCGCACCCTCCTACTTCTGAGCAAATCGGTGACGTAGAAGTGTGCAGGTGGACGCCGATGTCCCGGCTGCTGGTTCCCAAGAGTCCTACCGTGTGAGCAGACGCTCCAAGCGCAGCTCTGGGGTGCCCTCGCCCACGACGGCGTGGAAACCTAGCTCAGGAAGTTTTGTGTTTTGGGAATGACACGCTA
>Ga0126306_10001940_pt1 | contig 11400 bp, 3 predicted proteins | sample Plot27_FD_92592 | JGI IMG/M metagenome (GOLD analysis project Ga0126306, IMG submission 92592) | Serpentine soil microbial communities from UC McLaughlin Reserve, CA, USA - Plot27 | ecosystem: Environmental > Terrestrial > Soil > Grasslands | place: USA: UC McLaughlin Reserve, Lake County...
ACGCTGGCCGAGGGCGTGCGCGCCATCCACATCGAACATGCCGTACCCGACGGTCCGGGCACGCTTACTGAGGAGGTGCTGCGGCAGAAGTTGGGCCTTGTCCTACCGTCCGATGTGGTCGAGCGCTTCCTGGCCATGATGAACGGCACGGCCGAATTTACCGCGTCCGAGACCGGTGTGGCACCTGCCGATGAGCTTGCGCCGGAGGGATTCGCCGACGAACCCGCCATCCGAGAGGTGCGCTACAACCCTGCGCGCCAGGAGCAGACGCTCACCTTCAGAGGTGTACTGTTTGACGCCGAGAAGACTGCCTTGAAGGCTCGGTTGCCCAGGCCCGTGCCTCCCGATTCGCATGTTCCGTCACCGATCCTCAGTGACCTGCTGGATGACGTGCAGCAACAGGCGGAGTCGTTCTTCGCGAAGCACCTGCAGAAGCAAGCGACCAATGTCCAGCCGGCGTATGGTTTCCTCGATACCGCAGATTTCGGTCTGCTGTTTGATCGTGATCTCGCATTGGCCCCTGGGGAAACCGAACAGGGCCGGTTGTTAAAGCAGCGCTCGAGGCTTGCCGAGACCTTCCTGCCGTACCTGCAACAGTGCCTGATCCACCAGCTCGTCGTCCAGACGATGACGGCACATACGGGCGCCGATCCCGCGCTGGTGGAGAGCCTGGTCACCGACAAGCGGCTGCTGGCGGTGGGAGGTTCCAAACCCTTGCTGGAATCATTTGCGGCGACCGGTAAACGAGGCATCGGCGCCGCGTTCTTCGATTCGGATGACCTGTCTGATACTCCTCAAGCTACAGCGTCCGTTGTAAGAGGTGCAGACACTGCACTGAAAGACATCCAAGATGTGGATGGAAATCCGCTGAACCCCGCCAACAGCGCACGGTTCGAGGGCTACCTGGAAGTCCCTACACCGGGCGCTTACCGTTTCTACATCGAGCTAGACAAGCAGAATACCGAAGCAGAGCTGCGTTTCGATCATCTGCCAGATCCGGTCTTCCTGCAAGGCGTCGCAGCCGCCGATAACACGTCGCTTGGCAACCAGCCCGATGAATATCTGGAGCTAAAGCCCGGCGTTCCCTACCGTTTCAGCCTGGAGCTGAAGAATCTGGGTGGTGGCAGGGCGCGGATGCTGGTGCAGGGTGAAACCTTGCCGAAGGATGACATTTCGCAGTTGACGCTCTACCCGTCGAGCGCCATGGCTGATGCGGAGGGCGCGATCCTGTTGCTGGCCAAGGCACTCCAGCTCGTTCAGAGCCTGGGCTTGAGCGAGCGGGAAACCCGCTACCTGCTGACGCATGCCGCGGACTTTGGTGGCGTGAACCTGAGTCAACTACCCACCAAGACCGTGGGCGGTACGCCTGAAGAGAGAACTGAGACAACCGAAAGATTCATTCAATTCCTGCGCCTGGCGGCCTATGCACGATTGAAACGCGACCTGGCAGGAGGCACAGACGACCTGATCGGGATATTCGAGGCGACCGGAACGGGTGATCTGAACACCGTCTATCCGCTCATCGCCAGGCTCACGCGACGCGACGAAGCAACGGTCAAGACCGTCGCTGAGGTGCTAACCGCAACCCCTGGCTTTGAGAGCGAAAAGCCGTTGTGGCGACTGTGGGAAGCGCTGCAGATCGTCGAGCGCTTCGGTGTACCGGTCACGTCCATGGCCGGCTGGACCGGGATAGTCAGGACGGCCGCTTCGTCCGACCAGCGTTTCGCCATCGCCCGTGACCTCAAAGAAGCGATCAGGGCGCGTTTCGAGCCGGAGAGCTGGCGGCGCGTGGCGCGGCCGATCTTCGACGAGTTACGCCAGCGCCAGCGCGATGCGTTGGTTACCCACGTCATGCACCAGCGCGGCTTCGCCCGCATGGAGCAACTCTACGAGTACTTCCTGATCGACCCTGCGATGGAGCCGGTTGTGCAGACCTCGCGCATCCGCCTGGCGATTTCATCGCTGCAGCTGTTCATCCAGCGCTGCCTGATCAATCTGGAGAAAGACGTGCCTCCCTCCGTGATCAACGCTGGGCAGTGGGAGTGGATGAAACGCTACCGTGTCTGGGAAGCGAACCGCAAGATCTTCCTCTTCCCGGAAAACTGGCTGGAGCCGGAGTTCCGCGATGACAAGACGCACCTATTTAGCGAACTGGAGGGCAGCCTGCTGCAAGGCGATGTCTCCAACGACCTGGTCGAGGATGCCTTCCTCAACTACCTCAAGAAGTTAGAAGAGCTGGCGCGGCTTGACATCGTGGCCATGCACCTGGAGGACAATCCCGATCCCGCCCTCAGAACGTTGCACGTGATAGGACGTACATACAGCGAGCCGCATGAATACTTCTACCGGCGCTACGTCCACCAGACGTGGACGCCATGGGAGCCGGTGACCGCCGAGATCGAGGGCGATCACCTGGCGCCGGTGGTGTGGCGAGACCGGCTGTATCTGTTCTGGGTAACTTTTGTGGAAAAGGCTGCACCGGACAAGGGTGTGAGGGTGATCGACCCCACAGAGAAAATAAGCATCTCCAATGACGTAAAGACGAAGGTGGACCTCCAGTTGCACTGGAGCGAGTACGTGCAGGGCGAGTGGAGTACCCGCGAGTCCAGTGGGTTTGTTCCGGTAGGGCAAGAATTTCAGAACTTTGCCGCCCGATCAGTGTTCGTCCACGTCTCCAAAGAGTCGTATGAAAACGGCGAAGAGCGCGGAGTCTATATCAACCTGGGCAGTCCCATCAACCAGGCGTTTTACGTGGCGGGCCGTAACAGCACCCCAGAAAAGGCCAGCTACAGCGCCGCTCCCGCAATGCCCTACAGTAACAGCGATGTGCACGCCACTCGCTATTCCGGGAGCGGCCCGCTCAATGTAACCTTCAAACGGCGCATCACCACCGAAGAGGGTAAACCGCCTGTAGAGTCGACCGAGACACCGAGCATCCTCGGGCAGGGAGGTGGATACACCCTGCTGCCTTGCGACAACGACATCGAGATTGGCTCCCCGACCAGGGGATCGCTCGATACCGATGATCCGGACGTGGTCGCTGATGCCATCGAGCGTGGCTTGCCGGAGATCGCGTCGCTGATGAAGCCGCTGTTCTACCAGGACAACGCGCACACCTTGTTCGTCGAACCCAACGTGGAAGAGCGGACGATCGAGGAGTGGCAGGAATGGGTGACGCGCACGCCGCAACCGGAACCTGAATGGGTTCCCTGGGATCGGTTGGAGGAGTTTGTGAAACCCATGATCCCCAGGCTCGAACCGCCCGTCCCCATCGATCCAGACGATCCCATCTGGCGTTTGCCGCCTATCGATCGCGACTCGCGCATCACAGTGAAGCCCGGCCAGGACTGGCTGGTGAATCCTGCGACGGGGCTGTTGTTCGAGGGCGAGTTGATCGGCCCTGGCGGTAAAACAGGAATGGCGGTACTGCCATCTACCGAACTGGCCGGGGCCATCGCCGAGGGCGGTACGCCGGTTAATGTGCATGCGGGTAGTGGGCTTGCGTCAGGCAGCACCGTCGTCGCACTGGCAGACGACGTGCTGGGTCAGGCCGGCCTGACCCAGACAGCCGGCACGTTGAACATAGTCGGCGGTAGCGGCTTCAACTCGGCGCTGGCACAGAACTTCGGTGCACTGAATCGCTCTGGCTTCGGCGCACGCAATATGCGCGGCGAATTGAACGGGCGCTGAGGAAAGGAGCGACTACCATGATCAACCCGACATCCACAGTAGATAAACGCTTTCACGGCTACCTGGATACCGAGCTCGTCTACTGGCCGAGTCGTGTCGTGGAAACGAGGGAGACCAAGCACCTCGTTATTCAGGAGCGTGAGGTCGGATATCGCTTCTACCCGCACTTTCATCCGTATGTAGGGCAACTGGTGCAGCGTCTACTCCGCAAGTCTACCGCCGGCCTGCAAGCGGCTGACACGGAATACGAACCCGATGGCACCTCGCTTCCAGGTAGCGTCGAAGTAGAGGCTGATGAAAACACGGGGCTGAGAATCCCGGGTGGTTCGCCGTTTGTGCTTCTCAGCGACGTGCAAGCCACACTGTCCGGGGGCGCAACGGCTACGCTGGCTGACAAGATGCGCTTGAGATTTGCAGATGCGGCCCAGGTGACCGTGCCCGACGGCATGAGGGTTGTGCTTTTTGATGGGATGGAGGACACGCCTTCCGCCGGCTCGGTGTTCGAGCTGCCACAAGATATGGAAGCGTCGATCTCGAACGACACGAGGATTGCACTCGCATCGGATACTCAGATCACCCTACACGATGGTACCCAGGCGACGATCGCCGCGGGCACACAAGTGTTGCTTCTCGGTGGTACGCAGCTAACCCTCGTTGATGGAACGCGCCTCACCCTCCTCCGCAGCAAACCCAGACCGGTGCTGTATGCGGACATTTTCTCGCCAATGCCGACCGACCCCCTTGCATTGGTGCTGCGCGCGCCAACACTCTATGCGCCATCTCCTTTGGTGAAGCGACCCTACCCGGTCAAGGACCTGGACTTCACGTCCGGCGGCGCCTACTCGGCCTACAACTGGGAGTTGTTCTTCCACGTGCCAATCACCATCGCCATCCACCTCAGCAAGAACCAGCGCTTTGCCGAGGCGCAGCGCTGGTTCCATTTTCTCTTCGACCCGACCGACGACAGTGACGGTCCCACCCCGGAGCGCTTCTGGAAGGTGCGGCCCTTCCAGACCACCGACGTCAAGAAGATCGAGGGGATCCTGGTCAACCTCGCCACCAACTCAGACCCCGCATTGCGGGATGAGACCGTGCGCAGCATCGAGGCCTGGAAAGCTACTCCCTTCCGCCCGCACGTGATCGCCCGTTACCGTCAGCAAGCCTACATGTACAAGACGGTGATGGCCTACCTGGACAACCTGATCTCCTGGGGTGACTCGCTGTTCCGGCAGGATACCGGTGAGGCGATCGACGAGGCCGCGATGCTCTACGTGCTGGCCGCCAACATCCTGGGTCCACGTCCACAGCCGGTACCGGAGAAAGGTTCGGTGCGTCCCCAGACCTACGCCAACCTGCGCACCGATCTAGAACAATTCGGGGTCGTCATGCGCGAAGTGGAGGCGGCTGCCCCCTTCGACTTGATGCCGTTTCCAACCGAGGATGGAGGCGACAACGAGCGGCTGGCGACGCTGCGGAGCCTGGGCAAGGCGCTCTACTTCTGCGTGCCGCGCAACGACAAGCTCTTGAGCTACTGGGACACCGTGGCCGATCGCCTGTTCAAGATCCGCAACAGCCTGAACATCCAGGGTATCTTCCGCCAGCTTCCGCTCTTCGAGCCGCCGATCGACCCGGCCCTGCTGGCGCGAGCGGCCGCGGCCGGGCTGGATGTCGGCGCGGTCGTGAACGGCCTGAACCAGCCGTTGTCTCTTGTGCGCTTCCAGCTCTTGGTACAGAAGGCCGCCGAGATCTGCCAGGAGGTCAAGTCGCTGGGCAACAACCTGCTTTCGGCGATGGAGAAAGAAGACGGTGAAGCTCTGGCGATCCTGCGCGCCAAGCACGAGCGCATCGTCATGGAAATGGTCGAACACGTACGATACGCGCAATTGCAGGAAGCGATCAAGTCCAAGGAAGGCTTGCTCAAGTCGCTGGCTCTGGCCGTGCAGCGTTACATCTACTACGAGCGGCAACTGGGAAAGAAGCCTGACGAGCTCGCGATCCCCGAACTGGACCAGCTCGACAAAGCCAGTCTGGAAAAGATGAAGCTCGCCGCGCAAGAGCCGGAGCTGGCGCCGCGGGATATCGCAATGGACATCGCGCAAGACCTGGGCGACTCGGGTGGCAAGATCGTCAGCAGTCACGAAGCGGAAGAGATGGAGAAGTCAGGTTTGGCGAGAGACCTACAGGACGTAATCAAAGCCTTGAATCTTACAGCTCAAGGCTTGTCCCTCATACCTGACTTCAAAATCAACCTTCATTATTGGGGCCTGGGAGGATCCACCGACATATCCGGCGGCTCGAAGCTTTCCCAAGTGAGTAGGTTTGCCGCGAATGTTGCCCTGGCTTACGCCGATCGTTTGAACTACGAGGCAGGCACGGCGGCGAAGATTGGCTCCTACGCCCGGCGTGAGCAAGAATGGGCATTTCAAAGCAACTTAGCAGCCGGCGAAATCACCCAGATCTTCAAGCAAATCCGCGCCGCTGAGATCCGCGAAGCCATCGCCGAGCTGGAGCTGAAAAACCACCGGCAGCAGATGAAGCACGCCGAGGAGATGGAGCGCTTCCTGAATGAGGAAGGCACTGAGACGAACGGCAAGAAGACCAACAAGGCGCTATACGCCTGGATGAAGCGCGAGGTGAAGGGGCTGTACGGGCAGTGCTTCCAGTTCGCCTTCGACATCGCCAAAAAGGCCGAGCGCGCCCTGCAGCACGAACTGGGCAATCCGGAACTGAACTATCTCCAATTCGGTTATCTCGCCGGCAAGGAGGGCTTGCTTGCCGGCGAGAAGCTGTACATGGACATCAAGCGCATGGAGATGACCTACCACGACCTCAACCTGCGAGAGTACGAATTGACCAAACACGTCAGCCTGATGCAGGTAGATCCGCTGGCGCTGCTGCAACTTCGCGCCACCGGGCGCTGCACGGTGACCCTGCCCGAGGCGCTGTTCGACATGGATGGCCCCGGCCACTACTTCAGGCGCATCAAGTCGGTCGCGGTGAGCATCCCCTGTGTGACCGGCCCCTACGCGAGCGTCAACTGCACGCTGACGCTGCTGAAGAGCAGCATCCGCAAGACGCAAGTGCTACGCGATGGCAGTATCTACGCACGTGAAGGCGCGGAAGACGAACGCTTCAACGACTACTTCGGGAGCCTGCAGTCCATCGTCACCAGCAGCGGGCAAAACGACAGTGGCCTGTTCGAGACCAACCTCCGCGATGAGCGTTACCTACCGTTCGAGGGGTCGGGTGTCATCAGCGAGTGGCAGTTGGGGTTGCCCGCCGAAGTGCGCCAGTTCGACTACGACACCATCTCAGACATTATCCTCCACCTCCGCTACACTGCCCGGGAAGGCGGCGGCTTGCTCCGAAACGGCGCTGTCGACAACCTCAAGACCAGCATCGAAGAAGCTCAGGCAGTTGGCTCGGTGCGGCTGTTCTCCTTGCGCCACGAGTTTCCGAGCGAGTGGGCGAAATTCGAGAGTGTCCAGCTTGGAGCTGCAACTCCGGTCGCCGAACTGGCGCTCGACCTCCGGGACGAGCACTACCCGTTCTGGAGCCAGGGCAGGCTGGAAGCCGTAAAACGGGTAGATTTGTATGCCAAAACCACCAAGAACAGCGTAGAAGTCAGTGACAAACCCGACGGGACAGGAAACAAGGACACCTTAGTCAAAGATACCTCATTGGATAACCTCCGGGCAGGTAGACTAACGAATATTCCTCTCCCAGCGCCGACCGGAAAGTTCACCCTCTATTTCAACGACAACTCGATGGAAGATCTCTGGCTGGCGCTAGCTTGGGGCAAAGGAGAATAGATTGCTTGTTGATTCATCCGCGAGGAAAGCTTCGGTGTAAAAAGACTTCCGTGCTATTGACGAGTCCCTCGGGCACCTAGTCCCCGGGGGCTCTTCTTTTTAGGTGCGAACCACCGCCTGGGTACCGGCCCGCAAGGAGCCTCAATCTAGTTCTCGAAGGGCGCAGTCGGCAGAACCCAGAAACCCAAGGAAATTTTGAGTCTCCGGCAGGGAAGCGCTAGTGGTTGGGTCTCAGCTTGCTAAGCGCCGCCCCCAGTCCAACTCGTCGTAGGCGGCGGTGGTGGCCGTCGGTGAGGCCGACGTTCTGCTTTTCACAGCCCCCGCTGGCTCCTCAACGCTGGGGTCGCTGGATATCGACGCCAGGGAACGCTCCGTGGAAATGAATGTCAAAGGAGTTCCAGCAGTACGCAACACCCGACGACGGGCGGAAGTTCACTGAGCTCTACAACGTGCAGCACCTCTCGGGCGGCGGGATCGACCCGGTGAGCAAGGTGTGCATCTCGACCATCCAGCGCCTGTACTCGATGCTGCGGGGCGAGGAGCTCGACGAGTCACTCGACGAGGCATCACTGAACGAGCTCACCTCCATGTCCGAAAGGCCGAAGGAGGTCGCATACAACCCGCAGATACCCATAGAGACCTTCGACTTCGTCATCGTGGACGAGTGCCACCGCTCCATCTACAACGTGTGGCGGCAGGTGCCGGAGTACTTCGATGCGTTTCTGATCGGGCTTACCGCGACGCCCTCGAAGCAGACCTTAGGGTTCTTCGACCAGAACCTCGTGATGGAGTACAACCACGAGCGGGCTGCGGCCGGAGGGTGGCGGTCTTGTATGGACCGGGGAAGTATTTCCTGTGCCGTCATTGCTACGATCTCGCCTACGAGAGCCAGCGGGAGAACGGGATGTACCGAGCTCTCCACAAGGCGCAAGCTATCCGGGAGCGACTCGGCGGCAGCGCAAACATGCTGGAGCCCTTCCCGGAGCGGCCGAAGGGGATGCACTGGCGAACCTATGAGCGGCTCTGGTGGGAGCACCACGAGGCGGAGATGGAGCAGCTCGCTGGCATGAGGGAGTGGCTAGATAAGTTGGAGAAGAAGGTAGGATAGTCCCGATTGAGGGGTTCGTTCGGCAGTTTTGGGGATGGCCTCTGGGAACACGAAGGCGATCGTCGCTGGGTCAATCCTTGCGCAGCTACGCTGTCCTTTGTGCGTCACGATGAGTAGGTGGGCATTCGGTTTTCGGCATATTTATCCAGGATCCCTAGACCTGGTGGTCAGGAGGCTCTGCGTGGGCAGCCTCCGTCAGCGCTTCAACGGCTCATGGGAAGGTGTTATGCACGATCCTGCAACCGGACTTCGGAGAACACCCCTTCCACGCACTCCGGTGAATAAGGGCAAAAAGGGAGGAGGCTTCTACACCTCAGCCCTCTCTTTCGACTCACTTCGTAGTCCTGTGAAGAACTACCCACCGTCGCGGTACGGGGCCAGGAACTCCTCCGTGGTCTCGTAGTTGCCCGACACAGGTCGCGAGCGGCGCGCACAGATCGTGCACGCCGCCCACGCGGCAGCCGATTAACGCAGTGAGGTGAATGCGGCTCGCATCTCCTCGGAGAACAGCTCCGGCTCTTCCCAGGCGGCGAAGTGGCCGCCCCTGTCGGCCTCGTTGAAGTAGACGAGGTTGTGGTAGGCGCTCTTCACCCAGTGGCGCGGGGCCTGGAAGAGCTCGCCGGGGAAGACCGTGTAGCCCACCGGGAGCATGACGTGCGGCGGCGGGTGCTTGAGTGCGGCGGTCGTACTCTTGCCGGTCTCCCAGTACAGCCGCGCGGCCGAGGCCGCGGTGTTCGTCAGCCAGTACAGCGTTATGTTGTCGAGGACGTGGTCCCTGGTGAGGTTGCCCGAGGGCTGCCCGTCGAGAAAGGCGTGGGAGATCTTCTCGTAGCTGTCCGCGTCGTGATCCAGCATCCAAGCCGCCAGACCGAGTGGTGAGTCCAGCAGGGGGTAGCCGATCGTCTGCGGGTGCTCGCCCATCTCGGCGATGTAGCCTCGCATGAAGACCGCGACGACCTTACTTAACTCCGCGCGGTCCTCCATGGAGAACGCGAGCCTGATGTTGAGGGCGGCCATCAAGAGCTCCCGCGGGGCCGCGTCCAGGAAGTTGAAGTGAACGCCGAGAAGCCCTTCTGGTGCCTGGCGGCCCATCGCGTCGGTTACGCCGGCGCCCTGATCGCCGCCCTGGGCGACGTAGCGGGCGTATCCGAGGCGCTCCATCAGCTCCGCCCACGCCTGCGCGATGCGACCAGCGTCCCAGCCGACCTCCGTCGGCTCGCCGGAGAAGCCGTAGCCGGGCAGGGAGGGCAACACCAGGTCGAACGCCTCCTCGGCGCTCCCGCCGTGGGCGGTCGGGTCCGTGAGCGGGCCTACGACCTCGAGCATCTCGATAACCGAACCTGGCCAGCCGTGCGTGATGATCAGCGGCAACGCGTTCTCGTGAGGCGAGCGAACGTGGATGAAGTGGATGTCGAGGCCGTCAATCTCGGTCATGAACTGCGGTAGGGCGTTCAGCCTCGCCTCGAACCTCCGGAAGTCGTAGTCGGTGCCCCAATAGCGCGCGAGTTCCCGAATCGTCGCGAGCCGCACGCCCTGCGAATTGTCGTCGACGGTCTCCCTCTCGGGCCACCGTGTCTCCGCGATGCGTCGGCGGAGGTCGACGAGTTCCACTTCCGGAACGTCGATGCGGAAGGGGCGCACTGCGGCCTCTTCCCCAACCAGACTGGTCATAGTGCTCTCCTTTCCCTGGAGCGCCCTTCACGTCCGGGTGACGATCTGACACCATACTCCTGCCTAAAAAGGATGTATGTGCTCCGTGGCACAAAGTGCCACGGAGCACAGCGGCTGCCATTCAAGGCGCGTGTGGGGGATCCAAGACCGGGCCGTGACGATCTCCTACCTTCCCCCTCGCGGTCATCGGCTAGTCTGACATGCACGACATCGGGGGTCGGCCCACAACTATTCCTTATCTGCTGGCCCCTGCCCTGCAGCATGCGGCCTGAGATCTATGACGGTGGGCAGTCTTCTCCATGCTCTGTGCGCAACAACGAACTTCGTAGAACTCCGTAAAATCGGAAGTCCAAGGGGGGGAGAAGTTGCCTTACACGCAAGGTGGCGAAGGCTCTTCCTCAGTTGCTCGCCAATCCGTCTACGTCCAGCCTCGCCAGGGGAGCGGCGCCGCCCGATCTCCTGACCTGTAGGGCTTCTAGCTCGTGCAGGGCCTTGAACATGAGACGCGAGAGGTGCGCCTCGTAGCGGGAGACCTTCTCAAGGGTCCTCTCGTCCGGCAGAAGGCGCTCCCGGACCATCCGCGCAAGATCTCGCTCTACTTCCTCCGCACTCTGCTTGGCTTTCTTCACCTTCCACTCGGCACTCCGCATGGCCGCTTCGAGCACCGCCTCGGGACCTTCCCTGTCGGCCGAGGAGGCGATCTGTTCGACCGCGCGGTGGAGGAGGCCGGCGGTCCAGCCCTCGAACTCTTCCGGGGAGCTGCCCTCCTCGAGACCTGGCACCGACAGGTTCTCCAACAGCTCTTCCGCTTCCGCTTCGCCCTCCGCCACAGCGTCAGTGTGTTCTGCTACCTCCCAGAGGATGTTGGCGGCGTCTAGACCGGAGAGCGGCTCGTCATCTCTCATCCTGGAGAAGCGTTTCAGGAGCTTCAGATCCATCCTGGCGCTCTTCAGATTGGAGCGCACGACCTCGGGACTGGCGGGACCTGAAACGTCGCTAAAAGGACGGCTTCGGTGCTCGGTCAAATCCTCTTGCGCCTTCTCGCCTTGAGCGTGCAAGCGTGCAGGCGTGTTCGGGGGGATAGAAGACCCCCCTCCCCCTTCGACGAAGAGGTCGTTC
>Ga0126306_10001941_pt1 | contig 11398 bp, 10 predicted proteins | sample Plot27_FD_92592 | JGI IMG/M metagenome (GOLD analysis project Ga0126306, IMG submission 92592) | Serpentine soil microbial communities from UC McLaughlin Reserve, CA, USA - Plot27 | ecosystem: Environmental > Terrestrial > Soil > Grasslands | place: USA: UC McLaughlin Reserve, Lake County...
AAGCAAAACCAAAGCGCGCCGAGGGAAGAACCAGCGACAAGCGCCAAGCGCAAGCTGCCTTTGAAGATCGATTGGAATAGGCGGGCCGTTGAGCTGTTCGCCTAAAGAATCGAGAACGTGCCGGTTGAGTCCGGAAGGGGCCCCCTGGTTCGTCACCGCCCACTGACGGTGGCGCTGCTCAGGAGAGGCGCACGCTACGACCCGACCTTGACCTGAACGCGGTACGAGCCGCCGAGTAGGGCGCGCAGCAGCCGAAGCCGGAGGCCGAAGGCGGCCACGCGCGACGGCTCCCCGCGTCGCAGACTGAAGGGCGCCCGCCATTGAGGGCCACAGTGCGTCAGATTTCGACCCCGGTCAGGTTGCGCGGAGCGGATCCGGACCGGGACGACCTGCCCCCCGGGGCGCCCCGGCGAGCCCTTCAGGAAGTCGACGCGATAGAGGAGGACGCCGGTCCGGCAAATCGCGGCGTCCTCGTTGAGCCGTTGACGAACCTCCACGACGACGGCCGCATTCCGCGCACGGAAGACGACTGCCTTCGTTCCGCCCGCTTGCTCGACGGGCGTGAGCGTCACCGTCACGGCCCCACGTGTCAAGCAGATGATCTGGCTTTCGTCCAGCCAACCGAGCTTCCACCGATGCCAGGCGAACATCCCTCCGGCGCCAGAGGCAGTCATCACGTCCCAGCGGTGGTGGCTGAAGGCGTTCTGGGCGTACAGGTCCGGGAGGCCCAGCACGTGGCCCGTCTCGTGAACGAGCACGTTCGCCCGCTCGACGTCGAGCGTCCGCGCGGAGAGCCAGACCCACGATGTAATCGCTGCACCGTCGGCACGCAATGGGTCGTGGTTGACGATCGTCGACGCGAGCGGACCGACCTCTCCCGGCGTGATCACGAGGAGCGCTTGGAACCGGCCGAAGTCGAGCTCCGCGTCAACCGTCTGCACCGCTGCCTCGATCGCACCGTCGAACCGCGTCTGTTGGTACTCGGCAAGGGTTCTCGGCAGGCGGAGCCAGCGGAGCACAGGCTCGACGGAGATGCGCAGGCCCCCGTACGACACCTTCCGGTACCACTCGATGACGTGTGGGATGTACGCGTTGTGGATCGCCTGCGGGGCGACGGCACCGGGCGCGTCGGAGAAGTCGACGAAGAGCATCCCGACCCGCAGGTCGCCGACCGTCGGCGGCAGCGCCGGATCGTTCCGGCCCTCTCCCGCCCCGAATCCGAGCGCTGGCGGGGCGCACTCGCCCGGCTCCGCGGCAGTCGACGCTGCATGCGTCTCGCCGGCCACATCGGCGACGAGCACGGCGGCGACCGCACATGCGGCGGCAGCAATCCGTCGCCCTCTCACATGTGCTAGGGACGTTCGCCGACGACAACAGTTAGCGCCTTTAGCCGTTCGTTAGCCCGCTCTGGCACGCGAGCGCCGGCAGCCCACGTGGCTTGGGCAAGATCGTCAACGCCGTGGGAGATCTCCTCGTTGCCTAGCCAGATGCCTCAGCGATTGCAAGGTCGCGGCGCGGGAGTATCCAATCGCGGTCGTGGTCGGCAGCGTCGACGTCGATCGGGTCCTTTACGTCGCGTCCTCTCACGTCTTGTTGCCCTCTACGTTGCCCTCTGACCCTTCACAACGTCTCGACTGACAAGAACGTGAACGAGGAAGAGCGAGGTTTGCAGCGCTTCCCGAGTGCCGGGGGCGGGACTCGAACCCGCATGCCCGCGAGCGGACACCCGATTTTAAGTCGGGCGCGTCTGACCAATTCCGCCACCCCGGCGGTACCAGGCTACTAAGTGCCGGGCTGCAGGCTCTCCGGCGGGACCCGCTCGGGCCCCTTGAACCGATAGGCGTCGCGGAACGTCTTGAACGCGTTCTCGTCGAAGCGCGTGCACTCGGCCAGGGTCCCCTGCGAGGCCTCGACCTGCACCTGGCCGTCCTTCTCCGGGGCGTACCAGGCGGTAAGCGCGATCTTGTCCCCGAGCCGGGGCAGCGGGGCCAGCAACATCGCCGTGGGATCCGAGCGGTAGAAGCTCCGAAGCTTCGCGATCTCCTCGTCCGAAACGTCGCTGCCGTAGTACATGACGATCCCGCCGTGCTCCAGGTTGTGGATTGCCCGCGCGAGCTGCACGGGTTGGTCGTACTCGCCCCAGAGCACCCACTGCCCGAAGTGCGGCCCACTCGTGGGCGGGAAGGAGTTCCACTCCTTCGGCGTGGCGGCCGGGTTCGAGATATGCACACCCGTGCCCGCGCCCTTGAAGGTGCGGTACGTGCAGCCTGCGTCGCGCATCGCCTGCGGGACGGACTCCGTCGCGGACTCGCCCCCGCGGAGCAGGAAGAACGCTGCCCCGGCAACCGCCGCGAGCACGAGTGCGGCGGCGAGGATCAGTAGGAGGCCGCGCCGGTCAGGCTCATCCTTCCGCGTCTTCGGGGCTTGCACGCGCCGCGGCGGAGGCGGCGTTCGGACTTTCCTGGCCAAAGTGGCGGCGATGGTACCAGCGGGGTTCCGTCCGACCGGCTCTCTACCGTTCGTTGGCCGTGACCTTAGCCTGGTTTGCACTCGGACTCCTCGTCGGCTGCGCCGCAGCCTGGCTCGTACTGCGCGCGCGTCTCGACGCGCGCGTGAAGACGGCCGAGGCGACGGTCGAGCTCGAGCGGCGCACGGCCCAAGAGAAGCTCACGGCGGCCGACCGCGCTCGCGCGGACCTCGAGAAGCAGTTCGGCGCGCTCTCGGCCGATGCGCTCCGTCAGAACAACAACGCATTCCTCCAACTCGCCGAATCGAAGCTCCAGGGCTACGTCGCCCCTCTGAAGGAGTCGCTCGAGAAGGTCGATGTCCACGTTCGTTCGCTCGAGCAGGCGCGGCAGCAGGCGTACGGCGCGCTCCGCCAGGAACTCGGCGCGCTGCGAGAAGGGCAGGAGAAGCTCAGGGCCGAGACCGGGAACCTCGTCGCGGCGCTCCGCACGCCGCATGTCCGTGGACGCTGGGGGGAGATGCAGCTGAAGCGCGTCGTCGAGGTTGCCGGGATGCTCGAGCACTGCGACTTCGTGTCGCAGGCGTCGGTCCGAGACGGCGAGGGGGCGCTCCTCCGTCCGGACCTGATCGTGAAGCTCCCCGGCGGGAAGAACGTCGTCGTCGATGCAAAGGCGCCGCTTGCCGCCTACCTCGACGCGTTTGAGGCGGACGGCGAGGGCGCGCGGGCGATGGCGCTCGCCGCGCACGCGCGCCAGGTGCGAGACCACATGGGCAAGCTCGCGGCGAAGGCGTACTGGCGACAGTTCGCACCCACGCCGGAGTTCGTGGTCATGTTCCTCCCCGACGAGGCATTCCTCCGGATCGCCCAGGAACAGGACCCCGCTCTCACCGAGGACGCCTGGCAAGCCGGCGTGATCCTCGCCTCGCCGACGACCTTCTTCACAGTGATGCGCACGGTCTCCGCCACATGGCGGCAGGAGGCGGTCGCCGAGAGCGCCCGCGAGGTGCACGAGCTCGGGCAGGAGCTCTATGACCGCCTCGGGACGATGGCGGGCCACGTGCACGCTCTCGGCCAATCGATCCGCCGCGTCGTCGAGCACTTCAACAAGACGGTCGGGACGCTCGAGACGCGCGTGCTCGTGACGGGCCGACGGTTCCTCGAGCACGGCGTCGTCGGCGACGAGCTGCCCGCGGTCGACCCTGTAGACCTCCAGCCGCGGACGCTGAACGCACCGGAGCTCTCGGAAGTCTCGGACGAGACGACGAGGGCGCTGGACGCTGCCTAGCCCGGCGTCGTACGATTCCGCGCGATGCCCCTGCGCGATCTGTTCCGACGACGGCGCGACCGCCGCGCGATCTCCGACGAGCAGACGTCACTGACCGAGCAGGACGTCCAGCGGCTCCAGCGTCTCCAGCGCGCCGCTGCGAACTCCGTCCGCGTCGTGCGCGGGCGGCGTTCCTAATCTTCTAGAAGCGCAGGAGAGCGCCCACGCCGTCGACCGGCCCGAGGTCGACATGGTGGCGAACGGCGAGCAGCGAGCCGCCGTGCAGCAGCGTCTGGCGAACGGCCAGATCGAAACCGGAGTCACCCTGCTCGAGAGTCGTGCCGTCGAGCGGGCATTCGCCACCCTCGAGCGACGCGCGCCCGCACTTCGGGCACTCATGCGCGGCGCGGTCTGCTCCCTCTTCGTGGAGGAGCAGCTCGACGCGCGCGTCGGATGCGGCCGTCAGCGTCTCGGCCCAACCGGACGCCGCACGCCCGTTCGTTCCCGCTTCCTCGCGCCAGCGCTCGAGCGCCTCGCGCTCGTCGGCGGCCTCGGCTTCCTCGAGCAGCGGCTGCACGAGCTCGAGCAACTCGCTCGGGCCGGTGTGCGCTTCCGCCTCGGTCGTACCCACGACGACGTTCTTGACCTCGTGCGGCAGCGTGTCGATGAACTCCGAGCGGGTCTCCTCCGAGCCGACGACGACGACCTTCGGCGTGTGCAGCCGCCGGACGGCGCGGTCGAGCTCCGAGGCGACGTCCTTCAAGTGCTCGGCGACGAGCTTCTCGATGTGCCGTTGGTAGCGCGCCTGTGACCAGCCGCCCTGGTCATGGCGTCCCGGTTGGTCCTCGGTGCGGTCAACGATCTCCTCGAGTCGGCCTGCCCGAAGCCGGAAGACCTGGCCGCGCTCGCGACCGATGAAGGCGACGATCGCGCCGTCGTCGCGACCCACGAGCTGCGCGAGCGGCGCGAGATAGAAGCCGCGGCCGACCTTCACCTCGTCCGGCACCGAGCCCGCGACCGGAAGCGGGCGGAAGAAGTCGCCCGACACGAAGACCGCGAACCCCCTCGCCCCATCTCGGCTGAACTCGTTGTCGAAGAAATCGCGGATCCGGGCGAAGTCCCGCTTCAGCCCTTCCCGCTCGACGTGCTTGAGCTTGTCGCGGCGGCCTTCGACTTGCTTCTCGGCCTCCGAGAGGAGCGAGTTGACGCGCGTGTCGACCGTGGTCGGCGTCGGGCTGTCTGCCGGGTCCAGGTCGAGGTAGAGGCTGATCGCACCGCCCCCCTCCGACCGGAGGCCGGCGAGATCGCGGAGGGTTGTCCAGGTCAGCTGTTCGGCCATTGGAAGCGGGTCTGCCCCGGGCCGGGCGATTGTAGTCGTCCCGCCGATGGAACAAGCGTCCGGTCGGTACCGTTGAATACACCAGATGGAAGTCCGGGATCTGATCATCATCGGCGGGGGCCCCGCCGGCTATACGGCGGCGCTCTACGCCGCCCGCGCCAACCTGGAGCCGCTCGTGATCGAAGGCTTCCAGTGGGGCGGCCAGCTCATGATCACGAGCGACGTCGAGAACTACCCCGGGTACCCCGAAGGGATCTTGGGGCCGCAGATGATGGCCGAGTTTCGCCGGCAGGCCGAGCGCTTCGGGACCGAGTTCATCACCGACGACGTGACCAGGGTCGACTTCTCCGAGCGCCCGTTCCGCGTCTGGGTCGGACACGACGAGTACCAGGCCCGCACGGTGGTGGCTTCGACCGGCGCGAGCGCGCGGCAGCTCGGGCTCGAGTCGGAGGTCGCGCTCCAGGGACGCGGCGTCACCTACTGCGCGACGTGCGACGGCGCCTTCTACCGCGACCGCGAGGTCGTGGTCGTCGGCGGCGGCGACTCGGCGATGGAGGAGGCGATCTTCCTGACCCGTTTCGCCTCCAAGGTGACGATCGTGCACCGGCGCGACGAATTCCGCGCGTCGCAGATCATGACCGACCGGGCTCGCGCGAACGAGAAGATCGAGTTCGTCACGCCGTACGTCGTCGTCGACGTGCTCGGCGTCGACGAAGGCAAGCTGAGCGGCGTTCGACTGCAGCACGTGGACACCGGCGAGGTGATCGACTACCCCACCGACGGGCTCTTCGTCGCGATCGGCCACGACCCGAACACGAAGCTCTTCCTTGACCAGCTCGAGCACGACGCGGCGGGCTATTTGATCACGAAGCCGCGCTCGACCGAGACCAACGTCCCCGGCGTGTTCGCAGTGGGTGACGTTCAGGACCACACGTACCGCCAGGCGGTCACCGCGGCCGGGTCCGGTTGCATGGGTGCACTCGACGCCGAGCGCTTCCTCGCCGCGGAAGAGGGGCACCTGCACGACGCGCTGGCCGTTCCTCGCGTCGAGTCCTGACAAACACATGCCGTACTTCATCTGCCCGAACTGCCAGAGCCGGTCGATCGACCATGACGGCCGGGAGGGTCTGCTCGACCAGGCGGCCTCGTGCCAGCGCTGCGGCTTCGGCTTCCTGTTCGAGCTGATGGACGACTACTACCCCGCGCCGGGCGCGGGCTTCGTCGTCTGCGACCGTGACGCCCGCGTGCTCGCGACCGGCAAGGGCGTCTTCGAGCTGACCGGCTATCGCGAGCCCGAGCTGCTCGGTCGGGACCTCGTCGAGACGCTCGGGCTCCGCGGAAGCGATGGGGTCGAGAACCCGGTCGCCGTTGCGCTCGAATGGGGCGTCCGCAAGCTCGGCGAGCGCCTCGCGCTCCGCACGCGGGCGGGCATCGACAAGATCGTCACGGCCGACGTCTTCCCCGCGTACGACGAGGACGGCGGGCTGCTCGTCGCCCTCGCGCCGCGCTAGGAGGGCTTGGCGGAACAGGCCTCGTTGTCGGGGTGCGATGGGCGATGAGAGGCAAGGACGGAGGGAGCGCGCGTATCCGATGGATACGGGCGCGATTGAGGACGCCGCATCGCACCGCCCAGCGCGGCCCGGCGACACAGCGCCTGTTTCGCCAAGCCCTCCTAGCCTGCCGCGAAGTCGAACGTCGCGGCCCAGGTCACGTTCGCGAGCTTCGCCTGACCCGCGACGGACGGATGGAAGTAGTCCCTCGTCGTGACGTCGCTCCGCGTGAACGCCGTGTTGAACACGGCGTTGTTGTCGAAGCGGCACGTGAAGTACGCGGCGCAAACCTGGGCGAGCTGCGTGTTGTAGTCGATGTTCCGCTGGCGAACGCGGTTGCGCCGCGCGACGTCCCACGGGAAGTTCGACCATGCGTTTGCGAGCATCGACTGGCAGATACCCGCGATCGTCCACACCGACTGTGCTGCGAAGCTGCTGCGGTAGATCGCGAAGAGGTTGTAGATGTTCGGGATGCTCGCGACGAACACGCGGGCGCTCGGCAGGCCCACGGCCAGCGCCGCCATCGCCTGCTCGAACTGCGCGCGGAACGTCGCCACGGGCGTCATCCCGCTCTCGCTCGAGGCACAGAGGTCGTTCGCGCCCATCAGAATCGTCACGTACTCGACGTGCTGCGAGACCGCCTGCTGCGCCTGGCCGAGCAGGTCGGCCATGTCGGCGCCCGAGGCCGCGTCGTTGTGGTTTCGGCCGGCGATCGCGGGGTTCGCCGCCAGGATCCGCTGGTAGTGGCTGTTCACCGAGCCGCTCGTACCGGTCGACCATGACGCGGCGGGACAGTCGACGTAAGGGAACGAGCAGTCGTTGAAGCCACGGGTGATCGAGTCGCCCGTCGACGCCATCGAGCTCGGGTACGAGGCCGCGGCGGTGCCGGTCAGCGCGAAGGCGGCAAGGGCGGCGGCGAGCCCGGTGAGGAACCTCACGCGGGCGATTTTCCCACCGCGAGGGCGTGCTGTCTAGACCCTGCTCGACGGGCAGAGGTCGTTCAGCACGCAGACCTCGCAGCGCGGGTTCCGTGCGAGGCACACCCGCCGGCCGTGCCAGATCAGCAGATGCGGGAAGCGGCCCCAGTCCTCGCGCGGCACGAGCTTCATCAGGTCGCGCTCGATCTTGACCGGGTCCTCCTCCTTCGTCAGCCCGAGTCGCTGCGAGAGCCGGCGCACGTGCGTGTCGACGACGAGGCCCTGCGGGCTGCCGAGCTCGGCGGCGACGACGTTCGCGGTCTTGCGTGCGACGCCGGGGAGCCGCGTCAGCTCCTCGAGCGTGCGCGGTACCTCGCCGCCGAACTCCTCGAGGAGCATGCGCATCGTTCCGCGGATCGCCTTCGTCTTCTGGCGGTAGAAGCCCGTCGCGAAGATGTCCCGCTCGAGCTCCGCCTGTGGCACGGCGAGGTAGTCCTCGGGGCGGCGGTACTTCTCGAACAACGTCGCGGTGACGCGGTTCACGTTCACGTCGGTCGTCTGCGCGGAGAGCATGACCGACACCAGGAGCTCCAGCGGCGAGCGGAACGTGAGTGCGATCGTCGCGTCTTCGTGCTCGCGCGCGAGCCGGTCGATGATCTGGCGGACGCGTTCGCGCTTCGCGCCAGGTACGCGCTTGCGCGCCTCGTGGACAAAGCTACGCGCCATCCGCGAGCTCTTCGAAGTGTCGCGTGGCCTCGTCAGGACCGATTGGCTCGATCTGTGACGGGACTACATAGTGGTCGAGCTTCGGAAAACCCAGCACACGAGCGGCGTCAACCATCGCACCGATGTCGTACTCGGTGCGGCGATGCTCGACGGAGGGGCCGAGGATCGCCCAGTACGCGCCGGGTCTCTCTTCGTACGGCAGCCCGACGCTGCCAGGGTTGACGATCCGGAGACCGGCCGCCCGACGGTCGTAGGCGACGTGCACGTGGCCGTGGACGACGACGTCAGCCTCCACTCCTTCGAAGATCGACCGCAACCGCTCCTCGGGTGTGATCCGGGTGACAATCTCCTCGTCGCTCCGCGGCGTGGCGTGGCAGAAGAGCACACGGCCGAGGCCGTCCACGTCGAGCTCAACGGTCAACGGCCAGCCGAGGACGAGCTCGTGGCCGGCATCGCCGAGCCGCTCTCGACGCCATGGCTGGAAGTCGCGATCTGCGTTGCCGCGCACGACGAGCGCACGCTCGCCAAGTGCGAGAACGCGTTCGAGCGTCTGCGCGGGCCACGGCCCCGAGACGACGTCGCCGCCGAAGACGATCCGGTCGACGTCCTCACGCTCGACATCGGCGAGAACGGCCTCGAGAGCGGGCAGGTTGCCGTGGACGTCGTAGAGGGCGGCAACGCGCATGCCGCGAGGCTAGCGGCGCGCCGCGCTACGGGTACGCGCGCGTCGCGACCGACGATCCGCGCTCGTGAGACCATCGCGCGACCGTCATCAGGCCTCCCTCGAGATCCCAGCTGACGTAGACGGCTCGTTCGACCGCGAGTGAGAGCACACGAGCGTCGTCCTCGGGATAGGACACCCACCAGGCGTGGTCGGCCGCGCCACGAAGCAGCGGGTCTCGCACCTCGACCGCACGCCCGAACAGCTTCAGCTCACCTTGTCCCGCGTTCGGGGCCGTGACGATGCTATGCAGAGTGCAGCGGGCGTCCCGAACGAGGTCACGAGCTTTCGCCGAGCGAGCCATGGCACCGAACAGGAGCTGCCCCAGCACGACGAAGGGCTCCACGGGACTGATGCGCGGCGAGCCGTCCGCGCGAATCGTCCCCAACATGGCGACTCCGGTGGCCTCGAGGCGTTCCCGCCCGAGCCGCGCGAGCTCAGGCGCTCCCGCCTCGAGCTCCGACCAGCTCATCCCTGAGCGACGGCCTGCAGCGGAGGCGGCGCCGAGTGCAGCCTTGGACCGGCGCAGACGACGTCGAGAGCCGGGCAGCCCGCGCACGCGTACTCGCTAGGGGTCGGCCGGAAATCGCCGGCGCGCAGACGCGCGATCGCGGCGGAGAGCTCGGCCTCGAGCTCAGGCACCTGGGCTCGCGTGAAGGTCGTGCCGACGGGCTCGTCCGGCCGCTCGAGGAACAGGTAGGTGACGTCGACCTCGGTTGCCCCCGCGCGGAAGCAGGCGAGCGCGTAGACGAGCCGCTGCAGCTCGTAGGAGCGCGCGACGATCTCGGCCGGCTCCTGCCCCTCGAGCATGTTCGACTTGTAGTCGACGACGAGCGCGCGCTCACCGGCACGGTGGTACGTGTCGAGGAAGCCGTGCAGAAGCACGCCGTCGTGCTCGAAGGTGAAGTGCCGTTCCTTCGCGACGCCGTCGAGACTGGACACGCGTAGCGCGAGCTCCGACGTGCAATACGCCTCGATGAGGACCCGGATCCGCTCGACCTCTTCGTCGGTCGCGCGCGGGTACGAGGCCCGGACGCGCTCCTCCCAGCCGGGTGCGAGAGCGGGCGCTCCAAGGTCGACGTGCTCGAGCTCGGCGTGAACGGCGCTGCCGATCGCCGTGCCCGACAGCCCGTCGCCACCCTGGACGTCGAGCGAGCGCATGCGTGCGACGCGCTCCGCGAAGTAGCGGTACGAGCACGTCTCGAACAGCGAAAGAGCGGTGAACGAGAGTCGGCGGACGTGGTGGAGCGCGGGCTCGGGAATTGCGTGGAGCTCGGGCAGTGTCGGCGCCGGTGGCGGTAGCGGATCGACCGCGCCCTCCGTGAACAGCTCGAGCTGGCCGAGCTCGCCTGCCTCCTCGAGCTCTTCAGGCTCTTCGCGGTACCTGTCGAAGCGAACTTGCACGAGCGCGTCGCCGCGAACGAGCTCGAGCGGCGCGCCGTCTGCGGCCGCGAGCTCGTCGGCAGCGGCGAGCCGCTGCAGCACCCACCCCATCGGCGTCGAGCGGTCAGCTGTGCTCTCGCGGTCGATCGCTCCTGAGACGATCAGCCGGTCGACGGCGCGCGTCATCGCGACGTAGTAGAGCCTGAGCCGTTCTGCGCGGTCTTCCTCCTCCCGTGCCTGTCGCACCTCGTCGTAGTCGAAGGCGCCTCGCCGCTTGCTCGTCGCTGGGTCGGCGACCTTGAAGCCGAAGCGGCCGTCGGAGAGCGCAAGAATCTCGTCTCCGTCCGGCGCGCGCTTGTCGCGTCCCGCGTCGGCGACGACGACGACCTTGAACTCGAGCCCCTTCGCGGCATGGATCGTGAGCAGCCGCACCGAGTCGGAGCCCTCCTCCTCGGCGACCGCCTCGAGCTCCTTCGCGCCGACGGCTTCTTGGTCGCGGACGAACCGGACGAAGCCCTCGAGGTTCGGACCGCGCAGCTCCTCGTAGGATCGCGCGAGCCGTGCGAGCTTGCGTAGGTTCGCGTAGCGGCGACGGCCGTCCCACTGCGCGAGCACCGCGAGGTCGTAGTCGTGCTCGGAGACGATCTGCTCGCAGAGGCGCTCGAGCGGCAGGCGGGGCAGCGCGCGGACGAGTCGCTCGTAACGCTGGAGGAACGCGCGGATCAGTTGCGCGTCACGCTCGTCGAGCTCCGGCGGCAGCCCCTTTTCGATTCCAGTGAAGAGAGGCCGCTTCGAGGCGGCGCGGCGAATCAGGACGAGCGCGTCGTTCGAGACGCCGACGAACGGCGACGCGAGCACGGCGACGAGCGCCTGATCGTCGTAACGGTTCTGCAGCAGCAGCAAGTACGAGAGGAGATCGACGACCTGCTGCTGGCCGAAGTACCCGCGGCCGGTCGCACGATAGGTCGGCAGCCCAGCCTGACGCAGCTCTTCCTCGTACGCGTCCGCATCGGTGCCCGCGGCGAAGAGCA
>Ga0126306_10001942_pt1 | contig 11397 bp, 9 predicted proteins | sample Plot27_FD_92592 | JGI IMG/M metagenome (GOLD analysis project Ga0126306, IMG submission 92592) | Serpentine soil microbial communities from UC McLaughlin Reserve, CA, USA - Plot27 | ecosystem: Environmental > Terrestrial > Soil > Grasslands | place: USA: UC McLaughlin Reserve, Lake County...
CCGTGCTGCGCGAGCAGCGCCACCGCCTCGTCGGCCGACGAGGCCGGGGCGTAGTCGAAGCCGGCGGGGATCATCGTCCTGCCTCCTTGGCGGCCCGGATGGTCGACCACACCCGCTCGGGCGTGGCCGGCATCTCCATGTCGGTGATGCCCAGGTGGGCGAGGGCGTCGACGACGGCGTTGATGACCGCCGGGGTGGCGGCGATCGTGCCGGCCTCGCCGATGCCCTTGACGCCCAGCGGGTTCGTCGGGCTCGGCGTCACGGTGTGGTCGAGCCGGAAGCGGGGGACCTCCGCCGCCGTCGGCACCATGTAGTCGAGCAGCGAGGGGTTGAGGAGGGTCCCCTCGTCGTCGTAGGAGGCCTCCTCCCACAGCGCCTGGGCGGCGCCCTGCACGATGCCGCCGTGCAGCTGGCCCTCCACGATCATCGGGTTGACCTGGATGCCGCAGTCGTCCACCGCCGCGTAGTCCACGAGGTCGACCCGGCCGGTCTCCTCGTCCACGTCGACGACCGCCACGTGGGTCCCGAAGGGGAACGTGAAGTTGGGCGGGTCGTACGCCACGTGCCCGTACAGGTTGGGCTCCATGCCGTCGGGCAGGTCGTGGGCGCTGAACGCCTCGAACGCCACCGCCTGGAGCGTCATCGACTTCGCGGGCGTGCCGCGGACGCGCAGCTCGCCCTGGACCAGCTCCAGGTCCTCCTCGGCGCACTCGAGCTGGTGGGCGGCTATGCGCCGGGCCTTGGCGATCACCTCGTCGGCGGCCATCGCCACGGCGACCCCGCCGACCGGCAGCGAGCGGCTGCCGTAGGTGTCCATCCCCTGCGGGCTGGTGGCGGTATCGGAGTGGATGACCTCCACGAGGTCGGGGCTCACGCCGAACTTGTCGGCCACGATCTGCGACCACGACGTCTCGTGGCCCTGCCCGTGCGGCGTGGTGCCGCTCACGACCTGGACCCCCCCGGTGGGCAGGACCCGCACAGTCGCCGCCTCCCAGCCGCCGGCCGCGTACTTGAGCGCGGCGAGCACCCGGCTCGGCGCCAGGCCGCACATCTCGACGTAGGAGGAGATGCCGATGCCGAGGTGTCTCGTCTCGCCGGCGTCGCGCCGGCGCTGCTGCTCGGCCCGGAGCCCGTCGTGGTCGATCAGCTCCAGCGCACGGTCGAGCGCGGGCTCGTAGTTCCCCGAGTCGTAGAGCAGCGTGCCGCTCGACTGGTAGGGGAACCTGTCCGGCGGGATGTAGTTCCGCCGCCGGATCTCGACGGCGTCGACGCCCACCTTCCGGGCCAGCGCCTCGATCGACCGCTCGACGGCGAAGGTCGCCTCGGGCCGCCCGGCGCCCCGGTAGGCGTCGGTGGGCGTCCGCGTGGTGAACACGCCGGTGCACTCGAAGTGGTAGGCGGGCACGTCGTAGGCGCCGTGGTAGAGGAACGCCCCAAGGATCGGGATGCCGGGCGTGATGAGCTGCATGTACGCGCCCATGTCGCTGAGCAGCTTCGCCCGCACGGCGGTGATGTGGCCCTCGGCGTCGGCGGCCAGCTCCATGTCCTGGATCAGGCCCCGGCCGTGGATCGTCGCCACGCCGGCCTCGCTGCGGGTCTCGGTCCACCGGGCGGGGACGCCGAGGCGGCGGGCGAGCGCCACGGCCAGGAACTCCTCGGCGTACACGTCCAGCTTCGAGCCGAACCCGCCGCCGACTGCCGGTGCGATCACCCGCACCTTCTGTTCGGGCATCCCACACGTCAGCGCGATCGTCACCTTGAGGATGTGGGGGATCTGCGTGGACGAGTAGAGCGTGATGTCGCCCCCGTAGGGGGCGGGGACCGCGGCCACGCCTCGCGGCTCCATCGCCGCCGGGATCAGGCGTTGGTGGCGGTAGCGCTCCTGGACCACGTGCGCGGCTTGGGCGAACGCACGCTCGACGGCTTCGGGGTCGGGCGACAACGTCCACGTGTAGCTGCGGTTGGTGCCCAGCCCCTCGTGGATGACGACACGGTCGCCGGCCGCCTCCTCGATGTCGACCACCGCGTCCAGCGGGTCGTAGTCGACGACGACGGCGTCGACCGCGTCCGCGGCGGCGTACCGGCTGTCCGCCACGACCACGGCGACGATGTCGCCCGCGTAGCACACCTTGTCGAGCGCCACGGGCCAGTGGTCGGGCGCCTTCATGTCGTCAGTGACGGGCCACACGCAGGGCATGGGGTTGGCCCACGCGCCGCCGTCGCGCAGGTCGGCACCGGTGAACACGTGCCGCACACCGGGCATGGCGGTCGCGGCCGCCGTGTCGATCCCGGTGATGCGGGCGTGGGCGAACGGGCTGCGCACCATCCCCATCCACACGGCCCCGGGGATCGCCAGGTCGTCGACGTACCGGGCCTCGCCCGTGACCAACCGGCCGTCCTCCTTGCGGAGCAGCCGGTCGCCGATGGCGCCGGTCGGGGTGGCGTCGGTGGCGGTCATGCCGGCCCCTCCGCACGCTCCTGGCGGTCGGCGGCCGCGAGCACGGCCTCGACGATGTTGTGGTAGCCGGTGCAGCGACAGAGGTTCCCCTCGAGGCCGAGCCGCACCTCGTCCTCGCTCGGGTGGGGGTTCTCACGCAGCAGCGAGACGGCGGCCATCACCATCCCGGGCGTGCAGAACCCGCACTGCAGCCCGTGGTGCTCGTGGAACGCCTGTTGCATCGGGTGCAGGGCGCCGCCCTCGCCGTTGCCCGCGGCCGTGGCGCTCGCGGGAGTCGTCAGGCCCTCGATCGTCGTGACCTCGTGCCCGGCGGCCTGCACCGCCAGGACCGTGCACGACTTCACCGACTCGCCGTCGAACAGGATCGTGCAGGCGCCGCAGGACGACGTGTCGCAGCCGACGTTCGTGCCCGTGAGCCCCAAGGCGTCTCGCAAGTGGTGGACGAGGAGCGTGCGGGGCTCGACGTCCCCACTGCGTTCCTCCCCGTTGACCGTCAGGGTGATCCTCACGGCAGCTCCCTCCCTGGGCGTCGAGGACACGACCAGGATGCGCCTCCGCCGCGCGTTGTGCCAGAGGTCACATCTCAGCGAAGGAGCTCGGCGGCATGGTCGGGCACGTAGTTCTGGGTGTCGCGGGGCGGTCGCTCGTAGCCCTTGGATGCCGGTCGCTTCGGCAGCTTCAGCGGCAGGCGGGTGACCTCGTGGTAGTCGATCGTGCTCAGCAGGTGCGCGATCATGTTGATGCGAGCTCGGCGCTTGTCGTCGCTCTCGACGACGTGCCACGGCGCCTCGGGGATGTCGGTGTGGACCATCATCTGGTCCTTGGCGCGGGAGTAGTCCTCCCACCGGCTCACCGATTCGAGGTCCATGGGTGACAGCTTCCACTGGCGCATCGGGTCGTCGAGGCGGGACCGGAAGCGTGCCTCCTGCTCGGCGTCGCTGACCGAGAACCAGTACTTGCGGAGGAGCAACCCGTCCTCGACGAGCATGCGTTCGAAGATGGGGCACTGGTGCAGGAAGCGGTGGTACTCGTCGGCCGTGCAGAACCCCATGACCCGCTCGATGCCCGCCCGGTTGTACCAGGAGCGGTCGAACAGGACGATCTCGCCTGCGGCCGGCAGGTGGGCGATGTAGCGCTGGAAGTACCACTGCGTGCGCTCGCGCTCGGTCGGTGCGGGGAGCGCGGCGATGCGGGCGACCCGGGGGTTGAGGTACTGGGTCACCCGCTTGATCGTGCTGCCCTTCCCGGCCGCGTCACGCCCCTCGAAGATGACGACCAGGCGCTGACGCTCGGCCCTCACCCACTCCTGGGCCTTGGCCAACTCGGCCTGCAGCCGGAACAGCTCCTTCTCGTACTCCTTCTTGGGCATGCGGTCGCCTGTTGCCGCCGCCTTCACCTGGTGCGTGCTCTTGGCCATGGTGGCGAGCGTACGGCGACGCCTGGCGGCGGAGGGGAAGACCAGGCACGATGGGCCGTGCCCCGGCAGGAAGGGGGAGGGTGGCAGCGACGAGCAACGACGGCCCCGAGAACCGCACGACCCCGGCGACCGTCGAGGATGTCGTCGAGGGGTTGAGTGCCCAGGGATACCTGGCCGACGAGGGGTTGGCGACCGTCGTGTTCCTGGCGCTGCGGTTGCGGCGGCCGCTGTTCCTCGAGGGCGACGCCGGCGTTGGCAAGACCGAGGTGGCCAAGGCGCTGGCGGCCTGGTCGGGGAGCCGCCTCGTGCGGCTCCAGTGCTACGAGGGGATCGACGCCGCCCAGGCCCTCTACGAGTGGGACCACGCCAGGCAGCTCCTCCACCTGCGCGCCGCCGAGGCGGCGGGCGCAGCGGCGGGCGGCCGGCCGGTGATCGACGAGCTGGAGGCCCAGCTGTACGACGAGCGGTTCCTGGTCCGGCGGCCGCTCCTGCAAGCCCTCGAGGGGACGGCGGAGGGTGGCCCGCCGCCGGTCCTCCTGATCGACGAGGTCGACCGGGCCGACGACGAGTTCGAGGCCTTCCTGCTGGAGGTGCTGGCGGACTGGGCCGTCACCATCCCCGAGCTGGGCACCGTGCGGGCGGTCGTGCCACCGGTGACCGTGCTCACGTCCAACCGCACCCGTGACGTGCACGACGCCCTCAAGCGGCGCTGCCTCTACCACTGGATCGACCAGCCGGACTTCGAGCGGGAGGTGGCGATCGTGCGGGTGCGTGCGCCGGAGGTCCCGTCCGCGCTGGCCGGCCAGGTGGCGGCGGCGGTCGGCGAGATGCGGCAGCTGGGCCTCTACAAGGTGCCGGGGGTGGCCGAGACGATCGATTGGGCCCAGGCCCTGGCCACCCTAGGCCGCGACGGGCTCGACGAGGCGTCCGCCCAGGCCACGCTGGGCTCGGTGGTGAAGTACCGCGAGGACCAGCAGCGGGTGCTCGACCACGGGCTCGACGGCCTCGTCCGGGAGGCCGTGCGCCGTGGGGCGTGAGGGCGAGGTGCCCGTCGCCTTCGCCCGGGCGCTGCGGCGGGCCGGGCTCTCCGTCCCCACCGACGCCACTGTCCTCCTCGCCCGGGCCCTGGCCGAGGTCGGGATCGACCGGCCGGAGCACGCCTACTGGGCGGGGCGGGCGGCCGCGGTCCGCCGGCCCGAGGACATCGCCACCTACGACCGCGTGTTCGCGTCCTTCTTCGGCGCCCGCCCGGTGCCCCTCCCGGGCGGCATGACCCGGCGCGAGGAGCTCCAGCTCGATGCCGGCGACGAGCCCGCCGACCAGGTGGGGCCCGAGCCCGACGACGACGATGCCCCCGCCGAGGTGCGGGCCGTGCGGTGGAGCGCGGTGGAGGTCCTGCGCCACAAGGACCTGGCCACCTGCACCGCCGACGAGTTGGACGAGGCCCACCGGCTCATCGCCGACCTGCGCGCCCACGCCGCCCGGCGGCGGAGCCGGCGCCGCCGCCCCCGGCCCCACGGGCGGGGACGGCCCGACGTGCGGCGGACCGTCCGCCGCGCCCTGCGCACCGGCGGCGAGGTCCTGCAGCCGGCCACCACCCGGCCGGGCGAGCGGCCCCGCCGGCTGGTCCTGCTCCTCGACGTGAGCGGCTCGATGGAGCCCTACGCCCGCGCCCTCGCCCGCTTCGCCCACGCCGCGGTGGTGGCCCGCCGGCAAGGCCAGGTCGAGGTGTTCACCCTCGGGACCCGGGTTACGCGCATCTCCCGGGAGCTGTCGACTCACGACCCCGACCGGGCGCTGGCCCGGGCGAGCGTGGTGGTGGCCGACTGGGCCGGCGGCACCCGTCTCGGGACCGGGTTGCGCGCCTTCAACGACCGCTGGGGCGTGCGGGGGGTGGCCCGGGGGGCGGTGGTCGTCATCCTGTCCGACGGCTGGGACCGGGGCGACCCCACGGTCCTCGCCGAGGAGATGGCCCGCCTGCGCCGGGTGGTGCACCGGGTCGTGTGGGTCAACCCGCTGAAGGCCTCGCCCGGGTATGCGCCGCTGGCCCGGGGCATGGCCGCCGCCCTGCCGCACGTCGACGTCTTCGTCGAGGGCCACTCCGTCGCCTCGCTGGAGGCGCTGGCCGAGGTGGTGGGGGCGATGGCCGACCGTCGGCGAACGCCCGACCGAAGGGAGCAGCCGCCGCCATGGAACTGAACCACGAGTTCAGGGTGGACAAACCACCCGAGCAGGTGTGGGAGATGATGACCGACATCCCGGCCATCGCCCCATGCCTGCCCGGCGCCGAGCTACACGAGGTGGTCGACGGCGAGTACCGGGGCGTCGTGAAGGTCAAGCTCGGGCCCGTCACCGCCCAGTACAAGGGGGCCGCCACCTTCCAGGAGCGGGACGACGCCGCCCGCCGGGCCGTCCTGCGCGCCGAGGGGCGGGAGACGCGGGGCCAGGGCAACGCCAGGGCGACGATCAGAGCCCGCCTGGAACCCGACGGCGGGGGCACCCGCGTGGCGGTCGAGACCGACCTCATGATCACCGGCCGGGTGGCCCAGTTCGGCCGCGGTGTGCTCGCCGACGTGTCGTCCAAGCTGCTCGACCAGTTCGTGGCCTGCCTCGAGGCCAAGCTGTCGGGCCAGGCGGCGCCGGCGGCGACCGAGACGGCCGGCGGCGGGGACGGCGGGAGGCCCGACCCGCAGGACGTTCCCTCCGACGCGGCGTCGGCCGAGGCCGGCCCGGTCCCCGGCAGTGCCACGCCGGGGTCGGCCGAGTCCGCCGGCCCCGCAAAGCCCGTGGACCTCTTGGGGACGGCGGGCGTCCCGGTCGGGAAGCGGCTCCTGCCGGTCGTCGTGGCGGTGCTCGTCGGGCTGTTCCTGCTCCGCCGGAGGCGCCGGTCACACCGCGACGGAAGAAACTTGTGATGTGAACCATTTATGGCCCCACACCGTTGAGGGGTCAGGTACTTTCGGGCTCGGGGGAGCAGGCAGACGGGGGTTGCCATGTACCCGGCAAGGTTCGAGTACGAGGTTCCAGCCACGCTCGAGGAGGCCTTGGCGGTCCTCGCCGAGCGCGGCGACGACGCGCGGGTCCTGGCCGGCGGCCAGAGCCTCATCCCGATGATGAAACTGCGGTTCGCCACGCCGGCGGCCCTGGTCGACGTCAACCGCCTGCCGGGGCTCGACCGCATCGAGGAGGTCGACGGGCAGCTGCGGCTCGGCGCGCTCGTCCGCCACAACGCCATCGCCGACTCGGACCTCGTGCGGCGGCGGAACCACGTCATGGCGGCCGCCGCCCCGTGGATCGCCGACCCGCTCGTCCGCAACCTCGGCACGATCGGCGGGTCGCTGGCCCATGCCGATCCCGAGGGCGACTGGGCCTCGGTCATGCTGGCCTGCCGGGGCGAGGTCGTGGCCACCAGCGGCGCCGGCGAGCGGGTCGTCCCGATCGACGAGCTCATCACGGGCATGTTCACGACCAGCCTCCGCCCCGGCGAGCTGCTCACGCAGGTGCGGGTGCCGATCCCCAGCCGGCCGAACGGCGGCACATACCTGAAGCTCGAGCGGAAGGTGGGTGACTACGCCACAGTGGCGGTGGCCACCCGGTTGGAGGTCGACGACGGCAGGATCGCCGACGCCGGCATTGCGCTCACCTCGGTGGGGCCTTCGAACCTCCACGCCCGCGAGGCGGAGCAGGTGCTCGTCGGGGAGCACCCAGGCGACGGGTTGTTCGCCGAGGCGGCCGACGCCGCCGCCCGGGCCGCGAGCCCGCGCAGCGACGTCCGGGGATCGGCCGAGTACAAGCGCCACATGGTGCGGGTGTTCGTCCGCCGGGGGCTGGCCCGAGCCGCCGAGCTGGCCGGAAGGACAACCGCGGCCTGAAGAGGGGGACGGCCATGAAGATCACGGTCACCGTCAACGGTGTCGAGGGCAGCTACGACGTCGAGCCCTGGGTGCTCCTGGCCGACTTCGTGCGGACCCACTTGGGCCTCACCGGCACCCATATCGGGTGCGACACCACGAGCTGCGGGGTGTGCACGGTGATGCTCGACGGCACGCCGGTGAAGTCCTGCACGCTGTTCGCGGTGCAGGCCGACGGCCGGGCGGTCACCACCGTCGAGGGCCTGGCGCGCAACGGCGAGCTCGACCCCGTCCAGCAGGGCTTCAAGGAGTGCCACGGCCTGCAATGCGGGTTCTGCACGCCGGCGATGATGCTGGTCAGCCGGGCGCTGCTCGACCGCAACCCCGACCCCAGCGAGGACGAGATCCGCTGGGCCATCTCCGGGAACCTGTGCCGCTGCACGGGCTACGTGAACATCGTGAAGTCGGTGCGCTGGGCGGCGGAGCATGCCGCCACGCCGGCCACCGCCACCGAGGGCTAGGAGGGCGACGATGACGACCACCGAGCAGCCCACGACCCCGGCGACGCCGCCGGGGATCGGCGGCATCGGGCACTCGCTGCGGCGCAGGGAGGACGACCGCTTCCTGCGCGGCGCAGGGCGCTTCGTCGACGACATCGTCCTGCCGCGGATGCTGCACGCCGCCGTCCTCCGTAGCCCCGTCCCCCATGCCCGCATCGCGTCCATCGACACCTCGGCGGCCGCCGCGCTGCCGGGCGTCGTGGCGGTGGTGACCGGCGCCGACCTGGCGGCCCACAACCTGGCGTGGATGCCCACCCTCTCGGGCGACACCCAGGCCGTCCTGGCCACCGACAAGGTGCGGTTCCAGGGCCAGGAGGTGGCGGCGGTCATCGCCGAGGACCCGTACGTGGCGCATGACGCCCTCGACCTCATCGACGTCGACTACGACACCCTGACGCCGGTGGTCAACCCGCGGCAAGCCCTGGCGGACGACGCCCCGCTCATCCGCGACGACAAGGAGGGCCAGGAGGGCAACCGCTGTTACCGGTGGGAAGCCGGCGACCGCGAGGCGACCGATCGGGCCTTCGCCGAGGCCGACGTGGTGGTCGAGCTCGACACCCACTACCCGCGCTCCCACCCGTCCCCCCTGGAGACCTGCGGGTGCGTGGCGGACGTCAACCCCGCCACCGGGCACGCCACGATCTACATGACCTCGCAGGCGCCGCACGCCCACCGGACGCTCTTCGCCCTGGTGGCCGGGCTCCCCGAGGAGAAGATCCGGATCATCTCGCCCGACATCGGCGGCGGGTTCGGCAACAAGGTGCCGATCTACCCGGGCTACGTGGTCGCCACGGCGGCGTCGCTGCTCATCGGGCGGCCGGTCAAGTGGGTGGAGTCGCGGTCGGAGAACCTCATCTCGACCGGGTTCGCCCGCGACTACCACATGCACGGCGAGCTGGCCCTGAAGCGGGACGGGCGGATCCTCGGCCTGCGCGTCAACATGCTGTCGGACAACGGCGCCTTCTTCGCCGACGCCCAGCCCACCAAGTTCAAGGCCGGCCTCTTCCACATCGTGACCGGCTCCTACGACTACCCGGCCGCCCACGTCGTGACCGAGGGTGCCTACACGAACAAGGCGCCGGGTGGGGTCGCTTACCGGTGCTCGTTCCGCGTCACGGAGGCGTCGTACCTCATCGAGCGGCTCGTCCAGAACGCCGCCTACGAGCTCGGCGTGGACCCGGCCGAGCTGCGCCTGCGGAACTTCATCCGCCCCGACCAGTTCCCCTACCGCTCGCCGACGGGGTTCACCTACGACTCCGGCGACTACGCCCGCGCCCTGCGCCTGGCCATGGAGCGGGTGGGCTACGACGACCTGCGCCGTGAGCAGGCCGAGGCGCGGGAGCAGGGCAAGCTCATCGGCATCGGCCTGGCCAGCTTCACCGAGGTGGTGGGCGCCGGGAACCACAAGGAGTTCGACATCGCGGGCATCAAGATGTTCGACTCCGCCGAGCTGCGGGTGCACCCGACCGGCAAGGCGATCCTCAAGCTGGGCGTGCGTAGCCAGGGCCAGGGCCACGAGACGACCTTCGCCCAGATCGTGGCCGAGGAGCTCGGCATCCCAGCCACCGACATCGCCGTGCAGGAGGGCGACACCGACAACACGCCCTACGGCCTTGGCACCTACGCCTCGCGTAGCACGCCCGTCGGCGGCGCCGCCACGGTCATGGTGGCCCGCAAGCTGCGGGACAAGGCCCGCGTCATCGCCGCCCACCTGCTGGAGGCGGCGGAGGAGGACCTCGAGTGGGAGCCCGGGCGGTTCTTCGTCAAGGGCACGCCCTCCCGCGGCGTCACCATCCAGGACGTCGCCTTCGCCGCCTACACCAACTTCCCCGAGGGCCTGGAGCCGGGCCTGGAGGGCGTCCACTACTACGACCCGCCCAACATGACCTACCCCTTCGGCAGCTACATCGTGGTTGTCGAGGTCGACGCCGAGACGGGCCAGTGGAAGGTCCGGCGGATGGTGGCCGTCGACGACTGCGGCGTGCGGATCAACCCGATGATCGTCGAGGGGCAGATCCACGGCGGGCTGGCCGAGGGCTATGCCATGGCGAACATGCAGTTCATCACGTTCGACGAGGACGGGAACTGCATCGGGTCCAACTTCATGGACTACCTGATCCCCACAGCGTGGGAGACCCCCCGCTTCGAGCTGGACGAGACCGTCACGCCGTCGCCCCACCATCCGATCGGGGCCAAGGGCGTGGGGGAGTCGGCGACCGTGGGCTCGCCCGCGGCCTACGTCAACGCGGTGATCGACGCCCTGGCGCACCTCGGCGTGCGCAACATCGACATGCCGGTCCTGCCGCACCGGGTGTGGGCGGCCGTCCGGGACGCCGGGGGCTCCGGCGGCGGTGAGCAGGGCGGGGTGCCGCCCGCCCCATGACCCCCGAGCTGCTGGAGCAGGCGGCGGAGCTGACCCGCCGGCGCGAGCCGTTCGTGCTGGCCACGGTCGTGTGGCGGCGCGGCCCGTCGTCGGGCAAGCCCGGGGCCGCGGCGCTGGTGCTGCCCGACGGCTCGGTCCGGGGCTGGCTGGGCGGCGCATGCGCCGAGCCCACCGTGATCCGGGAGTCGCTGGCCGCATTGGCGTCCGGCGAACCGTGCCTCCTGGCCTTGGGCGAGGCGGACGAGGCGCGGGCGCCGCCGGGGGCACGATCGGTCCCCATGGCCTGCGCCAGCGAGGGGGCGCTGGAGGTTTACCTCGAACCGATGCTGCCGCCGCCACACGTCGTGGTGATCGGGCGGTCGCCGGCGGCCGGCACGCTGGCGTCGCTGGCCCGGGTGCTGGGCTGGGCGGCCACGATCGTCGACGACGGCGGGACCATCGCCGACCAGCCGGACGACGTCACGGTCGTCACCACGCTCGACCTGTCGAAGGTCGAGGTCGATGCCGGGACGGCCGTCGTGGTTGCCACCCAGGGCCACTACGACGAGGACGCGCTGGAGGCCGCCCTCGCCACCGGTGCGGGCTACGTCGGGCTGGTCGCCTCACGGGCGCGGGCGGCGGAGGTCGCCCGGCTGCTGGAGGAGCGCGGGGTGCCCCCCGACGCGGTGGCGCAGGTGCAGGCGCCGGCCGGCGTCGACCTCGGCGCCACCGATCACGAGGAGATCGCG
>Ga0126306_10001943_pt1 | contig 11391 bp, 12 predicted proteins | sample Plot27_FD_92592 | JGI IMG/M metagenome (GOLD analysis project Ga0126306, IMG submission 92592) | Serpentine soil microbial communities from UC McLaughlin Reserve, CA, USA - Plot27 | ecosystem: Environmental > Terrestrial > Soil > Grasslands | place: USA: UC McLaughlin Reserve, Lake County...
GAGATCGCGAACAGGCTCGTGATCAGCCCCCGAACCGTCGGCACCCACATTCAGCACATTCTCGAGAAGCTCGACGTCCGCAGCCGTGCCCAAGCGGTCGCGCTCGCTCACATGCGGGGAGTCAGGCACCCGTAGGTCCGGTCGGCGGTGGTGGAAAATCGGCGCTGGAGGGAACAGAATCCCCGCACATGCGGGCTTTCGGCCTCTTTCTCATTTCCGTGGTCGGCGCGGCGGCGCTCGCCGGAGTCGCCGCTCCCTCGGCCGGCACCCTGTCCCGCGTGCCCGTCGGCGTCACGGTCGGAGGGCTCGCCGTCGGCGGCTTCGCGTCCGAGGAGACGCGCGCGCTGCTGCGCGAGCGCCTCGCGGCGCCGATCCGGTTCGAGCTGAATGGCCGCCTGTGGTCAGTGGGTGCGGACGAACTCGGCGTCGACGCAGGCGTCGACGCGACGATCGCCGGAGCGCTGCACGCCGCGCCCGGCTCGGCCCTCGATGCCGAGGCCGATGTGTCGAGACCCGACGTGCGCCGCTACGTGACGAGGCTGGCACGCACGCTCGGGCGAACACCAGAGGAGGCGCGGCTCGCGCGGCTCGACGCGAAGCTGCGGCCCGTGATCGCGCCGGCGGTACACGGGCGCACGCTCGACCTCGACGCGACGGCGGCCGCGATCGTGGCGGCAGCACGCTCAGCGCAGCGCGAGCCGGTCCGCCCCGTCTTCCTGGTGCGGCGCGCCGGCAGGACGATGCCCGCCGTGATCGTGATCCGCCGCGAATCGAAAGGCCTCTTTCTCTACAAGGGGCGCAAACTCGTCCGCCGGCTCGGCGTGGCGACGGGCCAAGCCCGCTACCCGACGCCGCTGGGGAGGTTCGCGGTCGTCGACAAGCAGTACAACCCGTGGTGGTATCCACCGAGCTCGGACTGGGCGAAGGGGCTCAAGCCGGTCCCGCCCGGACCAGGCAACCCACTCGGCACACGCTGGATGGGACTGACCGGCGGGCTGGTCGGCATGCACGGAACGCCCGACGCAGCGTCGATCGGGTACTCCGCGTCGCACGGCTGCATCCGCATGCGGATCCCCGACGCCGAGTGGCTGTTCTCGCGCGTCGAGGTCGGCACGCCGGTCGTCATCGTCTCGGCATAGAAGAGAGAGGGCGCCCTCTCGGGCGCCCTCTTCCCTACCGGCTAGTCGCGGCGCGGGCCGCGGTCTCGGCCGCCGCCGCCGCGTCCACCGCGGCCGCGATCGCCGCCGCGGGGCCGCTCCTCACGGGGTTCGCGCGGAGGTGCGTCCTTCGCCCGCTCGATCAGTTCCTCGGGCTGGACGAGCGTGCCGTTCTCGTGCTTCGCGACGAGCTTCAACCCGATGCGACCTCGGTCCTTGTCGACCTCCTGGACGATCACGTCGAGCACGTCGCCGCGCGAGATCACGTCCTCGATGTGGCCGACCCGACCCGGGCCGACGTTCGAGACGTGGAGCAGCCCGTCGGTCCCCTTCTTGAGCTCGACGAAGGCACCGAAGTCGGTCGTCTTGACGACCTTCCCCGTGTACTGATCGCCGGGCTCCGGGTCCTTCGTGAGCGCGCTGATCGCGGCGATCGCAGCCTCGGCCCTGTCGCCGTCGGTCGCGTAGATCAGAATCGTGCCGTCCTCCTCGATGTCGATCTGGACCTCGTAATCCGCCTCGAGGGAACGGATCGTCTCGCCGCCCTTGCCGATCACCATCCCGATGTACTCCGGGTTGATCTTGATCGAGGAGATGCGGGGCGCGTGCCCCCTCAGCTCAGTCCGCGGCTCCGGGATCGCCTCGAGCATCTTGTCGAGGATTGAGTCACGAGCCCGCTTCGCCTGCGCGAGCGCGTCGCTCATGATCTGCTGCGTGACTCCCGTGATCTTGATGTCCATCTGGAGCGCGGTGATCCCGTTGCGGGATCCGGCGACCTTGAAGTCCATGTCGCCCAGGTGGTCCTCCGCGCCCTGGATGTCCGTCAGGATCACGTAGTCGTCGCCCTCCTTGACGAGACCCATCGCGATCCCCGAGACCGGAGACTTGATCGGCACGCCCGCGTCGTAGAGCGAGAGCGTCGAACCGCAGACCGAGCCCATGGACGACGAGCCGTTCGACTCGAGCGTCTCCGAGACGATCCGGATCGTGTAGGGGAACTCGTCCGGGGCCGGAATGACCGGCTCGAGGGCCCGCTGCGCGAGCGCGCCGTGGCCGATGTCGCGCCGCTTCGGGCCCCGCATGAAGCCTGTCTCCCCGACCGAATACGGCGGGAAGTTGTAGTGGTGCATGTATCGGCGTTCGTCCTCGAGCGACAGGTCGTCGATCCGCTGCCCCTCCTTCGCAGTGCCGAGCGTCAGCAGCGACATGATCTGCGTCTGGCCGCGCTGGAAGAGTCCCGAGCCGTGGGTGCGCGGGCTGACGCCCACCTCGCACTCGATCGGGCGGATCTCTTCCGGCTCGCGACCGTCGGGCCGATTCTTCTCAACCGCGATCTTGCGGCGCACGATCTCCTTGTAGAGCGCCTCGGCCGCACGCTTGACGAACTGGCGTGTGAGGCTGTCCTTCACCTGTGGAGCGTCGCCCTCGGCCGTTGCGGGGCCGACCGGGAACGACAGCTGCAGGGTCTCCTCGATCCGGCCGAAGAGCAGGCTCCGCTTCGCGGACTTGAGCTCTTTCGAGTCCTGCTCCGCGTCTGTCAACGCGCGGAGGTCGTCGCCGAACTGGTCTCGGACGGCTTCGAGCACGGCCTCGAGTCGGGTCTTGTCGAGGATCTGCGCGAGGCTCGACTTGACCTGCGTGCGGCGGAGGATGTCCTCCTCGCCCGACTCCATCGAGAGCGACGGGGAGAGCTCGTCCGTGAGCTCTTCCACGACCGCCCCTGCTTCGCGCAGCCCGGCCTCCTGGATGCGTCCACGGATCCGGTCGGCGACCTGCTGCTCGAGCTCCTGCGTGACCTCGGGATCGAGGTACTTCGGCTTGCCGATCTGGCTGCGCAGGTCCTCCTGCGCCTCGCACAGCCTGATGATCTCGCGGTGGGCGAGCTCAAACGCCTCGAGCAGCACGTCCTCCGGGATCTCCTGCGCACCTGCCTCGATCATCGTCAGACCGTCCTTCGTGCCGACGACGATCAGGTCGAGCGTCGACTCCTGGAGCGCCGGGAGCGTCGGGTTGACCACGAGCTGCCCCTCGATCCGGCCGACGCGCACCGCACCGACCGGCCCCAGGAACGGCATGGACGAGACCATCAGCGCCGCAGAGGCGCCGTTGATGCAGAGGATGTCGTGCGGGGTGACCATGTCCGCCGAGAGGACGGTCGCGATCACCTGCACCTCGTTCTTGAAGCCCTTCGGCCAGAGCGGCCGGATCGGGCGGTCGATCATGCGAGCGGTCAGGATCGCGCGCTCGCTCGGCCTGCCTTCGCGCTTGAAGAAGCCGCCGGGGATCTTGCCCGCGGCGTACATGCGCTCCTCGACGTCGACCGTCAGCGGGAAGAAGTCCGCGCCTTCGCGCGGCTCCATCCGGCCGACCGCCGTCGCGAGCACCATCGTCTCGCCCGAGCGGACGACGACCGAGCCGTCTGCCTGCTTGGCGAGCTTGCCGCTCTCGAATGTGATCTCGGCGTCGCCGACCGTGACAGACACGGCCGCGATGCGCTGAGCCAACGTACTCACTGTGTTACCTCCGTCTTCGGGGAAGGTGGAGGTTTGACCCAGCGTCGCGGCCGGCTACGCGGCGCTCGCTCAAACTTCCACCCTCCGGACTATTGTCGTTCGTTCGTCTCCGCTTACCTGCGGAGTCCAAGCTCCTTGATCAACGCGCGGTACCCCTCCAGGTCGGTCCGCTGCATGTAGTTGAGAAACCGGCGCCGGCGGCCGACGAGCTTCAGGAGCCCGCGACGCGAGTGGTGATCGTGCGAGTGCGTGCGGAGGTGCTCGGTGAGCTGGTTGATCCGCTCCGTGAGCATCGCCACCTGAACACGCGTCGAGCCGGTATCGCTCGAGGCCGTGCCGAACTTGTCGATCAGTTCCTGCTTCGCTTCCTTGGTCAGAGCCATGCGACCTCCTGGTAGGCGACTCCGCAGTCCCAGTGCGCCGCGCGGAAGCTGCGCGAACGACCGAGGCTGCGGTCGCCGAATAGGGTAGCGAAGGATGAAGGCCGGCGTTGCCGCGGGGCATCCCGCGACCTGCGAGGCGGGGATCGAGATCTTGGCGGACGGCGGCAGCGCTGCGGACGCGGCCGTGACTGCCTGCCTGGCCTCCTGCGTCGCCGAGACCGTGATGACGGGTCTGCTCGGCGGCGGGCACGCGATCTACTGGGACGCCGGGTCGGCGCGGGCGCGGAACCTCGACTGCTTCGTCGCCGTCCCCTCAGGGGTGGGCGCCCCGATGGTCGACCTGCAGGTCCCCTTCGGTGAGGAGCTCGTCCACTACGCGATCGGTGCCGCCTCATGCGGCGTGCCAGGGGTCGCGTCCGGGCTCGCCGAGCTTTGGCGCGAGCATGGTCGGCTGACCTGGGGGCGCCTGGTCGAACCCGCGCTGCGGCTCGCCCACGACGGCGTCCCGATGCCCTCCGCGCACGTCCGCTGTCTCGAGATGCTCGAGTCGGTGCTCACGCTCGACGCAGGCGCGCGCATCTATGCGCCCGGAGGCAAGCTTTTGCAAGAGGGCGAGTTGCTCCAGCAGCCCGGCCTCGTGCGGACTCTCGAGCTGCTCCGCGACGAGGGTGCGGCCAGCGTCTACTCGGGCTCGATCGCGGACGCGCTCCTCGAGCTCTGCGCGGAGCGCGGCGGGCTGGTGACGCGTGACGACTTGGCGAGCTACCGGGCGATGTGGAACGAACCGGCCGAGGTCGAATTCGCAGGGACGCGTTTCCTGACCCGCGCAGACCTCTCAGGCGTGCCGGAAACGCTCAGCCGACTGCCGCCGAGCGCGGACGTCGTCGCGCTCGTCGAAGCGCTCGACCCCACGGTCGACCGCGACGGCGATACGACGAACCTCGTCACCGTCGACGGAGACGGCAGCGCATGCGTCCTGACCACGAGCCTGGGTCTCGGCTCGGGCGACTACCTCCCCGGCCTCGACTTGCACCTGAACAGCATGCTCGGAGAAGTCGACCTCCTGCGCGGTGAGGTCCGTCCCCGAAGGCGCATGCGTTCGATGATGGCCCCGAGCATCGCGCTCGACGCGGACGGGCCCGCGCTCGCGCTCGGCGCCGCCGGCGGTACCCGCTTGCGTACCGCCCTCGTCGGCGTAGCCAGTGCGATCCTCGAACGCGGTGCGAATGAGCAGGACGCAGTCGACGCGGGACGCGCGCACCCTGCAGGTCGTGTCGTGCACACAGAGCCTGGCCTCCCCGAAGCTGCGCTGGCTGAGCTCGAACGACGCGGTCGGTCGGTTCGCCGCTGGCCGGCTCGCCACCACTACTTCGGCGGCGTCAGCGCGATTGGGCGGAGCGGCCCAGCGGCGGATCCTCGTCGGAGCGGCGCGGCGCGCTCCGCTGCTTGATCGGTCCGTCGACCGAGAGCCAGCCGACGTAGCCGCACTCCGGGCAGCCCGGGTTCAGATACGACGTGCCGCCTCGCGCGGGCTTCGCGTAGACCGTCTCGCACTCGAGGCACCGGACGCTCTCGTACACGGCAAGGGCGGACCCGTCAGCTTTGCCTTCCATGCCAACAGAGACTCCTCGCCGACACGAATCTTGCGGTGTGTTTTTGTGGTTTCCAGCCTAAAACGGCCTCTGCGCCGCGCGCGTCTCCTCGACGTCCCGCGCGATCTGGTCCACCAGCTCTGACTCGGTGTCGAATGAGCACTCGTCTCGCAGCCTGCGCCAGAGCTCGACGATCAGTCGGTGTCCGTACAGGTCGCCTTCGTAGTCGAGCAGGAAGGTCTCGACGCGCTGCTCGACGCCGCCGTAATGCGGGTTGACGCCGATCGAGGTCGCCGCCCGAGTCCCGAGCGCCGCGCCGGCATAGATCCCGTGCGCGGGCACGAGGAGATCACCCTCGACACGCAGGTTGGCGGTCGGGAAGCCGAGCGTGCCTCCCCGTGCGTCTCCCGACACGACGACCCCCTCGATCTCGAACGGGCGGCCAAGGAGCGCGGCTGCGCGCTCGACCTCGCCGGCCTTTGCGAGTCCGCGGATGGCGCTCGACGAGACGCCTTCGACGATGGGCACGGTGCGCACGTCGAAGCCGAGCGATTCGAGCAGCGCGAGATCGCCCGACCGGCGGTGCCCGAACCGGAAGCCCGCACCCACGACGACGACCTCGGCCCCGATTCCGCTCAAATAGAGCTCGGCGAACGCTTCCGGCGTCGTCTGCGCAAAGTCGAGGTCGAACTCGAGCACGAGGGCCTCGTCGAGCCCCGCGTCCGCGAGCAGCTCGAGCCGACGCTCGAGCGTCGTCAGCAGTTCGACCCGATTGCCGAGCGCCGTTCGCGGATGGGGGTCGAACGTCACGACGGTCGACGTCGTCCCAACACCCCGCGCTTCTTCGAGCACGCGTCGGTGACCGAGGTGGACACCGTCGAAGGTGCCGATCGCGACCGCGCGCCGACCCGGTCCGAGTTCCTCCGGCGAGCGCACGACCCTCACGGCAGCCTCGCGAGCGCCTCGTCCGTCGGGATCACGCGCGGGCCGGCCTCCTCGACGGAGAACGGACCGACCTCGTTCCGACGAAGCGTTCGGCAGTGACCGCCGACTGCGGCGGCGATCGCGCGGACGTAGGTCCCCGAGCCGACGCGGAGGTCGAGCGTGACCGTGTCGCCTGTGTATTCGACGACATCGAGAGCATCGACGCGAGAGCGCCGGAGCGGCATCTCCACCTCCACGCCTCTCCGGTGCAGACGGTACGCGCGCTCCCCGCCGATCTTGACCGCCGAGGCGGCGGGGATCGGGAGCTCGACCTCGCCCCGCAGAGCCGCGAGCCGCTCGTCGAGCTGCTCACGCGTCGGAGCCTCGTGTGCCTCCACGGTCTCGCCCTCCGGATCGCCGGTCGAGGTCGTCGAAGTGAGGTCGACCTCGGTCAAGTACCGCTTGTCGAGCTTCACGAACAAGGAGGCGAGCCTCGTGGTAGAGCCCGAGAGGACGACTAGCAGGCCGGTCGCGAACGGGTCCAGCGTCCCCGCGTGACCGGTTCGCGCACCGGTGCGCTCGCGCAGCTCCGCAATCGCAGCGAACGAGGAGATGCCGGCAGGCTTGTCGAGCAGCACGATCCCCGCAGGCTCGAGCGCGCGCGGGATCTTCCGGCTCACGCCGGCGTCGTCTGCGCGGCGGCGAACTCGCGGCGCACGAAATCGGTGATCTCTTCGATCGACGCCTCGCTCGAGAACCCGGCGGCCTGGCGGTGGCCGCCGCCGTCCGACTTGCGTGCGATCGCGGAGACGTCGAGCTCGTCATGGCTCGCGCGAAGCGAGATGCGCCGCAGCGGGGCGCCGGACCGAGGCGGCTCTCGGATCAAGACGGCCATGTCGGCGCCTTCGACCGCACGCAGGTAGTCGATGATCCCCTCGGAGTAGGGCTCAGCGGCGCCGACCTCCTGAAAGTCGTCCCGCAGCAGGTACGAGACGACCAGGCGTCCGCCTTCGTACACCTGAGCCCGCTGGAGTGCCCGCGCGAGCAGCTTCAGCTTCGCGAACTGGACGGACTCGTAGACGCCTTGGAAGATCCGGTGCAGGTCGGCCCCGGATTCGACGAGCTCCGCCGCGAGCCTCAGCGACTTCGGCGTCGTGTTGGAGTACTGGAATCGGCCGGTGTCGGTGACGAGCGCGATGTACAGCGGCTCGGCGATCTCGGGCGTCAGCTCGACGTCGAGCTCGCGGAAGAGGTCGCGGAGCAGCTCGCCCGTCGACGAGGCCTGTGCGTCGATCACGTTCACGTCGCCGAAGCGCGTGTTGTCGTGGTGATGATCGATGTCGAGGACGAGCGGCGACAGCTGGAGCACCTCGGGGTCGGGTCCGATCCGCGACTCGTTCGCGCAGTCGACCGCGATCAGGATCCGCTCGGACGCGTCGTCCGGCACACTCCGCTGCAGCCCTTCGAGCGTCATGAAGGAGTACTCCGCGGGGAGCGGCGCGTCTCCCGCGAGCACCATCGTTGCGTCCTTGCCGAGCTGGTCGAGCGCGAGCTTCAGCGCGAGCATCGACCCGAGGGCGTCGCCGTCCGGGTTCTCGTGCGTCGTGACGAGGAAGCGCTCACCGCTGCGGATCGCCTCCGCAGCCTGCGCGAGCTCAGTCGCGATCGTCGTCGTCTGGGGCGAGTTCATCGATCAACTTGGTCATGCGGACCCCCCGCTCGACCGTCGGATCGTATTCGAAGGCCAGCTGCGGCGTCCGCTTCATCCGGAGCTCCTGCGCGAGTTTCGCCTGCAGGATTCCGTGGGCGGCCTCGAGCCCCTGCAAGCTCTTCTCGCGCTTCCGCTCGGAGCCGAGCACCGAGACGAAGATCTTGGCGTGCCGCAGGTCGGGCGATGTCTCCACGCCCGTGATCGTGACGAAGCCGATCCTCGGGTCCTTGAGCCCGAGGACTGCCCTGCCCAGGACTTCCTTCACGGCGTCGTTGACGCGGCGCATGCGCTCATTCACCCGGCACCACGACCTCGCGCTCGACCGACACCAACTCGTACTCCTGGCCGTTGAGATACCGGACAGCCTCCTCGAGCAGCGCCTCGAGGTCGCGGTGCTCCCGCGCGACGCAGGCAACGGTCAACCGCGAGCGCTGCCAGAGGTCATGGTGATCGACCTCGGCGACGGATGCACCGAAGCGGTTCTGCAGGTTGGCCTTTGCGGACTTCACGTGCTTGCGCTTGCCCTTCAACGATCCCGCCTCCGGGAAGTGCAGCTCGACCGAGAGGATGCCGACGTAACCGTTCATCTCCCGCAAGCGACGAATCCGCGCTCACGGACCGGCGATGTGAATTCCCAGGGCGGCCGCTTCGCGGCCGCGGCCGCAGCGATCCATGACCGTCTCTACGAACCAGCCGGCGTCGTCGCGGGCGCCGTCGGCGCCTCGCTCAGGTCGGTGCGCTCGACCGACTTCGTCTCGTAGGCCTCGATCACGTCGCCGACCTTGACGTCGTCGTAGTTCGCGAGGTGGATGCCGCACTCGAAGCCCTCGGCCACCTCGCGGGCATCGTCTTGGAAGCGCTTCAACGAGTCGATCGTCGTCTCGTAGATGACGGTCCCGTCCCGGATCACACGCACCTGGGCGTTCCGCCTGATCACGCCGCTCGTGACCATGCAGCCGGCGATCGTGCCGACGCGGGACGCGCGGAAGGTCTCGCGGACCTCCGCCTCGCCGAGCGTCTCCTCGGTCTCGACCGGGCGCAGCATGCCGACGAGCGCCTGCTCGATGTCCTCGGTCAGCTGGTAGATCACGCGGTACGTGCGGATCTCGACGCCCTCGCGATCGGCGAGCGCGCGCGCCTCGGCGTTCGGGCGGACGTTGAAGCCGATGACCATTGCGCTCGAGGCGGCGGCGAGCATGATGTCGCCCTCGGTGATCCCGCCGACGCCCTGATGGATCACCGCGACGCGCACCTCGGGGTGCTGGATCTTGGAGAGCTCGGAGACGGCCGCCTCGACGGAACCGACGACGTCGCCCTTCAAGACGAGGTTCAGGTCCTGGATCGCACCCTCTTGCATCGAGGCGAAGAGGTTCTCGAGCGTCGGACCGCGCTGCGAGCGCTGCGCGAGCTGCTCGCGGCGGAGCCGCTCGCCGCGCGACTGCGCGAGTTGGCGGGCGGCGCGCTCGTTCTCGACGACGCGGCACTGCTCGCCGGCGGGCGGCGGATGGTTGAAACCGAGGATCTCGACCGGGTCGCCGGGCCCGGCCTCCTTCAGCTTCTCGCTCTTGTAGTTGTAGAGAGCGCGCACCTTCCCCCACGCGTCGCCGGCGACGACTGCGTCGCCTACCCGAAGCGTGCCGCGCTGCACGAGCATCGTGGCCACCGGTCCGCGCCCCACGTCGAGACGCGACTCGATGATCGGCCCCGACGCCTCGGTGTTCGGGTTCGCCTTCAGCTCCAGTTCGGCGTCCGCGACGAGCAGCACACGCTCGAGCAGGTCGTCCAGGTTCTGCTTCAGCTTCGCGGACACCTCCGAGAACTGGGTCGTGCCGCCCCACTCCTCCGGCTGCAGGCCCTCCTGCGCGAGGTCGGCCTTGATGCGGTCGACGTTCGCGTCGGGGAGGTCGATCTTGTTCACGGCGACGACGATCGGCACCTGAGCAGCCTTCGCGTGCGAGATCGACTCCCTCGTCTGGGGCATGACACCGTCGTCGGCCGCGACGACGAGGACGGCGATGTCGGTCACCTTCGCGCCACGCGCGCGCATCTCCGTGAATGCCTCGTGACCCGGCGTGTCGATGAAGGTGATCTTGCGGCCTTGCTGGTCGACCTGGTACGCGCCGATGTGCTGCGTGATCCCTCCGGCCTCGGTCTCGACGACGCGTGCCGAGCGGATCGCGTCGAGGAGCGTCGTCTTGCCGTGGTCGACGTGGCCCATGATCGTGACGACCGGCGGCCGGTCGACGAGGTCGTCCGGGGCGTCCTCGAACTCCTCGAGGATGTCCTCCTCGTCTGCCGCGTGCAGGATCGTGATCTCGCGGTCGATCTCGGCGGCGATCAGCTCGACCTCCTCGTCGGAGAGCGACTGCGTCACGGTCTTCGGCGTCCCGATCTTCATCAGGATCTTGATGATCTCCGGCACCTTCTGGCCTAGCGCCTGGGAGAGATTCTGGACCGTGATCCCCGACTCGACGGTGACGGGACCGGTCTGCGGGACGATCTCGCGCGGCTGCTTCGGCTGGCGCGGCGTGTCGTCGCGGCGCTGCCGCGAGTCCTGGCGCGGGCGGCCGGCGCCGGTGTCGATCACGACACGACGCTTGCGACCCGCCTGCGGGTTGCCCTGACGCGGCCTCACAGGCCGGTTGGGCTTATTCGGTCCGTTTCCGTTCGCCATCCGAGGGTTCAGTGTAGAGCCGGGAGAGTGCTGGATCGACCCGCACCGTTTGCCTCAGGGTGCGGTGGAACGCCCTCCGCGTGCTGGCGCGCTCGAAGCACGCGAGCCGCCGGCAGGTGTAGGCCGAGCGGCCGGGGCCCGGACCGGGGACGAGGTTGCCTGCCTCCGCCCGGAAGCGCAGGAGCTCCGGCTGCGGGGCCTTGCGGCCGCAGCCGGTGCAGGTTCGAACGGGCATCGTGCTCACGCCGCAGGCTGGGTCTCCTCCTGGACCTCGGCTTCGGCGACCGGCTCGACGGGCGGGCCGGTCTCGATCTCGGGCTCGGCGGCAGGCTCGGTCGCCCTCTCGTCGAGAGGCGAGGCCTCGGCGACCTGCTCCTCTGGAGCGTCGCCGTCCTCGGCGAGCTCTGCACGTTCCTCGCCCTCGGCCGACGGCGGGA
>Ga0126306_10001944_pt1 | contig 11388 bp, 8 predicted proteins | sample Plot27_FD_92592 | JGI IMG/M metagenome (GOLD analysis project Ga0126306, IMG submission 92592) | Serpentine soil microbial communities from UC McLaughlin Reserve, CA, USA - Plot27 | ecosystem: Environmental > Terrestrial > Soil > Grasslands | place: USA: UC McLaughlin Reserve, Lake County...
AGTTCCGCCTCGCGCTCGAGCAGCACCGGGCCGCCGGGCGCGGTCCCGCTGCCCGCACGCGTAGCGAGGGGCGGGAAGACGTCCGCGAGCCCCGGCACGACCAGCTGGTAGAGCCGCTCCGGCCGGTCGAGCCCCTCCAGACGGTTGTCGCCGAGGTCGCGGAGCGAGACGTCTCGTGGCAGGTCGTGCTCGACGAGTCGCGCGGTCGTCGAGGAAAGGAGGATCTGCCCGCCGTGGCCCGCGTCGCCGATCCGGGAGGCTTGGTGGACTGCGAAGCCGACGTACCCGTCCTCGCCCAGCGTGGCTTCTCCGGTGTGGATGCCCATGCGCACGCGCACGACGGCGCGCTCGGGCCATTCCTGGCGCGCGAGTGCCTTCTGGGCGCCGATCGCTCCCTGGACCGCCGCCCCCGCACTGCGGAAGACGGCGAAGAACGAGTCGCCCTGCCGGTCGATCTCGACCCCGCCGGCCTCGTCGAAGGCCTGCCGGAGGAGCTCGTTGTGGATCGAGAGCACGTGTCCGTACTCCTCTCGCCCGACGTCCTTCAGGAGCTCGGTCGAGCCCTGGATGTCCGAAAACAGGAACGTGACTGTGCCGCTGGGGAGCTCGCTCATCTCGACCCTAAGACTAGGGGCACGGTTGGGGGGGTCGCCCGACGCGGGCCGGGCGTGCCCGGGCGCACGATAGGGCAGGCAAACACGTCCACGGGAGGTTCCCAAGTCATGTCCGTCGTCGAGCTCCGCGCACATCCAACGTCCGAGGTCGACGCGCCCTCGGAGGCGATCGTCACCGTGGAGAACATCACCCGCTGCTACGGCGAGGGAGACACCGCGGTCAACGCGCTCCGGGGCGTGTCGCTCGAGGTCGAGCGCCGCAAGCTGACCGCCGTCATGGGCCCGTCGGGCTCCGGCAAGTCGACCCTGATGCACATCCTCGCCGGTCTCGACCGCCCGAGCAGCGGGACCGTCGTCCTCGACGGCGTCGACATCACGCGCATGAGCGAGAAGAAGCTCACCCTCTTCCGACGGCAGAAGATCGGGTTTGTCTTTCAGTTCTTCAACCTGCTCCCGATGCTTTCGGCCGAGGAGAACGTGCTTCTGCCGCTGGACATCGCCGGCGAGAAGGTCGATCGCGAGTGGCTCGAGGAGCTGCTCCTCACGGTTGGGATCGCCGACCGGCGGAGGCACCGGCCCTCCGAGCTCTCCGGCGGCCAGCAGCAGCGCGTCGCGATCGCGCGAGCGCTCGTCTCGAACCCGGCAGTGCTGTTCGCCGACGAGCCGACCGGCAACCTGGACTCGGCGACGTCGAACGACGTCCTTCGCGTTGTGCGGAACGCCGTCGACGACCTCGGCCAGACGACGGTCATGGTCACGCACGACGCCGGCGCGGCCTCGATGGCCGACCGGATCCTCTTCATCGCCGACGGGCGGATCGTCAAAGACCTCCGGGAGTCGACCGCGCGTGAGGTCATCGCGGCGATGCAGGAAGTCACCGGCCGATGAGGCGCGTCGCTCTCAGGGGGATCTTCGGGCGGAAGCTCCGCACGGCCCTCACCGCTTTCTCCGTCGTCCTCGGCGTCGCCATGGTCACGGGGAGCTTCGTCCTCACCGACACGATGTCGAAGGCGTTCGACTCGATCTTTTCGAGCTCGTACGAGCAGACCGACGTCGTGGTCAGCGGCCGCTCGCTCGTCGAGTGGTCCGACCAGGGGAACGCGCTCGTCACCGACGACCTCCTGCGGCGCGTGCGTGCGCTTCCGGGCGTCGATGCCGCTGCGGGTGAGATCACCGACCTCAACTCGAACGCGAACCAGGCGCACCTGATCGACCGCGACGGCGAGATCGTCACGGGCAACGGCAACCCGACGTTCGGGCTCGGCGTCGATCCGTCACAGCCGCGCTTCAACCCGCTGAAGCTCGTCGTCGGCCGGTTCGCCGACGCGTCGAGCGAGGTCGTCGTCGACGCGAGCACCGCCGGCAAGCTCGGCTTCGAGGTGGGTGACGACGTCCGGGTCGCCGTCGGCGGTCCGGTGCGGTCGTTCACGCTCGTCGGGATCGCGCAGTACGGGGACGTGGACACGATCGGCAGCGCGACGATGGCGATCTTCGACGTGCGCGAGGCACAGCGACTCCTCGAGAAGCCCGGCTACGACGTGATCACGGTCGCGGGGCGGGACGGCGTGTCCGACGGAGAGCTCATTCGCCAGATCGAGACGCTCCTCCCGGCAAACGCACAGGTACGAACTGCCGCCGAGCAGGCCGCGGCCGACAAGAAAGGCGTGTCCGAGTTCATCGACTTCATCCGGTATGCGCTGCTCGGCTTCGGCGTGATCGCGCTCTTCGTCGGCGCGTTCGTCATCTTCAACACGCTGTCGATCACGGTCGCACAGCGAACGCGCGAGCTCGCGACGCTGCGCACGCTCGGCGCCACGCGTGGGCAGGTGCTCAGCAGCGTGGTGCTCGAGGCGCTCGCGGTCGGCCTCGCCGCATCGCTCGCCGGGATTGCCGCCGGAATCGGGCTGGCGAAGGGCCTGACCGCCCTGTTCGCATCGGTCGGGCTCGACCTGCCACGTTCCGAGCTGGTCTTCGCGACGCGGACCTGGGTGATCGCGCTCGCGCTCGGGATGATCGTGACGCTCGCAGCCTCGATCGCGCCGGCGCTCCGGGCGACGCGCGTGTCGGCGATCTCGGCGGTGCGCGAAGGAGCGACGGTGCCGCCCGGACGACTCGCCCGCTACTCGTTCCCGATCTCGGTCGGCCTCGTCGGCGTCGCTGCAGCGTCGCTCGCGTACGGGCTCTTCGTGCCCGGCGTCGCGCCGCTCGGCCGTGTGCTCTCGCTCGCGCTCGGGACGCTTGCGCTGTTCGTCGGAGTCGCGCTCGTCTCGACCCGGGTCGTGACCCCGCTCGCCCGCGTCCTCGGTTGGCCTGGAGCCCGGTTCGGCGGCGCGGCAGGACGACTCGCCCGTGGAAACGCCGTTCGGATGCCCGGACGCACCGCCGCGACTGCTGCGGCGCTCATGGTCGGTCTCGCGCTCGTCACGTTCGTGACCGTGATGGGGCAGGGGCTCCGGGCGTCCGAGCGGGATGCGGTCGTCCGGCAGATCGACGCCGACTACGTCGTCGTGTCGCAGAACGGCTGGACGACGTTGCCCGCGATCGTCGGCGAGACCGCGGCACGCTCGCCGGGCGTCGAGGTCTCGTCGAGCGTTCGGCGCGAACGCGGCCGCGTGCTTGGACGGGATGTCGACATCTCGGGGATCGACCCCGCCACGCTCGGCGAGGTTTTCCATCTGGAGTGGGAGAGCGGATCGCCATCGGCGCTGCGGTCGCTCCGGCCGCGTGACGCGATCGTGCGGAAGTCGTTCGCCGACGAGAACGGGTTCGCGTTGGGCGGCGCGTTCATCGTGCGGACGCCGACGGGCGAGATGATGAACCTGCGCGTGCGGGCCGTATACGACCCACCGCGCTTCGACTCGCTGCTCGGCAACGTCGTCGTTCGGCAGTCGACGTTCGATCGCTTCTTCGAGCGTCCCGGGGACTCGTTGACGCTCGTGTGGTCCAACGCGCCGTTGTCCTCGCTCGCCTCGTCGCTCGCGGCCTACCCCGACGCGCGCGTGGTCCCCGACGACACCTTCGTCGACGAGCGCGTGGCAGAGATCGACGGGATCCTGAACCTGCTCTATGCGCTCCTGGCCCTCTCTGTGATCGTGAGCCTGTTCGGGATGGTGAACACGCTCGTCCTCGTCGTGTTCGAGCGGACGCGCGAGATCGGGATGCTGCGGGCGGTTGGCCTGACGCGACGCCAGACGCGGCGGATGATCCGCCACGAGAGCGTCGTGACCGCGCTGATCGGCGCAGCGATCGGGTTGCCGCTCGGGATCGCGCTCGCGACCGCTGCGACCGCGGCCCTCGCCGACTACGACCTTTCGCTCTCGATTCCGGCATTGCCGCTCGTCGTGTTCGCGCTGGTCGCGGTCGCCGCCGGAATCGCGGCGGCCGTCCTGCCGGCACGCCGTGCCTCCCGCCTGAACGTGCTCGAAGCCCTCCAATACGAGTGAGGTGGGGGAACCCGTGGTTCCCCCACGAGCCCCCTCCTTCTTCGCCCTTGACCTTGACGGTCGGAGAGGCCCCTCGCCGGGCGAAGCCCGGCTTCGGCCGCCACCCGCTCATGCAACGCCGCTGAACTTCAGCAGAAGCCGATAGGCCCGCTAGCGCCGGCGGGCGCGCCGCGGGGTTCGACGCCGTACGTTCGAACGCTCGCGCGCGGTGGCGGCCTGCTCTGCGAGGACGTCGACCGGGAGCGGGCTCTGCGTTTCGGGCTCGGGTTCAGGCTCGGGCTCGGGCTCAGCCGGCGCCTCGGCGACCGGCTCCGGCTCCTCGTGGGCTCGGCTGCGGAACCAGCCGTGTCGAGGTGGCTCGACTACCTGCTCCTCTTCCTCCGGCAGATCGGGAAGCTGCGCCTCCTCCTCCCAGGGATCGAGTCGCTCCTCCGCCTCGGCCGGCCGCTCCTCGGTGTCATCGAGCTCGACGGGCTCTTCCGGCAGGTCCGACTCGACCGGCTCGGCCTCGGCGGCGAGGGGCGGCACCTCGGGGTCATCCGATTCCGGCTCCGGCTCGGGCTCGACGACCTCAGGCTCGGGCGCGGGCTCCGCTTCGGCGACGGCACCGTCTCCGAGCATCGTCAAGGCCTCGGGGCCCTCCTCTGGCGGGACCCACGTCTTGCCCTCCGGAAGGTCGTCCGGCTCTTCGCGGTCGAGGTCCGGCGCAGCAGCAGGGGCCGCGGCCCGCGGGATCGAGCGCTCGCGCGCCGCGACCCACTCGAGCAGCAGGACGACCACGAGCGCGGCGCCCATCACCAAGACGATCGTCAGCGAGGACCAGCCGACGACCCCGACGACGACGCCGATCAGGATCAGGAAAGCGAACTCACCGACAAGCCGGGGGAAAGCGGGCGGGAGCGTCCACTCGCTGACGCGGCCGCGGGCGCCGCCTCCGGCGTACCCCGTTCCCCCCTGCCAGGACTGCACCGTCCACCCGGAGCCGCGGATGTTCCGTAGCTCGGCGCGGAGCTCGGCGGAGGTCCGCTGGAAGACCTCGACCGCCTCGAGCGTGCCCAGCGTCGCGTCGAGCTGGGCAGCGTGGCGGTAGAAGGCGTCGAACGCCTCGCGCACCTTCTCGCGGTCGTAGCCCTGCTCGGCGATCGGCAGGTCCTCGACCCTGGGCAGGGGCGCGCCGCGACGCTCGGGTTCGCGCCGCGTCGCGGGTTCGGGTGCCGGCCACTCGGCGTCGCTCATAGCGCCAAGTATGACCACGCGCCCGAGAATCTACTCGTCGCTCACCAGCGGCAGCCCCTGCGCGACCATCCGGCGGCCTCCCCGCTCGTAGACGACGTCCACGCTGTCGTTCTGCCGGTACGTCCCCGCGATCCCGAGGCTGATGCTCAGCCAGCGCCAGAACCCGAGCCGCCCTTCGCGCGCAAGCCGGCGTTCGAACACGAGCGAATTGTCACGACGACCGAAGTCGCGCCCCTCGACCTGCCGGACCCCGTTCACGTAGACCTCGATCTCACCCGCTACCTGGGGCGGCAGGTCCACCCTCGTCTTCGCGCTCACCCTTCGTAGAATGCCACCGGCTGTGCGCCGCTTCGCCTCGATCGCCGGTGTCGTCCTCGGTGCGCTCGCGTTCGCGGCGCCGGCGCTGGCCGACAATGCGGGCCTGACGCCCGTCGACCCGAAGTCTCCGAACGCCGAGGCGATCAACGACACGTACTACCTCTTGCTCGGCGTCACCGGCATCGTCTTCTTCGCGGTCGAGATCGCGCTCGTCGTCTTCCTGCTCAGGTACCGCCGCCGCGGCCGGCCGGTCGACGCGGAGGGTCCGCAGATCCACGGAAACACGCGGCTCGAGGTCATGTGGACGGTCGTCCCGGTGCTCCTCGTCGCGATCGTCGTCGGCTTCGTCTTCTACAAGTTGCCCGAGGTGACCGACGTCACGCGGGCGGCGAACGCCCCGGCCGACGAGCCGAACCTCGTGATCGACGTCGAGGGACGACGCTTCTACTGGGAGTTCCGCTATCCCGACGGAAGCATCACGTACGACACGATGGTCGTCCCCGTTAACCGAACGGTGGAGCTGAACGTGACCGCGCCCGACTTCGACGTGATTCACTCGTGGTGGATTCCCGCTCTCGGCGGGAAGATCGACGCGATCCCGGGGACGATCAACCACACCTGGTTCCGCGCAGGGGAAGAGGGGGAATACGAGGGGAGCTGCACCGAGTTCTGCGGACTGCAGCACGCGGAGATGACGATGAGCGTGCGCGCCGTGAGCGCAAGCTCGTACGAGCTCGAGCTCACGCGCTTCGCCGGGAACGGCCAGGCGCAGTTCGAGGCGACCTGCGCGAAGTGCCACAATTTGCGCGGGCCTCAGCTGGTCGGCCCGACTCTCGGCGGCAACCCGACTATCGCGGACCGTGAGTCGCTCGCGACCCTCCTGCGCGAAGGGCGAGGCGAGATGCCTGCGGTCGGTCGTGGTTGGACCGACGAACAGCTCGACACGCTCTTCGCGTACACGCGCCGAGTGGGGAGCGGGCAGTAGTGGCGGTTCGCGTCGAGCCGATCTACCCGGTTCCGTGGTACCGCGGCCGGTTTGCGAGCTGGCTCGTGACGACGAACCACAAGCGGATCGGACTGCTCTACATCTGGACGAGCCTCGTCTTCTTCCTGCTCGGCGGCGTGATGGCGCTGCTGATGCGGACCGAGCTCTTGACGCCGGAGACCGCCGACGTCGTGAGCCGCCAGACCTACAACCAGCTCTTCACGATGCATGGCCTGACAATGGTGTTCCTCGTCATCGTCCCGATCCTCGCCGGGTTCGGCAACTACCTCGTGCCGCTGATGATCGGCGCGAGGGACATGGTGTTCCCTCGCCTGAACGCCTTCTCGTACTGGACGTTCCTGATGGGCGGGGTCGTGCTGTACAGCTCGTGGTTCTCGGCCGGCGGCGCGGCGGACACCGGCTGGTATCTGTACCCGCCGTACGCGACGCGGACGGGGACTTCCGTCGATCTGACTATTCTCGGGCTGCACCTGCTCGCTGTTTCGTCACTTGCAGGCGCGATCAACTTCGTCGCGACGATCCACGTGCTCCGCACCGCCGGTATGTCGTGGATGCGCATGCCGCTGTTCGTGTGGACGATCTACACGTACGCGTGGCTGCTGATCATCGCGCTGCCGTCCGTCGCCGCAGGGCTGACGATGTTGCTGCTCGACCGGACCGCCGGGACGCATTTCTTCTTGCCCGACGAGGGCGGCAACGCCGTGCTCTACCAGCACATGTTCTGGTTCTTTGGTCACCCCGAGGTCTACATCATGGTTCTACCGGCGTTCGGGATCGTCTCCGAGGTGATCCCGGTGTTCTCGCGCAAGCCGATCTTCGGTTACGCGGCGATCGCGTTCTCGACGGTCGGGATCGCATTCGTGTCGATGCTCGTCTGGGCGCACCACATGTTCGCCGTCGGCCTGCCGAACGTCCTGAACGGCTTCTTCATGATCGCGTCGGTGCTCGTCGGTGTTCCAACCGGGATCAAGATCATCAACTGGCTCGCGACGCTGTGGCGCGGCAACGTCACCTTCACGACGCCGATGCTCTTCGCGCTCGGGCTCGTCTCGGTGTTCACGATCGGCGGACTCACCGGGATCATGATCGCCGCGTTCCCGTTCGACTGGCAGGTGCACGACACGTACTTCATCGTCGCGCACATGCACTACGTGCTGTTCGGCGGATCGATCTTCGGGATCTTCGCGGGCCTCTACTACTGGTGGCCGAAGATGTTCGGGCGCATGCTCGGCGAAGGGCTCGGCAAGCTGAACTTCTGGCTCTACTTCATCGGGATCAACCTGACGTTCGGGCCGCAGCACTTTCTCGGACTGCTCGGGATGCCGCGGCGCGTGGCGGGCTACCGCGACGAACCGTGGTGGGAGACGTGGAACGTCGTCTCGAGCATCGGTTCGTTCCTCCTCGGGCTGGGCACCCTCGTTTTCCTTGTCAACGTCTGGCGCTCACGGAAGGCGCGCCGAGTTGGAAACGACCCGTGGCTTGGCGATACGCTCGAGTGGTACACGACCTCACCGCCACCAGAGCACAACTTCGACAAGCTGCCGTACATCTCCAGCCCGCGGCCCTTGCGCGACCTGCGCCGCCGGCTGCAGGAGGAGCTCAAGTGACCCCGGGTCCCTGGCTTCGCTTGTGCGGCCTTGGCGCGACCGCCGCCGCCGCTGCAACCGTGGCGAGCGGCTCGCTCGGGATCGCGCACCGCGCGCTTGCGGCACTCGCACTGCCCCCGCTCGCCGCGCTCGTGATCGCTGCCTGGCGCGCGCACCCGCGATTGCTGCCCTGGATGCTCGCGGCGCTCGGCTCGTTCCTCGTCGCGATCGGAACCTGGTGGGCAGGTGCGGTCCACGTCGCCGCCGCCGCGGGGGCACTCGGGGTGATCGCGACGGCGACCGTGCAGCTGTACCGTGGCGAGCGCATTCCCGCGGGATCGTGGCGCGACTACCTCACGCTGACCAAGCCGCGCATCATGTCGCTCCTGCTCCTGACGGGGGTGTGCGGGATGTTCGTCGGCGCGGGTGGAGTGCCGCCCGTTCTCGACCTCACGGTCTTGGTCGTCGGCCTCGCCCTCGCGTGCGGCGGCGCGAGCGCGCTCAACCACGTCCTCGACGCGGACATCGACAAGCTGATGGGCAAGCGCACGCGCTCGCGTCCCGTCGCGACCGGGCGCATCGCACCCGGGCGGGCGCTCGAGTTCGGGCTCGCGCTCTCCGCGCTCTCGTTCGTGCTGCTCGCAAGCTTTGCGAACGTGCTCACGGCGGTCCTCGCGCTCGTCGGCAATCTCTTCTACGTCCTCGTCTACACGCGCTGGCTCAAACGCTCGACGCCGCAGAACATCGTGATCGGCGGCGCGGCGGGCGCGGTTCCGCCGCTCGTCGGCTGGGCCGCGGCGACGGGCAACCTCACGCTGCCGGCGCTTGCGCTCTTCGCGATCGTCTTCTTCTGGACGCCTCCGCACTTCTGGGCGCTCGCGCTCCTGATCAAGCGCGACTACCAGGCGGCCGGGATTCCGATGCTTCCTGTCGTCCGCGGCGAGCGCGAGACCGCCCGGCAGATCGTGCTCTACACAGTGGTGTTGATCGCGGTCACGCTCGTCCCGGTGGCGTCGGGGATGTTCGGCGCCGTGTACCTCGTCGCAGCGGTCGTACTGGGCGCCGCGTTTCTCTGGCTCGCCTGGCAGCTCCGGCGTGAGCTCGTCCCGGCACGCGCAGCCGTGCTCTTCCACTACTCCCTCGCCTACCTCGCGCTGCTCTTCGTCGCTATGGCTGTCGACCCGTTGATCGCGTGAACGAACCCGAGACCGCACGCAGGAGCCTCCTGATCGGCTGGGGCATCTTTGCCCTCTTCCTCCTGCTGTTCGGGGGCTCGTTCGCGGTCGCGCTCCTCTACCTCGCGCTCGACTGAGCACGGGGCGTTCCCGATCAGGGAGACGTGCGGGCCGTGCCCGGAGCCGGGCTTTGCCCGGCGGGAGCGCCGAAAGACGACGGTCGGCGAGTGCGCTAAAGGAGGGGGCTCACGGAACCGCGGGTTCCCCCGTTCTTCGCTCAAGTTTGAGCGGTCTCGGGCCGATTCCCGCTGAGGATGCTTCGGCTCGCCCGTCTCTGCGCGCTCACAACCCTGCTCGCCGCCCTCTGGGTGCAGCCTGCCTCCGCAGCGCGGATGTTCGGCCTGCCCGAGACGATGACGACGTCCCATTTTCAGATCCACTACACCGGCGACCCGATCGCCGCCGGTCCGATCACCCACCAGAAGGCCGGGAACCTCGCGGGCAACCTCGAGCGCGCCTACAGCACCGTCGTGAGCGACTGGGGCTATCCCGCGCCCCTGGACGACGGCGACACCTTGATCGACGTCTACGTTTCCGACCTCTCGGTCCTCGAAGTCTCGGGCCTCGCCTTCCGCGAGACCGCGGCCGCCCAGACGTGGGGCTACCTCTACATCGACGACGGGGCGACGAACCTGCCGACGGTCGCGATGCACGAGTTCTTCCACCTCGTCCAGTTCGGAATCTGGGCCCCGATGGATCCGCACCTGCTCGAGGCGAGCGCCGAATGGGCCGGGTTCCGGTTCGTCGGGTTCCCCCTCGCGGTCGACCTCGGAGTGGTGGACCCGTTGCCGCTCGTCGACACGCTCGGGCTCCCCGACATGTCGCTCACCTGTCTCGGCGACGCCTGCGGCACGACCGACTACGAGAGGCTGGGGTACTCGCGCTGGCACTTCTTCGAGTACCTGAACGAGCGTTTCGGCAGCTCGATCGTCAACGACCTCTTCCAGCACGCGAAGTCGGTCAACGACCCGGCGCTCCTGGGCGGCGACCTCCTCGCGCAGATGCTCTCCGCGAAGGGCGTGGGGCTCACCGAGGTCTTCAACGACTGGACGGTCGCGAACATGACCGGCACGTACACCGCTACCGGTCTCAAGGGGATCGAGCCGCCGGCCTACTCGACGACGCTGACCGGCAACGCCTCGGGCACGCTCGCCACCCAGAAGATCCCGGTCAACCACCTGGCCGCGCGCTACGTCGCGTTCCAGCGCGGCACGGGCACAAGCGCCGGCCCCTGCTACGCGGCAACGTTGAACGTAAGCGTCACGGTGCCCCCAGGCATCGGCGCTCGCCCGGTCTTCAACTGGACGGCAGCCGGCAGCCCGGCGATCCCGCTCGCGCTGAGCGGGTCGACCGCAAACCTGAGCGTGCCGTGGGACACGTGCTCGTGGAGCGAGGTCGGCCTCGTCTCCCTGCCGAATCCCTCCGTGGCCGTCGACGCGGCTCTCTTCACCGTGAGCGGGTCGATCACGGTCGACAAGAAGACCCTCGCGACCTCGACGCCGCCGCCCGCCGGCACGTACACCGGCCCGACCGTCCCGTCGCCGGAAGGCGAGGAGCCCCCGTCGATCGCCGTCTACGGCCCGGAGACGCTCCGGGTGTCGAAGCGGAAGCGCGTCGTGCGGCTCGTGGTCTTCTCGAGCGGCGGTGGACAGCTCAATGCACGGCTCGGCAGCCTCTCGCTCGGAACCCGTGCCCTGCGCACGGGGAACAACGACCTTCGCTTCACGCTGCCGCGATCCGTCACCCGCTCGCTGGCAGCCACGAGCCGGCTGACCTTCACGAGCGTTTCGACCAACGGCACGCGCGGCGCGACGGTCACGCGCAAGCTCGTCCTGACGAAGGAACGTCGCGCGCACGACCGCGTCCGACGGCATCTTCCTCGCAGTCCCCGACCCGCCGCCCAAGGCAGGTATTCGCCTGGCCGTCAAGGACCTGTTCGACACGGCCGGG
>Ga0126306_10001945_pt1 | contig 11382 bp, 9 predicted proteins | sample Plot27_FD_92592 | JGI IMG/M metagenome (GOLD analysis project Ga0126306, IMG submission 92592) | Serpentine soil microbial communities from UC McLaughlin Reserve, CA, USA - Plot27 | ecosystem: Environmental > Terrestrial > Soil > Grasslands | place: USA: UC McLaughlin Reserve, Lake County...
AGATGAACGCACGCTCGGCGAGCTCAGGCGGGACGTAGTCCCGGCGATGGAAGATCGCGGCCGCGTAGCGCCTGATCGACGGCAGCAGGAACTCGAGCACCTGTCGGTTCGGCGTTGACAGGTCGATGTGGCAGCGCCAGATCCAGCGCGCTCGCGACGACGGGAACCAATCGATCATCGCCCCCGGCTGTGCGTCGTGGACGATCACGAAGTCGTAGTCGTCGACGAAATCCTTCGCGTTGAGCTCGTTGTAGCGCCGGTAGATCTCCTGCTGCTCGTCGTCCAGCCCCTGCGGGTTGCCCTGCAGCGCGTTGTGGATCGTCTTCGTGACGTTGAAGAACTCGTCGGCGCCTCGGATGATCAGCCAATCCGTCTCGAGACCCGCGCTCTGCATCAACGGCACGAGGGTGTAATTGATCTCCGCGACGCCGCCGCCGAATGCTGTCGCGGAAACGTGCGCGACCCGCTTGCCGGCGAGTGGCTCGCTGAGCCGGCGGATCTCGTCCATCAGCCCGCGCGTGGCAATGGTCGCGTAGTCCGCCAGCGACTTGTGTCCGACGTTGACCGCTTGGAGCACGGCGTTGAGACTAGTGGCGCGGCCGGATCAACCGTCGAGCACCTTTGCGAAGCGCAGCCTCGACCCGCGGCCGTCCGCGCCCATCCCGATCTCGACGTCGTCGGCGATCGAGCGGATGATCGCGATCCCCAGCCCACCTTCGGCGAGCTCCTCGCCCAAGCCCTCGCCGCCCGGGACGGACGGGTCAAAACCGGTGCCGTCGTCCGCGACCTCGATCACGAGCCGGTCCGGGTGCAACTCGTAACGGATGTCGACCGTCCCGTCGCCGTTTGCATAGGCATGTCGGACGGAGTTCGAGCACGCCTCGGTGAGCGCGAGCTTGAGATCGGCGAGCGTCTCCTCGTCCAGCGGACGAAGGCGGGAGATCCCGGTCAAAGCAAGCCGGCTAAGCGTGATGTATTCGGGTTTCGCCGGGATCCTCAGGCGGACCTCTCGGATCGCAGCGTCGTTCATCCGTGTTGGACTTCCCAAGAAATACGCAACTGAAACTGCCGGATCCTCTTTTTTTCCACGCCAGAAGTCCTCCACGAGGCTTCTACCCCGGAGGCAGGCGCCGCTAACGCTCTCCGAGGCGAACCGCGACGCGGACCCGCTTCCCGTCGCGAACGACGGTGAAGACGGCGATCTGACCCGGCTCGAGGTCGGTCACCAGCCGAACGACGTCGTCGGCGCTTCGAACCGTCTCACCGTCGATCGCCACGATCACGTCGCCGCCGACGGGGAATTCCAGCCCGTTGAACTCCTCTTCGCGCACCGCGGGCCGAATCCCCGCCCGCGCAGCCGGGCTGCGCGGGCGCACGACATTGACGACCGCGCCACGGAGGACCGGATAGCCGAACCGGCGGGCGAGCGTCGGGGTCAGATCGCTCGTCGTGACGCCGACGTAGGCGTACTTCACGGTGCCGGTCTGGACGAGCTGGTCGAGTGACCGCTTGGCCGCGTTGATCGGGATCGCGAAGCCGACACCCTCGTTCTGACCCGTCTCGGTGCGAATCTGCGCGTTGATCCCGATCACGCGGCCCCGGGCGTCGAACAGCGGGCCGCCGGAGTTGCCACGGTTGATCGGCGCATCGATCTGAATCGCGTCGACGACGTTGTAGATCGAGGTCAGCGAAGCGATCGAGCGCTTCGTGGCCGAGACGACACCCACCGTGAGCGAGCTCTCATTGCCGAACGGGCTCCCGATCGCGGCGACGGGCTCGCCGACCACGACCGCCGCCGAGTCGCCGAGTGGCACGGCGGAGAGCCGGTGCGCGGCACGGTCGACGCGCAGCACGGCGACGTCGGTGAAGGGGTCGTAGCCCACGATCCGCCCCGGCACGCGGTCGCCGTCCGCGAACTGGATGTAGACGGTGCGGGCCGACTGGGCAGCGGCCGCTGTCTCGCCGGCCGTCGTCACGACGTGCGAATTGGTGAGAACGAGGCCGTCGGTCGAGACGACGAACCCGGAGCCCTGGGACGCGTCGACCGTGTCGTCTTGCTCGTCGCCGAAGAACGCGATGATCGTGACCACGCCCGGCGAACGGGTCTCGTAGATCGCAGCCGGGTCGAAATCGCCGCCGACGAGGGGCTTCGCGGCGCCCCGGAGCGGCATCGAGGCGGGGTCGCCGGAGCTCCTGCTCGGCCCCCCGACGATCACCGTGTCGGTGTCGCCGATCCAGCCGGCGGCGCTCCCGATCCCGATCGCGGCGAGCGCCCCGAGGATCGCGGTCGCAAGCGAGACGAGGACGACGGACGCCGGGCGCACGAGGCCACTCTAGCCACGGCCCCGGGGAGCCCGATTCCCCGGGAAATCGGCCTACGCCGCGGGAGGCAGGGCCAACCGGAAGACCGTGGAGCCCGGCCGCGACTCCAGCTCGATCGACCCTCCCATCAGCTCCGCGAGCTCCTTGGCGATCGCGAGGCCGAGCCCGCTCCCGGCTGCCACGCCGCCGTCCACCCGGTAGAACCGGTCGAAGACCTGGGCCTGCTGCGTCGCCGCGATTCCCGGGCCTTCGTCTTCGACCTCGAGCACCGAGCGGCCGGTCTCGCGTCCGGCCCGGATCCGTACGGTGGTGCCGGGCGGGGTGTGGAGGAGCGCGTTCTCGACGAGGATGCGGCCGATCTGGATCGTCCGCTGCTCGTCGCCGACGGCGTCCGCCGGCCCGTTGAGCGCCGTCTCGATCGGGTGACGTTTCGAGCGCGCGACCGCCTCGAACTCACTGCAGATCGAGCTGGCGACCGCGCCCAGGTCGAGCCTCTCGCGGTCGAGCTGCACGCGGCCGGCGTCGAGACGAGAGAGGTCGAGCAGATCGGTGGCGAGTTTCGTGAGCCTCACGACCTGCTCGCGGGCGGTGCCGAGGAACTCCTTCCGCGTGGCGTCGTCGAGCTCCTCGTCGTCGAGCAGCTCGAGGAAGCCGCCGAGCGAGAAGATCGGCGTCCGGAGCTCATGCGATGCGTTGGCGATGAACTCGCGCCGGGCGCGCTCGAGACCCGCGAGGCGCAGGCGCATCCGGTCGAACGCCGCCGCCAGCTGGCCGACTTCGTCGCCGCCGCGGTCGACGATGGGCTCGTCGAAGCGGCCGCTCGCTATCCGGTCGGCGGCGCGCTCAAGGCGCCGCAGGCGCCGGGCGAAGAGGTAGGCAGCCCCGTACCCGAGCCCGAGTGAGAGGAGCAGAGCGACTGCGCCGGCGAGCACCAGCCTTCGGCGGACGAGCGCGACGTTCGCAAGGGTGTCCTCGAGTGGTGCCCGGAGGACGAGCACGGTCTCCTGCGGAAGCGGGATCGCCGCCTCGGCGTAGGGCTTGCCTCCGCGCTCGAGGCGCCCGCTCTCCGTCGTTCCGGTCTGCGCCGCGCGAACCGCGATCGGATCGAAGATCTGAAGCGACGGGGTCGACTGCGAGTCGGCGAGGGGCAGTACCGTCGGCTCGGTCGCCTCCAGCAGCGGGTCGACGATCATCACCCGGGCGTTCACGCTCGGGGCGCTGTCGTCCGCGAAGATTTGCCACCGCCGCTGGTCGTCCGGAACCCCGGCCGCGAGATTCTCGCCGAGCGGGACGAGCTGGTCGATCTTCGAGTCGACAAGGTTGCGCTCGAGGATCGGCACGAGGCCCGCATAGACGATCGCGAGGGCCGCCGCTACGACGGCCACGAGCGCGAGGCTGAGCCGGGCGCCGACGCTCCGGAGAGGGCTCACGCCGCGAAGCGGTAGCCGGCGCCGCGCACGGTCTGGAGGTACCGCGGCTCGCTGGGATCCGGTTCGAGCTTCTCCCGCAGATGCCGCACGTGGACGTCGATCGTGCGCGGCTCGCGATAGTCCGAACCGCCCCAGAGGGCCTCCAGCAGGCGCTGCCGCGAGAAGACGACCCCTGGGCTCGAGGCGAGGGTTCGCAGCAGTTCGAACTCGACGTAGGTGAGCTGGACGGGTCTCCCCCCGATCTCGACCGTCCGCCGCGCGAGGTCGATCCGCACCTCGCCCGCCTCGATCGTCGGACTCTCGCCCGTGGCCTGCCGAGGCGACGAGACGCGGCGGAGCAGCGCCCGGACCCGGCTGCGGAACTCCCTGATCGAAAAGGGCTTGGTGATGTAGTCGTCCGCGCCGAGCTCCAGTCCGAGCACCTTGTCGAACTCGTCGTCGCGGGCGGTCAGCATGATGATCGGCACCGAGCTCTGGGAGCGGAGGCGCTTGCAGACCTCGAGCCCGTCGAGCTTCGGCAGCATCACGTCGAGCACGACGAGGTCGACCGGCTCCTCGGCGAAACGCAGGAGCGCCTCCTCGCCGTCGTGCGCGGGGACGACGCGGAAGCCGTCGCGCTCGAGCGGGTAGGTGAGAAGCCTCTGCACTGAGTCTTCGTCGTCGACGAGGAGAATGGTTGAAGCAGTCGTCACGAGGTCAATGATGCCCGCCGCCCACCGGCGCCGGGAGGCGGCCCCCCTACACTCAGTCGACATGACGGTTCCGCCGTCCACGCGGAGGCCGAGACCCGGTTCGGCCGAACGGCCCGTCAACGCCCGCATGTACCGCGGAACCTGGCTCCTCCTCGCGATTCCGCTGCTCCTGGCGGCCTTCAGCGTCGCGCGGCCGGCTCCGCTGCCCGAGCCGTTCCCGCCCGCGTTCGACGCGGCCTCGGCGTCCACCTTGGCAGTGGAGCTGGCGACCTTCTACCCGATGCGGCTCTCCGCGAGCGACGGCGCGAGACGCGCGGCCGAGTGGTTCAGAAGCCAGTTGGAGCCGTACAACCTGACCGTCCGGACGCAGCCGTTCTCGGCCGAGGTGCCGGGCTATGGGCGGCTTCAGATGCAGAACCTCGTCGCAACGGTCCCCGGCCGATCGGACCGGCGGATCGTCGTCATGGCGCACCGCGACGACCTCGGGATTGGACCGGGCGCGGTCGACAACGCATCGGGAACTGCGGCGCTGATCGTGCTCGCGCGCTCGTTCGCCAGCCCCGCCGCAGTGGAGGACCCCCGCCAGGGCCCCGCTCACACCCTCGTCTTCCTCTCGACGGACGGAGGCGCTCTCGGTGGCCACGGCGCAGCGCACTACGCGTCCAGCGAGGCCGAGGGAGTGGACGCGGTGATCAACCTCGACGCGATCGCCGGCCCGGGGCCGACAAACCTCCAGCTCGCCGGGGACCGCCCGCGATCGCCCGGCTGGACGCTCGTGCGCACGGCCTCCGCGCGGATCTCCGAGCAGACCGGACGAGCGCCGACCCGGCCGAGTGCGGCACGGCAACTGCTCGACCTGGCCTTTCCGTACAGCGTCTACGAGCAGGCGCCCTTTGTCGGACGTGGGGTGTCCGCGATCACGATCACGACGCACGGCGACGCGCCCGAGCCCGCAGCGCTCGACAGCGAGGCGCGCCTCCGCACCCTGGTCGCGAGGCCGCGGTACGGGCAGCTGGGCGGAGCCGCCCAGACGCTGATCGGCTCGATCGACCAGGGTCTCGAGGTCACGCGCGGTGGGCCGCCCTACCTCTACTTCGGAACTCGCGTCGTCCGAGGCTGGGCGGTCCAGCTCGTGCTCATCGCAGCCCTGATCCCGTTTCTCGCGGTGGCCGTCGACCTCTTCGCTCACTGCCGACGGCGGCGGATCCCGCTCGCCCCCGCCGTTCGAAGCTACTTGAGCCGGCTCGGCTTCTGGCTCTTCGTCGGACTTGCGTTCGCGGTCGTGGCAAAGGCCGGCGGCTGGCCGCAAGGCGACCCGCTCGCGATTCCACCGGAGAGCAAGGCGGCGTACGTCTGGCCGGTCGGCGCGCTCGTGGTGCTCGCCGCTGTGTCGGCTCTCGCGTGGCTCGTCGCCCGGGACCGGTTGATCCCGCGACGCCCCGTCTCGCTCGAGGAGGAGCTGGCGGGCCATACGGCGGCACTCCTGATGCTCGCGCTCGTCGCGCTCCTCGTCGTCGCGGTGAACGCGTTCGCGCTCGTCTTCGTGCTGCCGTCGCTCCACGCCTGGCTCTGGCTGCCGCAACTCCAGGCGCGGGCCGCACCGGTGCGTGCGGCGGTCATCGCCACCGGTTTCGCGGGCCCTGCCCTACTCGTGTGGTCGTTCGCGGAACGACTCGGGCTCGGCTGGGATGCAGTCGCATACCTCGCCGAGCTCGTCGCGATCGGCTTCGTGCCGGTGCCGCTACTCGCGCTCTTCCTTGCGTGGCTGGCGGTCGCAGGTCAGCTCAGCGCGCTCGCCGCCCGGCGCTACTCCCCGTACCCCTCGGCCGAGGAGCGCCCGCCGCGGGGACCGATCCGCGAGCTCATCCGCACGGTGCTGATCGCAGTCGAACGGCGGCGGGCATCGACTTCGGAGCGACGCGCGTTAGGTTGAGAGGGTTGATGAGGCGATTCACGAGGACGATCGGCACGCTGATGATAATCGCGGGCATCGGCACGCTCGCCTGGGCGTTCGCCGTGTGGCGGTGGGAGGACCCCTTCACGAGCGTGTACACGGCGTACGAGCAACGCGGCCTGTCCAGCGGGCTCGACAAGCGCTTTGCTTCGTACACACCTGCTGAGCAGAACGCGCCGCTCGGGCCAGCCGAGCTCGCCGCCGAGGCGCGTCAGTACCGGCGAGAATCACAAACCGGCGGTGGAATCGGACGCATCGAGGTCCCTCGTCTCGGACTGAAGATGGTGCTCGTCTACGGCACCGACCACGAGTCGCTGAAGCGTGGCCCCGGTCTCGACCCGCGCACGTTCTTCCCCGGCCAGAGCCGACTCGTCTACGTCGCCGGACACCGGACCACCTACGCCGCCCCGTTTTCCAAAATCGACTTGCTCCGGCGGGGCGACGCGATCCGCGTCGAGATGCCGTACGGCACGTTCACCTACACGGTCACAGGTAGCCGCATCGTCGGGGCGAACGACGTCTCGGTCCTGAGGTCGAAGCGCCACGAGCAGATCGCGCTCCAGGCGTGCCACCCGCGGTTCTTCGCGTCGCACCGCTGGATCACGTACGGCCGCCTCGCGAAGGTCGACCCGCCGGGCAGTGACAGCAGCTCGGCCGCCCGCTAGCCGAGCGGCAGGTATGAGACCTCGCCGGAGAGCTCGGCGTCGCCGCGGGGGATGAGCACGAGTGCATCCGCACCCGCCGCACGCACGATCATGTGCGACTCCTGCCCGTCGAGCGCTTCGAGCGCGCCGCCGCGCCAGCGTGCGCGGACGAGCTCGTCGCGCGCGTCGTTCCGCCGGACCGGCCGGGCGAGCGACGCCTGCCGGAAGCGTGGCCCCGGGTCGCGCTCGCCTTCGAGAGCGCGCAGCGCCGGTCGCACGAACAGCTCGAAGCCCACGAGCGTCGACACGGGATTCCCCGGAAGCCCGAACACGAGGGTCGCATCGCGCACGCCGAACGAGATCGGCTTGCCGGGTTTCACGGCGACGCGCCAGAAGACCTCCTGGACGCCGAGCTCCGACGCGATGCGACGGACGAGGTCGTGCGGCCCGACCGAGACACCACCCGAGCTGACGACGACGTCCGCCTCCAGCGCATGCGCGAGCGCGTCGCGGTGCGCGTCCTCGTCGTCGCGCACCGGTGCGAGCCGGTCGACGTCGGCGCCGTGCGCGCGGAGGGCCGCTGCGAGCATCGCGCCGTTCGCCTCGTAGATCTCCCCGGGCTCGAGCGTCTCGCCCGGCGCACGCAGCTCGGAGCCGGTCGCGAGAACCGCGACGCGGACCCGACGTGCGCATGTGACCTCGGAAATACCGGCGGCGGCCAGCGCGCCGACCTGCGCAGCTCCCACACGCGTCCCGGCTTCCAACACCACGTCACCTGTTCGAGCGTCGCCTCCCTGCGGCCGGACGTTGTCCCTTTCGCCAACGCGGCGCGAGACCTCCACATTGTCGTCTGTTTGGACAACACGCTCGATCGGGACGACCGCGTCGGCGCCTTCCGGAACGACGCCTCCGGTGGCGATGCCCATCGTCTCGCCCGGACGCAGCACCCCCGGCGCGGGCGAACCGGCTGCGATCCGCGCCACCACAGGGAGCCGGCCGGGGGTGTCGGCGCTCCGAAGAGCGAAGCCGTCCATCGCCGAGCTCGGGAAGGGCGGCAGGTCGACGAGGGCGAGGGCGGGCTCTGCGAGCACGCGGCCCGCGGCTTCCTCCAGCGGTACCCGCTCGCCGGGAAGCGGCTCGCTCCTCGCGAGGACCGCTTCGATCGCCGCCTCGAGCGTGAGCAGATCCGCCACGTGGGCACCCTAGTCCCGGTACCCTCGCCCCCGTGCTCTCGGTCGTCGTGCCGGTGTACAACGAGGAGCGGAGCGTCGAGCTCCTCTACGACGAGATCGCGAGCGCGCTCGACCCGCTCGAGCGCGCCTGGGAGGTCGTGTTCGTCGACGACGGCTCCAGTGACGGGTCGCTCGCCGCACTGACGCGTCTGCACGCGCGCACGTCGAACGTGCGCGTCGTCCGGCTGCGGCGAAACTTCGGCAAGGCCGCCGCACTCGCGGCGGGCTTCGGACAGGTAGGCGGCGACGTGATCGTCACGATCGACGCCGACGGGCAGGACGATCCCGCTGAGATCCCCCGCCTGATCGCGAAGCTCGACGAGGGGTTCGACCTCGTCTCGGGTTGGAAGACGCGCAGGCGCGACCCGTGGCGGCGCCGGTTCCTCTCTCGCGTGTTCAACACAGTCACCGGCTGGATCTCCGGCGTCCACCTGCATGACATGAACTGCGGGCTCAAGGCGTATCGCGCCGAGGTGGTGAAGGGCCTCGCGCTGTACGGCGAGCTGCATCGCTTTCTCCCCGTGCTCGCACACGAGCGCGGCTACCGAATCGCTGAGCTTCCGGTCAACCACAGGCCACGCGAGCACGGACGCTCGCGCTACGGGCTCGAGCGTTACCTGCGCGGCTTCTTCGACCTGATTACCGTCACGTTCATGGGCCGCTACCGGCACCGGCCCCTCCATCTCTTCGGAGGGCTCGGGCTCGCCCTCGGCGGGATCGGTTTCCTCGTGTGCCTCTACTTGACGGTGCTTTGGCTGAGCGGAAGCGCGATCGGCCACCGGCCTCTGCTGACCCTCGGCGTGCTACTCGTCGTCGTCGGGATGCAGTTCCTCTCGCTCGGGTTGATCGGGGAGATGATCACGACCCACCACGAGGAACGCGCGCTCGAGCGGCGCTCCGAACTGCACGTCGACGAGATCCTCTCCTGAAGGTTCTCTACTTCGGCACGTACGAGCGTGACTACCCGCGCAACGCGCAGGTGATCTCGTGCCTCCGCGGCGCAAGCGTCGAAGTCGTCGAGCGGCACGAGCCGGTGTGGGAGGGAACGCGCGACGCATGGCGCGCCGGCCCAACGACCGCGCTGCGGCTCGCGCGGGCCGAGCTGCGACTGCTGAGGCGGGCGCCCGAGCACTACGACGCGGTGATCGTCGGCTACCCGGGCCACTTCGACCTGCCGGCTGCAAGGCGTACGGCGCGGGGTGCGCCGGTCGTCTTCAACCCACTCGTCTCGCTCGCGGACACGCTCGTCTCGGATCGCGAGCGCTTCCGGGCCGGATCGCTCCCGGCACGTGCACTCGCGCTCGCCGACCGCTTCGCGCTACGCGCCGCCGACGTCGTCGTCGCGGACACCGAGCAGCACGCGCGTTTCCTCGCGAGTCTCGCGGGGCTCGACCGTGTGGAGGTGTGCTTCGCGGGCGCAGAGGAGCGGATCTTCCGGCCCGGCGCGCGGAACGATGCGTTCACGCATGCGCTCTTCGTCGGCAAGCTGATCCCGCTCCAGGGCGTCGAGACGATCCTCGAGGCAGCGCGACTCGCGCCGGACATCCCGTTTCGCGTCGTCGGAAGCGGGCAGCTCGGCGGGTTGCTGGAGCGGCGAGCCGACAACGTCGAATGGGTGCCCTGGGTCGAGTACGAGCAGCTGGCCGGCGAGCTTCACGCGGCCGGCGCGGCACTCGGGATCTTCGGGCGCTCGGACAAGGCGGCGCGGGTGATCCCGAACAAGGCGTTCCAGGCGCTGGCCTGTGGCACGCCGCTGATCTCCGCCGACACGCCGGCGGTGCGCGAACTGCTCGTCGACGGCGAGAGCGCGCTTCTCGTCCCACCCGGCGACGCGCCTGCGCTCGCGACCGCGCTGCGCCGGCTCGCCTCCGACGACGCGCTTCGAGGGCGGATCGGCCAGGACGGACTCGCGGCGTACCGTCGGCAGGCAAGCGAACAGGTGCTCGGCCTGCGCTGGCGCGCAATCCTCGAACGCGCCAAGTGAGCAGGTCGCTCGGCCTCGCCGTCTCGTCCTTCGCCGCCGGCTTCGGAGCACTCGCCGTCCTGCGACACCGTTCATTCGAGACGGGCCGCTTCGACCTCGGGAACATGACGCAGGCCGTGTGGTCGACGGCACACGGTGACCCGCTCGCCGTCACCAACCTCGCCGGTGAGCAGACGACGCGGCTCGCGTCGCATTTCGACCCGATCCTCGTGCTCCTCGCGCCGCTCTGGCTTGTCTGGCCGAGTCCCGAAACCCTGCTCGTCGCGCAGGCGGTCGCGATCGCGCTCGGCGCGCTGCCCGTCTTCTGGCTTGCACGCAAGCATCTCGACTCCGAACGCGCGGCGCTCGGCTTCGCGCTCGCATACCTGCTCTACCCCGCGACGCAGTGGGTCGCGCTGTCGGAATTCCACCCCGTCGCGCTCGCGTGCCCGCTGTTGCTGTTCGCGTTCTGGTACCTCGACGAAGACCGCCTGCTTCCGTTCGCGATCTGCGCGACGCTCGCCTGCGCGACGAAGGAAGAGATCCCCTTGGCCGTTGCTGGACTCGGCGTCTGGTACGCGCTGGCACGAAGGCGGCGCGTCGCCGGAATCACGATCGCGGTCGCCGGAACGGCGACCGCCGCGCTCGCGCTCGGCGTCGTGGCGCACTACAACGAGGGCGGCGACCCGTTTGCCGCTCGATACGAGGAGGTCGGTGGTTCGCCGACGGGGATCCTGAAGACGCTCGTGACCGACCCACTGACGATCGCGCGGGCCGTCTTCGACAGGGAGGGTTTCGCATACCTTCTTGCGCTGCTCGTTCCACTTGCGTTCCTGCCGCTCGCCGCGCCGCTCGCACTCTTACCCGCGCTGCCCGACCTCGCCCTCAACCTCCTCTCCTCGACCGACACACAGGCGTCGATCCACTTCCACTACGTCGCACCGCTCGTGCCGGCACTCTTCGCGGCGGCGGTCTTTGCCGCCGCGCGGCTGAGACGACCGGCCATGAAGCCCCTCGTCGGGCTCGTCCTCGCGTCGAATTTCGCGCTCGGCGCCATCCCGCTCTGGGGTGGGATCCCCGGGGGTGAGGACCTTCAGGCTGACGCTGCGCTGGTCAGCGTCCACGATCGGACGGCAGCCCGCGCG
>Ga0126306_10001946_pt1 | contig 11380 bp, 13 predicted proteins | sample Plot27_FD_92592 | JGI IMG/M metagenome (GOLD analysis project Ga0126306, IMG submission 92592) | Serpentine soil microbial communities from UC McLaughlin Reserve, CA, USA - Plot27 | ecosystem: Environmental > Terrestrial > Soil > Grasslands | place: USA: UC McLaughlin Reserve, Lake County...
CGCACCCGTCCGGCATGCCCGGTGACCTCCTGGACCACCCGCGCCTGCCGTCCCACCAGCGCCGCCACCCCGAACTTGTGCTGCGGCCCGTAGCGGGGCCGCAGCTGCCGCTTGACCAGCGGCCGGATCCCCACTAGCCCGGCCACGGCGACCACGGCGAAGGCGGCGCACTGGGCGAAGATCCCGAACCCGAGCGCCGCCACCCCGGCGGCGGCCAGCGCCGCCAGCGCCAGCAGCCCCAGCGCGGCCGTCAGCGTGACGATCTCGGCGACCCCGAGGATCGCCGCCAGAATGATCCAGACCACCCAGTCCATCGCTGACCATTGCCTCCACCGCCAGAATACGCCCGCCCGCGGCGAAGGGACGTCACCTTGACGACATCGAGCACCCCACGGCCGACCGGTCCCGAGCCGGCCGCCGGCCGCCCCTTCATGCCCGGCTACGGCATCTCCCCCGCCGCCGCCGGCCTGCTCCCCTGGAGCTGGGCGACCCGGCGCCTGGAGGGGGCCCACAACTACTGGCTGGCCACCCGCCGGCCCGACGGCGCCCCTCATCTGGCCGCGGTCTGGGGCGTCTGGCGCGGCGACGCCTTCGCCTTCAGCACCGGCGGCCGCGCCCGCAAGGCCCGCAACCTGGCCGCCGACCCGCGCTGCTCGGTCGATCCCGAGGGGGCCGAGGAGTCGGTGGTCGTGGAGGGCGTGGCCGAGCCGGTCACCGACCCCGCCGAGCTGGAGGCCCTGCTGGCCGCCTACACCACCAAGTACGGCGCCGGCTTCCCTGACCCGGCCGCCAACCCGGTCTTCAGCGTCCGCCCCCGGGTCGTGCTCGGCATCGTCGAGCGCGAGGCCGAGTTCACCACCGCCGCCACCCGCTGGGAGTTCCCCGGCTGACGCCCCGGTACCGGGTCGAGGCCGCTTTGTGACCCGAGCGAGCTGAACCGGACATCGCGCCGATGCCGCCGGTTCGTCGCATCGTGACCTGATCCGGCCAGGCTGACGGCAGGCGCCCGCAGCTGCCGGCGCCACCGCAAGGAGGTCACCATGCGCGTCACCCGACTCCTGGCCCGGCTGCTCGTCGCCGCCACCGCCGCCCTGCTCCTGACCGCCGTCTTCGACCCCGCCGCCGGCCTGGCCAGCACCCGGCCCGGCTTCTCCACCGATCCCAAGGTGGTCGAGCACCCGCCGGTCGGCTCACCCAAGCTGGTCGGCCTGCGGGCCGGCCGCCACCCCGGCTTCGACCGGGTGGTGTTCCAGCTCGACGGCCCCATCCCCTCCTACTACTCGGTCCGCTACGTGCCCGTGGTCCGCCTGGACGGCTCCGGTGAGCCGCTGCGGCTCCGCGGCAACGCCTTCCTCGAGGTCGTGGTCCGGGCCCCGACCCACGACGAGGACTACCGCCCGGTCCTGAACCCGACCCGGCTGCGGCCCGACTTCCCGGCCCTGCGCGAGGTCAACGCCCCCGGCTCGTTCGAGGGCCAGACCACCGCCGGCATCGGCGTCACCCACCGGGTCGGCTTCCGGGTGTTCGAGCTCACCGGCCCGACCCGGATCGTCATCGACCTCGCCCACCCCCAGCCCGTCGACCCCGGCGGCACCGTCGACACCCCGCGGGGCCTCACCGTGACCCCGGCCAGCGGCCCGGTCGGCACCAAGGTGATGGTCGAGGGCCGCGGCTGCGGCAACCTCGACGAGCCCGTCCGCCTGGTCTTCCAGAGCGGCAGCGGCGGCACCGTCGGCGCCGTCGACCTCGGCGAGTTCCCCGTCTCCGAGCAGGACGCCTTCCGCGCCACCGAGGTCACCATCCCCGCCCACATGGACCCGCTGCAAGGCGTGGGCGGCGGCCCCACCCGCCCCGGCACCTACCAGTTCGCCACCCGCCCGCCGGTCTGCGCCGCCACCTTCACCGTCACCGGCACCACGCCTGGGTCCCCGGAGCCCCCGGGCACCCTGCCCTTCACCGGCTCCCACACCCCGATCCTGCTGGCCGTCGCCACCGGCCTGCTGGCCGCCGGGATCGGGCTGGTCGCCCTGGTCCGCCGCCCGTCGCCCGGGCGCTGACGGCGCGGCTACAGGGGGCAGCCGGTGCGCTCGGAGAGCCGCCGGTTGCTCCCCTGGGCCAGCCGCACCAGCAGCGGGTCGGGGCCGCCGCGACCGCCGGCACGTGGACCTGCAGCACCCGCTCGTTGCAGACGAACATGACCAGCTGCCCGCGACCACCGCCGGCGGCGAGCAGGCACAGCTCGCCCCCGGTGACCTGCGGCACCCGCCCCGGCCGGACACCGCGCGCCCCCAGGTCGTCCCGGAGCTGCCCGCGCATGGCCAGCGCGTCCGTCCTCGACGGGAACTGGAACAGTGACGCCACCACCGGGCCGTCCGTCCGAGCCCAGGTCCGGGCGCAGCCGCTCTGGAACCCATAGCCCGCAAGGGCGCGAGCCAGGGCCGCCGGCTCGGGCAGCCATCCCGCGGCCGCATCGCCGGCGGCCTCGAACCCACGGTCGGTGGGCGGCCGGGGGCCGAGCTCGCCGCCAGCGCCGAGGTCGCCGAGCAGCTCGCACAGCGGCGGCGGGTCGGCCGGTCGGGTCGGGTCGGCGGCGGCCTCGGCCGGCCGCCCGCTGGTGGCTGTCGGGTCCTGCCCGGCCTGGCCGACCAGTGCCCGGTCGAGCAGCTCCGGCCTGGTGACCACCACCGCCGCGACCGCGGCGACCACGACCAGCCCGAGCAGGGCCAGCCGGCGGCCGGCGCGCCGCCGTCGCGGCCGCGGACGGTTCACCGGCGGCGGCGCGGGCGACGGTTGTCCGACGGTGGCTGCCGGCTGGGGTGTCGCTGGTGGCGGTGGCTGGATGACGGCCGCCGGCGGCGCCCAGCGCTGCTGCAGCAGCTGGGTGGCGCTGGCCTGCGGGTCCGGGTCGGCGCGGTCGCCGAGCAGCTCCAGCAGGAGCGCCTTGGCGCTCGGTCGCTCCTCCGGCTCCGTGGCCATGCACCGCTCGACCAGCTCGCGCAGCCCGCCCTCGAGCCCCTCCAGGTCCGGCCGCCCGTCCCGGACCCGGTTGACGATCTCCACGACCGTGCCCTGCCCGAACGGCCGCCGCCCGGTCCCGGCATAGGTCACCAGGGAGCCCCACACGAAGATGTCCACCGCCGCCGTCACCGGTTGCTGGCGGAACTGCTCGGGCGCCATCCACCCCGGCCCCGTGGATCGCGACCAGTGCGGCCGCCATCCCCACCGCCAGTCCCTGCAGGTCGGTCCCCGGCAGCCGCCCACTGGCCGCGATCGCCCGGTCGAGCCGCACCCCCTCCACGTACTCGGTCACCAGGTACGGCAACGGCCCTGAGGTGTCCGCGTCCAGCACCTTGGCCGTGCAGAACCCGACCACCCGCCGGGCGGCGGCCACCTCATGCCGGAACATCCGCAGGAACGAGGGGTCGCCGGCCAATTCCGGCCGCAGCACCTTGACCGCCACCCGCGCCCCGTCGTCGACGCGCCCGAGGAACACCGTCCCCATCCCGCCGGCCCCGAGCCGCCCCAGGATCCGGTAGGGCCCGATCCACTCCGGGTCGCCACCACCGGGCGGCGAGGACCCCGCCGGCCTCCCAGGCCCGGCAGCCCCGCCCCGCTCGGCCACCCCAGCTCCTCACCAAGCGCCCGGCCCCACCGAGGCGCGCACCCGCTGATCGCCGGAGCCTATCACCGCCTCGATCCGCCGATCGGCGCGCAGGGCCGTGCTCGAGGTCACCGATCAGGGACCTCGCCCGAGGCCGAGCTCGGCGTGGGTCTCGCCCATGCAGCGGTTCATGACCACGGTGAGGCCGGCCGCCTCGGCGATCCGCTTGGCCTCCTGGGACTCGATGCCCTCCTGCAGCCACAGCACCTTGGCCCCGATGTCGATCGCCTGCCGGGCGAGCTTCGGCGCCTCCTCGGCCGGGCGGAAGACGTCGACGACGTCGACCGGGCCGTCGACCTCGGCGAGCGAGCGCGCCACCGGCTCGCCAAGGACCGAGCCCCCGCGCGGGTTCACCGGCCGGATGCGGTAGCCCTGCTCCTGCAGGTACTTCGGGATGCGCTGGGACGGTTTGAATGGGTACCTGGAGATCCCGACCACCGCGATGGTCTTGGTCTCGGCGTAGATGCGGGCAAGCTGCTCCCGCAAGGACTCGTCCATCACATCCGGCCTCCGGCAGGTCCGTCGGTAACCTTCAGCTCGCCATTCTCCCAGCGAACCGGCATGGGATCGGACAGCTCGCCGCGGAACTGGCGGCGCTGGTCGAAATAGTGGAAGGCCAGCAGGACCGGCCGCCCGGATCGGTCGTTGACGAGCCGGCCGCAGTAGAAGGCGTCGCTGGTCAGCGGACGGGCCGCGGCGATGTCGAACGGGCCCGTCGGCGAGTCGGTCGGCACGTACAGGATGCCCCCGGTCGCCCCCGTGGCCCGCCGGGCGGCCGAGAACTGCGGGTCGAGGCAGCTGAACAGCAGCACCAGCCGGCCGTCGACCGAGGCGAGCTGCGGGCACTCGATGTGCCCGAACCCTGAGCCCGGCCTGCTGAGCGGTGGCCCCACCTCCCAGCGTCGCAGGTCGCGTGAGCGGGCGTGGCCGATGACGCCGCGGTCGTCGTGTGGGCCGTGGTTGGCGCGGGCGGTGATGAGCATGTGCCAGCCGTCCCCCTCGGGGTCGGCGAAGACCCAGGGGTCGCGCCAGGCCTCCTCGTGCCAGCGGCCGCCGCCCAGCCGCTCGTACCAGCGGGGGTCGGCGCTGACCAGTGGCGAGGCCGGCTGCTTGTCCCACACCTCCAGGTCGCTGGAGGTGGCGGCGCCGATGGTCTGGAGGAACCTGCCGTCGACCATGGTGACGCCGGTGTAGAACAGCCACCAGCGGTCACGGCCCCGCACCACGCTGCCGGTCCAGGTCGCCACGTCGTCGAACGCCGGCTCCGCCGAGGCGGCGACGACATCGCCCACCTGGACCCAGCTCCACAGGTCGTCGGAGACGGAATGGCCGATCGCGGCCTGACCGTGGCGCCGGTGCTCGTCCTCCAGGGCCCGGGAGGCGAACAGGAAGAACAGGTGGTAGCGCTGGCCGTCGTCGGCCAGCCAGAAGTCCCACACCCAGGAGTCGGTGAGCCGGAGCATGGCGCATGCTAACGCCCTGAAGGCCCAAGCCCCGTCATAGGAGCGAGCACTTGGAGATCCAGCCCAAGCAGCCAACCGTCAAGGCCCCGGCCGACACGTTCACCGGTGACGCCTTCATCGACGTCCTCGCCCGCGGCGAGGAGCCCTCCCGCATCCGCGTCAACCTCGTCCGCTTCGCCCCCGGAGCCCGCAACGCCTGGCACGCCCACGCCATGGGCCAGACCCTCCACATCACCGACGGCGTCGGCCGCATCCAGTCCCGCGGCGGCGAGGTCGTCGAGGTCCACCCCGGCCAGACCATCTACACGCCCCCGGGCGAGTGGCACTGGCACGGCGCCGCCCCCGACCACTTCATGTCCCACCTGGCGATGTGGGAGAGCCCGGGTGAGGGCCGGGGCCCGGAGACCGAGTGGGGCGACCTGGTCACCGACGAGGAGTATCACCGGCGCTGAGGAGGCGGCGCATGGCCCCGCATGACCGTTGGCTGGCGGCGGTGTGGCCGTTCGTCCGCGAGCAGCTGCCAGCGGCCCCGGCGAGGGTGCTGGAGGTCGGCTGCGGCACGCTGGGCGGCCTGGTCCCGGCGCTGGTGGATGGCGGCTACCAGGCGGTCGGGGTCGACCCACAAGCCCCGCAGGGGTCGGACTACCAACGGGTCGAGGTCGAGCAGTACAAGCCCCAGCAGCCGGTGGACTGCGTGGTGGTCGAGTGGGCCTGGGAGCGCTTCGACGAGGCCACCGCCCGGTGGGGGCTTCGCCCGGCTGGCCCCACCGGCCCCCGGGGCCGAGCCGGGCTGGCTGCACAAGCACCAGCAGCGGTGGTCGGCCTCCGGCCGGTCCTGGGACCACTACCTTCGCGACTGGGCCACCAAGGAGCGACTGCACCCCGGCGAGACGATCCTGGGCGGGCTGGAGACGCGGTTCACCCGCGAGCACGCCGCCGACGCGCCGTACCTCTTCGCCGACCTGGCCGATACCAGCCAGACCGAGGAGCACGACCGGCTTCGTCCTGACCCAGCTCTACGGCCGGCAAGGCCCCATCCACGTCCTCGGCAATGTGCTCTTCGCCCTGGGCGCGGTCACCCTCCTGCTGGTGGCGGTCCGCACCGCGCGCCGCAGCGCGGTAGGTGCCGCTTCCTGACCTGGGAAGCGGCCTCCAGCTAGCCTCTGATCCGGCCGGGGAGGACTACTACGCCCGCAAGCTGGTACGCCACTGCAGTGCAAGCTGACGCCTGACCTCTTGCATGCCATCTTCGGTCCGCGGCCTTGACCGCCACCCCACCCTGGGCTACAAGGACAGCATGTCCGAAGAGAAGATCGTTGAGGTCGTCAACGAGGCGCTCGCCGCCGCCGGAATCGAGGACACGGTGACCGCGGCGGGCGAGTTCGAACCCCGTGGCCATTCGGGCGCAGGGTTCGCGGGCGGCCTGATCGGCGGCGACGTCGGCGACTCGATCGGCTCGCTGGCGGGCGGCATCGGGACAGCAGGCGGCTACCTGGCGGGCACGCGGGCGCACGATGCCGCCACCGGCCTACCCGAGCGGATGGTTGTGGGCGTGTCGGAGACGGCGGTCTACGGATTCGCGGGCAACCGCGCCCACCCCCAGGGGCTCGTCTTCCGCGTGCCGCGCGAGGGACTCGAGGCGAAGGTCCACCAGCGTGTGAACGTGCGGGTGCTGGAGCTGATCGATACGGAGAGCGGTTCGCGCATCGAGCTCGAGGGCATGCGCCTGCCGATCACGCACTCCAAGGACGTGATCCAGGAGCTCACCTAGCGGCCACGGTCAATTCTGTTCAAGAACCCATCGCCACTCCCGCCTAACCTGGCCAACTGAACATTCTCGATGACGGCGAGGGAGAAACGATGGCGCGAGTGGTTGCCAACATGTCGGTGTCGCTGGACGGGTTCGTCGCCGATCCCGCCGACGGCGTGGCCGAGGTCTTCACCTGGTATGCCCTTGGGGACACACCGGTCCGGATGCCCGACGGGTCGGAGTCCAGCTTCCGGGTCTCCAGGCCAGCGCAGAGCTGCTGACCGACACCTGGGCCCGCGTCGGGGCCCTGGTGGTCGGCCGCCGCACGTTCGAGCTGTCCAAGGGCTGGGACGGCAACCCCCCGCTGGGCGTGCACACATTCGTGGTGGGGCACGCGATCCCCGACGGCTGGCCACGTCCCGACACGCCGCTCACGTTCGTCACCGAGGGCGGCGTCCAGGAGGCGGTCGCCAAGGCCAAGGCCCATGCAGGCGAACGGATCGTGGCGCTCAGCGGCGCCAACCTCACCCAGGGGTGTCTCAACGCCGGCCTGGTCGACCAGATCAGTATCGACCTGGTGCCGGTCCTGCTCGGCGGCGGGATCCGCTACCTGGACAACGTGGCGGACGCACCGGTCTGGCTCGACGGCCCGCGCGTCATCGAGGGGATCGGCGTCACGCATCTCATCTACGACGTCCAGCCACGCTGAGACGCCGACGAGAAGGTCTGGGATCGGCGCGCGCTGGACGGCGTCGGTGAAGCAGCGCCGCAGCGTGCGGCGCCAGGGGTTGGATGGGATGCCCCGGTCCCTCTGCGGCCGTGCCCCCGCGCCTCAACCACCAATCGCGCCATCGATCGACCTCCTGGTCGCCGACTCCCCGCAAGCTCATCTCGAAGCCCGAACCGGGTCAAGCAGGCTTGGGCGACCCAGGTGGACAACCGCAGGCGGCGAACAGGCGGCGAAGGCCCGCAACAAGACAAAACGAGCCGACACAAACGACAGCAAACAGCGAGGTCGGAGCGTCGTCGTTCTCGCCGGCCGTGCCACTCGCAGCCGAGTCCGAGATCGTTGTGATGCCGGGCGAAATAGACCGGCCAGGGCGTGGCCTGTAGGCTCCGAAGTGCATGCGGGTCCGACTTGACGTCGGAATGAGGGGTGGGGACCTATGAGCGATCACGCCGACGACGGGTTCGAGGTCTACGACAGCAACGCGATGGAGTGGGGCGAGCTGTTCGTCGAGCAGCTCGGCAAGGGCATCCCAGTCAAGGCGTTCACCTCCGACCCCGACACCGGCATGATGTGCCTGCTGATCAAGTACAAGGCCGGCTTCATCAACCCCTGGCACTCGCACAACTGCGCGCACGGGATCTACGTGCTCAGCGGCACGCTGCGCACCCACAAAGGTGACTTCTCCGCCGGCACGTTCGTCTGGCTGCCCGAGGCCATGAGGATGTACCACGGGGCAACCGAAGAGGCCGACTGCGTGGCGCTGTTCGTCACGAACAAGCCGTTCGACATCCACTTCGCGTTCGAGGACGAGGAGGGCAGCGAGGCCTATCGGACAAGCCGCGGGCGTGCGCTGCTGACCTCGATGGAGTCGGTGACCTAGGGGTCTACGGCGACCTGCTGTGACAGGTCTGTGAGCTGTCCGAGCCTGCTAGGGCTGTGCCTGAAGCCTACTGATGAGTCGTTCGAAGCGCTGAGGAATCGTCAATAGTTGTGGATCTGCCTGGCGGGTGATGCGGCACCTTCCTGTTGCGGACAGGACGCTCGTCGTGGTCAGGAGAAGTCTCGGAGATGGGTCGCGACCCATCTCCGGTTGTCGAATGGGTCGACGAAGCCGCAGCAACGATCGCCCCAGGATCGATCGGTAGGGGCCAGGATCGAGGTTGCACCCGCGGCCAGGCCGGCACGGTAGGTGGCGGATCGCCATGCTCGATGCGGCCATCGGGCGCAGGCTGCGCCCTTGCTCCACCCCGCCGAACACCTCGACCAGGAAGTCGATGAGCCGCTCGGCACCGTCCACGACGATGTAGGGGTTCACGCTGAGGTACCCCTCTGGTGGCTGGCAGACGGCGCATCGCCGCCAACAGGTCAACCACGTCGGATGGCATCTCGGCTGCCTCCGGTGGCGGCCCGAGCCGGCCGAGCAGGCGCAACTGCCGCTTGGCGCGACGGAGGACGGTGAACGCCTGGTTCAGCGCAACCCGGCGCACCCAGCCCTCTGGCGCATCGTAGGCGCGGACTCGCGACCAGCGGGCCGCCGCCCGGGTGAAGGCTTCCTGCACCACATCCTCGGCTTCGTTGAGGTCACCGAGCACAACGAAGAGTTGGCCGACCAGGCGGCCGTAGCTGCCGCATAAAGGCGTCGAAGTCGTCGCTTACGGTCGCACCACATTCCTCGTGCCCGCCCGTCTTAGGAGAAACACGTGCGCAGCAGCCGAAGTGTTCCCCCTAACCGGTGACACCTAGGCCGGCACCATCCCCATTCCGCTGCAGACCGACGGGCCGCAGCAGCCACCCTGGTGTGGAACGGCTGGCCCGGCCGTTAGCGTGCTGGCGGTGGGGGCTGGTACCGGTAGACGTTGGAGTCGCGGAGTTGGAAGCCGAGGTGCTGGTAGAGGCGGTTGGCGGCCACCCGCGAGGCGCGTGAGGTCAGATCGACGCTGCGTGCACCCTGCTGCTGCGCCAGACCAAGGGCCGCCATTGTCAGGGCGGTGCCGACTCCTTGCCCGCGTGCGTCTTGGTCGACGACGACATCCTCGATCCGCGCTCGGAGTCCGGACTGCAGTGGGAAGGTGACGAGGGTGAGCACGCCGACAATGGTGCCCTGACTGCGGGCGACGAACAGGGTGTTGGCCTGATGGTCGGCGATTCGGGCGAGGTCGTCAGCGCCGAGTGGTGCTGCTGAGCTGGACAGTTGTGGGAGGAGGCGCCGGCAGGCCTCGACGAGTTCGTCGGTGACTTGCTGGACTGCTTCGACCTCGATGCTCATGGGGGCGGACTGTACTTGATGGTCGACCGCCGCGATGGCCGAGGTAGCGGAGGCGTGACTCCTCTGGCTCCCCGTCCTCGGTGAGAGGGTGAGGCCGGTGCCCGGTGACCGTCATGTCGCTGCCGGGCCGCAGAGCCGGCCTCGATACCACTAGAGAGACCTGTAACGAGCACATGGAAGCTTCCGAGGAGACGCAGCCTGGGGATCAGGTCCTGCGTGCTCCCTCTGGCTCGGAAGCCTGTCGAGTTTGCGGCTCGGTTCATCTTGGGCCGATGGCCGGCTGGTGGCGTTGGGTGCTGCGGTGCTGCCCGACCAGCTGGCACGCCCACCGCTAGGAGACGCCGAACACCTGTTGGAGGTGCTCGACGGCGCGGCGCCGGCGGGCCGGGCTCACCAGTTTCCCCCGCCCCAGCTCCATGAGCGCCTGGATCTGGAGCTCCTTGTCGGCCACGATCCGCTTCAACCGGGCGTTCTCGCCCTCCAGCTCCTTCAGGCGCTTGACATCGTCGGCCTTCAGCCCGCCGTGCTGGGGCCCGCCAACGGTGATAGGTCGCCTCGCTGACCTCCAAGTGCTTGGCCACTTCGGGGACCTCACGGCCCTCGGCCAGCAGCCGGTCAGCCTCTCGGAGCTTGGGGACGATCTGCTCGGGGTGTGGCGGCTTCGAGGATGCACCGTCAGGGTGATCTCGGGATGCTGGGTGCACTTCATCGCCGTCCCATGTGGTCGTCTGCTGGTCCTGCCTGCCCGGCTGATGGCATCGCTCTAGGCCGGGACCCCAGGCCGGGGTCAACGGCAGCCGAGGGCTGTCCCGAAGGGACGCGAGCGGGAGCGAGCGCCGTTGACGCGGGCTGGGGTGGCCGAGGATCAGCCGTGTAGGGCAGGCAGGCTCGATGCGGGTGACGTGTGCAGTGGTCGTCGGCCACCACCTCGATATCGTCGCTGGTCTCACCCAGGTACCGATCGAGCAGGTTTGAAGAAGCCGCCGCCGCGGCGGCTCCCTTAGCATGAGGGTCGTCCCCATCCGGACTCGCAGGGAGGAACCCGGCATGACCGACACGCAGAAGTCCGCCAAGCGCACCACCGCGACCGACAAGACGTCCGAGGAATGGACGGACGAGGAACGAGCCGCGATGAAGGAGCGCTCCCGGGAGCTGAAGACGGCTGGGCGCCGCGGCTCGCGCGCGGGCAAGGCGGATGGGGAAAGCGCCGTGCTCGCGAAGCTCGCCGAGATGCCGGAGGCGGATCGCGCCATGGGCGAGCGGCTCCATGCGATCATCAAAGCCAGCGCGCCAGACCTCACGCCGAGAACCTGGTACGGGCAGCCCGCCTATGCCAAGGACGGCAAGGTCGTCTGCTACTTCACACCTGCTTCGAAGTTCAAGGAGAGGTACGCGACGTTCGGCTTCAATGACGTGGCGAACCTCGACGAGGGCACCATGTGGCCGACCTCCTTCGCGCTGACCGAGTTGACCGCCGCCGACGAGGCAAGGATCGCCGCGCTCGTGAAGA
>Ga0126306_10001947_pt1 | contig 11380 bp, 12 predicted proteins | sample Plot27_FD_92592 | JGI IMG/M metagenome (GOLD analysis project Ga0126306, IMG submission 92592) | Serpentine soil microbial communities from UC McLaughlin Reserve, CA, USA - Plot27 | ecosystem: Environmental > Terrestrial > Soil > Grasslands | place: USA: UC McLaughlin Reserve, Lake County...
CGGCAACTTCCTCTCGATGATGTACAAGATGACCGAGCTCAAGTACGAGCCGGATCCCCGGCTCGAGCGGGCGCTCGACATCCTGTTCATCCTGCACGCCGACCACGAGCAGAACTGCTCGACGTCGGCGGTGCGCGCGGTCGGCTCCTCCCAGGTCGATCCGTACTCGGCGGTGGCGGCCGGCGTCGCGGCGCTCTACGGTCCGCTGCACGGCGGCGCCAACGAGGCGGTGCTGCGGATGTTGCGGCGGGTCGAGACGACGGACAACATCCCGGACTTCATCGCCGGCGTGAAGGAGGGCAAGGAGCGCCTGATGGGCTTCGGCCACCGGGTCTACAAGAACTACGACCCGCGCGCGAAGATCATCAAGGAGGCGGCCGACGAGGTCTTCGAGGTCACCGGCACGAACCCGCTGCTCGACATCGCGCTCGAGCTGGAGCGGCACGCGCTGGAGGACGAGTACTTCGTCCAGCGCAAGCTCTACCCCAACGTCGACTTCTACTCGGGCCTGATCTACGAGGCGCTGGGGCTGCCGGTGCAGATGTTCCCGGTGATGTTCGCGATCCCGCGCACGAGCGGGTGGATCGCGCAGTGGCTCGAGATGATCGACGACTCCGAGCAGAAGATCGCGCGGCCGCGCCAGATCTACACCGGCGAGCGGGCGCGCGACTACGTGCCGGTCGGCGACCGGAGCTAGCTCACAGACGCCCGGGGGCGCCGGTAGTAGCTTGAAGCCGATGCTCCATCGGCTCTCAGACGGCACCAGAGTGCGGATCCGGCCCGTGGAGCCGGGCGACAAGCCGCGCCTCGAGGCGGCGATGGCGCGGCTCTCGCGCGAGTCGATCCGCCGCCGCTTCCTGGTGGCCAAGCCGACGCTGTCCTCGGCGGAGCTGCGCTACCTGACCGAGGTCGACGGCTTCGACCACATCGCGCTCGTGGCGGTGCTGGACGACGATCGCGAGCAGATCGCCGCGGTCGCACGCTGCGTGCGGCTGCGGGCGGGCGGTGCGACTGCCGAGTTCGCGATCGTGGTCGGCGACGAGCTCCAGGGCCTCGGACTCGGCCACGCTCTCGCGACGGCGCTGGCGGATGCGGCGTGCGGCGTGGGAATCCGTCGTTTCACCGCGACGACGCTCTCCGACAACGTGGCGGTCGAGCGCCTGATGGAAGGCTTCGCCGACCACGTCGAGCACCGCATCCGGCACGGCGGCCTGCGTGAGGTCGTCGCCGATCTGGGCGGCTGCGAGCGGCTCGCCGCCTGAGCGCGCCGCGGCGGTCAAGCCCTCGAACGGGCGGCCGATGAAGGTAGGTGTGGCGCCGCATCGCAGCATCAGAGCCCTGCTGGTCGACGTGGGGCCGGCCCGCCGGTCGCAGATCCTCGAGGCCCTCACCGGGGCCGGCTGGCCCGTGCGCGCCGACCCGGTCGAGGGCACCGACGCGCTGTCGGCGGCGCTGGCACGGCGCGGCTGGGATGTCGTGATCTACGCCGGCGAGGGCGAGCAGCCGGTGCCCGCGCGCAAGGCGATGGCGCTCGTGCGCAGGGCCGATCCGCAGCTGGCGTTCGTGGCCGCCGTCCCCTCCGTGCACCCGGGCGACCTCTCGGGCTTCGTCCAGGGCCTCGGGCCCGACGCGATCCTCGCGCCCGACCCGGCGCGCCTGCCCGAGTTGCTCGAGCGTGCGCTCGCGGCCGCGCGCGCGGCCCGCCCCGACGCACAGGACGCGCACCGGCTGTTGCTGGCGCAGCGGGCGATCACCGACCACGTGGCCGCCGGACTCGCTCCCGACGAGCTCTGCGCCCGCGTGCTGGCGACGCTGGGCGAGACGCTGGGCTGGACCTGCGGCGCCGTCTGGCGCCCGGGCGGCGAGCGCAGCATGCTGCGCTGCACGGCGCTCTGGCACGACGCCGCCGGTCCGCAGGTGGCGGCGTTCGCGGAGGTCACGCGGCGGCTGGAGCTCGCCCCCGGCCGCGGGCCGGCCGGCCGCGCGTACGCCTTCCGCCGCCCCGCGTGGGTCGGCGACGTCACCGCGGACGGCAGCATGCCGCGCCGGAACGAGGCGGTGCGCGCCGGGCTGACGTCGGCGGTCGCGTTCCCGATCGCCCTGGCCGACGACTGCGCGGGCGTACTCGAGTTCTTCTCCGAGGCGATCGAGGAGCCCGACGCGGCCGTCGCGGCGACGTTCGCCACCGTCGGCGGGCAGCTGGCCCAGTACCTCGAGCGGCGTCGCCTGCAGGCCGACGAGAGCCGCCGTGTCGAGGCGACGCTGCGGGCCGAGCGCGATCGCGCGCAGCACTACCTCGACGTCGCCGGGACGATGCTCGTCGTGCTCGACCGCGAGGGCAGGGTGCTGGTCATCAACCGCAAGTGCTGCGCGATCCTCGACCGCACGGAGGACGAGATGCTCGGCTGCGACTGGTTCGAGATCGCCGTCCCGGAGCATGAGCGCGAGCCCCTCCGGACCGGATACGGGCAGCTCATGCGGGGCACGGCTCCGCTGGTCGAGCGGCGCGAGAGCTCCGTGCTGGCGCAGGGCGGCGCGCTGCGCACGATCGCCTGGCACCACACGCTCCTGCACGATCCCGACGGCGCGATCGCCGGCACCGTGTCCGCCGGCGAGGACGTCACGGAGTGCAAGGCGGCCGGCGGCGTCGCCTCCGCCGCCTGAGCCTGCTGAGATCATCCGCCGCGATGAGCTGGCGCGTGACGGTGCGCGACGGCCCGCGCGTCGAGAAGCTGCGCGCGGCCATGCTGGAGGAGGCGCTCGACCTGGTCGAGCGCGAGGCGAAGGTGCTCGCCGCCGGTCCGCGCAGGCGCCCGGTCGATCTGCGAGCGCGCACGTTCACGCCGCAGCAGCAGGTCGCGGGCCGGGTGGAGCTGCGCGGACCGGGCGTCGCGGCGGGCGTCGACGTGCGCGGCGACGGCGCGGCCGAGGCCTGGACCGGGCGGGTGCGGCGGCGGGTCGTCGAGCAGGAGCAGGGCGAGTCGCCCTACCACGCGCTGCGACGCGTGCTCAAAGCGTGAGCGTCGACCCGTAGCGGTGCAGCCAGGCGGCGTGCACGCGCCAGTCGGGCGCGCGCGACTCCAGCAAGGCCCAGAACCGCGGCGAGTGGTCCATCACCTCGAGGTGGCAGACCTCGTGCACGATCACGTACTCGAGGATCTCGGCGGGGGCGAGCAGCAGGCGCCAGTTGAACGACATCGCGCCCTCCGACGAGCACGACGCCCAGCGCGTGCGCTGGCCGCGGATCGTCAGGCCGGTGTGGCGCTTCGCGGCGCGCGCGGTCGCGGCGTCCAGCCGCGGGGCGATCTCGGCCCGCGCCGCGCGGCGGTAGAAGCGCTCGAGCGCCGGGCGCGGGTCGTCCTCCGGCACCAGCAGCACGTCGCCGCGCCGGTGCACCCGCTCGCGGCCCGGCTGGGGCTCCAGCGTGAGCGTCTCGCCCAGGTAGGGCACCGTGCCGGCGGGCCGCGCGAGCTCCGCCGCGGCGCGTGCGAGCACGCGGCGGCGGCGCGCGATCCACGGCGCGAGCTCCTGCACCGCCTCCTTGGCGGCGCGCTCGGGCGCCCTGCGCGGCAGCGTGACGGTGACGCTCCCGTCCGGGTCCACGGTCACGCGCACGCGGCGCGCGCGCGGCGAGCGGCGGATGCGGTATTCGGCGACGGCCATCGGCGGCCGCTGAGGCTAGCGACGCGGTCGGCGGCGCCCGGCCGCGCGGCGAAAGGCGGCGAGCGCGGTGGGGCATGATGGCGTGTGATGGCCTCCTCCCGAGTGCGGCTCCCCGCCGGCGTGCGCGCGCCGTACACCGTGTTCGTCAACGGCGTACGCCAGCGCGAGGGTCCCGACTACCGCGTCGAGGACGGCGTGCTCGTGTTCGAGGCCGACCTCGCGAATGAGGGCAAGCTCGGCTTCTGGCGCTGGTTCTGGGGCGCCTGGGGGATCGGCACCTACCGCAAGGACGACAAGGTCGACGTCGCCTGGGAGCTCGACGGCCGCCCCCAGGTGGCGCACGCGCTGGACATCGAGCGGGTCGAATAGGAGGGGCGAACCCGAGTCACGCCGGGACGGCGTCGCGCCACGGCGCCATCAGCCGCAGTGCGCTGAGGATCGCCCGCGTCGCGGGGGAGCGGTTGAGCGTGTAGAAGTGGATCCCGGGCGCGCCGCTGGCGAGCAGGTCGGCGCACTGCAGCGTCGCGTACGCCACGCCGAGATCGGTCACGGCGCCGGGCTGATCGCCGCGCAGCTCGAGCTCGCGCAGCAGCCGCTCGGGGATGTTGGCGCCGCACATGCCGGTGATGCGCTTGATCTGGCCGGCGTCGGTGATCGGCATGATGCCCGGGATGATGGGGACGTCGATCCCGAGCTCGCGCGCGCGGCCGACGAAGTCGTAGTAGGCCTGGTTGTCGAAGAAGAGCTGCGTGATCAGGAAGCGCGCGCCCGCGTCGATCTTCTCCTTGAGGTAGCGCAGGTCGCTCTCGGCGTCGGTCGCGTGGATGTGGACCTCGGGGAAGCAGGCCGCGCCGATGGAGAACTCGTACTCCTCCCGGATCAGCTCGATCAGCTCGCGCGAGAAGCTGAGGCCGCCCTCGGTCGCGGTCCACTCGTCCTGGCCGCTCGGCGGGTCGCCGCGGAGCGCGAGCACGTTCTCGATGCCGGCGTCGCGCATCGTGTCGAGCATCACTCGCAACTCGCCGGTCGTCGCGCCGACGCACGTGAAGTGCGCCATCGCCTCCATGCCGTAGTCGCGCTTGAGGTGCTTGACGATGTCGATCGTCTTGCGCTTCTCGGTCGTGCTCCCGGCGGCGCCGTAGGTGACCGAGACGAAGGTCGGGCTCAGGCGCGAGAGCTCCGCCAGCGCGCGGCCGAGGTTGCGCTCGCCCTCGTCGGTCTTGGGCGGAAAGAACTCGAAGGAGAAGGACGGCTCAGCGTCCGCGGTGATCCGCTCGTCGATCCGCATGAGCGGTCAAGTCTAGGCAGCGGCCCAGCGCACCGGCTCACCGTCCAGGCGCCTCAGGCGACCGGTCCGCTCCAGGTGCTCGAGGTAGCACAGCATCTTCGTCAGCAGCCACGCCGCGGTCTCGGGCACGAGCTTGTCCCCGTAGATCGCCGGCAGCAGGTCGAACGCCGCCGCCTCACCGCGCTCATGCAGCGAGCCCAGGACGCCGTCGAGTCGCTCCCGGACCAGCGCCCGGTTCCCGTCCACGTGACCGCCGAGGTCCGTGAACGGCCGGCCATGGCCGGACAGCGTGAGCCGGACGTCGAGCGCGTCGACCACGTCCAGGGACGCGAGAAACTCGCCGACCGGATCCGGCGTCCAGCCGTGGTCGAAGTAGAGCGAGATCCTGCCGAGCACGTGATCGCCCGACAGCAGCAGCCGATGCTCGGGCTGGTGCAGCACCACGTGCGAGGGCGCGTGTCCGGGCGTCTCGTAGACGTGCCAGTCGCCGCGGTCGGATCCGACCACCACGCCCGGAAGCAGGTCCCGCGCGACCGCGAGCGGACCGCTCATCCCGGTCCCCTGATCGCGTCGCCCCTCGGCCCACGCCAGCAGCGGCGCCTCCGGGACGCCGCTCTGGCGCGCGATCTCGATCCGCCGCGCCAGCGCCGCCTCGCGGTCCCCCAGCGAGGCGGTCAGGTGCTCGTGGCGCGGATGGATCCAGAGCTCGCAGCCGGAGCGCTCCTGCACCGCGGAGGCCTGGCCGCAATGGTCGATATGAGCGTGCGTGCAGACGAGCAGGCGGACGTCCTCGAGCGCCAGCCCGACCTGCTCCAGCGCACGCTCGAGGTCGCGGAGCGAGCCCGCGGTGGCCATGCCGCAGTCCACGAGCACGATCCCGTCCGCGCGAGCCAGCGCCCACGCGTTGCAATGCGGGACGACGGCCCACGGCAGCGGCAGCCGCAGGCGCCAGACGCCGGGGAGTACGCGCTCGCCGCGTCCGGTCTCCGTGCGCCGTGTCGGCTTGCGCATCCGCGGGACGCTAACGTGCCGCGCATGGCCGCCGACGCACGGGGGGTCGCAGAGACCTACTTCGCAGCGACGGGCTGATGGGAAGGCGCAGCCGTCGCCGCGGTGAGCGCGACACGCTCGCCGCGCCGGAGTCGGAGTACCGCAGCCCCGCCGGGGACGTGCTCGTGCTGCGCGGCGCGATGTCGCCCGCGACCCGGCGCGAGTACGCCGCGGCAGCGGCCGGCTCGCCGCTCTCGCGCGAGGACGCGTGGCAGCGCACCGCCGAGTTCCTGTTCGAGCGACTCGCGGTGCGCTGGCAGATCGCCGGCGCGGAGCCGATCACGCGCCAGAAGGAGCTGCTCGGCCGCTACCGCTTCGCGTCGCAGGACGAGCGGCGGTGGATTCGCGACGTCCTGCGCGAGCACCTTGCGGAGCACTTCCCCGAGCTCGCCCCGCCGTGATCGATCCCGCGGCCTTCGCCCGGCTGCTGTGCGGCTACTGCCTCGAGGCGCAGCCCGGCCAGCAGGTCGTCGTGCGCTCGACGACGCTGGCCGCGCCGCTGCTGCTGGCGATCCAGCGCGAGCTGCTCGAGCGCGAGGCGTGGCCGCTGCTGCGGGTCGAGCTGCCGGGAGCGGCGGAGCAGTGGTGGGAGGTCGCACGCGAGCGCCACCTCGACAGCTTCGCGCCCGCCGAGCTGGACGAGGCGGAGCGGACGGACGCGTCGCTCACGATCCAGGCGCCGGAGAACACGACGGCGCTGGCCGGCGTCGACCCAGCCCGCATGGCGCGCGCCGCACGCGCGCGGGCCCCGGTCCGCGAGGCCGCGCTGCGGCGGCGCTGGTGCGGCACGCTGTGGCCGACGCCGGCGGTCGCGCAGCGGGCCGGCATGGGCACGGCGGAGTTCGCCGCGTTCATCCGCCGCGCGACGTTCCTCGACCGCGACGACCCGGCCGCCGCCTGGGGCGAGCTGCGCGCGCTGCAGGCGCGCCTGATCGAGCGGCTCAGCCGGGCGCGCGAGCTGCGCATCGAGGCCGACGGCACCGACCTGCGCCTCGGCGTCGCGGGCCGCACCTGGGTCAACTCCGACGGCAGGCGCAACATGCCGTCCGGCGAGGTCTTCACCGGGCCGGTCGAGGACTCCGCCGAGGGACGCATCCGCTTCACGGTCCCGTCGAGCCCGCGCGGCGTCGAGGTCGCCGGGATCGAGCTCGAGCTCCGCGCCGGCCGCGTGGTCGACGCCCGCGCCGAGCGCGGCCAGGAGTACCTGCTCGCGACTCTGGACACGGACGCCGGCGCACGCGCGCTTGGCGAGATCGGCATCGGCACCAACTCCGGCATCGACCGCCCGGTCGGCGCGATCCTGCTCGACGAGAAGATCGGCGGCACGGTCCATCTCGCGCTCGGCCGCTCGTATCCCGAGACGGGCGGCGTCAACGAGTCGGCCGTGCACTGGGACATGATCTGCGACCTGCGCTCAGGCGGCCGCCTGAGCGCCGACGGCGAGGTCTTCCAGCAGGACGGCGCGTTCCTCGCCTGACCGCTACGGTCCTGCACCCATGCGCCGCACGAAGATCGTCGCCACGATCGGGCCCGCCTCGCGCGAGCCCGAGGTGCTGGTCCGCATGATCGAGGCCGGCATGGACGTCGCGCGGCTCAACTTCTCCCACGGCAGCGCGGAGGAGCACGCCGAGACTGCCGGGCGCGTCCGCGACGCCGCCAACCGTGCCGGCCGCCAGGTCGCGATCCTGCAGGACCTGCCGGGGCCGAAGCTGCGCATCGGCAAGCTCGTCGACGGGATCGCGGAGCTCAAGCCCGGCGACCGGGTCACGTTCATCTGCGGCGATCACGACGAGGAGGGCGACGCGCGCCGGATGTACATCACCTGGGCCGGGCTGGCCGACACGGTCGTGCCCGAGGAGGTGGTCTACCTCGCCGACGGCGCGGTCCGGCTGCGCGTCAGCGGGACTCGCCCGGGCGACGGCGAGATCGACGCGAACGTCGAGATCGGCGGCTCCGTCGCCTCCCGCCAGGGCCTCAACATCCCCGGCGAGACGGCGGCGCTGCCCTCCGTCCCCGAGGAGGACTTCCGCCACCTCGAGGTGGGCGAGAGGATCGGCGTGGACCTCGTCGCGCTCTCGTTCGTGCGCCGCGCCGAGGACATCGAGGCGGTCCGCAAGCACACGCGGCTGCCGCTGATCGCCAAGATCGAGAAGCCGCAGGCGGTCCAGCGCGCCGAGGAGATCGTGCGCTCGGCCGATTGCGTGATGGTTGCGCGCGGCGACCTCGGGATCGAGATGCGGATCGAGGAGGTGCCGATCGTCCAGAAGCAGATGATCGCGCTCGCCGGCGCCCTCGCACGCCCGGTGATCACCGCGACGCAGATGCTCGACTCGATGGTCGCCTCCTCGCGCCCGACCCGCGCCGAGGTCGCCGACGTCGCCAACGCGATCCTCGACGGCACCGACGCGGTCATGCTCTCGCAGGAGAGCGCGGTCGGCCACTACCCGGTCGGCGCGATCGCGATGATGGCCGCGATCGCGGAGCGCACCGAGCTGACGGCGCCCTACCGGGAGTGGAACGAGCACCGCGTGCGCCGCGACCGGCGCGACCCCGCCTACACGCTCGCCTACACCGCGTGCCGCGCGGCACACGAGCTCGGGCTCGCGGCGCTGATCTGCCCGACGCTGTCGGGGCGCTCGGCGCGGCTGATCTCCGCGCATCGCCCCACGGTGCCGATCTACGCGCTCTCCCCCGGCCGCGAGACGGTCCGCCGCTGCGGGCTGATGTGGGGCGTCCGGGCCGCCTCGATGCCGCGGCTGGAGGTCACCGAGGAGCTGATCCGCGCATGCGCCGAGCGCGTCGTGGAGCTCGGCTGGGTCAAGCCCGGCGAGCGCGTGGGCATCACGGCCGGCCTGCCGTCGGGGAAGCCGGGAACGACGAGCCTGCTGCAGATCCAGACCGTCTGAGGCCATCGTCAGGTGTAGAAGGCCGCCTCCTCGCGCCCCAGCTCCGTCCGCGGCGGGTCGCCGTACATCCACTCGCGCGCGATCCGGTGGAAGTTGGCTCGGCAGCGCAGCTGCGAGAGCACGGCGAGCGTGAGCATCTCCACGCGCCGGCCGAACAGGTGGTCGGCGGGCAGCGTCTCGTGGCGCATCTGGCCGAAGTGCTGCGAGCGCGGATCCGACATGTCGATCAGCACCCGCGTCGCGATCTCCGGCTCGAGCGCGATCTCGTCGTCGAGCACGTACCACCACGTCGCGTCGCGGAACTGCGCGAGCAGCTTGTCGGGGCGGAAGCGCTCCGGATGCGCGAGGAAGCCGGTCGACGACCAGATCTCGTGCAGCCGCTCGCCGTCGCCCTCGTGCCCGGCGCGCTGGCACGACAGCTCGAGCTCGATGAGCTCCTTCGGCATCACCTTGAAGAGGCCGAAGTCCAGGAAGGCGACCTTGCCGTCCTCCATCAGCATGAAGTTGCCGGGGTGCGGGTCGCCGGAGAACTGATGGTGGCGGTACATGCAGCCGAAGAAGAAGCGGAACACGATCTCGCCGACGCGGTCGCGCGTAGCCTGATCCATCTCCTTGATCGCGTCGAAGCCGGCGCCGTGCACGAACTCGGTGACGAGCACCCGCTCGCGCGAGAGGGCCGTCATCACGTCCGGCACGACGATGAACGGGTGGCCGCGGAAGATCCGTGCGAGCGAGCGCTGGTGCTGCGCCTCGAGCTCGTAGTCGAGCTCTTCGCCGATCCTGGCGCGCACCTCCTCGGCCGTCGCCTTGACGTCGAGCCCGGGCGCGATCTGCTTCATCAGCCGCAGGATCATGCCCAGGTTCTGCATGTCCGCCCGCACCGCCTGGGCGACGCCGGGGTACTGCACCTTGACCGCCACCTCGCGGCCGTCGGGCAGCAGCGCGCGATAGACCTGGCCGATCGAGGCGGCCGCGACCGGCTCCTCGTCGAACTCGGCGAAGATCGCGCCGAGCGGGATCTCCAGCTCCGACTCGATCACCTTGCGCATGTCGGAGAAGCGCACGTTCGGCGCCGCGTCGCGCAGCTCGCCGAGCTTGCGCTGGAACTCATCGCGGTACGGCTCGGGCACGAGCCCGACGTCCAGGAACGAGAGCACCTGGCCCAGCTTCATCGCTGCGCCCTTCATCGTCCCGAGCGCGCTGACGATCTGCTCGGCCGCCTCGACGTGACGGCGCTCGAGCGCCGCCTCGCGGCCCTTCTCGCCACGGGTCAGGTTGGCGGCCTGGGTGCCGAGCCGGCGCGTTCCCTGGCCCGCCGCGAGCCGCGCGATCCGCGTGGTGCGCGCGATCCGCGAGGTGGGGATCCGGTCCTTGGGCAAGGCCGTGAATCGTGTCAGGGCGCCGGCGTCGGAGCCGCCGGTGGCGCGGATTGCGGCGCGGGCTCGGCCGGCGTCGGGGTGGGGCTCGCCTCCGCGGTGGGCGTCGCCGTCGTCGTCGGCGTGACGGTCGGCGTCTCCCCCGGCGTGGCGCTGGGCGTCGGGCTCGGCGTCGCTTCCTCCTTGCGACGGTCGTCGTCGCGCTTGTCGCCGCGATCGCTCGTGCGGCCGCCGAAGAACGTCGTCGGGTTCTCGGCGCTTCCCACCTGCTCGCCGGCGATGAGCTCCGTCGCGGTCACCACGCCCACGGCGCAGGCGAAGGCGACGAGCCCTGTGACGAGCGCGACCTTCCACTGGCGCGGCGTCAGCCGGCGGCGGTTCCGCTGCACCGTGGGCTCGGACGCGGTCTGCGGCAGCGTCTCGAGCTCCTCCGTCGGCGCCGGGGCGAGCGGGTCGAACGGCTCCTCGGGCGGTGGCTCGAAGATGACGGCGCCACCCGCCGTCTTGCGCGTACGGACCGCGCTCACCGTCTCGGCGGGCTTCTTGAGCAGCTCGGTGACGATCGCCACGATGATCGGGGTCGACGCCGCGGCGAACACCGTCCCGGGCTCCCAGATCAGAGGCACGACGAAGGCGGCGATCGCGCTGGAGGCGCCGGCGATCAGGAGCGTCTTGATCGAGAGGCCGCTCTGCTGCTTGCGGGGCTCATCGCTCACGCCCCTCCACGCTAGCGAGAGTGCTCAGCCGCGCCGGACCTGGGAGCCCGGGACGATGTCGTCGGACCCGTCGGGCCAGCGCACCCAGGCCTTGTGCCCGCCGTCGTAGTCGTCGCCGAGCAGGATCAGCGTCGCCGGCTCGCCCATCGCCGTGCACGCCTCGCTGCCCTCCGGGTCCAGGCCGCGCCAGACGCGCACGAAGGCGTTGCTCTCGCGCTCCTCGGCGACCGTCGTGGGGTCGGTGTGGCCGGGACGGATCGTCGTCTCGGGCGGCAGCTCGAGCAGCACGTCCATGATCGAGCGCTTGAGGTCCTCGTAGGTGGTGTGACCCGGCGCGCGGACGCCGCCGACCGAGTTCTTGAACAGCGTGTCGCCCGTGAA
>Ga0126306_10001948_pt1 | contig 11379 bp, 9 predicted proteins | sample Plot27_FD_92592 | JGI IMG/M metagenome (GOLD analysis project Ga0126306, IMG submission 92592) | Serpentine soil microbial communities from UC McLaughlin Reserve, CA, USA - Plot27 | ecosystem: Environmental > Terrestrial > Soil > Grasslands | place: USA: UC McLaughlin Reserve, Lake County...
ACCCTCCAGGACGTGCTCGAGGGGGTGTTCGCCAGCGACCCGATGGCCCACATCAGCCGGGGCTACTCCGAGACCCTGCGGGCGCTGATCGCCGCGGTCGAGGCGCGCGACGCCTACACCCACGGGCACTCGGCGCGGGTGGCCGAGCTGTCGGTCAGCATCGGCTTGCGGCTGGGGCTGCGGCCGTCGGCCCTGCGCATCCTGGCCGAGGGGGCCTACCTGCACGACGTCGGCAAGGTCGGCATCCCCGACCACGTGCTGAACAAGCCCGGCGCCCTCACCGACGAGGAGCGGGCCTGGATCCAGGAGCATCCGGTGGTCGGCGCCGACATCGTCGGGCGGGCCCCGTCGCTGCGCGACGCCCTGACGGTGATCCGCCAGCATCACGAGCGCTCGACGGGCGCGGCTATCCCGACGGCCTCGCCGGGGAGGAGATCTCGCTGGCCGCCCGCATCGTGGCCGTGGACGACGTCTGGGACGCGCTGACCTCGGACCGCGCCTACCGGCCGGCCTGGCCCCCCGACCGGGCTCTGGCCCACCTGGCGGCCGACCGCGGCGCCCACTTCGACCCGCGCTGCCTTGACGCCTTCCTGGCCCTGATGGCCGAGCGTGGCCACCGCCCGGCCGGCCGCCACGGCGACCCGGCCCCGGCCGAGGAGTCCTGCCACACCATCCAGCCGCCCGCCGAGGCCTCCCGCACGCCCTGACGGGGCCTCAGCCGTTGCCGAGGAGGGCGGCGAGGTCGCCCACCGGGCCGAGGTGGCGGAGCTTGTCGGGGTTGACGATGGAGCGGACGGTCTGGACCCGGCCGTCGGCGATGTCGAGGGCGAGGACGCTCAGCAGGCGGCCGGCCGGGTCGAGGGCGAGCAGGCCGGGGTGGCCGTTGATCTCGGCGGGCTGGTAGCGCATGCCGGCGGCGCGGCCGCGCCGGTCCAGGCCGAGCAGCAGCCGGGCGATCCGCTCGGCTCCGTGGACGGGGGCGGCCAGGGCCGGGGCCTTGCCGCCGCCGTCGCCGTAGAGGACGGCGTCGGTGGCCAGGAGGCCGACCAGGCCCTGGGTGTCGCCCTGGTCGACGGCGGCGAAGAACCGGCGGGCCAGCTCCTCGCGCTGGACCCGAGAGGCCTCGAACCGGGGTCGCCCGGCCTCGACGTGCCGGCGGGCCCTGGCCGCGATCTGGCGGCAGTTGCCCTCGGACCGGCCGACCAGCCCGGCGATCTCGGCGTAGCCGTAGCCGAACACCTCGTGGAGCACGAACACCGCCCGCTGCACCGGCGACAGCCGCTCCAGCAGGACCAGGAAGGCCAGCGACAGGGTGTCGACGGTCTCGGCGTGGCTCGCCGGGTCGTCCGCCTCGCCGGTCACCAGCGGCTCGGGCAGCCAGGTGCCGACGTAGCGCTCCCGCCGGGCCCGGGCCGAGCGCAGGTGGTCGATGGCCAGGCGGGTCGTGGCCGTCGACAGCCAGGCCTTGGGCGAGGCCACCTCGGCACCGCCGGAGACGGTGCGGTGGAACCGCAGATAGGCCTCCTGGACCAGGTCCTCGGCCTCGCTGGCGCTGCCCACCATCCGGTAGGCGATCGAGAGCAGCAGCGGCCGCAGCTCCTGGTAGGCATCGCTCTCGTCCATTGTCCTCTCCAGTCAACCAGACCCGGCTGTCACGGGCGGCGCCGCCACCTCGTCTAGGAGGGAGAGAAGCCAACCTGAGGAGCTGATCATGAGGATCTTCGTCGCCGGGGCGACCGGGGCCCTGGGCCGCCGGCTGGTGCCGCTGCTGCTCGCGGGCGGCCATCAGGTGACCGCCATGACCCGCTCGCCGGCCAAGTCCGACGGGCTGCGGGCGGCCGGGGCCGAGCCGGTGGTGGCCGACGCCCTCGACCTGGAGGCGGTGCTGGCGGCGATCACCGCCGCCCGCCCCGAGGTGGTGGTCCACCAGCTCACCGACCTGGCCGGCGTCACCAACCTCCGCAAGTTCGACGCCGGGTTCGCGGCCACCAACCGGCTGCGCACCGAGGGCACCGACCACCTGCTGGCGGCGGCCCGGGTCGCCGGGACCAGGCGGTTCGTGGCCCAGAGCTTCGCCGGGTGGCCGTTCGCCCGCATCGGCGGGCCGGTCAAGACCGAAGACGACCCGCTCGACCCCGACCCGCCGGCCGAACTGCGGCGCACCCTGGACGCCATCCGCCGGCTCGAGGCGGCCGTGCTCGGCGCCCAGGGGGTCGAGGGGTTGGTGCTGCGCTACGGCGGCTTCTACGGCCCCGGGACCTCGGCCGGAGCCGGCGGGTACATGCTGGATGACCTCCGCCGCCGCCGCTTCCCGATCGTCGGCGCCGGCACCGGCGTCTGGTCGTTCATCCACATCGACGACGCGGCCACGGCCACCGCCGCCGCCGTCGAGCGGGGCGCACCCGGCATCTACCAGATCGTCGACGACGACCCGGCGCCGGTCTCGGACTGGCTCCCCGCCCTGGCCGCGGCCGCCGGGGCCAGGCCGCCCCGGCGGGTCCCGGTGTGGCTGGCCCGCCTGCTCGCCGGCGAGCACGGCGTGGTCCTGATGAACGAGGTCCGCGGCGCCGCCAACGCCAAGGCCCGGCGCGAGCTCGGCTGGACGCCCACCTACCGGAGCTGGCGCCAGGGCTTCCGCAGCGGCCTCGGCGACCGCCTCGGCGTCGGCTCGACCTAGGGGTCGCCGGCGACCCGGGCGTGGAGGTGCATGTCATGCCAGCCGTCGGGGTGGCGCATGGCGCTGCGCAGGGTGCCCTCGAGGGTGAACCCGGCCTTGGCCGCGACCCGGCAGGAGGCCGGGTTGGCGGTCGAGTGCTGCAGCTCCAGGCGGTGCAGGCCCCGGTCGTGCAGGGCCCAGCGGGCCACGGCGACGGTCGCCCCGGTGGCCACGCCGCGGCCCCGGGCCGCCGACAGGACCCAGTAGGTGCAGTCGGCCACGCCGTCCATCAGCCGGACCCCGCGCAGCGCGACCCGGCCCAGCACCGTCTGGGCGCCGTCGGTGACCGCCCAGCAGCCGTCCCGCTCGGCCAGCCACCGCCCCGGGCGTCGCCGGCCTCCCAGGGCCGCAGGACCAGCCCCCCGGGGCCACCCAGGACCGGCTGGACCAGGTCCCGCATCCGCCCGGCCGGCACGACGGGGCTCACCAGGTAGGGCATGGGCCCATTCTGCCGGACCGGCGGGCTGGGCCCTACCTGACCCGGGAGGTCTCGTACACCTCGTCCTCCCGGGACGGCTCGGCGGGCTCTGGGGCCGGGATGGACGGGGGAACCCGCAGGACCCGGGCCGCCCACGGGGGCAGCCACCAGTTCCAGCGGCCGAGCAGGGCGACCAGGGCCGGGACCAGCAGGGCGCGCAGGATGGTGGCGTCGATCAGGATGCCGGCGCCAAGAGCGGTGGCCATGATCTTGACGTCCAGCTCGGGGATGGCCGCCATGGAGGCGAAGGACAGGAACAGGATCAGGGCGGCGCAGGTGACCAGGCGGCCGACCCGGCCGAGGCCCTGGACGATGGCCGTCTGGGTCGAGCCGGTGGCGTCGTACTCCTCGCGCATCCGGGCCAGCAGGAACACCTCGTAGTCCATGGACAGGCCGTAGAGGAAGGCGAAGGCCATCAGCGGCACCCACATGGCGATCGCCCCGGTGGCCGGAATGCCCCAGATGGCCTCCGAGCCGTAGCCCTCCTGCCAGACCAGCACCAGCACCCCGTAGGCGGCCCCGATCGACAGCAGGTTGAGCAGGATCGCCTTGAAGGCCAGCAGCAGCGAGCGGAACGCCCTGGCCAGCAGCACGAAGGTGACGGCGGCGACAACAGCCAGCATCAGCGGGAAGCTGCCGTAGAGGCTGGCCGTGGCGTCGATGGCCAGGGCCCCGCTGCCCCCGACCCTGGCCCCGGGCAGCTCGGCGGCGGCCAGGTCGCGGACCCGCTCGACGGTCGCCTCGCCCTCGTCGCCGCTCGTCTCGGCGGCGGGCAGGACGCTGACCAGCCCCGAGTCGTCGCGCTGCCAGGCCGGCCCGGTGGGGGCGGCGGCCAGCTGCACCCCGGCGACCCCGGCCAGGCGGTCGGCCGCCGCCTGCCGGTCGGCGCCGGCCGGGAGCAGCACCTCGATGGGGGTGAGGGCGCCGCTGCCGACGCCGGCCCGCTCCAGGGTGTCGAGGGCCTCGCGGGCCGGGCCGGACTGGGCCAGGACGGCCGCCGGCGGCTCGCCCAGGCGCAGGCCGAACGCGGCCACACAGAGGGGGACGAGCACGGCCAGCGCGGCCAGGGTGGCCAGCCAGCGGTGGCGGGCCACCCCGGCCGCCCAGCCGGTCCAGAGGCGGCTGGCCGCCCTCCCCTGCCCGGCCGGGTCGTGGCGCCGGGCCCGGCGGCCGGCCGGCCAGTCGAGGCGGGGGCCGACGGTGGCCAGCAGCACCGGCAGCAGGGTGAGGGTGGCCAGGGTGGCGGCCAGCGGGATGAGCAGGCCGGCGTAGCCGATGCTGCGCAGGAACGGCACCGGCAGCAGGACCAGGGCCAGCAACCCCACGGCGACGGTGCCGCCGCTGGTCACCACCGCCCGCCCGGCGGTGGCCATGGCCCGGTGGACGGCCTGCTCGCGGTCGTGGCCTCCTGCCAGCTCCTCCCGCCACCGGGTCACCACCAGCAGCGAGTAGTCGACGGCCACCCCGAGGCCGATCAGGGCGACCAGGAACTGGACGATGAAGCTCACCTCGACCAGCCCGGTCAGGCCGAGGACGGCCAGGAAGGTGGTCAGGATGGCCACGGCGGCGATCAGCAGCGGCACCAGGGCCAGGAACGAGCCGAACACGAAGGCCAGCACCAGCAGGGCGCCGAGGAACCCGGCCAGGGTCTCGACCAGCACCCCGGTGTCGGCCGGCTCCTCGGCGGCGGTCGCGCGCAGCTGGTCGAGGCCGGTCACCCGCACCGTCGTGCCGGGTGGGAGGGCCGTCCGGAGGCCGGCGGCCACGGTCTCGCCCAGGGCCGGGTCGCCGCCCTCGGGGCCCTGGAAGGGGCCCCAGACCAGGCCGTACACGGTCTGGCCGCCGTCGACCACCAGGCGGCGGTCGCCGGTGGTGGCCGGCCAGGCCAGGACCCGCAGCCGCGGGTCGGCGGCGACCCCGGCGAAGGCCCGCTCGAGGGCGTCCCGGGTCCCGGGGCTGTCGACCGTGGTGCCCTCGGGCAGCTCGACCACCGGGACCAGGGGGTTGCCGGGCCCACCGTTGCCGTAGGCCTCCAGGATGGCCAGGTTGGCCTCGTAGCCCTCCTCCCCCGGGAAGGAGAACTCCTGGGACAGCCGGTCCGGCACCAGCCCGGCGGCGGCGCCCCCGGCGACCAGGACGACCAGCCAGGCCGCGACCACGGCCAGCTTGTGGCGGAGCAGGAACTGGGTCAGGCGCGGCATGGATCTTCCTCCGGGAAACGGCTCGGTGTGGGTCGCCCGATCGTGCCGCCCGGAGGTGGGGCCGGTCGTCGGTTACAGAGCGGCTCGCCGCCTGCACATCCCGCGCAGCCGGGCGGCGCCGGCTACGGCGGCGGGCGTAGCTCAGCCGGCGTGGCCGGGGCTGACCAGGCCGGACTCGTAGGCGAAGACGACCAGCTGGGCCCGGTCGCGGGCGCCGAGCTTGACCATGGCCCGGCTGACGTGGGTCCGGGCCGTGGCCGGGCTGACCACCAGCCGCTCGGCGATCTCCTCGTTGGACAGCCCGGCCCCGGCCAGGGCCATGACCTCGCGCTCGCGCTCGGTCAGGGCGGCCAGGTCGACGGCCCCCGCCGGGGCGCTGGCCTGGCGGCGGGCGGCGGCGAACTCGGCGATCAGACGGCGGGTCACGCTCGGGGCCAGCAGGGCGTCGCCCTCGGCGACCACCCGCACCGCCCGCAGCAGCTCCATCGGGTCGGTGTTCTTGAGCAGGAAGCCGCTGGCCCCGGCGGCCAGGGCCTCGAACACGTACTCGTCCAGCTCGAAGGTGGTCAGCACCAGCACCCTGACCCCGGCCAGGAGCTCGTCGGCGACGATCCGGCGGGTCGCCTCCAGCCCGTCCAGCACCGGCATGCGGATGTCCATCAGGACCACGTCGGGCCGGGTCGAGCGGGCCAGGTCGACCGCGGCCGCCCCGTCCCCGGCCTCGCCCACGACCTCGATGTCGCCGGCGTCGTCCAGCAGCGCCCGGAACCCGGCCCGGACCAGCCCCTGGTCGTCGGCCAGCAGCACCCGTATGACCGGGGCACCCGTCCCGGGTTCCCCGGACCCCTCCGGTATCACGACGCGCCCAGCGGGAGCGTGGCCCTGACCCGGAAGCCGCCACCGGGTTGGGGGCCGGCCTCCAGGCTGCCGCCCAGCGCCCTGGCCCGCTCCCGCATCCCCATGATCCCCTGGCCGCTCCCGTTGCCGTTGCTGGACCCGGCGCCCGACCCATCGGTGGGGCCGGCGCGGCCCCCCCGAATCCCTCCGGGCCCGGCGCGGCCGTCGTCGGTGACCTCCACCACCACCTGGCCGGTGTGGTGGCTGACGGTGATCTCGGCCCGGCTGGCCCCGGCGTGGCGGACCACGTTGGTGAGCGACTCCTGCACCACCCGGTAGCAGGCCAGGTCGACGGCGGGCGGCAGCCGCCGCGGCTCACCCTCCAGCGACACCGTGACCTCGACCCCGGCCCCGGCCGCCTGGGCCACCAGCGCGTCCAGCTCGGCCAGGCCGGGCGCCGGGGCCAGCGGCGCCCGGCCGCCGTCGCCCTCCCCCTCGCGGAGGACGCCGAGCATGGCGTGCAGCTCGCCAAGGGCCTCGTCGCTGGCCTGGCGGATCGCGGCCAGCGAGTCGGCCGCCTTGTCGGGCCGGCGGTGGAGCAGGTGGGAGGCGACCCCGGCCTGGACGCTGATCACCCCGATGGTGTGGGAGACCACGTCGTGCAGCTCCCTGGCGATCCGCATGCGCTCCTCGTCGACCCGGCGGCGGGCCTCCTCCTCCCGGGTCCGCTCGGCCCGCTCGGCCCGGTCCCGCAGCTCGGCCACGTACGCCCGCCGGGCCCGGACCGACTCGCCCCACCACATGGCGGCCAGCGCCGGCACGGCCGCATACAGCGGTTCGCCGTCGAACATGGTGTCGCTGTAGAGGAAGTACTCGGCCGAGGCGGCCGCCAGAGCCGTCACCCCCGCGGCCAGCCAGGCCCGCCGCCGCGGGAGGGACAGGGCCACCGTCCACAGGGCCGGGAAGACGGCCAGCTGGGACGGCCCCTCGGGATAGGTGCGGGCGGCGTAGGCGAGACCGCAGGCCAGAGTGACGGCCAGCACCCCGAGCGGCCAGCGACGGCGGAACAGCAGGGCCAGTGGTCCGACAGCCAGCAGCAGGTAGGCCAGGGCGTCGGGCTCCTGCCAGCCGGGCGAGCGGACAAAGCGCTGCGACAGCGCCAGCGTGCCCACCTGAACCAGGCTGATCCCCACGGCGAGCAGGACGTCGGCCGACAGGGCCCGGCCTCGGGCCAGGGGGCTCCGGCTGCTCGGCTCCATACGGCAACGATAGGCCCGCCGGGCGGGCCGGGCATCCGTTCCCGGGCGTAGCCCCGCCGGGCCCGGGTACGCAGGCGCGCGTAGCCGACCCGGCGCAGCCGCCGCCGAACCGGGCGCCGGGGACGTCTCGCCGGTGCCGCCGGCGTCAGCCGTTGGTGGTCCGCAGAGTGAAGGTCCGTCCCACCCCGACGTTGGGGTTGCCGCGCTGCCCGACCGCCCAGACGGTGCCCGGACCGGCCGCGGCCGCGTCCCAGACCGTGCCCGTGGCCGGGGTGGTCTCCCTGGCCCAGCCGGTGCCGTTCCAGCGCAGCACCAGCGAGGGGACGCCCGGGGCCGAGCCGACGGCGTACACCCTGGAGGGCGACAGCGCGGCCACCCCGAACAGCCGCCCGCCCTGGGGGGTCGGGCTGGGCACGGGGACGCTGCTCCAGCTGCGCCCGTCCCAGTGGAGGGCGAAGGGGACGTGCCACAGCAGGGCGGTCGAGAACATCGAGCCCACCGCCCAGACGTCGTTGCTGGCCAGCGCGACCACGCCCTCGAGGGTGCCGTCGTTGGCGGTCGGGCTGGGGACGACGCTCCAGGCCGACCCGTCCCAGTGGAGGATCAGCGGCGCCGCCACCGAGTAGTCGCCGTTGCGGGTATGGCCGACGGCCCAGAGATCGTCGGCCGCGACCCCGTCGACGGCCAGGAGGTGGTTCTCGAAGCTGGCCGTGTCGGGGCTGGGGACGATGCTCCAGGCGCCCCCTCGCCAGCGCATCGTCAGGGTGCTGAAGGCCAGGCTGCCGGGCACGTTGTGGCTGCCGACGGCCCAGGCGTCGGTGCTCGAGAGCGTCTTGACCCCGAGCAGGTGGTTCTGGGCGCTCACGCTGGGGCTGGGGACGATGCTCCAGGCGTTGCCGTTCCAGCGCTCGGTCAGGGTCAGGTTGCCGTTGCTCGAGTTGGTGAACCCGACCGCCCAGGCGTTGCTGGACGAGGTGGCGTCGACGTCCCGGAGCTCACCGCCGCCGGACGGCAGGGGGCTGGCCGAGATGCTCCAGCGGGTGCCGTTCCAGCGCTCGACCACCGGGCGGCGGATGGGCAGGGTGCCGGTGTCGGCCCGGCCGACCGCCCAGGCGCTGGTGGGCGAGAGCGCGTCGACCCCCCACAGGACGTTGTCGAACTGGGTGAGGTTGGGACTGGACACGGCGGTCCAGGTCGCCGCCGCCGCGGGGCTGGCGAGCAGCAGCAGGGCCACGACTAGCAGGGCGGACCATCGGACGAGGCGGGTACGGGTGCGGGACCGGCGGCGTGGGCTCTCGTGTGTCCGCATGGCGCGCTCCTGACACGGGACGCAGCACCATGACGAAGAAATTTGGATCTTAGAATCCGGTCCCATCCGGGTCAAGATCTCTTTGTCTTAGAATGGAGGCGATGGCACGGCCCGAGCTTGATCGGCGACTGGCCGCACTGGCCAGTCTCGGGGACCCGCTGCGGCGGGACCTCTACCACTGCGTCACCGGCCGCGAGGGGGGCGTGGGCCGTGACGAGGCCGCCGCGACGGTCGGGGTCTCCAGGTCGCTGGCCGCCTACCACCTCGACAAGCTGGTCGAGGCCGGGCTGCTGGACACCCGCTTCGAGCGGCGGACCGGGCGGCGCGGGCCCGGGGCGGGCCGGACCGCCAAGCTGTACCTCCGATCGGCCACCCCGGTCGAGGTCGCCCTGCCCGCGCGCGACTACGGGCTGATCGCCGAGCTGCTGGCCCGGGCCGTCGACGCCGACCCGTCGGGCGGCGCCCGGGTCGAGCTGGGCCGGGCGGCCCGGGCCATGGGCGCCGAGGTCGCCGCCGGGCGGGACGACGCCGCCACGGTGCGCTCGCTGCTGGCCGACCAGGGGTACGAGCCGTACGAGGACGAGGGGGCGCTCCGGCTGGGCAACTGCCCGTTCGACCGGCTGGCCGACGCCCATCGGGACCTGGTCTGCCGGGCCAACCTGGCCTTCATGGAGGGGCTGCTCGAGGGCGGGCGGCACGGCGGCCTGCGGGCGGTGCTCGAGCCCCGCCTCGGGCGCTGCTGTGTCGCCTTCGTCGGCTGACCGGGCGGGCGGTTGTCCCCCTCAGGGGGCGGTGAGCCAGACGGCCTGGTAGGGGTCGAGGACGACCTGGCCGTGGTCGACCCGGGCCGGCCGGCCGGTGATGCGGTCGACCGGCTGGTCGTGGCCGACCAGGTAGAGGGCCATCGGGCTGACGTGCTGGGGCTGTTCGGTGACGTTGTGGACGGCCAGCAGGGTGCCGAGGGGGTGGCGGCGCAGGAACGCGAACAGCTGCGGCTGCTGGAGGTCGGCCACCTCCACCGGGGTGGCCGCGTGCAGCTGGGGGGTGCGGCGGCGGGCCTCGGCCAGGGCGGCCAGGGCGGAGAAGATGCGCTGCTCGATGGTGCCTGGCTCGGTGCGGCGCCGGGCCAGCTCCCAGTCCATCGCCGGGCGGTGCAGCCAGCGGTTGTCGGCGGCCAGGGACGGGTCGTCCAGGTAGCTGTGGTCGTTGCGCAGGCCCAGCTCGTCGCCCATGTAGAGCAGCGGGATGCCGTCGTAGCCGAAGATCAGGGCGTGGCCGAGCAGGATCCGGCGGACGGCCAGCTCGACCAGGCCGGGGTCGCCGGAGGCCAGGGCGTCCTCGAGCCCGGCCAGGCTGGCCATGGTGCCGCTGGTCCGCCGGTCTCCGGTGACCGGGTTGTCCTGGAACACCTCGCCGCGGGCGAAGCTGCCCGGGAACTTGCCGGCGTAGAAGTCGGCCAGGAAGCGGCGGTGGGCGAAGCCGCTCCAGCCGAGCGCGGCCGCGTCCTCGTCCAGCACCGCCCAGCCGATGTCGTCGTGGCAGCGCAGGTAGGTGGCCCAGGCGGTGGAGGCCGGCTTGGCCGGCACGCGGCCAAGGACCAGGGTGGCCAGCCGGGCGTCCCTGGTCGCCACCGCCGACCAGTACTGGACCATCAGGCTGTTGTGGTAGGCGAGGTCGGAGATGCGCCCGTGGTGGCGGCCGACGCCCAGGTAGGCGGCCAGCTCGACCGGGCTGACGATCGCCTCGGCCTTGAAGACGACCGCCGGGGCGACGATCCGGGCGCAGGCCCGCAGCGCCTGGAGCAGGTCGTGGACCTCGGGCTGGTTCTGGCAGCTGGTGCCGAGCCGCTTCCAGATGAACCCGACCGCGTCCAGCCGCAGCACCTCGACTCCCCGGTTGACCAGGTTGAGGAGCACGTCGGCCATCTCGGCGAAGACCAGCGGGTTGGACCAGTTCAGGTCCCACTGGAAGTGGTTGAAGCTGGTCCAGACCCACTTGCCGATCTCGGGGACGAAGCTGAAGTTGCCGGGGGCGAAGTCGGGGAAGACCTCGGGCAGGGCCCGCTCATAGGCGTCGGGCAGCTCACGGTCGTCGAACATCCAGAACATCGCCTGGGCCTCGGGGTCGCCGGCCCTGGCGGCCAGCGCCCAGTCGTGCTCGGCCGCGCAGTGGTTGAGGACCAGGTCGACACAGACACTGATCCCCTGGCCCCTGGCCAGCCCGCACAGCCGCTCCAGGTCGTCCATGGTCCCGAGCCTCGGGTCGACGGCCCGGTAGTCGCGCACGGCGTAGCCGCCGTCGGAGTCGCCCTCCCTGGGGGCCAGCAGCGGCATCAGGTGCAGGTAGCGGACGCCCAGCTCACCCAGGTAGCCGAGGTGCCGGCCGACCCCGTCCAGGGTGCCGGCGAACCGGTCGGCGTAGCAGACGTAGCCGATCGTCTGTGGGTCCTGGAACCAGTCCGGCCGGATACTGCGCTCCAGGTCGAGCAGCTTCAGCTCCTCGGACCGCTCCCGGTACCGCTCGGCCAGCAGCACCGCGACCCGCTCCAGCAGCTCCCCCAGGTCGTGGCGCTCCCCGTA
>Ga0126306_10001949_pt1 | contig 11374 bp, 8 predicted proteins | sample Plot27_FD_92592 | JGI IMG/M metagenome (GOLD analysis project Ga0126306, IMG submission 92592) | Serpentine soil microbial communities from UC McLaughlin Reserve, CA, USA - Plot27 | ecosystem: Environmental > Terrestrial > Soil > Grasslands | place: USA: UC McLaughlin Reserve, Lake County...
CCGGGGCAAGTTGATCACCGTGGACGGCGACCAGCCGCCGGACACGGTGACGGCCGACATCCTCGCCGCGCTGACGCACGAGGAGCAGGGCTGACGGCACAGGGGACTCGCGGACAACCGGGGCGTGTCGCTCAGTCTGCCGCCACCGTCAGGTGCTCTGCCCGGACGCAGGCCGACTCACCGTCACCGCTGCGGGTGCGGCGACCCCGAGAGCACGGAGCGGGCGCGGTCCACGTCGGCGGCATCGGCCTCCGGGCCGGCGGGCAGCGCCTCGCCGACCCAGGTCACCCGCTCGTCGCCCGGGTAGAGCCCGGCGGGGAGCACCGCGGTGGCCACCGCCGCCGGCGCCACCGGGCCGTCGGCCGCCGCAAGGTCCGCGGTGACCGCCCGGGTCACGTCGGCGTCGGCGAGCGCCAGCGTGGCGAGCAGGCGGGTGGACGGCGGGCCGCGCCCGGCCAGGACGCCGAGCGCTTGGGCGGCCGTTCCCAGGGGACCCGCCACCGCCAGGCTGCGAGCCACATCCGGCTCGGCCACGAGCCGTTGCGCGGCGAGCCCGTCCTCGTCGGTGGCGTCGGTGCGCAGCACATCGACCGGCGCAGCTTCGACAAGGACGTCGGGCGTAGCGGTGAACGACGCCGCCAACCGGTAGCGCCCGGCGATCGGCATCACGAGGTCCCCCACCGCCCAGTGCACGAGCACGCCGCTCTCGAGCACGGCGCCCGGGCCCAACTCGATGCGGCGCAGCGCGCTGTCGATCGGCCAGGCCCAGACCACCTGGCCGGTCGTGCCGTCCGGACGCGTGACGCTGAGCAGTAGGTCGCCCTCGTGCAGGTTCAGCCGGGCGCTGGTCAAGACCGGCTCGGGACCGTCGTTGCGCAGGCGCGCGACGGCGACGAGCGGCTGGTCGAGGGCCAGGCGGTCCGGGGACGCCAGCTCGAGTCGGAGGGTCACGCCCGCCGCGTCCCCGCGAACTCGGCGACGACGGCCTCCGCGCGCTCCATGTCGGCCGCGCCCTTGCGGGCCCGCCGCAGACGGGTCATCGCCTGTTCGACCACGGGAGCATCCTTGTCGACGGCGGAGGCCACCGTCGTCGCCAGCTCGGCGACCCGCTCGGCCGACCGGCCCTGCACCGCCAGGTCGAGGTATCGCCGGGCGGCCTCGGGTTGGGCAGGTCGCGCCGCCTCCTCCTCGCGGCCGGACAGCGGCCGGGCCAGGCTGTTGGCCAGCACCAGCGCGCAGGCGGCGCCCGTGTCGCTGTCGGCGTGCGCGTCGGCCACGGCGGTGAGCTTCTCCTGGGCCCCCTCGTCAACGACGAAGTCGCCCAGCGCGAGCGCCCGCCCGACGCCGCGGTCGAGCGTGGCATCGGCGATCGCCTGCTCGGCATCACTGACCGGCATGCGCACCTGTACCCGGACCGGACCGCTGCGCACGACCGTCAGGCCGTCGCCGCCGTCGAGCTCGGCCTCGACGAGGTGCTGGCCCGGGGCCGTGAAGGTGTGGCCCACGCTCGTGTAGAAGACCTGGGCCCGCCCGGTCAGCGACTCGCCGGCCGCGAGTGTGACGAGGGGACGGGGCCCGCACCCGACGACGACGTCGCGCACCTGGTCCAGCCGCCCGTCGGGGGTCTGGCGTCGCAGCTGGAGGTCGCCCTCGGACAGGTTGAGCAGCGTGGTCACCTCGCGCGGGGCGTCGCCCGTGTTGGTGACCGTGACCTCGGCGATGACGTACTCCCCCACGACGACCGACGCCGGCAGCACCAGGTCGAGCCGCAGCTCGGCGGCCTCGTCGACATTCCGGAGGCCGTCGGCGTCGACCGGCTCGGGCAGGCCCGCCGAGAGGCTGCCGTGACCCCAGCCGAAGTTGAGCCAGCCCGGCCGCACCTGCGGGTCCGGCGCGTGGATGAGCGACGTGCGGCTGTGGTCGTCGAACTCGAGGGTGGCATTGCACGGGTACGGGTTCGTCGTCGTCGCGAACCCCATGACATCGCCGGTCTGGTTCATGATCGAGGTGCCGATGGCCGGCGCGTGCACGTCGTGCTTGGGATGGAACAGGTTGAGCGCGTGCCCGGCCTCGTGCACCAAGGTGCGCAGGAAAGCCAGCGGCACAGCGCCCAAGGGCTGGTTGCGCGCGAACGGCGCGATGGTGGAGTTGTTGCCGAACTGCGGGTCGGCGAAGCCCACCGCCCCCTCGCGGGGGGCGGCGTCGTCGTCGAACATCAGCCCGAACAGGGTGCCCTGTGCCGAGCCGACGAGCAGCCACATGCGCCACTGGTTCAGGTCGGTCGCCGTCGTCTGGTGGCCGGCGATCAGGGTCTGCAGTTCGGGAACCGAGAGCTGCGGGTCGTCCGGGAGCGCGGTGTTGTCGACGGTGACCTGCATGTCCCAGCCGGCGGTGGCGTACACGGACCGGAAGTCGATCACCGCGCCGCTGCACATGGCGGCGGTCGCGGGCCACCGGCGGTTCGTCATGGCGTCGACCTCGACCGCACAGCCCCGGTACATGGTCGACGTCTTGGTCGCGGTGACGTGGTAAGTGCGGCCACCGATCCTGGCGGTGCCGTTCATCCGCCTCAGGCGGGCGATCCGGGTGCTCAGGCCGAGGGGGCGCCGGCAGGTGAGCGTCATTTGGCCGGCATCGGTGGTGGTGAACGCGCGCGCCGCGCGGTCCCACAGGCGGCGCTCGAAGGTGAACTGGAGCTGGCCGGCCGCGTAGGTGCAACCGGTGCTGCGGAAGTACCAGACGTACTGTGCCATCGGGAGTTGCGGGTACCACGGCATCGGCCGCGGCGGGGCCGGGGCGACCGGCCCATTAGGAGGCGCGAACGGCATCCGCCGTGAGTAGATGTCGCCGGAGATGCGCAGCGACGCCGCACCGACCTCGATGCGCATCGGCCCCCGGACGTGGGTCAAGGGGAAGACCGGAGACCCCGGTCCACCCTGCGGCACGAGCTCGAACAACCACGAGCCGTCCAGCGTGGCGATCGGGCAGCCCCTGACGGGGGCGATCGGGGGCGGGAACGGAGGCATGACGGGGGGCGGGATCGGGATCACCGGGCCGAACGGCGGCACGGGCAGCGGCGGCCCGGGAGGAGCGGTGTCGACCAGGTTCCCCTGCTCGTCGAAGACGTAGAACCCGTCGGCGTCCTCCTCGCATTCGCAGCCGCTCGTCACCTCGTCCGTCGCCTCGCCTGTCGCCTCCGCGCCGGATGCGCGGGTGCCATCGTCGGTCGTGTCTGCCATGGTCTCCGCCTTGTCCTGCGCCAGAGGACGCTGCCTCGTGGTCCCGGTCGGCAGCCCGCCGACCGCTCCCCCGCACAGAGCCACGGGCAGGTGCCGAGATACCAGGAACTGGCCGCTCATCGACCTGCGTCCCCGGCGCCGGCTGCGTACGACCGCGGCCGCGTCGTCGCGCGGTCGTCGTCGCCGCCCGAGCGGGTGGCCGCAGCCGGCTCGGGCGACGCCGGAAACGGCGGCTGATCACCACGCCGTCGCCGTCGCTCAGGGGTGAGTGCCAGCAGAACGGAGGGATGGCAGGACGGGAGCCGGGCCGCGGCCTCATAATTTCACTGTGGAACAGGTTTCTGGAGGGCCCACAGACGCACGGTCGTCTTGTACCCCTTTCCCGTCTTGTCCTTCGCCGCCTGCCAATAGGATTGGGTCTTCTGTGTGATCCGCGTGTCCAGTTGGCCGGTCACATCATCGTTGACGTCCGTGCTGAACTGGTCGAGCCAATAGATCTTGGGCACATCCCTTGTGCGGTCCACCAGGAGAAGCACGCTGTGGTAGCCATCCAACACGGACAGCCCAAATGCGTACCAACACCCGATGGTCGCGGCTCGTTTGAGGACGCTGCCCTGAACGCTGCCATGGAGGCGCTCGGGCTTGAGTGTTCCTGCGTGCTTTCCTCGGTGGTCCATGAACTCGATTCGGAGAGCTTCACGGGCGAATCCATGGCGGTAAAGCTGCGCCATAGCCTTCTCGATCGATTTCGTGGTGAGGGCCGCCATCCGAACTCGGCGGGTACTCGTGCTGCGAGCCGGCCAATCTTTGGCCTTGACCTGCAGGAGCCGGCCGAGGGCGACGTTGAGCATGACGATGCATGAACAGCGATCGATGCTGTTGGCTCCGGCCGCCGTCGCGTTCTCCGTGTATGCGCCCCGAACCCGCTCGATGTCGGGCCGTGTGAAACACCGAGTCCATCGCCGCCGGCGGCGCGGAGCTTCGCCTTCGGCTGCCAGCCGTCCGGTTGCTATCGTCCGCTCGGCGAGTGCGGCCAGTGCCCCATCGTCCTCGAGCTCTTGTACGCCGTGGTCCGGGAAGAAGTGCGTCGAGGCGAGATCCTCAGCTTGCAGGAGGTGACCCTCGTCCTCCAGCGCGTCGATCTCGTCCTGTTCAGCGATCATCTCGAGATCATCCTCGAACTCGACTTCCTCATCCTCGGCCGTCTCGGGCTCGTCCTCTGCGAGGAGGTGGTAGTCGGACTGAGGCTCGGATCCACCGGCTTCCTCACCCGCAAACTCGGGTCTGATTCCGCGAGCGAGCTCGTCGGGAGCGACGCTGATCTGGAAGTGCATCGTGTCCTTGGTGGTCCGCCACCGGCCGCCCCACGAGAACACCTTGTGTCCGTCGACCGTCTGTATGGCCTCGACCGAGGCCACTTGCTGGGGCGTGAAGACGGTGTCCGCGATGCCGCGACGGACGTCGGCGAGCCGCTCCGGTTGGGTCGGGGCGCCGGAGAAACGTACCGGCCGGCCGTCGGGGGTGCGGATATTCGGGTTCCAGGAAGGATCGATGTCGACCGCGAGGCCGTAGGCGTGCAGCGACCGGGACGAACTCCTGGCGATGTTGCGGCAGTTGTACACCCAGGCCTTCTCGGCTCGGTACGAGGTGCGCTCGAGCGCCCGTCCGAGAGCGGCCCACGCCTCGACGGTGCGGGCGTTCGCCGGGGTCTCCCGCCCGAGGATCCGCACGGTCACCATGCGGTCCTTACGGCACTCGTCCTCACGCCACGCCTGGCGAACCCGGGCACTGGTGAAGAGCCGAGGGCGCGCGCCGGGCGGCGTCGGTGGCGCGCCCGGCGCGGCAGCCGGGCCCGCGTGGCTGCGAAGAAGCGGTCGGACCAGTTGATCCCGGATGGTCAACCATTCGGCCGCCAGCGCGCGCTCGTCCCGCCGGATCGACCGGCCGGCCAGCTCGGGGTGGCGACCGTGGAAGACCAGGTTCGTCAGCCGGTTCTCGTCGCGCACGCCCGTGGTTACGAGCAGGCGCACCGCGACGGCGCCGTAGCCATCGCGGAGCGCCGATCGGACCTGCACCGGCAGGCGCTCCAGCGCCCCCGTCCACGACTCGAGCTCCTCCTCGACGGAGAAGGCCTCCGACGGCGCGCCATCGCCGACCATCCAGTCGAGGTCGGCGATAGCAGCGAAGTCAGCATGGCGCGCGAACTCCTCGACCTCGAACGCTTCATCCTCGGTCTCGGCAGGGACGCTCCCGCCGTCGCCGCCGAAGCTGTCGACCGACGTCGACTCGAGCAACCACTCCGGCTGGAGCTCGAGGCCGGGCGGTGCGTGGACGCCGGTGAGCGCCTCGAGATCTTCGAGCTCCTCGACGGATCTTTCCGCCGCCTCGTCCGCCTCGCCCGAGATGTCGGGCCGCGTCGGCGCCGCCTCCGCGTACAGGGTCGCGACCTCGTGTGGCGGGCGGAACGGACTCGCGACCTCGTAGCTCCAGTGCTCGACCTCGGTGACGTGGGAATCCACGGCGTCCATCGGCTGGTCCTTCGCTCAGCTCGATCCGGAGGCGACGCCGGCCGCAGCCCGACCGTTGCGGCTCCCGCTGGCGGCGTCGACGGCGCCCACGACGACGCCTCGACCGCCACCAGTCGGGAGCGGGAGTGACGCCCCGGAGACCTCGCTGCGGGGGCTGACCATGACCCCCCGGGCCTTCATGTCGCGTCCGGTGATCATGGACCAGTGGTTGATCACGCGGAGGACGTTGTCCCGGACGGGGTTCCCAGCGGCCGGGAGTACGTAGAGGTTTCGTGCCAGCGCCGCGGTGCTGTAGGAAGCCAGCTCGATCTCGGTCAGGAGCATGGAGATCGCGGTGGCGATCTGGAAGTAGCTGTGGGACCTCCCGTGCGCCGGGATGCCGACGCGCTCGCCGACCAGCCGCAATCGCTCCTCCGCACTCGGGCCCCCGGCCCGCAGGTCGGTCACGACCGAGGTGTTGGCATCCACGGTCAGGTGGAACCAGCCCAGGGTCGTCACGTGGACGAACTCGTCCCGGGCGAGCGTGAGGCCGTTCGCTGTGCCGCCGCGACGAGCGTTGAGCATGTTCTGCAGCCGGAGCGCGAGGTTGGCGATCGCCTCGGGATCGGTCTCGCGAGGCCCGGAGGTGTTCGTCTCGTTCTCGATCGCGCGCCAGACGAGGCGCAGGAACTCCTCGAACGTTGCGACGAAGTCGCGGTTCGCGACCGGTGGCTTCTCGTACGGATAGGCGCGCCCCCCATCCGCCCCGTGGTTGAGGTCCACCCCGAACATGCGGTAGTAGGCGTTCCGCCGGGACGCGGTGAGGTCCGGACGCACCCGGCTCACGAGGTCGAACGGCACAGGCGCCCAGTCGCTGAAGAACACCGCTTCGGTGGTGCGCAGCCACTGATGCGTCGTCGCGCTTAGCGGCTGGCCCAGGCGCTCACCGTGCAGCAGCTCCCAGGCCACGCGGCGGAAGATCTCATAGGCCCGGGTGTTCTCGACCATGTAGGCGTAGATGAGGTGATCCCACGTGGTCGTTCGCCGTCGGCCGACCATGGCAGGTAGCGCCGCACCGATCGGGCTCGGCCGGACGACCGGCACGCCGGGCAGCACGCCACGTCCCCCGGCGAACCAAGCGGCGTCCATCGCGTAGACGATCTGGCGCGTGTCCATCCGGAAGACGGTGTCGGCCTGAACGGCCCGGTTGGTGCCTCCCACGAGGTTGGCGAGGTAACGAAACATCGGTCACCCTTCCTGCTGGCCCCGGGTCGGCGGCGGGCTGGCCTTCGAGCCCTTCTTGTACGCCGGCTCCTTGCCCGCAGCCGGCTCTGCGTCCGGCGCTTGCCACTCCTCGGCGTGAGCGATGACGTCCTTGAAGAAGTCCGCGAGCTCGGTCGAGGCCGTCCAGTACGGCTCGGTGAGCTCCTGCTCGGGAGCCGAACCGCCGAGCACCTCGACCAGGTGACGGTGCAACTCCGCGACCTCGGGCGTCAGGCGGTCCCGCTGAGAATCGTCGGAAGTCTCCATTTTGCGCCCTCCTAGGCTGCTGCCTCGATGCCGCGGCCCAGGTGCAGCATCCAGGTCTCGAACTGGTCGGCGATCTCCTTGGCCCGCTCCGGCTCGGTCGCCGCCCGGTAGCCCGAGAGCGCCAGCAGCCGGAGGCACTCGGTCCAGATCCAGTGGGACGAGGTGAAGAGCGACGGGCCTGCGTCGCGGGCGAGCTGGGCGAGCGCGTCGGGCCGGACGCGGGCCGGGTCGACGACAGCGCCGAGCGCTCGCCCGCCGAACGCCCTGGTCGCTCGGAGCAGGCACACGTCGACGAGGCGAGGCAACCGCTCGATCGACCCGGTCACGAGGTCGCGCACGCCATCGGGGGCCTCGTCGATCGGGTGGGCCAGCACCCAGGCCCGCGCGAGATCGTCCCACGGACCCGCTCCGTAGAACCGGACGCACATCTGCGTGCCCAGCAGCACCCGCAGATACGCGATCGGGTGCGGGTCCATCGGGCGGAGGGCGAACACGCTCGTCGGCTCGCCGGCGATGACGTCGTGCAGCGCGGCGACGGACGCGTATCCGACGTGCGCGAAGGCCAGCGTGTCTGCGGCGACCTCGCTTGACCACCCGGCCCAGGTATCGGCGACGATCGGTGCGTCACGGAGCTCCCGGCGCATGGACGCGGCGAGCTCGTCGTTCCAGTCGAGCATGAACGCAGCCTGGTGGCCCGCCTCGTGGAGACAGGCGGTGGGCCGGTAAAGGTTGTGGCGGGTGATCTTGATGGCGGCCGCGGCTGACAACGTGTGGCCGTCCCAGAGTCGAAGCCCGCTGCGGAGGATCGACGCCCCGAGGCCCTTGTCGATGTAGGTCAGGATGGGTGGGACCGGCTTGCCGAGCGGCGTGAGGACCGACTCGAGGCTCCGGCGCGCGAGCACGTCGCACGCCGCGAGCAGCGCCGCCAGCTTCGGGTTGGTGCGGCTGTTCACGGCATCGCCGTAGAAGTCGAGCGCGGTCTCGGTCGCCAGGAACCGGCGCCGGAAGCGCACGACCGCACGGCGCACGCCTTCGAGCTCCTCCGCCGTGTCCGCCGCCCGAAGCTGGGCTTCGAGCACGTCGGCCTCCCGCTGCAGCCGGTCGACCGCGGTCCGCAGGTGCCGGCGGAGCGTCGTTCCGAGTTGTCGCTCGAGGCCGTGCCACGCCGAGGGCGCCGCGAAGTTGTCGAGATCGTCGAGCGTGACGATCGCGGCGCGCCAGTGCGCGACCTGGCGAGCGACCTGGGTGCGCACTGCCGCGGCCTCGTCACGCACCGCGGTACCCCGCAACGACCTCGAGCTGCGCAGCGGACGCCGGCGATCTGAGCAGCCGCTGGAGCGATCCCCGCTCGCGCGGTCCACCGCCGGCCCGGCCGCGAGCGAGCTGCACGATCGTGGACAGTCCGGGCGGGTTGGCGAACCGAACGACGAGGGTGACGCCGTCCTGGGGAGCGGCCGCGGCGGCGAGGAACGCATCGCGTCGGTTGCGGAGCTGCGCCGCGAGCACCCGGCGTGTCCACCGGGTCAGCACCAGGCCGACGACCCCGTCGGCTCCCGGCGAATGCACGAGCGTGAGGGACTGCTCCCGCATGGGGGCCTCGGTCTCGCCGACAATCCGGAGCCGGCGCCGTCCCGACGGCGAGAGCACCGACCCGAGCCCCTCGGCGTAGATGGACCGCAAGCCACTCAACGCCGCCCCGAGCGGTTCGTTACGGCGGAGCCGGGCGGCGATGTCCTGCGACTGGGCCTCCCCGAGGTAGATGGCGATGCGAAGCTCGCTGCGCAGCAGGTCGATCGCGGCGGTTGTCGTGCTCAAGCGGGGGCGCGCCACCGGGCCCGGGCCGGGTCGCCCAGCCGCCACCGTCGCGGCCGGCCGGCCCCCGGCGACTTCCAGGTAGTAGAAGCGCTGGCCGACGGCCGCCGGCCCCAGCTCGTCGAGGAACTCGTCCGACACGTCCTCGCCCAGCTCTGGCTGTCCCAGCAGGGCTCCCGCCGCCTCGCGCGTCAGCGGGTGGAGCTCCGTGCGGGCCGAGACCGCGGCGGCACCGAGCCCGGGCACGGTCCGCTCCGCACGGGCGATCCGTCCGAGGCTGGTCCCCGGGATCGCCTCGTAGAGGTGAAGCCGCGCCCGGACGGCTCCTGTCCGACCGAGTCGATCGCGCAGGAAGGTGGCCAGCGTACGACCGCTGCGCGTCCGGATCAGGGCCGCGGCCTCGGGCGACACCGTGACCTCGACGACACGCGAGTACTTGCGGTAGCGCCTGGGGCCCCGGCGCGGCATGCCGATCCAGACACCGGTGCCCCGCCGATCCCCTCGTCCGCGTAGGACGGTCGGGGGGAAGTGGCTCCGCGCGCCGCGCTGGAAACCCTCGAAGACCACCTCCTCGATCACACCCTCCTCGTCGAGCGCCTGCTCGTCCAGCTCGGTAACACGCGTCACCGTGTCCTCTACCAATGCCGCGAAGGCTTCCGCCGCCACCCGGGGATCGGCCGGTGGCGCCTCGCCGCCCGCTTCGAGCGTCATCAGGCGGAGGCCGGCGTCCACGATCGCCTGCGACAGGGGAGGGGTGAGCTGGGGACCGACATACGGCGCGATCAGCCGGCCCAGGAACTTGGCGAGGTAGCCGACCACCTTCGGTCGGCCGATCATCCCGATGCCGAGGCGTAGAGCGCCCAGGATCGCGGGTACGAACTGCTCCACCAGGGGCGTCGGGTCCTCGCCCTCCCCCAGCTCCATGAGCCCGCTCGTGAACTCTTCGCGCGCCCTGTCCAGGTCGGCGAGCGAGGCATCGTCGAGCCGGTCCGCCTGCAGGCCTGCCTCCGCGACCAGCGCCTCGAGCTCGGGCTCGGTGGGCGTGAGCACGAGTGCCGCCGCCTCGGCGTCGAACCCGAGCTGAAGCGCGTGCACGTCGGCCGACGCAGGGCTCTCCGCGCTCGGCACCGTCTCGCCCTCGTCGAGCTCCGCCGCCCCCAACTCCCCCACTCCCAGGAACCGCTTCGCCAGCTGTGTCGCCGCCGGGCGCAGCGCGGGCGGGAGCTTGTTGAGCGCGATCTTGAGGACCCGCACGAGCAGCGGGCGTACGAGCGCCCGCAGCTTCTTCAGGATGAAGCCGATCGGGAGGACCTTCCCGACGGCCGCGATCCCCCTCTTCGCCAGGCTGACCGCGCCCTTGGCGGCGCTCTTCGCCTTCTTCCACAGCTTCTTGAGGAAGTCCTCGAAGACCGGCGCTTCGGCGGCCGCCTCGGGCTCGAACCGGTCCAGCAGCTCGTCCAACTCGGCCGCCGGCATCGCCACGGGGTCGCTGGCCTCCAGGGCCTCGCCCATCCGCTCGAGCAGCGCTTCGGCCTCCATGCGCAGCGGCTCGAGCCACTGGTGGAGCGAGCGTTCGATGCGGGCCGGGTCCGTCCCCGCCTCGTCGGCCCCCAACAGGTCGGCGCGCGCCTCGGCCTCGTCCACGAGCTCGAGCAGCGCCTCGTCGAACTCGTGGTCGTAGAGCTCGGCCAGCAGTTCGCGGAAGGCGCTGGCCGGTCCTCCGACGACCTCGTCGCCGACGACGTACTCGGACAGGAACGGTGTCTCTGCGGGCCCCTGCTCGCCGCGGGCCGGGGCACCGTGGCCGAAGGGGCCTTCGTAGACCTCGACGAACGGCGTCTCGAACGGCGCGGCCTGACGGACTCCGTCCCCGCCGGCCGGCTCGGATCGGCGCTCTTCGATCACGTCGGCAACCATTCGAAGGCAGCCTGGCGCCGCCGCCGCCACCGGAGGGTCACGGCGGCGTCACCGTGCCGTCGCCGTCGCGCGGGGTCCCGGCTGAGCCGCCGGGCCCGAGCACCGATTCCAGCCAGGCGCGCACCGCCGCCGCGGCGTCGTCGGGTGAGCGCGTCACGGCGATGTCGTGCTCCTTCCCGAACACGTCGTCCATGCTGAGGATGCGGATCACCGGGAAGCCGTCGTCATCGACGACGACTCGCACGATCGCAAGACCAACGCGTCCCCAGTCCCGGTCACTCACCGCGACAGCCTCATCGGGCTGCCGTCACCCGCTCGTCACCGCAAGTCAACCGCTCTCGACCAGCACGGCGGCGACCAGCCGGCGCA
>Ga0126306_10001950_pt1 | contig 11373 bp, 10 predicted proteins | sample Plot27_FD_92592 | JGI IMG/M metagenome (GOLD analysis project Ga0126306, IMG submission 92592) | Serpentine soil microbial communities from UC McLaughlin Reserve, CA, USA - Plot27 | ecosystem: Environmental > Terrestrial > Soil > Grasslands | place: USA: UC McLaughlin Reserve, Lake County...
CTCGGCATGAAGCTCGACCACGGCGGCCACCTCTCGCACGGGATGAAGATCAACTTCTCCGGGCTCTACTTCGACATCGTGGCCTACGGAGTGCGCGAGGAGGACTCACGCCTCGACATGGACGAGCTGGCGCAGCTCGCCGAGGACTCAAAGCCGAAGCTGATCATCGCCGGCTGGTCGGCGTACCCGCGCCAACTCGACTTCCAGCGCTTCCGCGAGATCGCGGACTCGGTCGGCGCCCTCCTGATGGCCGACATGGCGCACTTCGCCGGCCTCGTGGCTGCCGAGGAGCACCCGAGCCCGATCCCGTACTGCGACGTGGTCACCACCACCACGCACAAGACGCTCGGCGGCGGCCGCGGCGGGATGATCCTGTGCCGCGAGGAGTACGCGAAGAAGATCAACTCACGCGTGTTCCCGGGCCACCAGGGCGGCCCGCTCATGCACGCGATCGCGGGCAAGGCCGTGGCGCTGAAGGTCGCCCAGTCGGATCTCTTCCGCGAGCGCCAGCGGCGCACGCGTGAGGGCGCGGCGGTGGTGGCGGAGGAGATGATCTCCGCCGGCGTGAACGTGCTCACGGGCGGCACCGACGTGCACCTGGTGCTCGCGGACCTGCGTGAGTCGGACCTCGACGGCCAGCAGGCCGAGGACCGTCTGCACGAGATCGGGATCACCGTGAACCGCAACGCGGTTCCATTCGACCCGCGCCCGCCGGCGGTGTCGTCGGGCCTGAGGATCGGAACCCCGGCGCTGGCCACGCGCGGCTTCCAGGTCGACGACTTCCGCGAGATCGGCAAGGTGATCGGCGAGACGCTCACCGAAGACTTCTCGGAGGCGAAGCGCGGTGAGCTCTCGGAGCGCACGCACGCGCTCGCCGAGAAGCACCCGCTCTACCCGCAGCTCTCCGAGGCCGCCGTCGCCTAGCGCGATCTTCGAGCTGGAGGGCGTTGGCCTGGCTCGGGACGGCCGGCCGGTGCTTGGGGATGTGAGCCTTGCGATCCCTTCCGGCTCGACCGCGCTGGTCGGGCCCTCGGGCTCGGGGAAGTCCACGCTGCTGCGGCTGCTGAACCGGCTCGCCGACCCGGACGAGGGCAGCGTCCGGTTCCACGGCACCGACGTGCGCGAGCTCGACCCGCTCGAGCTGCGCCGGCGGGTCGGGCTGGTGCCACAGCTGCCCGCGCCGGTCCCGGGCACGGTGGCGGACAACATCTGCTTCGGGCCCCGGCTGCATGGCGAGGACGTGGATCCCGAGCAGGCACTGCGGCTGGCCGGGCTCGACCCGAGCTTCGCCGAGCGTGACGCCTCGCGGCTGTCGGTGGGCGAGCAGCAGCGCGTGATGCTCGCACGGGCGCTCGCGCTGGAGCCCGAGGTGCTGCTCCTCGACGAACCCACCGCATCGCTCGACTCCGCGGCCACGCGCGCGGTCGAGGGCGCCCTGCGGGGCCTCCATGGCTTGTCATTCGTCCTGGTCACGCACGATCGCGACCAGGCGGAGCGCCTGGCCGAGCGCACGATCAAGCTCGAGGCGGGCCGGGTCGCAGCGTGAGCACGACGATCTCGATAACGCTCGGGGAGGTCGCGGCGTCGCTCGCGCTGATCGCGGTTGCGATCGCGGTCTCGTTCTGGCGCAGGGCCGAGCTCGAGCAGGACATCGCGGTGGCGGTCCTGCGCTCGTTCATCCAGCTCACGGCGGTCGGCTACGTGATCCAGGCGATTTTCGACACCGACAGCCTCTGGCTCGTGGTCGCGCTGCTCGCGGGCATGGTGGCGTTCGGGGCGTGGACGGCGCGCGGGCGTGCAAAGGGCGTTCCGGGCGCGACCATCCCGATCCTGCTGGCGCTCGCGGTGGCTGCCGCCGTCACGCTCGGCATCGTGCTCGCGCTCGGCGTCTTCAAGGCGGAGCCGCGCTATCTAGTGCCGGTGGGCGGGATGGTGATCGGGAACTCCATGACGGCGGTGGCCGTGGCGCTCAACCGGCTGGCGGACGAGATGCACGACGGACGCCGGCAGGTGGAGGCGATGCTGGCGCTCGGCGCCACGTCGAACCAGGCGGCACACGCGATCGTCACGCGCAGCCTGCGCTCGGGAATGATCCCGCTCGTGGACTCCACGAAGACGACGGGCATCGTCTTCTTCCCGGGAACGATGGTCGGAATGCTCGTGGCGGGGGCCGAGCCGGTGGACGCCGTTCGGCTCCAGATCGTGCTGCTCTGGGTGCTGCTCGGGGCGGTGGCGCTTGCCGGTCTGATCGCGGTGTCCATCGGCTACCGTGGGTTCTTCACCGATGCCCACCAGCTCCGCGACACTTGACCTGGGGAAGCCGCGCCTGCGCGGCGTCTCGCACCAGTGGGCGTTCTATGTGTCGCTGGCCCTCGGAGCGGCACTTGTGGTCGCCGCGCCGGCGGGCGAGCCGCGGCTCGCGGCCGCGGTGTACGCGCTGAGCGTGGCCGCGCTGTTCGGAACGAGCGCGCTCTACCACCGCATCACCTGGGCCTCGCAGGCCGCGCGGCGCTGGATGCGGCGGCTCGACCACTCGATGATCTTCTTCCTGATCGCCGGCACCTACACGCCGTTCGCGCTGCTCGTGCTCCACGGCGACCTCGCCACCGTGATCCTTGTGGTGGTGTGGGCCGGTGCGCTCGCCGGGATCTTCATGAAGCTCGTCTGGATCGATGCTCCGAAGACGCTCGTCGCGATCCTCTACCTGGCGCTCGGCTGGGTCGCGGTGGCCGCCTTCCCCACGATGCTCGACGAGCTCGGGATCACCGGGACGGCGCTCGTTGCGATCGGGGGGCTGCTCTACACGGCGGGTGCGCTCGTCTACGCGTTCCAGCGCCCGAATCCCGCGCCGACGGTCTTCGGCTACCACGAGGTGTTCCACGCACTGGTGATCCTCGCCGCGGCGCTTCAGTACGCGGTGATCGCGTTCTACGTGATCCCTGGCTCCTGAGCCGCCGAGTGCGTCACTAGGCTCCTCCCAGATGGACGAGCTCGATGCCCTCGGGGCGTTCCTCGTCGCCGCGCTGATCGCCTTTGCCGCCACGCCGCCCGTCGCCCGGGTCGCTCGCCGGCTGGGCGTGTTGCATCACCCGCGCGACCGCGACCTGCACGACAGGCCCGTGCCCGGACTCGGTGGTCTCGCGATCCTCGCCGCCGCGGTGATCGCCGCCCTGATCTTCCTGCCGTGGAACGCAGAGACGCGCGGCATAGTCGGGGGTGCGCTCGCGATCGCGTTCGTGGGCGCGGTGGACGACTGGCGTCCCAACGGCCTTCATCCGGCGGTCAAGCTCACCGGGCAGTTCGCCGCGGCGGCGATCCCGGTCGCCTCGGGGGTCTGGGTGGAGAACGTGACGCTGCCGTTTGTCGATCCGCTCGACCTGAACGACTGGGGCAAGGCGCTGACGCTCGTCGGCATGGTCGCCGTGATGAACGTCGTGAACTTCACGGACGGGGCGGATGGTCTGGCCGCGGGCGTGTGCACGATCGCGGCGGGGACGTTCGCGGTGATCGCACTGTCGCTCGACCGCCCCTTCGCGGGGATCCTGGCGGCGCTCACCGCGGGAGCGGCCGTCGGCTTCCTCTGGCACAACTTCCACCCGGCCTCGATCTTCATGGGCGACGCCGGCTCGAACCTCCTCGGCCTGCTGCTCGCGTGCGTGGCGATCGAGGGCGTCCTCAAGACGGCGGCGGTCGTTGCGCTGTTTTTCCCTCTGCTGATCCTGGCCGTTCCGGCGCTCGACGCGACCTTCGTGGTGGCCAAGCGGATCAAGTATGGGCGGCCCGTCTACTCGGCCGACCGATGGCACTTCCACCACCGCTTCGCCAACATCGGCTTCTCCCAGCGGCGCACCGTGCTCTATCTGTACGGGTGGACCCTGTCGCTGGCGGCGCTCGCGCTGGCGATGCGCTTCGTGCCCTACTCCGAGGACGACGGGACTCTCAACGCCGGCTGGGCACTCGTGATCGCGGGCTTCGGCCTGATCGCGTTTGCGGCGAGCCTCTACCTGGTGCTCGTGCTCGAGATCCTGAAGTTCCGCCGCTTCCGCGAGCGTGAGATCCAGCGCCAGGTGGAGACCGGCGAGATGCCGGCCCTGACGGCCGAGCAGATCGAGCGCGAGGTGGACCGCGAGGTGGAGACCGGCGAGTTCGAGGCGGTTCGGGGCGAGTAATCTCGGGCACGGGGACCCCCATGGCCGAACCCAGTGACGAGATCCAGGAAATCCTGAACTTCCTGCTGCCGTACGCGGAGCGGATGCTCAACCAGCACGGCGAGTTCTATCCCTACGCCGCCGCGCTCGACTCCGAGGGCGAGCTCAACGCCGTGGGCGCGGACGTCGACGACGACGCCAGCCCGGACGTCGGCGAGGTCCTGCTGGCGCTGCACGAGGGGCTCCGCGAGCGTGCCGCCGAGGGCGCCATTCGCGCAACCGGGATCGCCGCAGACGTGACGCTCACCGACCCGGACAGCGGCGACACAACCGACGCCGTCCAGGTGGAGCTCGACCACGCGGAGGCCGACGCCGTGGACGTCTTCGTCCCGTACGAGACCGAGCCCGACGGCATCAAGTTCGGCGAGTTGGTGGCCGCCGAGGGCCGCGAGCCCGTCTTCACCCACGCAGCCTCCTAGCCGCGCCCCCCGTGGGGCGGCCGCACCGCCGCGCGGGCGTCAGAACAGCTTCGTCTGCGCCGGCTTCCGGGGCGGGCGGGCGGCGGGCATCGCAAGCGGGTCGGTGTCGCGTTCCGGGCTGCGCAGCGCCGGCATCCTCCGGCGGCCCGGGCCGCGGCGCAGCAGGCCGGCGATCCGCTCGCGCTCCGGCTTGCCGACGTACGCGCCGCGCGCGTACAGCTCCTCGTAGCGCGGCACCAGGTCGGGCCTGTATGAGCGCAGCCAGTCCATGAAGATGTCGCGCACCTCGCCCCGGAGGTGCAGCGGGATCCCGCCGATGCTCGTCGCGCCGGCCGCGCCGCACAGCTCGAGGATCTTCTCCACCTGCGCCGGCGAGTCGTTGATGCCGGGCATCAGCGGAGCGATCAGCACGCCGGTCGGGATCCCCGCCCGGTTCAACTCGCCGACCGCCTCGATCCGCTTGCGCGGATGCGGCGTGTGCGGCTCGCTGGCGCGCCACGCCTTCTCGTCCAGGGTCGGGATCGACAGATTCGCGGCGAACCCGGCCGCCGCGTGAACCTGCTTCATCAGCTCGATGTCGCGCAGCAGCAGCGGCGACTTCGTGAGCACCGATGACGGAGTGCCCGAGTCCCGCATGGCCTCCCAGATCCCCGGCATCAGCCGGTAGCGCCCCTCGACCCACTGATACGGATCAGTGTTCGTGCCAAGAGCGACGTGCTCGTGTTGCCACGAAGGCCGCATCAACTCCGCCCGCGCAACCTCCGGCACGTTGACCTTGACGACGATCTCCTTCTCAAAGTCACGCCCGGCATCGAACTCGAGATAGGTGTGGGTGGGGCGAGCGAAGCAGTTGTGGCTGATGACTCCGTTGGAGACGAAGTCGCCGGTGCCGGTCGTGATGTCGTAGAGCGGCACGTCGACGCCGAGTGGCTCGATGGCGACTACCCGCAGCCGCGCGTTCGACTTGATCATCGCGCCCTCGATCGAGCGCTTCCGGCTTATCGCAGGATCGACGGTGTGGAAGAAGCGCATGTGCTCGCAGATGCCGCCGCGGATACGGACACACTTCAACCCCTTGTCGAGCTGACGGTCCTCGACTGCGACGTCGAACCCAAGCTGCCGCAGGTAGCCCGCCGTGCGGTCGATCAGCTCCGTGTCGGTATTCGCGATGCGGAGGATGCGGTAGTCGCCGTAGCTGCCTTCGGCATCGAAGATGCCTGCCAAGAACCCCTTGCGCCAGTCCAAACTCGGCCAGGTCGGAAACCGAATCACAGACCGAATCGCCTGGACGCTGTCGCGCCGCTGAGTGTGGATCGCGTTGATCTCCCGGTGGTTCCCCGCGGCCGCTGCGAACAGGGACTCCTGCGTCTCCACCTCGATCGCTTCGAGGTATTGCCGGGTGCGCCGCACGCCGTCCAGGTCGACAAGCGCGAGCCGAAAAAGGTGATGCGTCCAGCACCCACCGTTTTGACGGCGGTACTCGCGACTTCCGAGGTGCCCGTCGCCGCGAATCATCCCGCAGAGGTAGCCGGCGCGGTAGTCGGCGTTTTGGTCCGGCGGGGAGGCGAGTCGCCCAATCCCCATCAACTCGTCGTTCAGCGTCAAGTGGGGGCGCCGAAGGGGGCCGCACTCTGCACCGGTGACGTGCTTCCACTTGGCACGGGCGGTCCAAAAGCGGTGGTCTCCGCTGCAGACGATCTCCGTTCCATCTTCGAGGACCACGCGATGAGCGGGCTTGGTTGTCGGCCAATGATCGAGCACGGTCGTGGCCGCGTAGCGCCGATACTGGTCGATCTTGACCGTGCCATAGATGCGGTCGCCCGGACGAATCTCAGCGAGCGGCTTCGTGCGCCCGTCGGCCATGAGGATCTCCGTGTCCCCAGAGCTGCAATAGGAGCAGGCATGCGCGCATCCCCTGTACGGATTGATCGTCCAGCGGAACGGCATACGCGATTGCTTCGGCACCTTGTTCAGTGCCGACTTCGAGCGGACCTCGTAGAAACGCGTGTCGAGCGCCTCGGGTGCGTCGAAGGTACGGACCGTGGCCGGCTCGCGGTAGCCGGGGAGGGTGCGGCTCTCCTCGGCGTCGACCTTCAGGTTGTCCCAGCGCACGAACACATGTTCGCACATGGGACAGACGAGATGGCGCGGGGGGCCCACGCGCCCTAGGAGCTTGCTTCGCCGAACGCCGTGAAGACCACGCGGCGGGGGCCGCCGCTGTCGCGGTGCTCGCACAGGTAGATGCCCTGCCAGGTTCCGAGCGCGAGTGAGCCGCGCGCGACCGGGATCACCAGTGAGGAGTCGGTCAGGGATGTCTTGATGTGGGCCGGCATGTCGTCGGGTCCCTCGAGGGTGTGGGAGAAGTAGTCGGCGCCGTCGGGGACCGCGCGGTCGAACCAGGCGGCGAAGTCGCGGCGCACGTCGGGCGAGGCGTTCTCGTTCAGCGTCAAAGAGGCGGACGTGTGCTGCATGAACACGGTCGCGATGCCCACCGCGAGCTGCGACAGCTCCGGCACGGCGTCCACGACCTCGTCCGTCACGAGATGGAAGCCGCGCGGCCTGGCGCGGAGCTCGATCTGGCGCTGGATCCACACGGCTCAGCATTCTGGCGGGAACGCGCCAACGGACTTATGGTGGCCGCAGGACCCACGGACTCGTACATAGGCCAGAGGAGGAGCATGGATCCGCCCCTCCGCGAGCGGCTGCGCTGGCGGAACGCGACAGCAACCGGTGTCGAGGGACCCGCCACGCGGGCGACGATGGCTCGTACCGCTGCGCTGCTCAGCGGGGCGATCGCGCTCACGTGCCTGGTCGCCGTGCTCGTGCCCGGCGACGCCGAGCTCGACGACGACCTCCTGCTCGCCACGGCCGCCGCCGCCGGAGTCCTCGGGGTCCTGCTGGTCCTGGTCTACGACCGGCTCCCGTTCTGGGGCTTCCACGGTGTGGCGCTGCTCGGCACCGCGCTCTCCACCACCGCCGCCTACGGCTGGGGCTCGGAGAGCGCGTATGGGCCGCTGCCCTACGTCTGGGTAACGCTGTTCGTCTTCTACTTCCTCAGCCGCTCGGCGGCGCTCGTCCACCTTGCGATCATGGCCGCCGGCTACGCGGTGGCGCTGGTGGAGGAGTCGCCCAGCGAGAACCCCCTCGACGGCTGGATCGCGACCGTGGCCACGCTGCTCGTGACCGGCTACCTGATCTCGGTCGTGCGAGACTGGCTCGCTCACCTGATCGCCGGCCTCAGCGACGCCGCGCACCGCGACCCGCTCACCAACCTGCTCAACCGGCGCGGCTTCCAGGAGGTGTTCGACGTCGAGCTCGAGCGCGCCCGCCGCGCCGACCAGCAGCTCAGCCTCATCGTGGGTGACCTCGACCGCTTCAAGCGCGTGAACGACGCCCACGGGCACGCCGCCGGCGACGCGGTACTGAAGCACGTGGCCGACACCATCCGGGGCGCGAAGCGCGGCTTCGACAGGGCGGCGCGAGTGGGCGGGGAGGAGTTCGCGGTGCTGGCCCCGGACTGCGACGAGCACGGCGCCTACATGCTCGCCGAGCGCATCCGCGCCGCCGTCCACGAGGCGTTCGCATATCAGAACGAGGCGCCGCTCACGATCAGCTTTGGGATCTCCACGCACCCGATCCACGGCCAGTCGGCGGACGGCCTCCTGCGGACGGCGGACCAGGCGCTCTACGCCGCCAAGCGCCTCGGCCGCAACCGCTCGGTGATCTCGAGCGCCGAGGTGCCCGGCATCCTCGCCCGAGGCTCGCGCGGCGACAACGGCGAGGCCCACGTGGAGCTGGCGGCGCTCCTGAACCTGGCCGAGGCACTCGACGTGCGCGACTCCGGCAGTGCCACCCACTGCCAGCGCGTCGGGCGCTTCGCGGAGCTCACGGCTCGCGAGCTCGGCCTGTCCCCCGAGGCGGTCGAGCGCGTGCGGCTCGCGGGCATCCTCCACGACGTCGGCCGGGTGGGCCTGCCCGACTCCGTGGTGGCGAAGCCGGGTCCTCTCACCGATGAAGAATGGGCATGGGTGCGCACCCACCCGGCGATCGGCGCGCGCATGGTCGAGACCACGGAGTACGAGGACATCCGCTCCTGGATCCTGTTCCACCACGAGCGCCCCGACGGCCTCGGCTACCCCGAGGGCCGCCGCGCCGAAGACGTGCCGATCGAGTCCGCGATCATCGCTGTGGCGGACGCCTACGAGGCGATGACGAGCGATCGGCCGTACCGCTCAGCGCTCGCCCGCGAGGATGCCGCCGACGAGCTGCGCCGCGAGTCGGGACGACAGTTCCACGCGGACGTCGTCGAGGCGCTCCTGCGCGCCGTCTGAAGCACCGCCTCGCACTTCAAGGGATCACGTCAAGAGGTCGATAACCATGGGGAAATGGAGCTCGCCCGCACCCTCGCTCCGCTTCTCCCCTATGCCTGCGCGCTTGCGCTGGCAGGCCTCGCCGTGCACCAGCGCAGGCGCATCGCGACGCTGCGCGCCCGCATCTCCGACGCCGCCCGCACGGACCCGCTCACCGGTCTGCTCAACCGGCGCGCCCTGGAGGAGCTGCTCGACATGGAGCTCGAGCGCGCGACCCGCGCCGACCGCCCGCTGTCCGTGATCGTGGGAGACATCGATTCCTTCGCCGTGGTGAACGAGCGCCAGGGTCACGCCGCCGGCGATAGCGCGCTCCAGCTCGTGGCCGGCGACTGCCTCAAGTGGAAGCGCCGCATCGACCAGGTCGCCCGCATCGGCGGCGAGGAGTTCGCGCTGCTGCTCCCGGAGACCGACGAGCGCGGCGCCTTCATCGTCGCCGAGCGCCTGCGCCGCGCGACGCACCGGACCTTCGCCGAGGCGACCGTGCCGGTCACGATCAGCTTCGGCGTGGCGAGCAGCCCCGCGCACGGCAGCGACCCGGTGAGCCTGCTGCGCGCCGCCGACCGCGCCGTGGCCGCCGCCAAGGACCTCGGCAGCGACCGCACCGTGATCTACAGCGACGAGGTGGCGCGCACGCTCTCGCAGTCGGGCGGCAAGGCCGACGGCCAGCTTCAGCTCGCCACCGTGATCGCGCTGGCGGAGGCGCTCGACATCCGCGACACCGGCACCGGCCAGCATTCGCACACCGTCGGCCGCTACGCCGAGCTGATGGCGCGCGAGCTCGAGTTCGAGGAGGAGCGCGTGGAGCGTGTGCGCCTCGCCGGCGTGCTGCACGACATCGGCAAGATCGGGATCTCCGACACCGTGCTCTCGAAGCCGGGTCCGCTCGATGCCGACGAGTGGCAGCAGATGTACGCGCACCCCGAGATCGGCGCGCGGCTGCTCTCGCGGCCCGAGTTCGACGACCTGCGCGCCTGGATCCTCGCCCACCACGAGCGGCCGGACGGCCTCGGCTACCCATACGGGCTGAGCGGCAACGACATCCCGGTCGAGGCCCACATCCTCGCGGCGGCAGACGCCTACGAGGCCATGACCGCCGACCGCGTCTACCGACCGGCGCTCGGCGCCGAGGGGGCGCGCACGGAGCTGGAGTGCGGCGCGGGCAGCCAGTTCGACCCCGAGGTCGTGAGCGCTTTCCTGAGAGCGCTCGACACCAGCCGCGCCCGCCGCCTGCGCCGCGTGGCCTGAGAACCGCTCCGGCGGCTTCGGCTACCAGCGCCCGCTCGCCGGACAGCCGTGTCCGCCGCTGGGTGCGCAAAACCGGGCTGCAGGTATTCCTCGCTCCCGGGAGATTGTGAACGCGGTTCCGCTGGTGGACTGCCCGGCGATCACGTAGTCGTTCCGGGTCACGCCGCTGATGTTGAGCTGTCCAGAGCCGCCCCCTATGAATATCCCTGCGTGCGCGAGGGCATCGATGTCGGTGCAGGCCGCGTAGCCGTCCGCCGCCGAGCATGCGTTCAGTCGCCGGGCAAGCCGCTCGAGCTGTCGCTTCGTCTCCGTGTCGTTCGTGGGCTCAGAAAGCACCGGCTCCGACGCCGGAGTGCCCGACCAGGTCGCACTCACGATTTCGATGCCGTTCAGGTCGAGGCTTCCCACCGGGTCGCGAGGGCGGATTCCTGACTCATTCAGCGCCTCGGCGAGGCGATATGGGGTGTCCGGGTCGAGAGCAAGCGGACGGCCCGTCACAAGCCGCGGGACGGTGGACCTGTCCGTCAGCTGAAAACAGAGGTCGGGCTGATCGCCGGTCGTGGGATCCGCCCCGATTCGCTGGACGCCGTACGCGATACAGACGACTGGCCGACCACTCGTGGGGTCCTCGTAGCTGGTGGGCGTATGGAAGACGGGGTCCTTCCCGTACTCGGCCCGAGACAGGGCGGCTGGAACCACCACGGGCAGGGCGACCGACCCGGCGGCAACGAGAGCCAGAGCGACTCGGCGGCCACCGTCGACAAGCGCGGTCGCGACGACAAGCGCGGCGGTGAGCAGGGCGTATCCCACACCGATCGGCTCACTGGGGGCGTTCCGGTACTCGACGTAGTCGGAGAAGGAGTAGTAGGCCGGGCCGTTCTCTCTTGTCGAATACAGGAGCGACTCGAACCCGAAGACGAACCAGGAGATCGCTCCTGCGCCTCCCGCAAGGACAGCAAGGCGCAAGACACGGGACATTTCCACCCTCCTGGTATCGGCAGTTCGGCGCGCGAGCCAACTGTCACAAAGTAGTCACAAAGTCCCCTGCTCATATAGGCTTCAGCGCCCCGGGTAGAGAGCACAGATGCGCCGCCCGCCCCGCGCTCCCCCGGAAACCTCTTGAGCACCCAC
>Ga0126306_10001951_pt1 | contig 11373 bp, 14 predicted proteins | sample Plot27_FD_92592 | JGI IMG/M metagenome (GOLD analysis project Ga0126306, IMG submission 92592) | Serpentine soil microbial communities from UC McLaughlin Reserve, CA, USA - Plot27 | ecosystem: Environmental > Terrestrial > Soil > Grasslands | place: USA: UC McLaughlin Reserve, Lake County...
GCGCGAGCGCCTCACCGCCGAGGGCCGCTGGGAGGAGTGCCGGCGCGAGATCCTCGCGCTCGCCCAGCGCCGCAACCAAGCCACCGACGGCAGCCTCCTCATGCACGCCGAGTACCTCATCGCCGTGGGCGCCAAGAGGGATACGGCATGATGCGCCTCATCAGCGCCCATCTCGGCGAGCCGACGTTCGCACACACCGCCGACTACCGCTTCTGGAAGGGCTGATGCGCGCCGACACTGCTCATACTCAGACGACCGCCGGGCGGCGGGAGGCCGGTTCGAGAGTGGGCGTCGCCGTGACGCCGTTCCAGACCGACGCCGACGCGACGATCCGTCTCGCCGTCGCTGCCGAGCAGCTCGGTTACGCCCGCTTCGGCTCCGCCGAGGGGTGGACCCACGACGCCGTCGTGCTGCTTGCGCAGATCGCCGGAATGACCTCGCGAATCGGGATCGCCACGACGGTGCTGCCGGTCTGGAGCCGCACGCCGGCCGCGATCGCGATGGCCGCGGCGAGCCTGCAGCGGGTGTCCGATGGCCGCTTCGCGCTCGGCCTCGGCGCCAGCAGCCCGCCGCTCGTCGAGGGCCTGCACGGAATCACCTGGCAGCAGCCGGTCGACCGCATGCGCACCACGCTCGTCACCGTCAGGGCGCTGCTGGAGGGCGCTCGCCTGCCGCTCGAGCGGGAGCACGTCAGGCCGCTGCGGCTCGGGGCAGCGCCCGAACGGCGCGTCCCGATCCTGCTCGCAGCGCTCGCCCCGGCTTCGGTCCGCCTCGCCGGTGAACTCGCGGACCACTGGCTGCCCTTCCTCTGGGCCCGCTCGCGAATCCCCGACGGTCGCAGTCTGCTCGCCGAGGGCGAGGCCGCTGCTGAGCGCCCAACCGCGACCGCAGTTGCCGCCAGTGTCCCGCTCGCGATCGCCGAAGACGAGGAGACGGCCAGGCAGATCGCCGCCGGTTGGCTGCTCGCGTATCTCACGCGCATGGGTCCGCTGTATCCGCGGATGCTCCGCGATCAGTTCGGCTTCGCGCGCGAGGTCGACTCGCTGCTCGACTCCAACCGCAACGGCGGACCGCCTCGGCTGCCCGCGGCAGCGGAGCGGCTGGCTCGAGATGTGACCGTGATGGGCACCTACGAGCAGGCGCCGGAGGCCGTCCGCCGCTGGCTCGAGGCGGGGGCCGACACGATCGACCTGGTGCTGCCTCTCGGAGTCCCCGAGGAACAGCACCGCGAAATGCTCGCCGCCGCCGCCCTGGGCGGTAGAGCTCGCGGACCTTGCGGCGGAACCGGAGGCGAGGCTGCCTCCGCCTGAGTGAGCAACGCGGGTTATCCACCCGCCTTTGGGGTGCTAGCGCGCTTTTCGCCCACGCCGAACTCGGGCAGGGTGTGAGCGTGCTCCCGACCGTCCTCATCGTCGACGACCACGCCGGCTTCCGGCGCGTGGCCCGAGAGATCCTCGAGGCGGACGGATACCTGGTGATCGCCGAGAGCGCGACCGGGGAAGAGGCCCTGGAGGCCGCGGCTCGCGTACGGCCCGCGCTGGTGCTGCTCGACGTCGGGCTTCCGGACATCGACGGCATCGAGGTCGCCGGTCTGCTGACCGCGGCTGATGGCGACCGCGCGGTGATCCTCATCTCCAGCCGCGACGCGAAGGACTACGAGCCGCTCCTCGCACGGTGCGGCGCTCGGGGCTTCATCCCCAAGGCCGAGCTCTGCGGCTCGGCGATCGCTGCGCTCGCGGCCTGACCCGAGCCGCGGTAGGAGTTCGGGGATGCCCGGCAACTCCCGCCGGAGCTTCGACGCCGAGAGCCAGCTGAGCTCGCTGGCGCGGGTCCCGGTGACGCACGACCGTGTGCCTGAGCCGTTGCGTTGACGTCTCGCGATTTGCTGACTAAGGTCAGAGAATGTCGGAGGCGATGGTCGATCAGGTCCGCCGCTTCAACCGCACGGTCACCGAGCGCATGGGAGCGCTCGACGACCACTTCCTCGGCCTCGAGCGGCCGCTCGGCGAGGCGCGGGTGCTGTGGGAGATCGGGCTCGACGGTCGCGAGGTGCGTCTGCTGCGGTCACGCCTCGGGCTCGACTCCGGGTACCTGAGCCGGCTGCTGCGCTCACTCGAGGCCGCCGGGCTGATCGAGGTGGCGGCGAGCCCGAGCGACCGGCGGATTCGCGTCGCGCGCCTCACGGCCGCGGGCCGTGCCGAGCGCGCCGCGCTCGACGAGCGCGCCGACGAGCACGCGCGCTCGTTGCTCGCGCCGCTGAGCTCGCCGCAGCGCGAGCGGCTGGTTGCCGCGATGCGTGACGTCGAGCGCCTGCTGACCTCGGCGAGCGTGGAGATCACGGCCGTCGACCCAGAGCACCCGGATGCGCGGTACTGCCTCGACGAGTACGTCGCCGAGCTCAACCGGCGCTCGGAGCGCGGCTTCGACCCGTCGGTCGGCGCCACCGCTCTGCCGCACGAGGTCCGGCCGCCCGCCGGGCAGTTCTTCGTCGCCTACCTGCACGGCAAGGCGATCGGCTGCGGCGCCGTCAAGCGCCACGCCGGCGCGCCGGCCGAGATCAAGCGCATGTGGATCGCCCCCGCAGCGCGCGGCCTCGGGCTCGGCCGTCGCCTGCTGGAGGAGCTCGAGGCGTGCGCGCTCGCCGGCGGCGCGCACGTCGCGCGCATCGAGACGAGCGCGGTCCTCACCGAGGCGCTCGCCCTCTACCGCTCAGCCGGCTGGGTCGAGGTCGCCGCGTTCAACGCGGAGCCGTTCGCGGACCACTGGTTCGAGAAGACGCTGGTCTGAGCTCGTCAGAACCGGTCGTCAGTCCTCGAGGATGGTGAGGTCGAGCGCACGCAGGCGCGCGGGATCGGCGAGCACGTCGATCTCGACGATCCGGCCACGTGCGACCGTGAAGCCGGCCACGGTGAGCGGCCGTCCGCGCGGCGCGACGACGACGCCGGCGGCGCCGTTGACGAGGGCGGGCCGGGCGGACGCCGCGAACCGGGCGAAGGTGCGCGCCTGCTCGGCCACGGCCGGGACGCCTCGGAGCTCGAGGGAGGCCGGGGTGCCGCGATCGACACGGAGGACCACGTCGGGGTCGAGCGTGGCGACCAGGGCGTCGAAGTCGCCCGCACGCGCTGCGGCCAGAAAGGCGTCGACGACCTTGCGGCTGGACGGCGACGTCCGGATCCGGGACCGGTGCGGCGCCCCCGCACCCGGCGTCGTGCGCGGCTCGCCAGCTGCCTCGTGGCGGCTGGGGAGCGGCCCACGATCGCCGCGATCTCGTCGAACGGGACAGCGAACATGTCGTGCAGGACGAACGCGAGCCGTTCGGCGGGCCCGAGCGTTTCGAGCACCACCAGCATGGCGAGCCCGACGGAGTCGGCGATCAGCGCTTCGTGCTCGGGATCCAGCCCGTCCTCGCGGCTGACGATCGGTTCGGGCAGGTGCGCACCGAACGGCTCCTCGCGCCGCGAGTTGCGCGATCGCAGCATGTCCAGCGACACGCGCGCGACGACCGTGGTCAGCCAGCCGCGCAGGTTCTCGACGCCACTGACGTCGGCGCGGCTCAACCGGAGCCAGGACTCCTGCACCGCGTCGTCGGCCTCGTTGATCGAGCCGAGCATGCGGTAGGCCACTGCCCGCAGGTGGGTTCTGTTGGCCTCGAACCGGTCAGCCAGCCAGTCGCTCTCGTCCATGGTCACGTTCCTCCGTCGCATTTCCGTCATAGCAGTGACGAACGAGACGCCGTCGATGTGACCGCCCCGCGATCGGCCCGCGGGCTTGACGCCACGGCCTTGGGCGCGACGCGAGCGTCGACGGTCACATCCGCTCGTCGCACTCCGTCATCGGAGTGACGGCCCCACTCGAACAAGTGCACGCAAAGGAGAACCACGATGCAACGAGATTCCGCAGATCCTCATCACGACCGGCGCTGGCTGATCCTCGCCGTGATCGGCATCGCGCAGCTGATGGTCGTGCTCGACGTGACGATCGTGAATATCGCGCTTCCGTCGGCCCAGCGGGATCTGGGCTTCTCCGACGAGGACCGCCAGTGGGTGATCACGGCCTACGCGCTGGCGTTCGGCAGCCTGCTGCTGCTCGGCGGCCGGATCGCCGACCTGTTCGGCCGCAAGTGGACGTTCATCGCCGGCCTGCTCGGCTTTGCCGGTGCATCGGCGCTCGGCGGCGCCGCACAGAGCTTCGAGCTGCTTGTCGCGGCGCGGGCGCTGCAGGGCGTCTTCGGCGCGATGCTCGCGCCCGCCGCGCTGTCGCTGCTGGCGACCACGTTCACCGATCCCGCCGAGCGCAGCAAGGCGTTCGGCGTGTTCGGAGCGATCGCCGGCGCGGGCGGAGCGTTCGGCCTGCTGCTCGGCGGCGCGCTGACCGAGGTGCTCGACTGGCGCTGGTGCCTGTACGTGTCGATCGCGTTCGCGGCCCCGGCTGCGGTCGCCGCCGTGCGCCTGCTGCACCACGTCTCCGTTCCCGCGCGGCCGCGGCTCGACATCCCGGGAACGCTCGCGGCGTCGTCGGGGCTGTTCGCGCTCGTGTTCGGCCTGTCGAGCGCTGAGCGCGAGGGCTGGGGTGATCCGGTGACCGCCGGCTTCCTGATCGCCGGCGTGGCGCTGCTGATCGCGTTCATCGCGCTGCAGCGCCGCGTCGCCAACCCGCTGCTGCCGCTGCGCGTCGTCGCCGATCGCAACCGCGGCGGATCCTTCCTCGCCGTCGCGACGGCCGGCGCCGGCATCTTCGGCGTCTTCCTGTTCCTGACCTTCTACCTGCAGAACACGAAGGGCCTGACCGCACTGGAGACCGGCCTCGCGTTCCTGCCGATGAACGCGTCCGTCATCGCCGCCGCGACGATCGTCAGCACCAGGCTGCTGGCCCGGACGGGCCCCAAGCCGCTCGTCCCGGCCGGGATGGCGAGCGCCGCGATCGGGATGCTGCTGCTCACGCGCATCGGCGTCGACACCGCCTATGCCTCCCACGTGCTCCCGTCGCTGATCCTGATCGGGTTCGGCTTCGGCACGATAATCGCGTCGTCGCTGGCGACCGCCACTTACGGCGTGCCGGCACAGGACAGCGGCGCTGCCTCGGCGATGGTCAACACGTCCCAGCAGGTCGGCGGCTCGATCGGCACCGCGCTGCTCAGCACCCTGGCGGTCTCGGCGACCACCGACTTCCTGGCCGACAACGGGCCCGCGCCCGACGTCCTGCGCCAGGCCGCCGTCGAAGGCTACGTCACCGCCTTCTGGTGGGCGGCGGCGATCTTCGCCCTCGGCGCGCTCGTCAGCGGAAGCCTCCTGCGGTCCGACGCTCGCCCCGAGATGACGCACGGCCCCGCACCCCAACCCAGGCCCGCACACGCATAGCCGCGACGGGTGGTGCGTCCCGCGGGGGCGCACCACCCGTCGCCCCGCTCGCCGGAATGTGGGGGCACGAGTGGGGTCGCCCCCGATGCGAAGAACGGGTCTTCCCGGGACATTCAACGCCATGTACATGGCAACGAAGCCCGACGGGGACAGGACATGCCGGAGAAGCGGAACAGTCGAGCCCTCAGCGCCGCGCGCATCGTCGCGCTGGTGGTCAGCGCGGTGCTGGTGGTCGGTCTCGGCTATTCCGCGGTCGCGCCGGGCGGCGCCGGCCAAGCGCCGGCTGACCCACGACCCGGGGCTGGTGGCTGATCGTGTCGCGACGTGGGACATGTCCATGAACCCGGCCTGTGAAAGGAGCCGACAGGTGTCCGAGAAAGTGCCCCCGCCCCGTGTCCTCTTGCGCAGCGAGCAGAGCAACGGTCGCGTCTCCGTGATCGAGAGCACGATGCCGGCCGGCGCCAAGGGCCCGCCGCTGCACGTCCACGACTTCGGCGAGGCGTTCTACGTGCTCGACGGCGAACTCACGTTCCAACTCGGCGACGAGCTGAGCACCGCGGGAGCCGGAGAGCTTGCCTTCGCGCTGGGTGGCGTGCCCCACACGCTCGCGAACCGCAGCAGCGCGCCGGCGCGCTTTCTCATCGTCTGCACTCCGGCCGGCTTCGAGCGCGAGTTCGCCCGACGAGCCGCCGCCGCCACCGATACCGAGCCGCCGTCATGGGCGCTGCAACCGATTCCCGAAGTGACCCGGGTCGGCCCCCCGATCGGCGAGACGCCAGGCGCTCGACCCTGAATCCGGCGACGGGTTCGCCCTGACCTAGGCCCGCCACTTCACGCTGCACCCGCGGGCCCGCGTCTCGGGCTCCGCGACCGCTTCGCCCGCGAGCACCGCGTCGAGCGCGCGGCGGAGCCAGGCCGCGTCCTGGGAGGGGTCCCGATGGTCGGCGTCAGGCGCACCGCGATAGACGAGCCGCTGCTGCCCGTCGAGCACGAAGACGTGCGGCGTGACCTCGGCGCCGAGCGCGCGCGCCGCGTCCTGGGACTCGTCGTGCAGGTACGGGTATGGCCAGCCGTGCTCGCGCACGAAGCGCTTCATGTGGTCGAGCGAGTCGGCCGGGTAGCGCGTCGCGTCGTTGGCGTGGATGCCGAGGAAACGCACCCCACGCGGCGCGTATTCCTCGGCCACCGCGCGCAGGCGCGGGTTCCAGGCGATCACGTACGGGCAGTGGAGGCAGGTGACGACCAGCACCGTGGCCGGGGGGGCCTCGGCCAGCGGCACCTGGTGCTCGGCGCCGTCGGTGTCGGGAAGGGCGAACGCCGGGACGGTGTCGCCGAGCTGGAAGGAGGTCGTGGTCGGCATGCCATGAGCGTAGCCAGGGTGGGAGCCGGGCACACCGGGCGGCCAGGCGGCGGCGTCGTGCGGTTGGGATCGGCGGTTGCCGGCCAGACGGCCCGAACCCCACGGCACAACTCACCTAGGCCTGCCGCGTGCGCCGGGCGTCGTTGCCGTAGAACTCCGGGGCATGGCCACGTCCGAGGCTACGATCGTCGACGCCGCTGGGCGCGATCTGCGCGTGACCAGCCCCGATCGCGTGATCTTCCCGATGACCGAGCGCTCCGGCGCGGTCACCAAGCTCGACGTCGTCAACTACTACCTCGCCGTCGGGGAGGGCATCCTGCGCGCGCTCGCGCGGCGGCCGACGACGCTCGAGCGGTGGCCGAAGGGGGTGCACCCGGGCATCGTCGTCTCGACCCGCGAGAAGGGCGGCGGCGACGCCTTCTACCAGAAGCGCATCCCACGCGGAGCCCCGGACTACGTCCAGACCGCGCGGATCCAGTTCCCGTCGGGTCGCCACGCGGATGAGATCTGTCCCACGGAGGTGGCCGTCGTCGGCTGGGCGGCCCAGATGGGCACGATCACGTTCCATCCTTGGCCGGTGCGAGACGCCGACGTCGATCACCCGGACGAGTTGCGCATCGACCTGGACCCGCAGCCGGGCACGGACTTCGCCGACGCCGTGCGCGTCGCTGCCGAGGCGCGGGTGCTGCTGGACGAGCTCGGCTACACCGGCTTCCCGAAGACCTCGGGTGGCCGGGGTGTGCACATATACGTCCGGATCGAACCGCGCTGGACGTTCACGGACGTCCGCCACGCCGCGATCGCCTTCGGGCGCGAGCTCGAGCGGCGCCTACCGGGCCAGGTGACGACCAAGTGGTGGAAGGAGGAGCGCGGCGAGCGCATCTTCATCGACTACAACCAGAATGCGCGCGATCGCACCATCGCCTCGGCCTACAGCGTGCGGCCGAAGCCGGGTGCGCCGGTCTCCGCGCCGCTGACCTGGGACGAGCTCGCCGACGTCGCGCCCGAGGACTTCACGGTCGCGACGATGCCCGCTCGCTTCGCCGAGGTCGGCGATCGGCACGTCGCGATCGACGAAGCCGTCCACTCGCTGCAGCCGCTGCTCGACATGTACGAGAACGACGCCGCCGAGGGGAGCGGGGACATGCCGTACCCGCCCGACTACCCGAAGATGCCGGGAGAGCCGAAGCGCGTTCAGCCCTCGCGCGATCGCGACCGCCCGCGGGGATGAGCTACGGCGACTGCGGCAGCTTCACGGAGCCGCGCCTGGCCGCCGGAGCCGATGGCGGCGGCACGACCGGCCCGATGTCTCCGTCCGGAGCCTCGTCCAGGTCGACGATCACCGGCGCGTGATCGCTCGGCCCGCTGCCCTTGCGGGCCTGCCGGTCCACCCATGCCGCTCGAACACGGTCGGCGACCGTCGCGCTCGCCAGCACCAGATCGATCCGCATGCCGAGGTCCTGATGGAACATTCCCGCCCGGTAGTCCCAGTAGGTGAACACCCGCTCGTTCGGCCAGCGGTCGCGCACGACATCACGCAGGCCGAGCCCCTGCAGCTCAGCCAGCGCCGCCCGCTCGGGCGCCGTGACGTGGGTCTGGCCGATGTAGGCGTCCGGATCGAAGACGTCATCGTCGGTCGGCGCGATGTTCATGTCGCCACAGACGACCGTCGCCTCCGGGCCGGCGGCGACCAGGTCCCGCAGCGAGGCCATCCAGGCAAGCTTGTACTGGTAGTGCTCCGAGCCGGGCACGCGGCCGTTCGGTACGTAGACCGAGATCACGCGGATCCCGCCACAGACCGCAGACACCGCGCGCGCCTCTGGATGCGGGAAGCCCGGCGCGCCGGCGAGTCCCACGACCACATCTTCCAGCCCCACGCGCGACAGGATCGCCACGCCGTTCCATGTCGGCTCGCCGTGAGCTGCGACCGCATAGCCGCGGTCTGCGAGCTCGTCGCCGAGGAGATCGCCGAACGCGTCGTCGGCGAGCTTGGTCTCTTGCAGACAGACCATGTCCGGCTGCCGCTGATCCAGCCACGGCAACAGCCGCGGCACGCGCTGCTTGACCGAGTTGACGTTCCAGGTCGCGATTCGCACCGACCTCACGCTAGCGCCACCGCCGACGCCTGCTAGACGCTCGCTGCGAGGCGAGCGCACGGGCGCAACGTCTCCCGCAACGTGGCGATCAGGTCCTTCTGGATCACGTCGAGGAAACCGCGGGAGACGGCGTCCTCCCCGTTGAAGAGTTGCTGGAACAGGTCGCGCGGCAGGACGAGCAGGAGCGCCCGCTCCCGCGTGATCGCGGTTACAGGAGATGGGCGACCGTCGATGAGGCTCTCGTAGCCGAACGCCCTCCCCGGCCCCACCAGCCCGACGCGGATGCGCCAGTCGCCGCGAACGAGCACCTTCTCGACCGCACCGTTGATCGTCAGGTAGTAGGCCGTCGACGGCGCCCCTTCGGCGAGCAGCGTCCGACCCGGCGGGCACCGGACATAGCTCCCGGACGTCAGGAAGCCCCACAGCGCCAGCGGATCGAAGTCGTGGAAGGTCGTCATGCGACGCACGTACCTGCTGTCAGGCGGGCGGCAGTTCTCGAGGTCCGCAAACGCCCGTGCGGCATCCTCGGCCGGTGGCCCGGCCATCTCGCCGCCGAGCGAGACGGCAAGGTGCCGGAGCTGCACGCGAAGGCGTGCGGTGAAGAGCGCAGCGAGGCGGCGCTTCAGCATGAACGCCGACGGATGCTGGCCGGCGAGCAGCGCCGCGAAATCAAGCCGGCCGAGCGCGAGCATCGTTGCGGTCTCGGTCACGCGCACGCTCATCGTGTGCCCTGCGCCGTCGAGCAGCCCGAGCTCGCCGACTATCTCGCCTCGACCAGCGGTCCCGATCTCCACTGTGCGATCCCCGGGCAGGTGCAGCGAAGCCGAGACGGCGCCGTCGACGATGAACACGAGCTCCCGCGCGTGGTCCCCCTGGCGCCAGAGGATCTCACCCTCCCGCACCGTCCGCCGGCGCATCACCCGTGCCAGCTCCACCAGTTCCGCCTCCTCTCGGCCCTCCAGGAGCGGAACGGTGGCGAGGAACTCGACGGTCTCGCGGTCAGACATCCAGGTCGCGCGTCTCGAACTCGAGTCCTTCCGGAGTGAGCTCGGCGGTCAGCATCGAGTATTCCGGCACTTCGAGCCAGGTCGAGAAGTCGGTCGTGAGCGGCTCGGAGGCGATGATCACCGAGCGGGGCGGATCGCCGGCCGTCATCCGCCAGTCGCCGTCGCGCCTGGCGTACTCGCCCCCGATCGCGTACCAGAGGCTCACGAACGGGAGGTCGGTCTCGAGCATCTCGTCCTCGGGCGGGTACCAGCCGTAGTCGAACGAGACGCGGGTGGCGACCACGGCGCGGCCCGTGCTGACACAGAGGTTGACCGGTGAGGAGGTGTCGATGCCATGCGCGGCGCGGACATCGCGCAGGATGCGGAGGGCGCTGGCGGTGGCATCGGCGAGCTCGCGGGTTTCCGGCACTCCGTGGGGATCGTCGAGCTGGGACAGCACCAGCGCGTAGATCCACTCGGAGTCGGTGGTCCCCTCGATGCACTGCGCAAGCTCCGGCCGCACGTGCTCGACGAGCGAGTAGCGCATGCGCGCGAACTGCCGCAGGTGCCCGTTGTGCGCGAGCACGACGCGGGCGCCGACGAAATGGAAGGGGTGCAGGTTCGTGTCGGCGACGACCGCCTCGCCTGAATAGGTGGCCCCACGAACATGGGCGACCAGACACGTCGACGCCAGCTTGGACGACATGAAGCGCAGGTTGCGGTCGAACGACGGCAGCGTGGTTGTTCGGTAGCTGAACGGATCCTCGGGCCGCAGGGACGTCGGATCCCACGCCTTCATGCCGAACCCCGCGAGGTTGAGGAACGTGTTCATCATCCGCGGGCTGTAGGACTGCCGGACGAGGCTGTTGTCGGTGTCGAACAGCAGAGTCTCCACCGGGAGCGGCTCACCCAGGTAGGCCAGGATCCGGCACATGCGCCGATCGTACTCGCGCTTGCGCGCCCTCCAGGCGGGCTAGTATCGACCGCCATGAAGCAATTCAAGTGCGGCGATGTGGTGCTGGGCTGCGAATGGGTGACGCGCAGCGAGGACGACAAGGAGTTGTTCGAAGAGATCCAGTCACACGCGCGCGAAGCCCACGGGATGGACGAGGTTCCGCCGGAGGTCGTGGAAAAGATCCACGACGTGATCACCGAGGTCTAGGCCCCCGCTCCGAGACGGGGGACGCGCCAGACTCGAGGAAGGCCTCGACCGCCTCTGTGTACGGCGCGAGCTCGAGGCCCTGATCGCGGACCCACGCGTCGCTGTAGTAGGTGCCGGCGTAGCGGTCCCCGCCGTCGCAGATCAGGGTGACGACGCTGCCTCGCTCGCCGCGCGCAAGCATCTCGGCAACGAGCAGGAACGCTCCCCAGACGTTGGTCCCGGTGGAGCCGCCGACGCTGCGTCCCGTGCGCTTGCTCACGAGGCGCATCGTCGCTATCGACGCGGCATCCGGAACCTGGATCATCCGGTCGACGATGTCCGGAAGGAACGACGGCTCGACGCGCTGGCGTCCGATGCCTTCTATGCGCGACGGCCGGCCGGTGAATGTCGACGGGTCGCCCGTCCAGCTCGA
>Ga0126306_10001952_pt1 | contig 11372 bp, 9 predicted proteins | sample Plot27_FD_92592 | JGI IMG/M metagenome (GOLD analysis project Ga0126306, IMG submission 92592) | Serpentine soil microbial communities from UC McLaughlin Reserve, CA, USA - Plot27 | ecosystem: Environmental > Terrestrial > Soil > Grasslands | place: USA: UC McLaughlin Reserve, Lake County...
CGTTGTACAGCCCGAAGAGGTCTCCGTTCTCAGAGATAATCTCACTCGCCAGCTCAACGGCGGTCTTCTCCGTGCTCCCAATTCCGAACAGTATGCCCAAAAGCTCGGCGCTGGAGAGGGCCTCGGGACCTTCCGCGAGCAGCCGCTCGCGCGGCCTTAGCTCCGGGGGGAGTTGCTTGATCGTGTAGCGGCGCTGCTCCATACGTTCATTCTAGCTCCATACGTTCATTCTATTATCGGAGCGGCCTAGTACCAGTTTATGCTGTAGTAAGTGCCGAGCATCCGGACCGTCAGCGCGAGCGGCAAGCCGACCACGTTGGTGTAGTCGCCGCCGATCCACTCAACCAACGCCGCCGCGCGGCCCTGGATCGCGTACCCGCCCGCCTTGCCCACGCCTTCCCCCAACCGTACGTAGGCATCCAGCTCCTCCTCGCCGTAGGCCCGCATGCGCACCGCCGTGACCGCGTGGCGGACTGCGAGTCTATCCTCTCGGGCTACGGCGACCCCGGAGTGGACCTCGTGGGTGCGCCCGCGCAGCAACAGGAGCATTCGGCGAACCTCGTCGTCGCTCTTGGCCTGGCCCAAGATGGTTCTTTCTTCGGGCACGTACACGACAGTGTCCGCGGCGAGTATGACGTCGTCCGGGTCTCCCGCGACGGCGAGCGCCTTGCCCCTAGCGTTGGCTACGACAGTCTCTTTGGGGCCTTCGAGCGTGAGCTCGGGGAAGCCGCTCTTTTGGGTCTCGAAGCCGTAGCCCGCGGCGCGGAGAAGATCTACCCGGCGGGCCGATTCGGAGGCGAGGACGAGGCGCACGCCCGAGGTCTCAGGCGCCGAAGAAGAGCCTGAGCTCGCGGGCGGCGCTCTCGGGGGAGTCGGAGCCGTGGACGAGGTTGTCCGGCATGCTCAGCGCCAAGTCCCCGCGGATCGTGCCGGGGGCGGCGTCGGCGGGGTCGGTCGCGCCCATGAGGTTGCGTACCGTCTTTATGGCTCCTTCTCCCCGGACGCGCATCGCGACAACGGGGGTGGAGGTGATGAACTCGACGAGCTCCTCGAAAAAGGGCTTCTCGCGGTGCTCGGCGTAGTGCTCCTCGGCAAGTTCTCGGCTCACGTCCATCAGCTGGAGAACCCCGATATCCAGGCCCTTGTTCTCCAGGCGGCGGATGATCTCGCCGATGAGCCTGCGGCGCACGCCGTCCCCCTTGACCAACACCAGGGTCTCTTCCAAAACGGTCTCCTTTACCAGCCGATCCGCTTGCCGCTACGTTGGTTGGTGCCGCAGTAAGGGCACGTATCCCACTCCATGTTAATCGGCCTCTCGCAGTTGACGCACGGCTTCTTGAGCTCCCAGTTGCACACCGGGCAGATCAGGTAGTCCTTCTCGACCAGGTTTCGGCAGTTCGGGCACAGGAGTGTGTTGTTCCTGAGCTCCTTCTCGAGCACCGCGAGCTCCAGCTCGCGCTCGCGCGACTCCTCCAGATACTCCGGCGGTCGCACGATGAGGTAGATGAGTGTCCCGAGATAGGGCAGGACGACCGCCACGAGGCCCCAGAGTATGCTCGACGTCCCCCTCCTCCCGGCATCAGTGTATGTCCAGTACACGAGCGCCACCCACACGACGACGAAAAGGAGCAGCACGAGCTGGCCCAAGATGCGCAGGAACGGGCTGACCAGGAAGTCCGTTATGATCCGGAACGGGTCAGAGTCCTGCTGCACGAACAACACGGGGATGCTCACAGGATGAACCTCATCATCATGAAGTAGCCGAGGGCGAAGGACGTCGCGGCGATGACCAAGAGCAACCCCGCGAGTTTCCAAGCACCGTTACCCTTCACGCAGCCACCGGAGGACGGGCGCGCCGGTGGACAGGGAGCCCGTGACCAGCACCACGCCGCCCGCTTCTCTCATCTCGTCGGCCGCCCCCTCGACGGCCTTCACGACGTCGGCCTCCACCCGAGCCCGTCTCCCTCCGCGGTCCAGTGGACCGTGCTCGCGCATGAGGTGCGCGGGGTCCGCGGCCCTTTCGCCCTCGGGTAACGTGAGTACGAGGACGCGGGCCTCTTTCTGCAGCCTGGTAAGCATACTTCCGATGTCTTTGTCCCGCAAGGCGCCAAAGACGACGCCCAGCGCCCGCCCGCCGTAGGTGCTCCTCACCGCCCCGAGCGCCGCCTCGATACCCGACGGGTTGTGCCCGCCGTCCACGACGACCGGCACGCCGCCCACCTCGTGCGCCTCAAAGCGGCCCGGCAATGCACCGGCAATACCCCGGGCGACTCGCACCCGTTGTGCCCTGACGAGGGCGCGGCCGAGCAAGACCTCCGCCGCCCGCAGCCCCAGCCACGCGTCGCGGGCTGCGTAGGGGGGTAGCCCCGCGAAGAGCGGCTCCTCCTTCTGCGGGGCGGCTTCGACGAGGCGGGCGCCGGCCTCCTCGCACCTCTCGCGGGCTGCCGCGACCACTCGCGAATCGTCGGTTCCGAGGACGAGGACGGACCCCCGGGAGACGCTGGCGAGCTTCTCCCGAGAGATTTCCTCCACCGTCTCCCCCAGATATTCCGTGTGGTCGAGGCCAACGTTGGTAAGCACGACGGTCTCCGGCGCGGCCGCCGAGGTCGCGTCGTAGCGGGCCCCTAACCCCGCTTCCAGCACCACCCACTCTAGCCCCTCATCGGCGAAGAGCCTTAATGCTCCGGCGGTGAGCAGCTCGAACTGTGAGGCGGGCACGCCGTTCACGTCCGCGACTTCCATTACCTCACCCATCGCGGCGGCGAACCGCCCTTCCGAGACGAACTCACCACGCGGCATCACCCGTTCGGTGAACGACAGCACGTGCGGCGAGAGGTAGGCGCCTGTCGGCGAGCCGCCCGCCTCCAGGGACGAGGCTAGGGCGACGGCGGTCGTGCCCTTGCCGTTGGTGCCGACGACCTGCGCAACGCGTAGGGAGCGATGCGGGTCGCTCAGCAGCGAGAGCAGAATCTCGATCCGCTCTAGACCCAAGGTGACGCGGCGGCGGCGGTCCAGCTCCTTGCAGACCTCGGCGAAGGAGTATTGGGTCGTCGGAGGTCGTTTCCTAGAGATACTCTTCGAGCCGCCGGGTCAGGGTATCGAGCATGCGGGTGTTCGCGTCCAGCTTCTCGCGCTCGCCGGAGACGACCTCGACCGGAGCCCTCTGGACGAACTTCTCGTTCGAGAGCTTGCCGCGGGCTCGCGCGACCTCGCCCTCGACGCGCGAGATCTCCTTCCTGAGGCGTTTGATCTCCCCGTGCCGGAGCTCCTCGGTCAGCGAGATCTCCACCACCGCGTCCCCTGCCAGGAGGGTGGCCTTCGCCGACCCGTCGAGCGACTCGACGGGTCTGACCCCCGCAAGCGCCGAGAAGACCTCGAAATCTACCTCCCCCGACACGCGCCCCTCCAGGACGCCCTCGACCTTAGACTCGGCCCGGAACGACCTCACGGCCGAGACTGCCCGCTTGGTGCGGTCGAGCAGCCGCTCCGCCTCTTTGTCCTCGAGCGAGGCGTCGTGCTGGGGGAAGCCCTGGCAGACGAGCAGCTCCTCCTCCCCTAGGACGCGGGCCATCTCCTCGGTCGCGAAGGGCATCACCGGGTGCAGGAGCTTCAGGATGGCGGAGAAGACCTCGCGCAGGACGTGCGGCGTCGCGGGCGAAGGGGCGGCCTTCGCTATCTCGATGTACCAGTCGGCGAACTGGTTCCAGGCGAAGCCGTAGATCACGCGCATAGCCTCGGAAAACTCGCACTCTTCGAGCAGCCGGTCGTACTCTCGGACGGCCCGGTTTAGCTCCGAGAGGATCCAGCGGTCCGAGGCGGAGACCTCGCGCACCTCCTCGACGTGCGTGTAGCCAAGCACGAAGCGCGTCGCGTTCCAGAGCTTGGTTACAAAGCTCCGGCCAAGGTCCGCCCGCTCGTAGGAGTAGGCGAAATCCTGGGTCGAGGATTGGTAGAGGAGGCCGAAGCGCACCGCGTCGGCGCCGTACTCCTCGAAGAGGTCGAGGGGGTCTATGGTGTTGCCCTTGGACTTGCTCATTTTCGTGCCGTCCTCGGCGAGCACGATGGAGTGGACGTTCACCTTTCCGAACGGGACGTCGCCTCGGAAGCGCAACCCCATCATGATCATGCGCGCTACCCACAGGTACATGATCTCGCGCGCCGTGGAGAGCAGGCTGGTCGGGTAGAAGTAGGCGAGGTCCTCGGTCTCGTCGGGCCACCCCAAGGTGGCGAACGGCCACAAAGCCGAGGAGAACCAGGTATCCAGCACGTCGGGGTCCTGCTCGTAGCCCTCGCCGGGTGACTCCCTGGAGGCGACGATCTCGCCTCCGGGTCCGTACCAGACCGGGATGCGGTGCCCCCACCAGAGCTGACGCGAGACATTCCAGTCGTGGACGTTCTCCAGCCAGCGGATGGTCTCGCGGCGCCAGGAGTCCGGGTAGATCGTGATCTCCTTCTTCTCGAGCGCCTCTATGGCGGGCTCGGCGAGCTCGCGCATGGAGACCCACCACTGCTCGCTGAGCCACGGCTCGATGACCGCCCCGCACCGGTCGCAGTGCCCGACCCGGTAGCGGTAGTCGCGGACGGGCCCGAGCAGGCCCATCTCGCCCAACCTCTCGACGACGGCCGCGCGGGCCTCCTCGCGGCTCATCCCCGCGAAGGTGCCGCCGGCCTCGTTGATAGTCGCGTCCGGGTTTAGGACGTTGACGGGATCGAGGCCGAGCCGGCCGGCGATCTCAAAGTCGTTGGGGTCGTGCGCCGGGGTAACCTTGAGCACGCCGGTCCCAAAAGAGGGGTCCACGTACTCGTCGGCGAAGACCTCTATCTCACGCTCGACGAATGGGACCATCACCCTCCGGCCGACGAGCTCGGTGTAGCGCCCGTCGTCCGGGTTGACGACGAGGGCGACGTCGCCCAGCATGGTCTCGGGGCGGGTGGAGAAGACCTGGGCGTACGCTCTACCGTCGGGGCCGGGTCCCTTGCCGTCCACGAAGGGGTAGCGGAGGCCGTAGAGCTTGCCGTTCGTCTCCTCGTAGTTGACCTCGAGCTCGCTTATGGCGGAGCGGTCGCGCGGGCACCAGTTGGTGATGCGGTAGCCGCGGTAGATCAGGCCCTCGTTGTAAAGCTCGACGAAGGCTGTGAGCACCGAGTCTATGTACGCCTCGTCCATGGTGTAGCGCAGGCGCCGCCAGTCTACCGAGGCCCCAAGCCGCTTGAGCTGGCCGAGTATCTGGGAGCGCGACTCCTCGGCGAAGACGCGGCAACGCTCGACGAACTCCTCGCGCCCCAGGTCCCAGCGGGTCTTGCCCTCCTCGCGCACGACCTTGCGCTCCACGACGTTCTGGAGGGCGATGGAGGCGTGGTCCATGCCCGGCAGCCACAGGGCCTCCAGGCCCTTCATGCGGGCGCGGCGGGTGAGGGTGTCCTGGATGGCGCCGTTGAGGGCGTGTCCCATGTGCAGTGCCCCCGTCACGTTGGGCGGGGGCAGCACGATGCAGTAAGGGTTCTTATCGTGGCTCGGGCCGGCTTCGAACGCGCCGCGTCGCTCCCACTCGGCGTAGATGCGTTCCTCTACGGCGCGGTAGTCGTAGGTTTTGGGTAGCTCGGCCCCGTTCAAAGGTTCTTAGGCGGTCTCTTCTTCGTCGTAGGAGTACTTGGAGGAGCCGGTCACGAGTGAGGGCTGGACGCCGTCCCGGACCGTGTCAGCGTCTACCACGCAGCTCTTTACGTCCGAGCGGCTCGGCAGCTCGTACATCGTCGGCAGGAGCGCCGACTCAAGGATGCTGCGCAGGCCCCTGGCCCCCGTGCCCCGCTCGAGCGCAAGCTCGGCGATCGCGCTCAACGCCTCGTCGGTGAAGGAGAGATCCACCTTATCGTAGCGGAAGAACTGCCTGTACTGCCTCACGAGGGCGTTCTTCGGCTCGGTTAGGATGCGGACCAGGTCCTCCTCCTCGAGACTCCGGAGGGTCGAGATCACCGGCAACCGTCCCACGAACTCGGGGATGAGCCCGTACCGCAGGAGGTCCTCCGGTTGGACGTGCTGCAGGATGGCGTCGGGCTCCTCCTTCAGGCGCGAGTCGAGGTCGCTCCCGAACCCGATGCTCTTCTTGCCGATGCGCTGACGGATGTTCTCCTCGAGGCCCCCGAACGCTCCGCCGCAGATAAACAGGATGTTCTTGGTGTCTATCTGCAAAAAGTCCTGGTGCGGGTGCTTGCGTCCGCCCTGCGGTGGTACGCTCGCGACCGTGCCCTCCAGTATCTTCAGCAGCGCCTGCTGGACGCCCTCGCCGGAGACGTCGCGGGTTATGGAGGGGTTATCGCTCTTGCGCGCGACCTTGTCAATCTCGTCGATGTAGATGATCCCCGTCTCCGCCTTCTTTACGTCGAAGTCGGCGGCCTGTATAAGCTTGAGAAGGATGTTCTCGACGTCCTCGCCGACGTAGCCGGCCTCGGTCAGCGCCGTGGCGTCGGCGATCGCAAAGGGGACGTTGAGGATCTTGGCGAGGGTCTGGGCCAGGAGCGTCTTGCCCGAACCCGTCGGGCCCAGGAGCAGGATGTTCGACTTCTGGAGCTCGGTGCCGTCGGTAGCCTCGGCGCCCATCGAGATGCGCTTGTAGTGGTTGTAGACGGCGACGGCCAGGATCCTCTTGGCCTCGTCCTGGCCTATGACGTACTCGTTGAGGATACGGTTGATCTCGCGTGGCTTGGGGAGGTCGTCGTCCTTTAAGAGCTCGGGACCCGAGAACTCCTCGTCTATGATCTCGTTGCACAGCTCGATGCACTCGTCGCAGATGTAGACGCCCGGGCCCGCTATGAGCTTCCTGACCTGACGCTGGCTCTTCCCGCAGAAAGAGCACTGCAGCTGATCCGACGGATCCCTCATGCCCCTACTTCCCTCCCCGGTTCATCGCCCCTCCGTCTCTCCTAGTGGTTGGTGATGATGGTGTCGATGACGCCGTACTCGATGCCCTCTTCTGGACCCATTATGTAGTCGCGGTCGGTATCGCGCTCGATCCGGTCGTAAGGTTGCCCCGTGTTGGCGGCGAGAATCTCGTTGAGGCGGCGCTTGGTCATGATGAGCTCTTTGGCGTGGATCTCCACGTCTGAGGCCTGCCCCGCCAGACCACCGACGCTCGGCTGGTGCAGCAGGATGCGCGTGTTGGGCAGCGCGTTCCTCTTGCCCTTGGCGCCCGCTGCGAGCAGGAACGCGCCCATCGAGGCCGCCATACCGAGAGCGGTGGTAACGATGTCCGGCTTGACAAACTGCATGGTGTCGTAGATCGCCAGCCCCGCCGTGACGCTCCCCCCGGGCGAGTTGATGTACAGGTTGATGTCCTGCTCGGGGTCTTCGCTCTCAAGGTGCAGGAGCTGCGCCATGATGGCGTTCGCCACCTGGTCGTCCACCGGCGTCCCGAGGAAGATGATCCTGTCCTTAAGTAGCCGGGAGTAGATGTCCATCGCCCGCTCGCCGCGTGGGCTCTGCTCTATTACGTAAGGGATGACCGCTTGCGGGTCGTAGTTCATTACGCTTCCTCTCTTTCGTCGTTCTCTGTATCCTGCGCGCCGGCTTCGGGCTCTTCCTCGTCGGCGCCCGGGTGCCCATCATCGGGCATCGGAACGGCCACGGCGTTCTCCACCAGGAAGTCGAGGGCCTGGGACCGCGAGATCTCCTCCTGCAGGAGCGCGTAGGAGCCGTTGTTGCGCATGACTTCGGCGATCTCCCGGGGGCCCCGGTCCGAGTCCTCCGCGAGGTGCTCGATCTGGTGCATCACCTCGTGCTCGTCGGCCTCTATCCCCTCCGCCGAGACGACCGCGTCCAGCGTCAGCTCCTTTTTGACGGTGTCAGCAGCGTCGGGCCGTACCTGGTCCTTGATGCCTTCCTCGGAGGTCCCGGCTAGCTGGTAGTACTGCCCTGGCTCCATGCCCTGGGCCCGCAGGCTCCGCTCAAAGCTCCCGAACATCTCGTCGACCTTCTCCTCTACCATTGCCTCGGGGACCTCGACCTCCGCCCTCTCGGCCACGGCGTCGAGCACGCGGGCGCGGAACTCGCCATCTACGCGCCGCTCCGCGGCCTCCTCGAGCTGCTCACGCACGGCAGTCCGGAGCTCGTCCAGCGTCTCGAACTCGCTTGCCTCCTTGGCGAACTCGTCGTCGAGAGGCGGCAGGTCCCGCGACTTCATCTCCTTGACGTGCACGTGGAACAGGACCGATTGTTCCCGCAGCGACTCCTCGGCGTAGTCCATCGGGAAGGTGACGCCGAACTGCTTGCGCTCGTCAGTCTTCATCCCGATGAGGTTCTCCTCGAACTCGGGTAAAAGCTCGTTGCGGCCGATCTCGAGCATGTAGTCCTCGGCCTGACCACCCTCAAGCGGCTCGCCCGTGGTCATCCTCTCGCCCCTGAAGTCGATTATGACGAAGTCGCCGCTCTGAACGGGCCTGTCCTCGACCGCCGCGAGGGTTGCAAACTGCCCGCGCATCTGCTCGAGCTGCTCATCGACCTGCTCGTCCGGCACCTCGACCTCTCCACGGGGCGCCTCGACGCCCTTGTAGTCGCCTAAAGCAGCCTCGGGCCTGACGGCGATGGTGGCGGAGAACTTGAAGCCCTCCTCCTCGTCCAGAAGCTCGTCGAAGTGAATCTCGGGCCGGTCTATCGGCCTGAGGGCGGTCTCGACGACCGCCTCGGAGTACCAAGTCGGTAGCCTCTCCTGGAGCGCCTCGTAATAGATGTAGTCGCGGCCAAGGTGGTTCTCGATCACACGCCGCGGCGCCTTGCCAGGTCTGAAGCCCGGGACCCGCACCTGCCGTCCGAGCTCGCGCACCTTGGCCTCGACCCCCTGCCGCACCGCCTCGGGAGGCACCTCGACGTCGAGGCGGACCTTGTTGTCTTCGAGCTTCGTTACGTTAGCCGTCATACGCTCCTAATTGTTCTCCGTCGGCCCGATGCATCACCGCGGCCGACACAAGGCGAGGTGCGAGAGGCGGGATTTGAACCCGCACGCCCGGAGGCACTAGATCCTAAATCTAGCGTGTCTACCATTCCACCACTCTCGCTCTCGCTGAAACCTGCTGCGATTATAACAGCAGCCATCATCGCGCCCGGCGCTCGGACGCCCTTTACGCTACGGGCGCAAGGTTCCGACGACGTACTTGCCATGATCCTCCGACGCGCCTCGATATCAGACACTTGGGTGCTTCCGTGAGGCTTTGTTCGCCGGACAGATCCCTACCCTCTTGGCGCTGGATCGCAGGGGCTGCTAGTAGCGGACCTGGGCCGGGCGATCTTCCTAGCCGACTGATCGCCTAACCTGAACTGAGAACGGCCTTTCCCCTGTCACCTGCGCGAAGCACCAATAGTTGCAGACCTCCTAGATAATCCCTCGCATTCGGATGCGTCTCGTCAAACTGGCGTCAATTGCTGTCAGTGAACAGGCCTTCTCGCACCTATACAGCCGCTTCACAGGTCCCATCCTAAGTTACGAGGTAACTTAGGATGGAATTGATCGCCCTCTATACAGGTGAGGTTCCGCACATTAGCTTAATGACAGTAGCAACTTTGAGATCGGTGCCATTACTCGGAGGTCTTGACTATTTCCTACCGGGAACATAAGATTACCTTTTAACTAGGAACGAGTGTCCTTATAAAAACACTCGGTATGGAGGGGGGCTTCCATGAGCCCAGCTTGGGAGGAGCTGGTCCGGCGTCTTACGGCCTTTTCGAGCAGAATAGTTAACGGCAAGGATCTCCTGCGAGTGGTTCTTCTGCTCTTGGCTGCCACGGTAGGCGGAGGGATCGCTTTCTTCGCGGCCACAACGGCTACCCGGTCCCAGGAGTATTCGGCTTACACCGATCCCCAGAAGCCCGTGATCTCCTACTTACTTTCGGACCCGCAGAACGTCGCAGAGTTTCAGCAACGATTCGCCTTGAGCGGGGAGGAACTGAGTGTCGTCCTTGGCGCGATTCAGGAGGAGAACGAGATCCTCTCCCGAGAGTACGCCGAAAGCGAGTTAGTAGTCGAGTCGGCTGAGGGGTTGCCGGCGGCCGAGGTGCAAGAAAGGATAGCTGCCTCCGACTACGACGAGCGAGTCAGGCAAGCCGTTGCTCGAACGAAAGCCACCATCGAAGCCATGCTGCCAGCGTACCTGAGGCATCAGCTGCAGGTGTGGGTGAACGCCAAGTGGCAGCAAGAGGTGCAAGAGTACAACGCCGAGCCCACCGCTACCTTACAAGCCGCCTCCGGTGGAAAGAATTCTAGAGTCTTCGCCACCCAGTACCGTGGCTACACCAAGTACGAGGTTGCTCTACCGCATCGCCAACTCAAATTTCGCGGCGGCTACATAATCCGCATCCGCAACGGCGGGCACCGGATCCGCGTCCCGATTAAGGAAGTGGGCCCGTGGAACATCCACGACAACTATTGGGATAAGCGTCGCGACATGTGGAAAAACCTGCCCCGCGGCCTACCCGAAGCGGAAGCTGCCTACTACAACAATTACAATAGGGGCAGGGACGAGTTCGGAAGGAAGGTCCTGAACCCGGCCGGGGTAGACCTGACACCGCGAGCCGCCCGCAAACTGGGGCTCAGGAAGTACCAGAACGCCTGGGTCTCCTTGAGCCTGCCCCGGACGAGAAGGTGAAGGGATGCTTCAGCTTCCGGCGTGGCCTGGACCGCCGAGGAAGAGCTGAAGCCGCGACCTTCTTAGCGCCACAATGCCCTAACCCCCATTGCGTCGACTTGCAGGGAGTTGCAGAAACCGTTTATCTAAGCTGTTTGTTTGTGCTCGGGGTTGCCCGCGGTTTTTGCGCGTATTGCGCGCTCGGTAATGTCAAGATCGTGTTGGCACCATCACCGGATATTGTGCTATCAAGGGACGTAAACATCTTGAGGCGAGGGTCACGAGGCCCGCAAGAAGGCGGGGCTACGTTTATCGTCTAGCGTCGTGACGCTCGTTTTTGGCCAGCCCCTAATCTCTAACAGACGGCCCGTACCCTAGTCTGAGGTCCCGATCAACGTCTTGGTCAGATTCCTGAATCAGATCCGCGCGATAAGAGATAAGGCCGGGGTTGTATGTTGACCTCAGCCCTCAACGGTATCTCATATCTGTTAGGACGCGCCCATGAGTCGAGACTGGATTGCACGCTCGCCGCCATCGAAGAGGGCCATCTTTACCGTTCTGTCTAAGTTCCCGTGTTCGGGCAGGGCAGGACACGTGGCTTCCGTCCCGCTAATCCCGTCGAGTCGGCGTTTCCCCTGCCCCTAGGCGCCTTATCGCGCCGATGAGCTCGCCAGGCATGGCCAACTTATCCAGTATCTCGTCAGCGCCCGCTTCCGTGGCCCTCTCGAGGTTTGTGGGGTGGAGGCTGGCGCTCAAGACTA
>Ga0126306_10001953_pt1 | contig 11370 bp, 8 predicted proteins | sample Plot27_FD_92592 | JGI IMG/M metagenome (GOLD analysis project Ga0126306, IMG submission 92592) | Serpentine soil microbial communities from UC McLaughlin Reserve, CA, USA - Plot27 | ecosystem: Environmental > Terrestrial > Soil > Grasslands | place: USA: UC McLaughlin Reserve, Lake County...
GGAGGCCTGGCCGAGGGCGCGCATCTCCAGCCAGTGGCCGAGCAGCATGATCACGATCAGCAGGGCCAGCTCCCACCAGAACTCCAGGTCGAACAGGCCGAGCGCGGAGGCGGCGCTGGCCCCGAAGCCGACCAGGATGGCCAGGGAGATGAGCAGCATCATGCCCGGCTGCCTGGCCCGGGCCTCGGCCAGGCCGCCCTGGAGGAACGGCCGGCCGCCGTACAGGAACACCACCGTGCCCAGCACCGGCGCGACCCAGGCCGAGCCCGGGAACGCAGGCGGGGTGAAGCCCAGCCACTCCTGGACCATCTCGGAGTAGGCGACCACCGGGACGGTCAGGACCAGGCTCCACCAGAACCGGTCCCGGAACCGGGCCGCGTGGTCCCCGTGGTGGTCCATCAGAACAGCGATCTCCAGGTGAACTCGGGCTGGTAGCCGAGCAGGCGCCGAGCCTTGTCGATGCCGAGCAGGGTGCCGTGCTCGGGCAGAGCGTCCCTGACGGGTACCCCGGGAAACACCTCGGCCATCAGCTCGCGGCTGGGACGGCGCATGACGGTGTCGGCGGCGGCGATGATGAACGCCTCGGCCCCGGCCACCTCCGCCTCCAGGGCGCGGCGGACGCTCTGGGCCACGTGCGAGGAGTCCACGTAGCCCCACAGGTTCCAGCTGCGCAGCCGCGGGTCGTCCCAGAACGACGGGAACCGCTGGTAGTCGGCGCGCTCCATGATGTTGGAGAAGCGCAGGCCCAGGAACGGGATGCCGCTCCAGCGGGAGAACTGGCGGGCCATCTCCTCGCCCAGCACCTTGGACAGGGCATAGGAGGTCTCGGGGCGCAGCTCGTGGCGCTCGTCGACGGGGGCGTAGTCGGGCGGGCGGTCGAACGGCAGTCCCAGGGTGGTCTCGCTGGACGCCCAGACCACCCGCTCCAGGCCGAGGCGGACGGCGGCCGCGAACACCGTGTGGGTGCTGGTGACGTTGTTCCGGAACACCACGTCGGGGGTGGCGTGGACCGGCGAGGGGATGGCGGCCAGGTGCACCACCGCCCGGATGCCGGGGAGGACCTCGCCTCCGCTGAGGGCCTCCAGCGTCTGGCCGAAGTCGGTGAGGTCGGCGGGGAGGAACGGCGCCGGCGAGTCGGCGCTGCTCGACTCGGCCGAGGGGACCCGGTCGACGTTCAGCACCTCGTGGCCGTGCTCCAGCAGGTCCCGGACGACCGCCCGGCCGGCCTTGCCGCTGCCCCCGGTGATCGCGATACGACCCATGTCCGCTCCTCTGCCGACGCTGGACTACGTCAAGACTAGTCAGAACATACGATGACGAAGCTCGCCGAGCTTCCCATACTGGCCTGCAGTCTGGACAAGTGGTTCTGCGGAGGGGGCATCGTGCGGATACGCGCGGGTTTGACGGGACTGGTCGCGCTGGTGCTGGCGACGGCGGTGGGCTGCACCTCGGACGGGGACGGCGGCGACCGCCCCGCGGACGCGGCCACCGCCACCACCACGGCCCATCACGCCGCCACCCCACCGGCCCTGGACGCCGACGCCACCCCGCGTGAGGTCCGGGCCCGCTACGAGCAGCTGCTCGGCCAGCACGCCCTGCTGGCGGTGCGGCTGGCCCGCAGCGAGGTCGCCAAGGACGCCGAGCTCCAGAAGGTGGTCCAGGGCTCGCTGGCCGCCAACGCCGGCGCCCTCCAGCAGCTGGTCGGGGTGAGCTACGACGGCGCCCAGGCGGACGAGTTCAAGCAGCTCTGGCAGGGCTACAGCGACGAGCTGGCCGCCTACGCCGACGCCGACGCCGCCGGCAACGGCACCGGCGCCCAGGAGGCCCGGGCCGCCCTGCTCGCCCACTGCGACGACTGGGGCGCCTGGCTGGCCGAGGCCAGCGGCGGCCGCGTCCAGGCCGCCCAGGCCACCAGATCCGCCCAGGCGCGGGTCGGCCGGCTGATGGACCAGATCGACGCCTCTGCCGGCCACGACTACGACCAGGCGTACAAGCTGGAGCGGCAGGCGTACCAGCAGTCCTACGGCGCCGGGACCACCCTGGCCAGGGCCGGCCTGACCGCCAAGGAGGCGGCCGACGTGGCCACGGCCCCGGAGAACCTCCGGTCGGCCTTCGCCATGCTGCTGGGCGAGCACATGGAGCTGATCGTGGACGCCCAGCGGGCCACCTTCGCCGGGTCGCCCGAGTTCGAGGCGGCCGCCGCCCAGGTCAACGCCAACACCGCCACCCTGGCCGGGGCGCTGGGCGGGATCGTCGGCCCCGACAAGGCCAAGGAGTTCCAGACCGCCTGGGCCAACCACGTCGAGGGGCTGATGGCCTACACCGCGGCCGTGGCCGGCAAGGACGAGGCGGCCAAGGCCGTGGCCAAGGAGAACCTGGACGGGTTCGCCGAGCGGCTGGCCCTGTACTTCAGCGACGTGGTCCGCAACGTGCTGGCCACCGACCCGCTGACCGAGGCCATCACCGCCCACGACCAGCACCTGATCGCCCAGGTCGACGCCTACGCGGCCAAGGACTACGCCAAGGCCCAGCAGGTCCAGGACGAGGGCTACCAGCAGATGGTCGGGGTGGCCAACGTGCTGGTCGACGCCATCGAGAAGGTCATGGCCCAGGCCATGCCGGCCGGCGGCTCCAAGACCGGCGGCGGCGGGACCGCCCACAGCCACCAGTGACCTGAGCGTGGGCCGGTCCGGCCCGGGCCGGTAGCATCGGCCGATGCGAGCAGACCAGGTGGGCGGGGCGGAGGCGCCGGGGACGGCCGGCGGCGCCTGGCACCGGCCGATGGTGGCCCGGCCGACCGACGAGGAGCACCGTAGCGCCACCGTGCTGGAGCTGTTCTTCGACCTGTGCTTCGTGGTCGCCGTGGCCCAGGCCGCGTTCGCCCTCCACCACGAGGTGGCCGAGGACCACATTGGCGAGGGCGTGGTCGGCTACGCCTCGGTGTTCTTCGCCATCTGGTGGGCGTGGATGAACTTCACCTGGTTCGCCTCGGCCTACGACACCGACGACGTCCCCTACCGGCTGACCACCCTGGTCCAGATCGCCGGCGCCCTGATCCTGGCCGCCGGGGTGCCCGAGGCCATGGACGGCGGCAACTTCGCCGCCATCACCGTCGGCTACGTGGTCATGCGCCTGGCCATGGTCACCCAGTGGGCGCGGGCGGCCCGCGCCGACCCCGCCCACCGGCGCAGCGCCCTGCGCTTCGCCGCCGGCATCACCGCCGTCCAGGTCGGCTGGGTGCTGCGGCTGCTCCTGCCGGTGGGCCTGGGCCAGGCCGGCTTCCTGCTCCTGGTCGCGGCCGAGCTGGCCGTGCCCATCTGGGCCGAGCGGGCCGCCCCCACCACCTGGCACCCGCGCCACATCGCCGAGCGCTACGGCCTGTTCACCCTGATCGTGCTGGGCGAGTGCGTGCTCGCCTCGACCCTGGCCATCGAGTCGGCCCTGGAGGAGGACGCCGCCCTGGCCGACCTGGCGACCACGGCCGCGGGCGGGCTGCTGACCGTGTTCGGGATGTGGTGGCTGTACTTCGCCAAGGAGTCGGCCCAGTTCCTGACCTCACTGCGGGCCGGCATCGTCTGGGGCTACGGCCACTACCTTGTGTTCGGCTCGGCCGCGGCCGTCGGGGCCGGCCTGGCCGTCAACGTCGACTCCCTCACCCACCACGCGGCCATCGGCCCCCGGGCGGCGGCCGCGGCCTTCACCATCCCGGTGGCCCTGTTCCTGGTGGCCGTGTGGGCGCTGCAGCTGCGGCCCCACCACCTGGGCCGCTGGCAGAGCGCGCTGGTGCCCGGCACCGCCCTGCTGGTCCTGGCCACGACCCTCACCGCCGAGCCCATCCTGCTCACCGGGCTGCTGGTGGCGGCCATGATCGCCGTCACCCTGGTCGTCCTGCACCGCCCGGGGGACCGGACGGCGGCCTGAGCTCAGCTGGGCTCGCACCAGCCGCCGTCGGGCGCGACCAGCTCGTCGGCCTCGGCCGGGCCCCAGCTGCCCGGGTCGTACGCGTACAGGGGGGTGGCGCCCTCGCCGAGCACCGGGTCGACCACCCGCCACTCCGCCTCCACCATGTCCTGACGGGCGAACAGCTCGGTGTCGCCGTGCATGGCCGCCCCCAGCAGCCGCTCGTACGGTGGCCGGCCGCCGACGGCGAAGTTGGCCGCCTCCAGCTCAACGTCCTCGCCGATGAGCTGGTCGCCGGGCAGCTTGACCCGCAGGCCGAGCTCGATGCGGACGTCGGGGCCGAGGTGCAGGCGCAGGTGGTTGGAGCGGGCCGGGATCAGCTCGCCGAACAGCTCCAGGGGCGGGCGCCGGAACTCGACCAGGACCTCGGTGTCGGTGACCGGCAGATGCTTGCCGGCCCGGATGTAGAACGGCACCCCCGACCAGCGCCAGGTGTCGATGGCCAGGCGGGCGGCCACATAGGTCTCGACCGCCGAGTCGGGGGCCACCCCGGGCTCGTCGCGGTAGCCGCGGAACTGGCCCCGGACCACGCTGGAGCGGTCCAGCGGCCGGATGGCCTGGATCAGCCGGGAGCGCTCCTTGCGGGTGGCGTCGGGGGCATGCACCGCGGGGGCGTCCATAGCCAGCAGGGCCAGCACCTGGAGCAGGTGGTTCTGGAGGACGTCGCGGATCGCCCCGGCCTCCTCGTAGAAGGCGCCGCGGCCCTGGACGCCGAAGTCCTCGGCCATGGTGATCTGCATCTGGCGGACGTAGCGGGCGTTCCAGACCGGCTCCAGCAGGGCGTTGGCGAAGCGCAGGTAGAGGATGTTCTGGATCGGCTCCTTGCCCAGGAAGTGGTCCATGCGGAAGATGCGGTCCTCGGGCAGGTGGCGGTGCAGGACATGGTTGAGCTCGACGGCCGAGGCCAGGTCGCGGCCGAAGGGCTTCTCCACGATCACCCGGGCGCCGTCGATGCACTTGGCCGCGGCCAGGCCCTCGGTCACGGTGGCGAACATGGTCGGCGGGATGGCCAGGTAGTGCAGGGGCCGCTCGGCGTCGCCCAGGGCCTTGCGCAGCCGCTGGAAGGTGCGGGGGTCGGCGTAGTCGCCGTCGATGTAGCGCAGCAGCGACGACAGCTTGTCGAAGGCCTCCTCGTCGACCTTGCCGCGCTGCTCCACGCTCTCGCGGGCCCGCTTGCGCAGCTTGGCCAGGTCCCAGCCCGACCGGGCGACCCCGATGATGGGCACGTCCAGGTGGTTGCGCTCGACCAGCCCCAGCAGGGCGGGAAAGATCTGCTTGTAGGCGAGGTCGCCGGTGGCGCCGAAGAACACGATCGCGTCGGCAGGCTGCTTGTCGATCGAACCGCTCCTTGGTCGGGACGTGCTGAGCCGATACCGCCATCGTATGCCGACCCGCGGCCTCGTCAGGTCTCGGGACCGACCACCTCGGACAGGATCGAGGGGACCACCCGGTCGGTGTAGTCGCCGGCCGGCCAGCCGCGGTCGGCGACCAGGTGGGCGAAGGCCGCCGGCTGGGCCCGGGCCCAGACCCAGTCGGTGGCCGCCGCCGGCGTCCAGCCGGCGGCCAGGCGGCCGGCGGCCTGCACCCGGTCGACGGCGGCGGCGAACAGGTCCCGCAGATCGGCCATGCGGTCGCGCCAGGCCACCCCGCCCTCGTCGCCGTTGACGGCCGCCGCCTCCAGCGCCCTGGCCACGGGCAGGATCTCGGGGAGGTAGGCGAACCACAGCCGCAGCAGCCGCTCCAGCGCCGCCACCGGCGGCAGCGACCTGGTCTCGGCGGCCCGGCCGGCGAACCCGCTGCGGCCGTCGTGGCGGCGGGCCATGGCCACCAGCAGCCCGGCTCGGTTCTCGAAGTGGACGTAGAGCAGCTGGCGGGAGACGCCGGTGGCGGCGGCGATGTCGGCCACCGTGACCGCCCCGACCCCGCGCTCGCGGACCAGCTCCCAGGCGGTGTCGAGGATGCGGGCGCGGGTGTCGCCGCGGGTGCCGGCCATGCGTCCAGCCTGCCCCAATGTATTGACACGTGTCAAATAGCGCTCTAGTTTACATGTGTCAAACTACCGGCCTCGGAGGTCGAGATGGTCTGGACGAGCCCCTACCCGCCGGTCGAGGTCGGCGGTACCACCCTGCCCCGGATGGTCCTGGAGGCCGCGGCCCGCTTCGGGGACCGGCCGGCCCTGGTCGACGGCGCCTCGGGGGCGATCGTCGACTACCGCCTGCTGGCTCGGCGGGTCGGGCAGGTGGCGGCCGGCCTGGCCGCCCGCGGCTTCGGGCCCGGCGACGTGCTGGCCCTGTGGGCGCCCAACCTGCCCCAGTGGGCCGGGGTGGCCCTGGGCGCCATGGCCGCCGGCGGCGCCGTCACCGGGGTCAGCCCCGCCGCCGGCGAGCGCGAGCTGACCGCCCAGCTGGCCGACAGCCGGGCCTCGGTGCTGGTCACGGTGCCGTCGCTGGCCCCGGTGGCCCGGGCCGCGGCGGCCGCCGCCGGCACCGGCGAGGTGGTGGCCCTGGGCGAGGCCGACGGCGCCATCCCCATCCAGGACCTGCTGGCCGCTGGCGAGGGGGCCTGGGCCCCGCCCGGGCTCGACCCGGCCGCCGCGGTCGGGCTGCTCCCCTACTCCAGCGGCACCACCGGCCTGCCCAAGGGGGTGCTGCTGACCCACGCCAACCTGGCCACCTCGGTCCGCCAGGTCGGCAGCGGGCTGCGCGTCGGCGAGCGCGACACCCTGCTCGCCGTGCCGCCCTTCTCCCACATCATGGGGTTCCTGGTCACCCTGGCCGTGCCCCTGTGCGCCGGCGCCACCGTGGTCACCATGCCCCGCTTCGATCCCGGCCGGTTCCTGGAGCTGCTGGAGCGCCACCGGGTCACCGTCCTGGTCGGGGCCCCGCCGATGCTGCGGGTCCTGACCGGCCACCCGGCGGCCGCCGGCGCCGACCTGTCCGCCCTGGAGCTGGTGGTGTGCGGCGGGGCGCCGCTGCCCGCGGCCGCCCAGCGGGCCCTGGCGGCCAGGCTGCCGGGCGCCACCGTCGGTCAGGCCTGGGGCCTGACCGAGACCACCGTCGGGCTGAGCATGCCCGACCGGGACGCCGGCAGCGTCCCGGGCACGGTGGGTCGGGTGATGCCCAACACCGAGCTGCGGGTGGTCGACCCGGCCAGCGGCCGCGACCTCGGCGCCGGGCGGCCGGGCGAGCTGGTCGCCCGGGGGCCGCAGGTGATGGCCGGCTACCTGGGTCGGCCCGAGGCCACCGCGGCCATGCTCGACCCCGACGGCTGGCTGCGCACCGGCGACCTCGGCCTGGTCGACGGCGACGGCAACGTGGTCATCGTCGACCGGCTCAAGGAGCTCATCAAGGTGAGCGGCTACCAGGTCGCCCCGGCCGAGCTGGAGGCCCTGCTGGTCAGCCACCCGGCCGTGGCCGACGCGGCCGTGGTGCGCCGCGACGACCCCGACGCCGGCGAGGTGCCGGTGGCCGTGGTCGTGCCCCGGCCCGGGGCCGCGGCCGGCGCCGACGAGCTCATGGCCTGGGTGGCCGAGCGGGTGGAGCCGCACAAGCGGCTGCGGGCGGTCCGCTTCACCGACGCCATCCCCCGGACGCCGTCGGGCAAGCTGCTGCGGCGCGCGCTCCGCGACGAGGCCCGCCGGGTGGACCGGCGGGCCTCGTCAGTTCCTATAGGCTCGGGCTAGGGGGTGTTGTCCGCCCGGGCGGCGCGGACCCCGATCACCACCCAGCGGTTGTTGCCGGCGACCTTGCGGACCACGAACTGGACGCCGAGCGACAGGTCCTCGACCGGGTTGTCGAGCGGGTTGCCGTCGGCCGGGTTGCCGCTGCCGAGGATGATCCCGTCACCGAGGTCGGTGCCGTACAGGTCGGTCAGCGGGTTGCCGTCGGCGTCGACGATCCGGGTGGTGTAGCGCCGGTGGTCCTTGGAGGGGACCACCACTGAGGCGTCGATGTCGCGGAAGAACAGGTCCTCGCCGCGCAGCTCCAGCCCCGGGTACCAGCCCTTGGCGTCGGTGAAGCGGGCGACGCCGGGCAGCGGGGCGTGGCGGTTGCAGTAGACCGTGTACGAGCCCGCCGGGTCCTCGATGCATTCGCGGAACGAGCGGGTGGGCCGCTTGGCGAAGGCCGCGTTGGAGGACTGGGCCCGCGACGGCAGGTTTTTGAGCGTCGTCGGGTCGTGCTCGGCCGCCTCGCCGAAGCGCCGCAGCGGGTCGAAGTGGCTGTCCACGATCAGCAGCTGGCCCTTGGAGCCGGTGCTGGGCGGGGCGAACAGCGGGGTGGTCACGTGGTTCACGGTGTACTGGGCGTCGCGGTACCAGACCAGCATGCCGGGGGCGTTGTAGGGGGTGCGGGTGACCCGCCACTCGGCGCCGTCGGCGTTGAGGTAGATGGGGTCGTAGGCGTAGCGCAGGCCCTTGTCGAAGCCGTCGTAGTTGCGCCACTCGGCCAGGTAGTAGTGCTGGTAGACGAAGGTGCCGGTGGTGATGATCCAGCCGGCGCCCTCGGTGTCGGTGAAGGTGCCCTGCTCCGAGGTCCAGCCGGCCTCGCCGCCCTCGACGTCGTCGGTCCAGACCGAGGTGCCGTCGGCGGTGACCTCGAAGTCGTCGGCGAACCAGCCCGGCTCCTCGAAGGCGGCGTCGGTGGCGTACCGCAGCCGCAGCCCGATGGTGGTGCCGGCGTACGGGGTCAGGTTGACCCAGTCGTGGCGCCACTCGCCGCCGGTGGTCCCGGTGAGGCCGTTCTCGAGGCCGCCGTAGTCACGCAGCCTCCCGTTGGGGTCCTCGTCGGTGGAGACCACGTTGCCGGCCTCGTCGCGGACCTCCAGCTGGGTCCAGGTGGACCCGCCGTCGGTCGACACCTCGATGAAGCCGTAGTCCCACAGCTCCTCGATGGTGTAGTTGTTCCAGGTCCAGAAGCGGACGTCGGCCCCGGCGGGCACGTCCAGGGTGCGCGACAGCTTGACGTCGGCCCAGGGCTGGTCGTTGTTCGAGTACCACATGTTCTCGCCGCTGTGCGGCTCGCCCCGGGTGACGGTCTTTTGGGGCAGGTTCACCCGGACGCCGTCCTCGGTGCCCCTGGGCGTGCGCGAGGTCTGGCCGACCTTCACGTCGCGGCCCGAGGAGCCGACGCCGAAGGTCTCGGGGTCGACCCAGCCGAGCACGTACTTGTCCCACAGGCCCATGTGGGTGGGGATGGTCTGGAACAGCGGGCCGGTGTGCGACCCCGCGGACATCAGGTCCCAGAAGTCGACGTCGGACTCGCCGGCCCCGCTGGTGTCGTACAGGTCGGGCAGCCCCAGGTCGTGGCCGTACTCGTGGGAGATGACCCCGACGCCGGCGTCCTCGGCCTGCATGATGTAGTTGTTGACCTTGACCCCGGTGCCCGGGACGGCGTAGCCGCCGGTGGCCGGGTCGGTGTTGCCGGCGTGCGACCAGATCGCGTACGGGCCCTCGGCGCCACCGCCCCCGGCCTTGTCGGCCCCGGCGTGGATGATCACGAAGTGGTCGACGACCCCGTCGGGCTCGAACAGGTTGCCGTCGCCGTCGACGTCACCCTGGTCCTCGATGTCAAAGTCCTGCCAGGGGAAGTCGGGGTCGCTGGCCGCCAGGGCGTCGACCGCGTCCACCACCAGCTGGGTGACCTGGCGGGCGTTGTCGGGGTGGCCGCTGTTGTCCTGCATCGGCTGGCCGCAGACGGTGGCGCCGTAGTAGGCCTCGGAGTGCGGGACCTGGACCCAGCCGGCGACCTGGCCGGTGATGTCGTAGGCGCCCTTGGACATCTCGCGGTAGTGGTTCTTGACCGTGTAGCCGCGCAGGTCGATCCCGGGCCGGCCGTCGGGGCCGGTCAGGTCGGGCCGCACCCGCTGGGTCAGGCCGCGGGTGGTGTAGATGAGCTTGTTGTAGTGGCTGGGGCTGAAGTCGGGCACCCAGAAGCTGTTGTTGTCGGTGCCGCGGCCCGCCGTGGCCGGGTCCGGCAGCTGGTTGTGGACCGGCCCGCTGAGCAGGGTGCCGGCCGGCTCGGTGACGCACTCCTCGGCGCCGACGGCGGCCGGGCGCTCGAAGCCGGAGAAGTCGTCGTTGGCGTTGGGGTTGAACTCGACCAGCACCGTGAGCAGCTGGGCCGTCTGGGTGCTGGGGGCCTTCTTGAACGCCCGTGGGCTCTTGCCGGTCTTGGCCGCCCTGGCCTCGAGGCCGCCCAGCACCTCGGCCGCCGGCGGGTTGCCGCCCGAGTGCTTGCGGTCGAAGGCCTCGGCCTGGGCGACGACCTTGGGGCTGGGGGTCAGCTTGGACCGGTTGGCCGTCCGGTCGAGCTTGCCGAGCCGTTCCTGCTGGTTCCCGATGCGCTCGAGCTGCGGCGCGACCGGGTTGTAGTAGGCCTTGGACGCCCCGACGCGGGCCCCACCGGAAGCGGGGTCGCCGGCGCTGGCCGGGGGCGACTGGCTGACGGCCGCCATGGCGACCAGCAGCGCCAATGCCAGCAGCGCGACCACCGGCCGCTTGAGCGCGTGCGAAGTGCTACGAAGCACGGTCGTTTCTCCCCTCTGAGGAACGGCCCTGTACCGGCATGACGAGCGAACTCGCGGCTCCCACCCCGCGGCGAACCTCGCGAACGTGGGCAAATGTTGACATGTGCCGCAAGATCGGACGCTACCGCAGGCTCCGCAACTGTCCTACGACATCCGCCCTAGTACGCCGGGTCGGGGCTCAGCCGGCCGGGGAGACGCTCACCACCTGGAGGGGCTCGCCCTGCAGGCAGCCGCCGGTCCCGGTCTGGGCGGCCATCGGCCGGCCCACCACCCGCACCCGGGCGCCGGCGGCCAGGGCCGTCCGGTCGCCCCCGACCAGCAGCCAGACGCGACCCCGCTCGCCGGCCAGCAGCAGGCAGCCGGGCTCGCCGCCGGCCCGCACCTGCCCGGTGGCGATGACCCGGACGGCGGTGGCCTGGGTGTCGTCCGGCTGGGTGGCCGGGGCGACGGGCGCGGTCGTGGGCCCCGGCGCCTCGGGGGCCGGGGCGGTGGCGCTGGGGGCGGGCGCGGAGGTGGCCGGCTCGGCGCTTGGCTCGGCGTCCGGCCCGGAGCAGCCGGCGGCCAGCCCGGCCGCCAGCAGGGCGGCCAGGAGCGGGAGCAGACGGGTCGGCGACGGCGGGCGCATACCGGTTGGACGGCGGGAGGGTGGCATCGGTTCCGCCCTTCAGGCGCCGAGGGCCCGCAGGCGGGCCAGCTCGGCGTTCAGCTCGTTGCCGACCAGGATGGCGATGCTGGAGAAGTAGGTCCAGAGCACGGTCGCGACCACCGCCCCCACGGCCCGGCCGATGAGCACCACCTGGGCGTTGTTGACGACCACGCCGGTGGGCGCGCCGCTGCCGAGGGCCAGGTAGATGCGGAAGCCGACGGCGGCCACGATCCATCCGA
>Ga0126306_10001955_pt1 | contig 11369 bp, 9 predicted proteins | sample Plot27_FD_92592 | JGI IMG/M metagenome (GOLD analysis project Ga0126306, IMG submission 92592) | Serpentine soil microbial communities from UC McLaughlin Reserve, CA, USA - Plot27 | ecosystem: Environmental > Terrestrial > Soil > Grasslands | place: USA: UC McLaughlin Reserve, Lake County...
AGGCGGCGGAAGCGGCGCGCGCCTCGCTGCCGGAGGCTACTCGCAGCGAGGCAACCCGACCGCTGGTTGGCCCCATCGAGGTGCGCGATGGCGTGCCCGGCGTCATTGACCCTGATGTGCTCTGGTCGTGCACCACGTGTGGCGCCTGCGTTCAGCAGTGCCCCGTTGACATCGAACATGTTGATCACATCCTCGACATGCGGCGCTTCGAGGTCATGATGTCTGCGGAGTTCCCGACCGAGCTCAACGGGCTTTTCAAGGGCTTGGAGAGCAAGGGAAATCCGTGGAACATGAACCCGCGGGGACGCATGGAGTGGGCCAAGGAACTTCCGTTCCCGGTGCCAGTAGTGGGTGAGGACGTTGCAGACCTCAGCGAAGTGGAGTACCTGTTCTGGGTCGGCTGCGCCGGGGCGTACGAGGATCGGGCCAAGAAGACCACGCGCGCAGTAGCTGAGTTGCTGCACATTGCGGGCGTGCGTTACGCCGTGCTGGGAAACTCCGAGACCTGTACTGGTGACCCCGCGCGGCGCTCTGGGAATGAGTTCGTCTACCAGCAGCTGGCTTTGGAGAACGCAGAGTCCTTGCAGCAGGCGAAGGCGACCAAGATCGTCGTGACCTGCGCGCACTGCTTGAACGCTTTGAAGAACGAATATCCGCAGCTTGGCCTCAACTGCGAAGTGGTGCATCACACCCAGCTGCTCAACCGACTGGTACGCGACGGTCGGCTGACGCCGGTGGCGCCGCCCGAGGGGCCAGTTGCCGGTCGAAACATCACCTATCACGACGCGTGTTATCTGGGACGGCACAACGAGATCTACGATCCGCCGCGCGATCTGCTTGCTTCACTGCCTGGTGCCAGAGTCGCCGAGATGCCTCGGAACCGGGAACGATCCTTCTGCTGCGGCGCGGGCGGCGCTCGCATGTGGATGGAGGAGAAGATCGGCACCCGCATCAACGAGAACCGCACGGATGAGGCGCTGCGTACCCTCGCCAGCAGCGGGAGCAACGGCCAGGATGCCATTGCCACCGGATGCCCGTTCTGCCGAATCATGCTGACCGATGGTCTCACCGCGATGCAGGCAACCGGATCCGCGCCGGAGACGACCGAGGTACTCGATGTCGCGCAACTGCTGCTCGAGGCTGTCAAACGCCGTCCATAAATGTCCTAGCTCGCCCGCTCCGCATTAAAACCGTCACGTGTCGGCAACGAACGTGCACGTTTGTTTCCATCGCGGTGCACAGGTTGCAACGCATGCAGAGTGGCAGCAACGAACGTGCACGTGCGTTTCTACCGGATGCGAGGAGTGCGAGGGTGTCAGGGTTGACGTCTGCGGCCCTTGATATGATGTCAGATTGACGTCATAGTGGTGTCATGGATCTTTCACCCTACCTGGATTCAGTCCGCGGCGGCGTAGCGCAGGCATCAGCACTAGCGGACGAGCACACCCAACACATCGCGGAGCGTCTCGGCACCGCAATCGAGGCCTCTACTCGCCTCGCCCTCATCGAGGCATTGTCGGATGCAGCTGGCACCATCAGCGCCGAGCTTGCACCCTCCTCGGTCGAACTGCGCATGGTAGGTCAAGATCCGGAGTTCGTCGTCTCGGTGCAAACGGCGGAGGCAGAACCGACCATGCTGCTGCCCGGGTCCGAACCAGGCGAGGAAGCCATGAGAGAGTCGGCTACCACCGAGGCAGAGGACGAGCCAGTCGCCCGCGTCAGCCTAAGGCTGCCGCAGTCGGTCAAGGCGCGCGTCGACGAGATGGCCTCAGCTGACGGGATCTCCACCAATGCGTGGCTGATCCGCGCGATCATGGATGCCCTGGCCGACCGAAGCGGCCCACGACCGGACTGGCCGCAGCCGCCTCATCCCCCAATTCCGGCTTCCCCTCTGCATCCCATGGTCATCCCAACTGACCCCTTCGGACCGCACATCGTCTCTGGCCCGCAGGGTCCGTTCGGGTCCGGTGAGATATTTCGTGAACGCCCGAGAAAGCCTGGGCGTGAGGATCGGCGGTCCCGTGGCAGCGTTCAGGGTTGGGTGCGATGAGCATGGGATGGGTGCGATGAGCATGGCAAGCTCGGTTTTCGATGGTGTACGGCACATCGTCATCGACAATCCGGGAAGCGGATCGATCACCGTCGCGGCCGGCACCGAGCCAGATCTTGTTGAGTCCTGGATCGAGGCAGTCGATGAGAGATTCCTCGAGCAGGTGCAGATCCGCCATGATCAAGACTGGCTGCGGATCAGTGTCCCGCAGCAGTTCTTCGGAAACATCAAGCCCCAGCTGCGGCTCGCGATACCCGATGGGCTGGCGTTTGTGATCAAGACTGGTTCGGCTGACATCTCGATCAGCGCCGACATCGGCCGCTCCAAGATCGTCAGCGGTTCTGGTGACATCACCATCGGCAATGCTGTCGATCTTGATTGCAAAACCGGATCAGGTGACATTTCGGTTGCTCGGGTCGAGGGCAGTGCCGCCCGGCTGAATTCAGGCTCGGGGAACATCTCGGTCAGCGAGGCTCATTGTCCGGTAATCGCGAAGTCCGGCTCCGGGGCAGTCGTGGTGAAGTCGCTGCGAGGCGATCTGCAAGCCAACTCCGGCTCGGGCGACATTGGAATCACCGCGACCAAAGGCTCGGTGGATTTGCGCTCGGCCTCTGGCTCCCTGACGATCGGCGTGACCGACAATCTGCCCGCCTGGCTTGACTTGAGTTCTGTTTCCGGTGACATCCGGATCGCTCTGGAGTCGACTACTCGGCCAGGGCCAGGTGAGCCGTACATCTCGCTCCGGGCCCGTACCGCCTCCGGCGACATCGCCATCCACCGCGCCTAGCGCCTCGGCCGCTTGCTATTGCTGAGCGCCCTCCGGCTCGGTGTCATCTAGATCGGTATCCGACATCTGGTGGGGTCACCGCTAGGGTGGCCGCACCCTGCTTTCGCGCATGGAGGCACCAACGATGTCTGATTCCGCCACGGCTAGCCCCAGTGCCTCGTCCTGGAGTGAGATTCCCCAGACCATGACGGCTGTTATCTGTCATGGGCCCGAGGACTATCGCCTGGAGGAAGTGGCGGTACCCCGCCCTGGTCCCGGTGAGGCATTGATCAAGGTCGAGGCCGTCGGCATCTGTGCGAGCGATCTGAAGTGCTACCACGGCGCTCCGAGATTCTGGGGCGACGGCATCCGACCCGCCTGGGCGGAGACGGAGGTGATTCCCGGCCATGAGTTCGCAGGCACGGTGGTCGAACTAGATGCGGAGGCTAGGCGGCATTGGGACATCGAGTTAGGTGATCGAGTCGTCGCCGAGCAGATCGTGCCGTGTCGGGAGTGTCGCTACTGCCTGACCGGTCACTACTGGATGTGTGCCAGAAACCACATCTTCGGTTTCAAGCGAGGCGCCCCGGGCGCCATGGCTGAGTACATGATCTTCTCCAGCAATTCCCTTGTCCACAAGGTTTCCCGGGAGCTGCCGCCAGCCTATGCCGCATTCGCCGAGCCGTTGTCCTGCGCACTGCACGCAGTGCAGCGGGCCGGGGTGGGCTTCGACGACGTCGTTGTCGTTGCTGGTTGCGGTCCGATCGGATTGGGCATGATCGCTGGCGCCAAGGCCAGGAATCCGCGCCTGGTGATCGGCTTGGACATCGCGCCGGACAGGCTGTCCATCGCCTCTGAGACCGGGGCGGACCTGGTGATCAACATCGCTGAGACAGACGCACTAACCAAGATCAAGGACCTGACCGGAGGATACGGCGCCGACATCTATCTCGAAGCCAGCGGGCATCCCTCGGCTGTCCAGCAAGGTCTGAACATGTTGCGCAAGCTCGGCACCTTCGTTGAGTACAGCGTGTTCGGCAGCGGTGCCACGATCGATTGGACGATCATCGGCAACGAAAAGGAGCTGGACGTACGCGGCGCGCACCTGGGCCCGCACTGCTGGCCGGCCGCCATCCGGATGATCGAGTCAGGGCGGCTGCCGATGGAGAAGATCTGCACCCACCAGCTTCCGCTTGCCGACTTCAAGGCCGGACTGGATCTCGTTGGCCGCGGCACGGAGTCGGTGAAGGTGACGCTCATCCCCTGATCGTCGGGTCCAGCCCCCAAGAGCTGGCCAGACATGAATATCCCACATGGGTGGGGCGCGCCCAATTCGTCGGAAACGAACGTCCACTTGCGTTCCCATCGCGATGCATCCGTTGCAACGTGTGCATCGTGACTGTAACGAACGTGCACGTTCGTTTCCGACCGCGTGACTAGATGCGGGTACGGTGGAAGTTCAGGTGAGATTTGCTCGGCGTAGGTCCGCGCTGTCCTTGATAGTGCGAGCCGTATTGGGCCGACCCGTACGGGTGCTCGGCCGCAGTGGTCAGGCGAAAGAAGCACAGCTGTCCGATCTTCATGCCCGGCCAGAGCTTGATCGGCAACGTCGCGACGTTGGACAGCTCCAAGGTGACGTGGCCGGAGAAACCGGGATCGATGAAGCCTGCGGTGGCATGCGTGAGCAGTCCCAGTCGACCCAGCGATGACTTGCCTTCGACCCGCGCTGCGATGTCGTCCGGCAGCGTCACCACCTCATAGATGGAGCCCAGCGCAAACTCACCGGGGTGCAGGATGAAAGGCTCGTCGCCAACGGGCTCCACGGCCCGCGTCAGCTCGGACTGATCTGCCGAGGGATCGATATGCGGATATCGGTGGTTTTCGAAGACACGGAAGTACCGATCGAGGCGGACATCAATGCTCGACGGCTGCACCATGTCGACGGCGTACGGTTCCAGCCCGATGCGGCCAGCATCGACCTCAGCCTTGATGTCGCGGTCGGAGAGCAACATGGCGGGACGATATCGCGACGAGCCGTTAGTTGCCGCGGGTGATCTCTAACCAGTGATCACCAATGGAAACGATCGCACCATCACCTACCCGGACCATCTCGCCGGCCCGGCACCGCGAGGACATCCCGTTGGTCGTGGACACCGTCGATCCGTTGGTGGATCCGCGGTCAACGATGTAGATGCCACCTGCATCGACGCCAACCGCCAAATGAGACTTGGAGACGGTGCGCGTCTCGTCGGCGATCTTGATCAACTGCGCGTCCTCTTCGCCGGCCTTCGGTTGCGGGTTGCGTCCAAGCAGCACCAGACCCTCAACCGCGATTCGCCTTCCGTCGTCCAGCAAGATCGACCAATCCTGGTCGTACGGGGAAGACGATCCGTCAGCGGTCTGATCCGCAGCATCACCAGGCGACGACGCAAAGGCCGGCATTCCCTCATACCCCGGCGATGCGCCGGAGGGAGAGCCCGGTGAAGCCAATGAGACTGGACCGGCCTGCTGCTGCTCCGATGAAGAGAGTTCATCGCTGGAGGGCTGCGAGGTGGGCGATGACCCGTAAGGCGATGACCGGTAAGGCGGCGGTCCGGATGGCGCACTCTGAGGCGGCGCCGCATACGAGCTATTTCCGTAGGGCACCGCAGACCCACCCGGAGGTACAGCTGCGGCGTACGGAGCGCCCGAGCCCGCTGGCGCCATTCCAGGACTTGGCGGCGCAGCGCTGCCAGCAGGCGCATAGCCCTCCCCAGGGGTGTAGCTCGGCGGCGCGCCCGCAGGTACGCTGCTCGGCTGGGGCTGCGAAGTACTGCGGACCTGAGCCGGAGGACTCTGCTGCGCGCCGGCGACAGCCCGAGTCGGTTGTACCGGTGGTGCCAGCAGACGCTCCTTGATCATCACCGATGTGACGGTGAGGTCATGCCAGCCCTGCTTGCGCGGATGCCTCAGCATCATGATCAACATAATCAACAAGCCGATCCCGGTGATGCAGAGCGCCCAGAACACCACTGCTCGCAGAAGAACTCGGGAGGGCCCGATCGGTCGGCCGTCCAGGAAGCCGACGACCTGCAACTTCATGGCTCGCAGACCTGGGCTTGCTGCCCGCACCGCGAGTGTGTACCAGACGAGGACGAGCCAGCCGATCGTGATCAGCCCGCCGATCACGCCCAGGGTCATGCCGAGCCCGCCCGTCGTGCTCGGCAGCAGGAAGATCAGCGCAAGGCTGACGATCACCGGCACCGAAAGGTTGATGAGATACGCGACGAAACGCTTGCCGAGCGGACCAACCTCCACGCCGGGGGGTAGGCCGGTCTCGCGATTCGGTCGACCCTGCGCGGGCGATTCCATGAACAGCTCCTTGTGGTTGGTGACTGTTTCGCAGCTGAGACGCTACTGCGGAAAGTCAATCAATACAGACACTCCATCACCGAGCTCCAGGACACTGCCTAATTGCACGTGGACCGGGTCGCCGGGAGCGAGCTGCTGACGATCGACGGCTCCGGGACGTACCAGGACAGTTCCGTTCGTGGAGTTCAGGTCGGTGACAACAATCTGCCAGTCATCCGGCGCCACCTCCAGATGTGTCCGGCTGATGTCGTGGTTCGGGCTCGGCACGGTCATCAGCCGGGGTGAGCGGCTGTGCGACCGATCGCCCGACGGTGCGCGGCCCACCAGGACAGGTCGATCCACCTCCGCACTCGAGCCGTCGGAAGCACGAAGCACGGCAAGGACCGGGCCTGCCACAAACTGCGGAACATTGCGTGCCACCGGGCTGCTGCATACTCGACAGTCGGTTGAGTTCGGCGGGTTGGCATGCCCGCGCTGGCACAGCACTGCCAAGATGGCCGAGTCTTGAATACTCTCATCGAGCGAGGGTTCTGAGGTGGAGCCGACCGATTCCGCGGCAGCATCGGATACGGCTTCCTGTGCCGCAGAAGACACTGGTTGTGCTGGCCTAGCGACCTCGTACTGCCCCTTTGGAGCAGGCCCGTCGATTGACGAAGGCAGCAGCTGAGTGTCGGCACTTTGCAGAGCTGCAATCTCTGATGTCGACAATTCAGCCGTATGCTCGGTCGGTGTAGCCGCAGCTGCTGTCACCCCGGCAACTGGCTCTGGCCGCTGTGCGCGCTCAGCGGGCGCCGCAGCGGCCACCTCTGGCAGCGGCTCGGAGGCGAGTCCGGGCACCGCTGCAGCAGCCGGCACCGACCCACCCTGAGGAGAGTCGAGCTGTGCCCGCCCTGAGGCATCGAGGGTCACTGATGAGGCACGTACGGCTCCGACGACAAGCGGCAGTTCCAACAGGGTGGCATCTCCCTCGTATGGGGTGTCGACCCGGATATGAGACACGCCGGCCAGCCCGACCTCACTCCAGGTCTGCATCCCCTCGCCGTTCGCAACCACCTTCCCGGTGACGAGATCGAGGACCGAGATCTGCCCGCGGATCAGCGAGCGCATGCCATCTGCGGTCCAGAAGAACGCGCCGAAACTGGGCAGGGCATCGATCTTGAAGGTCGCCAGCCTGTCAGCCAGGTCGACAATCGAACTGGAGGCTACGACCTCCTCCCACAACGTGTTGATCAACGCCGCCCACTCATGAGTTGGCGGCTCGAGCAGCACGAGAGAAGTTGGTCCGGACAGCACCACCCAGTCCCCTGGGGTGTAGGTGGCACGCCACCGTGCCAGCACCGCGGCCATAGGTTCTCGTCCTCCTCCCCAAGGGCGTCCCTGGTCCAGGCTCCCGCGACATTCTCCCCTGAGGCGGGACTGCGACAAAGCCAGGGGTCGCCTCGGAACAATTCCCCTGGTCAGAGGCAGGACGAAGGGCTGCTCAGAGCGCCCTGCGAGCCGTATAGTTCAGGTTGTGCTCGCCGAAACTCACAGCTGGGTGATCGCTACCAGGCCTCGGGCTACGGCTCGGCGCACCACGATTTCCGATGTCGCCCGGGAAGCTGGTGTCAACAAAGGGACAGTCTCGCGCGCGCTGCGCGGCATCCCTGGCGTTGGCGCCTCAACCAGGGAACGGATCATCGAAACCGCCGATCGGCTGGATTTCTCGGCCTCCCACCTAGCCACCGCTCTGGCAAGTGGGCAGTCCAGAACGGTCGGCATCGTGCTCCCTACGCTGCGCTCGTGGTACTTCAGTGAGTTCGCGTCCGGTGCCAGCGAGGTCCTCAGTCCGGAGGGCTTTCGGGTGGAGCTCATCAACCTGGATGTCGACTCCGACTTTTTGGACGTGGACTCTCCCCAGTTCCGCAAGCTGTTTCGCGAGCTCGGTGCCGGTCGAGGCCGCGACGCGCTTCTCTTCGCAGGGACCATATCGATCGAACGGAATGAGGAGAGCCCAGACTCAGCCAGCGTGCCGGTGAGTGCCCCGGGTTCACCGATGACCAGCGTGCCGGGAATCTTCGTCGACAACCGGGCGGGAGGGCGACTGGTCGCCGAGCACCTCCTCTCACTGGATCATCGCAACATCGGGATCTTTGACGGACGAATGCCGGGCAAGCCCGATTATCACGTCTGGGACCAGCGGACTGACGGCCTGCGGGACACCATCCGAGAAGCCGGCTTCGACATCGACAGTCGGAGTGTCATTCGGCCTGGCGACTGCCACGCTGTAGACGGTGAGCGAGCGATGAAGGAACTTCTCGCCAGCGGCCGCCCAGTTCCGACAGCGATCTTCTGTCACACCGATGAGATGGCCTTCGGAGCAATGGCTGCCCTGCGCGCTGCCGGGCTCCGGTGTCCGGACGATGTGTCCATTGCGGCTTTCGATGATCATCCGATGTCACAGTGGTGGGGTCTGACAACCGTTGATCAGCATGCCCACGAACAAGGGGAACGAGCCGCGCTTGCGATGATCGGGGCCCTTGCGGCAGACGAACACGACGGGAACGGCTCGCAGCAGGAGCTGGAGGAGCTGGAGGAGCTCCGGGTCGAGCTCGTCGGGCGCGGCACGACTGGCCCGGTGCGCAACAGCGACGAGTAGGTCGGGCGTTACACGACTGCGGCGCGTACGGAGAGTACGTCAGGCAGATGCTCCACGATCTGACGCCAACCAGCCCCGTCATCAGTGCTGACGAACACCGACCCGTCGCGAGCGCCAATGTAGAGGCCCGACTGCTCGGCGGTGTCGGCGGTCATGGCATCTCTCAACACGGCCGCGTAGAACCGATCCGGTAGGCCAGACTCCGACGGCGTCCAACTCTCGCCCGCGTCCTCGGACCGCCAGACCTGTGCTTTGCCACCGGGTGGGAAACGCTCTGCACCACCGACCAGAGGGAACACGAACACGGTGTCCGGCTTGCGCGGATGGACCACGATGGGAAATCCGAAGTCAGCCGGGAGGCCGTCGGCGATCGACGTCCACTGGTCGCCACCGTTGTCAGAGCGGTAGACCCCGCCGTGGTTCTGCGCGAAGATCCGGTTCGGTGCCTCCTGATGTGCAGCGATCTTGTGCACGCACTGTCCGAACTCGGGGAACGGATCCGGCGCAAAGTCCACCTTGATGCCTGCGTTTGCGGGGTCCCAGGTCTCGCCACCGTCGTAGGTCCGGTAGACCCCGCCAGTCGACATCGCCACGGTGACGTGGGTTGGATCACTGGGATCGGGCAGCACTGAATGGATCGCCTGCCCGCCGTAACCAGCGGCCCACTGCTCGCGATGCGGGTGATCCCAGAGCGACTGGATCAAGCTGAATGATTCGCCCCGATCCGTGGAACGGAACAGCGCCGAGGGCTGGGTGCCGGCGTAGATCACATCAGGATCGTTCGGACCGCCTGGCTGGATTTGCCAGACCCGCTCGATACTGCTGCCGAGCTCTTGGGGAAAACGTACGGCGGCACCCTGGGTTTCGGTCCAGGTGTATCCACGGTCATCTGAGTAATAGACTCCCGGACCCCAATGTTCGCTCGTACCACTGACGAAGAGCCTGGGCTGCGTGCCTCGCGTGTCGATGCCGGTGCCGTAGATGGCCTCCATGAGAAACTGCGGCTCCGACCATTTCCACTCCTGCCGTTCTTCATCAGAACGACCAACCCACAGGCCCTTCTTGGTCCCCACCAGGACGACGACGTCACTCATTACTTCCGGCCTCCCTGTGCAAACTGATCATGCCTCAGGTCTATGGACCTTCGCACGGCGGCAAACTCACCGTGCAACCAGACGTCAGCTTTCATGGCTCGCCGTTACCCTGTTCGCAGCCAGACCGTGGTGTCGCTGGGCAGCCGGCCATCAGCAAGTGGTGCGCTACTCAAGATCACCTCGCCCGGCGGCAGCGAGGCGGGGTCGGCACCGAAGTTGGTCACGCACCGTACGCCATCGCCGCATGCAAAGTGCAGCACCGACGGTTCGGAATCGACCCAATCGAAGTCGTTGCCTGCGAACAGGCGGCCACGAAGGGCGAGCGCGCGCCGGTAGAGATTAAGCGTGGAGCGTGGATCAGCCGCCTGAGCGCTAACCGCGTAAGCCCTGAACCAGTCCGGTTGGGGCAAGTGCGCAGCTTGTGCGCCGAACCCGTACGACGGCCCGTCCGGGCTCCAGGGCAGCGGCACGCGGCACCCGTCACGGCCCTTTTCCTTGGTCGAACGGCTGGCGATCGGGTCCTCGAGGGCCTCCCGCGGCAGGTCGGCCACCTCATGGAGGCCCAGCTCGTCTCCCTGATAGATATAGGTTGAGCCCGGCAGCGCCAGCAAGATCATGATCGCGGCACGGGCGCGCCGCTCCCCCAGTGCCGGGTCCAGCCGTGGCGTTGCGCCGTCAGTCAGCAGCCACGCCCGGGCAACCTGCTGGGCAAGGCGATCCTTCTCCAGTGGCAGCCCGTAGCGAGTCGCCACCCGTGGCGTGTCGTGGCAACTGAGCAGCCAGCTGGTCGTCGAGCCGTTGCTGATCAGGTCGGCGATGCCGCTGTTGATCACGCTGCGATAGTCGTCGGCCCGCCAATCGGCGTCCAGCATGTCGAAGTTGAACGCATTCCCGAGACTATCGGCCGAGGCGTACCGGGCCCGCCGCGACGGATGCACAATGGCCTCCGCGACTGCGTACCGCGGCGGATCGTAGGAGTTGAAGATCCGCCGCCAGTCGGCGTAGATCTCGTGAACGTCGTCGCGATCCCAGAGCGGATGGGAGCCGTCCTCTCGCATCAGGTCGGAAATCTCACCCCACGGCTGGTACGGCTCGGACATGTCCTTGCGCAGGCCGTGGGCCACATCGATCCGAAACCCGTCGGCTCCGCGGTCGGCCCAGAAGCGAACGGTGCGTCGGAAGTCCTCGCGAACTTCCTCGTGCTCCCAGTTGAGGTCCGGCTGCTCAGCAGCGAAACAGTGGAAATACCACTGGCCGTCGCCAGCCGGTGCCCAGGCCTATCCGCCGAAGAGCGATTCCCAGTCGTTGGGCGGCAACTCACCGCCTCGGCCACGGCCATCTCGGAAGAGATAACGATCACCTTCCGGAGCACCGCCACCCGCGGCTAGAGCCGCGATGAACCAAGGGTGCCGATTGGAGGTGTGATTGGGCACGATGTCGACGATCACCTTGATATTCGCAGCATGCAGC
>Ga0126306_10001956_pt1 | contig 11368 bp, 6 predicted proteins | sample Plot27_FD_92592 | JGI IMG/M metagenome (GOLD analysis project Ga0126306, IMG submission 92592) | Serpentine soil microbial communities from UC McLaughlin Reserve, CA, USA - Plot27 | ecosystem: Environmental > Terrestrial > Soil > Grasslands | place: USA: UC McLaughlin Reserve, Lake County...
AAGATCGCCACGGTCGCCGTCGGGCCGGCGGGCTACAGCGGCTATGTCGGACGGCGGCTTGCCTCAGCACTGAAGCTTGAGGGAGAGCAAGCCAAGCAATGCAGCAGGCTTGCCGAGCAGCTCTACCGGGCCTTCCTGGCCAAGGATATGAGCCTTCTCGAAATCAATCCCCTGATCGTCACGGCAGAGGGGCAGATCCTGTGCCTCGATGCGAAGATCAATTTCGACGATAATGCGCTGTTCCGCCATCCGGATATCGCAGCGCTGAGGGATGAGAGCGAAGAAGATCCGCGCGAGCGCGAAGCCCATGAGCATGATCTCTCCTATGTGGCGCTCGACGGCAATATCGGCTGCATGGTGAACGGTGCGGGGCTGGCCATGGCAACCATGGACATCATCAAGCTCTATGGAGCAGAGCCCGCTAATTTCCTCGATGTCGGCGGGGGCGCATCGAAGGAGAAAGTGGCCGCGGCCTTCAAGATCATCACGGCGGATACGCGAGTGAAGGGAATATTGGTAAATATTTTCGGAGGCATCATGCGCTGCGACACGATCGCAGAAGGGGTGATCGCGGCGGTGAAGGAGGTTGGGCTCAAGGTGCCGCTGGTCGTCAGGCTCGAAGGCACGAATGCCGATCTCGGGCGCGCGATGCTGACCCAATCCGGGCTCGATGTCACTGCCGCGCAGGACCTCGACGATGCGGCGGAAAAGATCGTATCGGCTGTCGGGAAAGGGCGCTGATGGCGATATTGGTCGGCAAAAAGACCGAAGTGATCTGCCAGGGCATCACCGGTGCCCAGGGAAGCTTCCACACGGAGCAGGCAATCGCCTATGGCACGCAGATGGTCGGCGGGGTGACGCCCGGCAAGGGCGGCAGCACGCATCTCGGCCTGCCGGTGTTCGACACGGTGGCCGAAGCGCGCAAAGCCACCGGGGCACAAGCAACCGCGATCTATGTGCCGCCGGCCTTTGCGGCGGACGCGATCATGGAGGCCATCGATGCGGAGATACCGCTCGCCGTGTGCATCACCGAGGGCATTCCAGTACTCGACATGGTGCGGGTGAAACAGGCGCTCGCCAGCTCCACGACGCGGCTCGTCGGCCCGAATTGCCCCGGCGTGCTGACGCCGAAGGAATGCAAAATCGGCATTATGCCGGGGAATATCTTCAAGAAGGGGTCGGTCGGCATTGTTTCGCGCTCCGGTACGCTTACCTATGAGGCAGTGTTTCAAACGACACAGGAAGGACTTGGCCAGAGCACGGCGGTCGGCATCGGCGGCGACCCTGTGAAGGGCATGGAATTCATCGACGTGCTCGAGATGTTCCTGGCCGACGACGAGACCTCGTCGATCATCATGATCGGAGAGATCGGCGGAACGGCGGAGGAAGATGCGGCAGAGTTCATCCGCCGGTCAAAGCGCAAAAAACCGATGGCCGGATTCATCGCCGGGCGAACGGCGCCGCCGGGGCGCCGCATGGGGCATGCGGGCGCGATCATCTCCGGGGGCAAGGGCGATGCGGAATCGAAGATCGAGGCCATGCGGCGGGCGGGAATCGCCGTGGCCGAATCGCCCGCCAAGCTCGGGCTAACCCTGAAAAAGATATTGAAGGGGCACACGCCGTTAGGGCGGTGAGGACGTAATGGCGAAGAGCGAACTCAACAGTCAATTCGAGCAGACCTCGTTCCTGTGGGGCGGCAATGCGCCGTTCATCGAGCAGCTTTACGCGCGGTTCCTGGATCAACCGGAGACCGTCGACCCGCAGTGGCGGGCATTCTTCGCCAGCCTGGAGGAAGACCCGGCACGGGGCGTCGCGTTCTCACAAAACGCGCCATGGCAGCGCGATCAAGGCGTGCTCACCGGCAATGGCGAAATGGTTTCGGCGCTCGACGGCAATTGGGAGCACGAACGGCCGAACCCAGAGGCAGCACAGCGGGTGGAAGCCAGGCCGCGCGAGAGCGGAGCGACAACAAGCGGCATCGAGGTGCGGCGGCAGACGCTCGATTCCATCCGGGCCCTGATGATCATCCGGGCCTACCGGATGCGCGGCCACCTGGCAGCCGATCTCGATCCGCTGCGGCTGCGCAAACCGGAGCCGCAGCCGGAACTCGATCCCGCCAGCTACGGCTTCGGGCCTGACGACCTCGAGCGGCCGATCTTCATCGACAATGTGCTCGGCCTTGAATCGGGAACAATGCGGCAGATCATCGACATTTTGCGGCGGACCTATTGCTCCACGCTCGGGGTGGAGTTCATGCATATTTCCGATCCGCAGCAGAAAGCGTGGATTCAGGAGCGCATCGAGGGCCCCGGCAAGACCATCTCGTTCACCCCGGAAGGCAAGCGCGCGATCCTGAACAAGCTGATCGAGACCGAGGGTTTCGAACAATTTCTCAACGTCAAATACACCGGCACCAAGCGCTTCGGCATCGACGGCGGAGAATCGATGGTGCCCGCGCTCGAACAGATCATCAAGCGCGGCGGAGCGCTCGGTGTCGGGGAAATCGTTTTCGGCATGGCGCATCGCGGACGGCTCAATGTGCTCGCCAATGTCATGGACAAGCCGTTCAGCGCTATCTTCCACGAGTTCAAGGGCGGCTCGATCAACCCGGAGGACGTGGAAGGCTCGGGCGATGTCAAATATCACCTCGGCTCGTCGTCGGACCGGGTGTTCGATGACAACAAGGTGCATCTTTCGCTCACCGCCAACCCGTCGCATCTGGAGATCGTGGACCCGGTGGTGCTGGGCAAGGCGCGGGCAAAGCAGGACCAGCGCAATGATGAGAAGCGCACGAGCGTCATGCCGCTCCTGATCCATGGCGATGCGGCTTTCGCCGGGCAGGGGGTGGTTGCGGAATGCTTCGGCCTTTCGGGTTTGCGGGGCCATCGCTCGGGCGGCTCGGTGCATTTCATCGTGAACAACCAGATCGGCTTCACCACGAGCCCGCATTTCGCCCGGTCCTCGCCCTATCCGAGCGATGTGGCGAAAATGATCGAGGCGCCGATTTTCCATGCCAATGGCGACGATCCGGAGGCGGTGGTCTATGCGGCGAAGATCGCCACGGAATTCCGGCAGAAGTTCCGCAAGCCCGTGGTGATCGACATGTTCTGCTACCGGCGGTTCGGACATAATGAAACCGACGAGCCGGCGTTCACCCAGCCAGCCATGTACAAGCGGATCGCGCAGCATCCGACGGTCGTCGAACTCTATTCCAAGCGGCTGATCGCGGAGGGCCATCTTGCCCCGGCCGACCTCGATCAGATGAAGGCCGCTTACCGCAAGAAGCTCGACGAAAATTTCGAAGCTTCGGAAGGGTTCCGCCCGAACAAGGCCGACTGGCTCGATGGGCGATGGGCGCATCTGAAGGCAACACGGCTCGATGACGATCCGCGACGGGGCACGACTGGCGTGCCCATGGAACGGCTGAAGTCAATCGGGCGCAAGGCCACCAAGCTGCCGAAGAATTTCAAGCCGCACCGCACGCTGCAGCGCATTTTCGACAACCGGCGCAAGATGATCGAGGAGGGAAAAGGCCTCGACTGGTCGATGGCCGAGACATTGTCGTTCGGAACGCTGCTCGAGGACGGCCACCGGGTCAGGCTTTCCGGCCAGGACGTCCAGCGGGGAACCTTCTCGCAGCGGCATGCGGTGGTGATCGATCAGGAGACCGAAAAGCGCTACACGCCGCTCAATCATCTGATCAAAGACCAGAAGGTGAAGCTCGAAGTCATCAACTCGATGCTGTCGGAAGAGGCGGTGCTGGGGTTCGAATATGGCTACAGCCTTGCTGAACCCAATACGCTCGTGCTGTGGGAAGCGCAGTTCGGCGATTTCGCCAATGGCGCGCAAGTGGTCGTCGACCAGTTCATCTCGTCGGGTGAGCGGAAGTGGCTCAGAATGTCGGGCCTCATCATGCTGCTGCCACATGGCTATGAAGGCCAGGGGCCGGAACATTCCTCAGCAAGGCTCGAACGCTATCTGCAGATGTGCGCGGAAGACAACATGCAGGTGGCCAATTGCACGACGCCGGCCAATTACTTCCATATCCTGCGCCGCCAGCTGCTCAGGGATTTCCGCAAGCCCCTGGTGCTGATGACGCCGAAGTCGCTGCTGAGACACAAGCGCGCGATGTCGCGGCTCGAGGAAATGGCTGAAGGAACGACCTTTCACCGCGTGCTCTATGATGATGCGCAAATGCTCCCCGATGCGGAGATCAAGCTCGTTCCGGACGACCGGATACGCCGGGTGATCCTGTGCAGCGGCAAAATCTATTACGATCTTTATGAAGACCGGATCAGGCGCGGGCTGAACGATGTGTATATTCTGCGGCTCGAGCAGCTCTATCCGTTTCCACACAAGGCGCTCGTCAGCGAGCTTGGCCGGTTTCCCTCAGCCCAGGTGATCTGGTGCCAGGAAGAGCCGCAAAACATGGGGGCGTGGACGTTCGTGCAGCCCAATATCGAATGGGTCCTCAATTATCTGAACGCGAAAGCGAAGCGGCCGGTCTATGCCGGCAGACCATCGTCGGCCTCGACGGCGACGGGGCTGATGAGCCGGCACAGCCAGGAGCTCAAGGCGCTGCTCGAAAACGCATTCACGGGCGGCAACACCGGGAGCACATGAGATGGCAATCGAGATCAAGGTTCCGGCATTGGGGGAATCGGTCAGCGAGGCGACGATCGCGCGATGGTTCAAAAAGCCCGGAGAGCCGGTGAAGGTCGATGAGCCGCTGGTTGAACTCGAAACGGACAAGGTGACGATCGAGGTGCCGGCGCCAAGCGGCGGCGTGCTCGAATCGATCTCGGCGCAATCGGGCGAAACGGTCAAGGTGGGCGCCGTGCTTGGTGCCATAAACAACAGCGGCGGTGCCCAAGCCGCCGCGCCAGCACCAGCCGCGACGCCACGAGCTGCGGCACCTCCGCGTCCCACCGAGGCGGCAAGGACCGATATGGCGGAGCAGGTGCTGTCGCCGGCAGTACGCAAGGCGGTCGAAGAACGAAAGATCGACCCGGCACGAATAGACGGTACCGGCAAGGACGGGCGGATCACCAAGGGCGATATTCTGGAATTTGCGGCGAAAGCACCGGCTGCAGCGACGGCACCCGCTGGCCTGCCGAAACTGGAGGCACGGGCACAAGCGGCACCTTCGGAGGCGCGCGAGGAGCGGGTGAAGCTGTCCAGGCTCCGGCTCACCATCGCGCGGCGGCTGAAGGAAGCGCAGAATGCCGCGGCGATGCTGAGCACCTTCAACGAGGTGGATCTGCAGCAGGTGATCGCGTTGCGCACTCAATACAAGGAGGAATTCGAGAAGAAGCACGGGGTGAAGCTGGGCTTCATGGGATTCTTCGTGAGGGCCGCGGTGCAGGCGCTCAAGGAAATACCGGTGGTCAATGCCGAGCTCGACGGCGAGGACCTCGTCTACAAAAGCTTTTACAATATCGGGGTGGCGGTTGGCACCGACCGTGGGCTCGTGGTTCCCGTGCTGCGCGATGCCGACCGGCTGTCGCTCGCCGGCATCGAGCGAGAAATCGCGGCATTGGGCAAGCGGGCGCGCGAGGGCAGCCTCAAGCTCGACGATCTGCAGGGGGGCACCTTCACCATCTCCAACGGCGGGGTCTATGGATCGCTCATGTCGACGCCCATTCTCAATGTGCCGCAGTCGGGCATCCTGGGCATGCACAAGATCCAGGAGCGGCCGGTTGCGGTCGATGGTCAGGTGGTGATAAGGCCCATGATGTATCTGGCGCTGACCTATGATCACCGCATCGTCGACGGCAAGGAAGCTGTGACGTTTCTCGTCAGGGTGAAGGAGTCGCTCGAAGATCCGCAGCGGCTGATCCTGGAATTGTAACCCAAAGCTTATGGCACAGTTCGACATCATCGTTATCGGCACGGGACCTGCAGGTTATGTGTGCGCGATCCGGGCAGCGCAGCTCGGCATGAGCGTTGCCGTCGTGGAGAAGCGGGCGACGCATGGGGGAACCTGCCTCAATATCGGCTGCATTCCTTCGAAGGCGCTGCTCCATGCCTCGGAGCTGTTCAGCGAAGCGCTGCATCGATTCGGCAGAATGGGCATCGGGGTCGGCGCGCCGCAACTCGACCTGAAGCAGATGATGGCGTTCAAGCAGGAAGCCATCGACGGAAACACCAAAGGCATCGACTTTCTGTTCAAGAAGAACAAGATCACCGTGGTGCGCGGAACGGGCCGGCTGGCGAAAGCAGGAGAGGTCGAAGTTTCGGGTGAAGGCGGGGCCAAGGACATTCACCGCGCGAAATCCATCGTGATCGCGACTGGCTCAGAACCGGCGGTGCTTCACGGGATCACCATCGATGAAAAGCAAATCGTGTCGTCGACCGGCGCGCTTCTGTTCGAGAAGGTGCCGAAGCAGCTCCTGGTGATCGGGGCAGGGGTGATCGGGCTCGAGCTCGGCTCGGTGTGGAGAAGGCTCGGCGCCGAGGTGACGGTCGTCGAATATCTCGATCGGATCCTGCCCGGCATGGATCTCGAAACAGCAAAACAATTCCAGCGCCTTCTCACGCGTCAGGGGTTTGCCTTCAAGCTTGCCTCCAAGGTCACGGCGGCAGAGAAACTCAAGTCATCGGTCAAAGTCAGCATCGAACCGGCGCAAGGCGGCGAACAGGAGCTCATCGAAACGGAAGCGGTGCTGGTGGCGGTCGGCCGTGTTCCCTATACGGGCGGCTTGGGGCTGGACGAGGCGGGGGTCAGGCGCGACGAGAAGGGCCGGGTCGGCGTCGATGATCACTTCAAGACGAGTGCGCAGGGTATTTATGCGATCGGCGATGTCATCTACGGCGCAATGCTGGCGCATAAGGGCGAGGATGAGGGCATCGCCCTTGCCGAGCTCCTGGCCGGCCAGGCGGGGCATGTGAATTATGGCGTCATACCCTCGGTCATCTATACCGCGCCGGAGGTGGCAGCGGTCGGCAAAACCGAAGAGGAGCTGAAGCAGGCGGGCATCGAATACAAGGCCGGCAAGTTTCCGTTTCTCGCCAATGCGCGGGCGAAGTCCAACCAGACCGGTGACGGTTTTGTCAAAGTCCTGGCGGATGCTAAGACCGACCGCGTGCTCGGCGTGCATATCATCGGCCCGATGGCCGGAGAACTCATCCACGAATGTGCGGTGCTGATGGAGTTCGGCGGCTCGTCGGAGGATCTGGCGCGGACATGCCATGCGCATCCAACCTTTTCCGAGGCCGTCAAGGAAGCGGCACTCGCGGTCGATGGGCGCGCGATCCACGTTTAGCATAGCGATCGCAGGATTAGACGCCGGTGGTCGGCCGCGGACGGGTGCCATCGAAAAAGCGCCCGTAGCGGAACGGCCGCGGATCGACGACGGGCGGCGCACCGGTGACGAGATCGGCCATAAGCCTGCCGGCGCCTGGGCCCAGACCGAAGCCATGACCGGAAAAACCGGTGGCGAGATAGAGGCCCGGAATCGCGGCCACGCCTGAGATCACCGGAACCACATCGGGGGTAGCATCGATGCAGCCTGCCCAGCGCTCGACGATCTCGATCTTTTCGAAGGCCGGGAAACATTGCTTCAGGCTGGCAAGCGCATCATCGAGGATCCAATCCACAGGTTCGGGATCGAGCACGCGGACCCTTTCAAAGGGACTGTCGGCATCGAGCGACCAGCGGCGTTTCAGGCGCGCGGCGTCGAAGAAGCGCCGGCCGAAGCGGAGGCGAAGTCCCTTCCAATCCAGCATCAGAGCGGGCAGGAAGTGCCGCGCCAGGGGGAAGCTCTCGGGGAGAATATCGGCAACCGACAAATGACGGTGGGCGATGGTGTAGCCACCGTCGAGGCGCCGGCGGAAGCAAAACCTGGCACCCGAGGCGCTGGGTTCAAGGCCCGTTTCGATCGGCGAAGAGCGCATCACGGAATTGACGACGGTAAGCTGCGGGAGAGCCAGTCCGAGATTGCCGAGGAACAGCCGCGACCAGGCGCCGCCCGCCAGCACCACGGCGTCGCAAGCGATGGCACCCTTCTCGGTCACGGCAGCACTAACGCGGCCGGCCTTGGTCTCCACGCCGCGCACGGCACAGCCGGTGACAATGCGAGCACCGTTGCGCCTCGCGGTTTCGGCCATGGCGGGGGCGGCGATTTCGGGCTCGGCCCGGCCATCGTCAGGGGAATAGAGCGCTGCCTTCCAGGCGACGGCAGCGCCGGGCTGGAGGTCGTGCGCTTCTGCGGCGGAGATCAAGCGCAGGTTAAGACCATAGGGCCTGGCGTTCTGCTCGTACCATTTGGTCTTGGCCGCAACTTCGGCGTCAGTTGCGAGAAAATAGATGATACCGGATTGGCGAAAACCCGTCTCGGCGCCAACACGGGCATTCATGCCCCGCCAGGCCTTCAGCGATTCGAGGATCAGGGGGATCTCTCTGGGATCGCGGCCCATCTGCCGGCACCAGCCCCAATTGCGGCTCGATTGTTCTGCGGCAATCTCGCCCTTCTCGCATAAGGTGACATCGATGCCGCGCTCGGCAAGCTCGAGAGCGGTCGCGACACCGATGATGCCGCCGCCGATGACCACGACCGCACTGCGCTCCGGCAGGGCTTCATCGCTTTCGACGCGGACGGGTTGTGGCATGGCATTCAGGATCAGGCGCGAGGGTGGGCCTTCATGTACTGCTTGATCAGATGGGTCCGGTCAACCTCGGTATAGACCTGGGTGGTCGACAGGCTGGCGTGACCCATCAGCTCCTGGATGGAGCGCAGGTCGGCGCCGGAGCCGAGGAGATGGGTGGCGAAGCTGTGGCGCAAAGCGTGCGGGGTGGCGTTGCCCGGAAGGCCGAGGGCGCCGCGCAGCCGGGCGATCATGAGCTGAATGATCCTGGGGCTCAGAGGCCCGCCCTTCACGCCGATGAACAATGGATCGCCGGGCGCGAGCGGCCTTGGACAAAGATCGAGATAGCGGCAGACCGCATCGCGCGCCAGCGGAAGCACGGGCACGAGGCGGGTCTTGCTGCCCTTGCCGATGATGGTGAGCGTGTCGGCCTCAAGGGGTGCATCGCGCCGGGTCAGCCCCAAGGCTTCCGAGATGCGGAGGCCGCAGCCATAGAGAAGGATGAGCACGGCGCGATCGCGGGCCTGAACCCATTGCGGGTACTCATCGCTGCGGTTGTCTTCGAGGCAGAGGCGGTGCGCGGCGGTGATGCTCAAGGGGCGCGGAACGGCGTGGGCAAGCTTCGGTCCCTTCAGCGCGGCCAGGGCGGCATTCTTTACCACGCCGTTCTTCTCCAGATGACGGAAGAGGGAGCGGATGGCGGAGAGCTGGCGGGCGAGGGTGCGGCTCTCAACGCCCTCCTGCCGGCGCTGGGCGAGAAAGGAGCGGAAGTCGAGAGCGGCGAGTTCGGCAAGTTCCCTCAGGCCCGGCTCGCCGCCGAGATGGGCGGTGAGAAAGGCGCAGAATTGGGAGAGATCGCGGGTGTAGGCCTCGAGGGTCTTAGGCGAAACCCGCCGCTCGGTTTTCAGATAAGCGAGCCATGAAGCGATCGCCTGGGCCGCATCGGAACCGGCAGAGAAAGGACGTAACGGGACTTCGGGATCGGCGCCATGCATCCGACCTGTCTACAGGGCAATGGTTGACAAGGCGTGACTTGCATAAGGTTACAGATTCTTCTGGCCGGTCTTCTGCCAATCGGCGAGGAAGGAATCGAGCCCCTTGTCGGTCAGGGGATGTTTCACCAGGGACTTCATGACCGCGACGGGCACGGTTGCAATATCGGCGTTTCGAGCGCGGTGACCTCGGCGCTCACGGGACCCTCGACAAGCGCGCTAATCTCCTTGATAACTTCGCGAAAATCGCGGCCGGATTTGCGACGAGAGAAGGATTCGTGGTCACGCCGTCGAGAAGGCCGGTCGCGGCGATCTCGGTGATCTCAGCAACGTCAGCCGTATCAACAAAGAATTTCATCGGGCCATCCGGTTCACCTGGCGCAGCGGCACTGCTCCTGCGGCCGCGAAGCTAGCCCAGGTCCAGGGATCGGCTCAATAGCAGCTTTGGAGACAATCATCGGTTCAATGCAGCAGCCCGCCACAGTCGAGGTGCTTTTGCCTTATGCGCTCGGCACGCCCTACACCTATGTCGTGCCGCAAAACATGAGCGTGGAGCCGGGGAGCTATGTCGTCGTACCGCTGGCTTCGCGCGAGGTGATCGGTGTCGTGTGGCAGGCTGCCGGCGCTGCCGCATCGCCGGAGAAGGCGCCCAAGCTCAGGGCCATTACGCAAGTTTTGCCGCATCCGCCGATGGGCGAATTGCAGCGGCGCTTCATCGACTGGCTGGCACGCTATTATGTCGTGCCGGCCGGCATGGTGCTTCGCATGGCGCTCAGGGTTCCCGCAGCACTCGATGAGGCCAGGAACCGCATCGCCTACCGGGTCAGCGGCAGACTGCCTGCCAAAATGACGCGCGCGCGCAAACGGGTGCTCGAAGCGCTGAAGGACATGCCGCCCCTTAGGCCAAGCGAAATCGCGGAGCTCGCGGGCGTCGGCCCCTCGGTGGTCAAGGGACTTGCGGGGGAAGGTGTGATCGAGGCTGTGGGGCTGCCGGGGTTTCGGCGGTTCGATGCACCCGATCTCGAGCGCAGGGGCATGACGCTTTCGGCTAGCCAGCAGCAGGCAGCGGACAGCCTCGTGGCGGCGGTGCGCAGGGGAGCGCATTCGGTGACGCTGATCGACGGGATCACCGGCTCCGGCAAAACCGAGGTTTATTTCGAGGCGATGGCGGCAGCGCTGGCGAAGGGCAAACAGGTGCTGCTGCTCGTACCGGAAATTGCCCTGACCGCGCAGTTCATCGACCGGGTGGAAGATCGCTTCGCCGCGCGGCCGGCGGAATGGCATTCCGACGTCAGGCCGCGAGAGCGGGAACGGGTGTGGCGCGGCGTGGCCTCGGGTGAGGTGAAGGTGCTTGTTGGAGCGCGCTCGGCATTGTTCCTGCCGTGGCAGAACCTCGGGCTTATCGTCGTCGATGAAGAACATGAAGGCGCCTTCAAGCAGGAAGACGGCGTCACCTATCACGCACGCGACATGGCGGTCGTCTATGGCGCGCTCGGCGGATTCCCGGTCATTCTCTCCTCGGCGACACCGTCGCTCGAATCGCTCGTCAATATCGACCGCGGGCGCTACGGACGGGTGGTGCTGCCCGACAGGATCGGCAGGGCGGGGCTGCCCGAGATCAGGCTCATCGACATGCGCGAAGCGGCGCTGCCGGCGGGGGAGTGGATTTCGCAGGCTCTTCGAGAGGCAGTCGACGCGACCTTGGCGCAGGGCGAACAGGCGCTCCTATTCCTCAACCGGCGGGGCTATGCGCCGCTGACCATCTGCCGCACATGCGGATACAGGATCGA
>Ga0126306_10001957_pt1 | contig 11368 bp, 10 predicted proteins | sample Plot27_FD_92592 | JGI IMG/M metagenome (GOLD analysis project Ga0126306, IMG submission 92592) | Serpentine soil microbial communities from UC McLaughlin Reserve, CA, USA - Plot27 | ecosystem: Environmental > Terrestrial > Soil > Grasslands | place: USA: UC McLaughlin Reserve, Lake County...
ACCACCGCACCCAACGACGATCACCTCATGATTGCCCATCGAACCCTTTCTCTCGTTTGACGAATCCGAAACCCATTCAGCGTCGAGCGGTCTGAAGTCTCTGAGCTTGTCTCTATCCCTTCTAAGCCTTCTTGGCGGCCTCGATCCAGGGCTGCACGACGTCGCGGTTATCCTCGAGCCAAGTCTTTACGCCCTTGGCCGGCGAGCCGGCCTTCTGGTTCGCCAGCTCCAGGGTGCCCAGCTGATCCTCGTTGAGGGTGAGCGCATCAAGAAACGCGAACGCGTCGGGCAAGTCGTCTTCGAGCCCCTCGCGCGCTATGGCGACGGGGTTCTCCGAACCGCCGAACAGGTTCTTCGGGTCCTCCAGGTACCGTATGGGGTAGGCGGTGAACATCCAGTGTGGCTTCCAGGCAGTGAAGGCTATGGAATCCTTCTCGTCTACCGCGCTCTTCACCTCGGCGAGCATCGCCGGGGTGCTGGAAGCCGCAAGTTCGTAGTTCAACCCATAGCCGGGGATGACATTGTTTTGGGTGATCCTCATTATTCCCGAGCCTGGTTCGATCCCCACTATTTCGTCGCCGAACTCGCTACGGTACTCGTTAAGGTCTTCTATGCTCTGTGCTTCGACGTAGTCTGGAACCGCCAGACCGAGAGTCGCTTCGCCCTCGTACCATCGGCCTAGGTTAACGATCTCGTCCTTGTACTTAGTCCAATAGGTTTTATGCGTCTTCGGCAACCAGACGTCCTGGAAGGCATCAAGGTCGCCGCCGGCGACGCCGTCGAACAAAAGGCCGACATCGAGGGTTTGGAGCTCCACCTTCTCGTAGCCGAGATCCTCCTCAAGGAGGACCTTGGTCAGGTTGGAGACGGCCACGTTCTCGTCCCAGCCGATGTTGCCGAGTGTAAGCTCCTTGCCGCCGGCTCCGGCGCACCCGGCGACGCCCAGCAGCGCCGTACCAGCGAGCCCGATGCCGCTCAGCTTCAGGAAGTCTCGACGACTTATCGTCTGTCGGACGAGCACTCCTTGTCCGCTTGTTGTTCTCCTAGTCATATGAATACTTGCGCTCCTTTTACAACTCTGCTCGAGTTGGTTCGTACCGGAAACGTCGTTTACTCTTGTCAAGCCCTCTTGTGCACTAGATTCCCCTTTCCGCTCCCGAGGTGGCGGGTGATGCGGTCGATGATGACGGCGATTATGACGATGCCGATCCCGCCTTCGAAGCTCAAGCCGACAGCGAGACGGGAGAGACCCAGGTAAACTTCCTCGCCCAGACCTCCCGCACCGATGAGTGCCGCGATGACGACCATCGAGAGCGAGAGCATGATGACCTGGTTGACCCCGGCCATTATGGTCGGCAGTGCCAGCGGCAACCCCACTTTGAGGAGGGTCTGCCAGGGGGTCGCGCCAAACGCATGCGCGGCCTCGACGATCTCCTGAGAGACTTGCTGGATACCGAGCAGGGTCAGCCTAACCGCCGGTGGCATGGCAAAGACGACTACCGCGATCAGGGCCGGAGCAGAGCCGAGCCCCAAAAGAACGATCGCCGGCACCAGATACACAAACGCGGGCATGGTCTGCATGAAGTCCAGAACAGGGCGTATGATTGTCTCCACGGTCTTGTATTGGGCTGCGAGTATGCCCAGCGGGACGCCCAGCAGCAGCGCCACGACCGTCGAGGCGATCACCTGGGCCAGCGTCAACATCGAAGGCTCCCAGAGATCCACCCCCATGATCAGCAGGAAGCCCACCACGGTAATGAGTGGAACCCGCCAGTTCGCCAGAAACATGCATGGCGGCGAAAACGATCACCATAACCTGCGCGGGAAGCAAAGTGAGAACGACCTCGAACGTATCGACCAGAAAGGTGAACACCCCCTGGAGAACGTCGAAAAAACCGCCGAAGTTGTCGGTGATGAAGTCTACGAAGTCCTCTACCCAGTTGCCGACCGGGATCCGGGGCATGAAATTCCACTGCACGTAAGCTATCACGTTCTCTCCTCTTCCCCGCCGTCACTACTCATCTTGCTGGGCTGACGAAGCTTCTCTATCTCGATGTCCTCCTCGCCTTCCTCAGAGAAGTCCGCGCTCGTGGTCAGACCAGCGATGAGCGAGCCGTGCACGACCATGCCCTCCAGCCGCCCCCGCTCTCCCGTCACGGCCACCGGCAGATCCCGCTCTACGAGCAGCGGCAGTACCCTGCGCAGGGGCGTGAGGCGCTGTACGCTAGGAGCCGACTTATCTATCGCCCCCCCGAGAGAAGACTCCCCCCGCTCAACGAGCCTTGCAACCTCCTCTGCCTCAGCAATCCCTATCAGACGCCTCTCTTCACCAACCACAAAGATAGTCGATAGCCCTGCCTGCTGCATCCGCCTCAACACAACCCTGGGTCCCTCAGAGTGGTAGGCAACCTCCTTGGGCTCGACCATCACGGCGTCCACCCGACGCACCTTCGTGTAGTCAACATCCTCAATGAACCGCTCCACGTACTCGTTTGCGGGGTTGGTAAGGATGTCCTCAGGGTCGCCAACCTGAACGATATCCCCATCCTTCATGATCGCTACCCTATGGCCGAGCCTCAAAGCCTCATCAAGGTCGTGGGTGATGAAGACAACCGTCCTCTTGACCTCATCCTGGATGTCCAGGAAAAGGTTCTGCATGTCCCGCCTTATCAGGGGATCAAGCGCAGAGAAGGGCTCGTCCATCAAGAGAAGCTGCTGACCCGTACAAAGAGCCCTTGCGAGCCCAACCCGCTGCTTCATTCCCCCAGAAAGCTCCGTTATCTGCTTGCTCTCCTGCCCTTTGAGCCCGACCAGTTCGAGCATCTCCTCGCCGCGCCTGTTGCGCTCCTCGGTGGAGACGCCTTGCACCTCCAGACCGAAAGTGACGTTGCCAAGCACACTGCGGTTTGGGAAAAGCCCGAAGTGCTGGAAAACCATCCCGGTCTTCTTGCGCCTGATCTCCCTGATCTGCTTTATCGGCATCTTCGAGATGGGCTCGCCGTCGAGATAGACCTCCCCCTCCGTCGGTTCGATCAGGCGGTTGATCAACCTTAGGAGCGTGGACTTCCCGCTCCCAGAAAGACCTATGACAACAAAGATCTCACCCTCATACACGCCGAAGTTCGCATCAAACACCCCGATGGTCGACCCGGTCGAACTCTCTACCTCGGCTTTGCTCTTGCCCGAGCGGCGCATCTGAAGCGCCTGGCTGGCCCGGCGCCCGAAAACCTTCGAGAGGCCCTCGGCCTGGATAATGGCCTCCAAGCCCCTAGCCTCGGTTTCCATGGTTTCCTGCTCTACCATTCCCACACCTAACCGATAAACCCAACCCGGCCAGGTCTTTGCTCCGAAAGCTGGCTCTGGGCGCCAAACATCAAGTACCTGAATCGTCTTTTCTCGATTGCCTTACCCCAGCTTGTAGCCCCTTTTACGCACCAGTCTATCTCTCTTGATTCAATGCGTCTAATATATTTTTGATGTGGTTATTAATATGATATAAGAATGGATCATGGAACTACGCCAGCTGCGCTACTTCGTCGCCGTCGCTAAAGAGCAGCACTTCGGCCGCGCTGCCAAGAGGCTGCATATGAGCCAGCCACCTTTGAGCATACAGATCAAGGGCCTGGAGGAAGAACTGGGGGTTGAGCTCTTCGAGCGCAGCAGCCGGAGGGTCGTGCTCACCGACGCGGGGCGCACCTTTCTGCGGAGGGCAAGAGAGATACTGAACGCTGTAGAGGAAGCTCGGGAGACGGTGAGGGATGCCGAGCAGGGGTTGCGGGGTCGGCTCGAGGTGGGTTTCATAAGCTCGGCGACCTTGAGCCTGCTTCCTCCATCGATACGGCTCTTTCGTGAACGGTTCGCTGGCGTCGAGCTAGAACTCAAGGAGCTGACCAGCGCTCAGCAAATAGATGCGCTTTACGATGGTGAGATACGTGTTGGACTCGTGCGGCTACCGCTGCGGGCGCCGGGGATTCGGCTCGAGCCCGTTCTCGAAGAACGGCTGGTCGTTGCCCTACCCTCAGGCCACACTCTAGAAACTTCCGACCGCGTGTCGCTGGAAGCGATAGCCGATCTGCCCCTGATCTTCTTTACGCGCCAACTGATCCCCGGTTTTCACGCGCAGATCGTCGAGTTATTCCAGCGCGTCGGAGCCTTCCCCAAGATCGCTCAACACGCGGTCCACCTCCAGACGATCGTCGGTCTGGTAGCGAGCGGCATCGGCATAGCCATTCTGCCCGGCTCCGCGGAGCGGGTTAGCCGAGAGGGCGTCATCTACCGCCCGTTGGATGCGCCCGACGCAACGAGCTGGATAGGGTTAGCCCGGGTCGAAGGGGACGACTCAATGTTGGTGGAAAACTTCATCCGCACCGTTCGCGAGGTAGCCGAAGTCGAGACGTTGTCCGATGTCCAGAAGCATCGAGGATAGTAACGAGCCACTCCCTGGAGAAAAACTCCTCGACAGGATGAGAGTGCCCAATAACGCACGATGGCAGCAGTGTGTCAAAAATAGTGGTTGGAGAGCGAATTGTAAGCTTAAGATTATGTAATGCATGCCCGTCGCTCACAGCGTGCCGTCGGGTTTGAGGACATACCACGCCTCCCGAAGCCACCCGACGTTCCGCTCAAGGTCCTTCTCGAAGCCCCATCGAGCGAATAGAGTCACTACGCTCCCCTACGCTACGCTTCCGGGTGCTTCTGAGAGACGACGGCGCAAATAAGCTCAAGAGTGTGAGGTAGAAGGGAGGTGGCGTGTGCAGGACGCGCCACCCACTCGACCCCTTCTCGTTCTCCTTCTACGCTCAGCCTTGCCCAGCAACATCACGGCGTTTACGAATAACACCCCACCGACGTAGAGCAATCCTACGTCAGTCATGTCTGTCTCCTTACGGTTTGTAGTCTATTAACGTGCGGCGGGGCGGGGCTCTCGCGAACCCCACCCCGTCCCAGAGCGCCAACTATCGGCGGTGCGCTCCGCGCCAACACAACGCATGCCCGACCATCGGGCGCCACCATCGAGGCGGCTCGGGTGGTCCTGGAGACTCTCGTCGCGGACCACTCCGAGCACCGTCTTGGTCCCCTCTAGGTCTCCCTGACCTGCACCTGCGTCAAGTTAAATTGTGGATCGCCCGGGGCATGAGGAAGCTGGGCCTCACGCGCCACCCGGCTGGGAACGTCCTGCGGGACGATGGGGCGCTTGAAGATCTCGGTCGGGAGGTAGATCGAGACGCACGCGTTCGGTATGTCGACGATGCCGCTGACCCGGCCCTCTATCGGGGCCGTCCCGACTATAATGTAGGCCTGCTCGTCCGTGTAGCCACAAGTCTTGAGGTACTCGATGGCGTTCAGGCAGGCCTGCCGGTAGGCGACGGTGAGGTCCAGGTAGTGCTGCGTATCGTCCTCGCTGACCCCGACGCCCTCGAAGACCAGGAAGCTGGCGTACCGGGGCTGGAGGTGGCTTAGTTCGAAGATCGGCATGTGCGTCGGACGGGTCAGGGCGTACTTCTCCATGCCGCCCTTGATCAGTTCGACACCGAGGTCTATGTAGCCGGCCATCTCGATGGCGCCGCAGAAGGTGATCTCGCCGTCCCCCTGTGAGAAGTGCAGGTCGCCCATCGAGAGCTTAGCGCCCTCGTCGCAGACCGGGAAGTAGATGCGAGAGCCGATGGTGAGGTCTTTGATGTCGACGTTACCGCCGTTCTGCTTGGAGAAGATACCGGTGTAGCCCACTGATTTCCGGGTCCGGCAGGAGGTCCCATGTCGAGGATGTCCACGACCAGAATGTCGCCCGGCTCCGCGCCGTTGACGTGGATCGGCCCGCTCAGAACGTGGTATGGCGTGAGGTCGATGTCGCGGATGTCGTCCGCGGAATCGTCGTTTCTAACCTGACCGTTGGTCCAGTCCAGGCACTCGATCCGAAAGTCCGTGCCGGGGTCCGTCGAGGCCGCCGCCGGAATATCCGGGTGCCAGTCTAGGCGTTTATCTGTGATGATTGCTGGCCGTTCGAGCAGCGGCGTGGTTCGAGCGATTCCTCAAGGACGAGGACACCGGCGTGCTCGACTCCCCGGTGACCGTCTTCCTCATGGGCACCAACAGGTGGGAGGACTTCGGCTCCTGGCCCCCGGAGGGCGTCGAGTATAGGGACTACTATCTCAGCAGCGGCGGGGCTGCGAACTCCATAAACGGCGACGGGATGCTCAGCGAGGAGCCTCCTGGCAGGGAGCCGCCGGACGTCTTCACCTACGACCCGCTCTTCCCGGTCCCCAGCACCGGGGGGCACTCGTGCTGCTTCCCAATCATAGCGCCCATGGGCCCCGCCGACCAGGCCGCCGTTGAGATCCTGAACGCCGTGCTTGTCTACACCTCTGACCCGCTGCGCGAGGAGCTGGCCGTGGTCGGGCCAGTTAGCGCCACGCTGTACGCGGCTACCTCCGCGCCGGACACGGACTTCACCATCAAGCTGTGCGACGTCTCACCGAAGGGCCGCTCGGTGAACGTGCAGGAGGGAATAATCCGGGCCCGCTACCGCGACTCTCTTGCCGACCCGAAGCCCGTGGAGCCGGACGAGGCGTACGAGTACCGGATAGACCTCGGTCCCACGGCGCACGTCTTCGGCGCGGGTCACCGCATAAGGGTGCAGGTCTCCAGCAGCGACTTTCCGCAGTGGTACAGGGATCTCAACACCGGCGGAGAGCTCGGCGCGGAGGGAGCGGCGGCGCGCGTGGCCACGCAGACTGTGTTGCATGACGGCAATCACTCTTCCCGGATAACCTACCCGTACTCGGGGGGTGAGCTAACCAAGCATATACACGGACGGACGAGCGCACTCCCGACCGCCGCTCGTGAAGCGTCTCGGGTTCCGGGCGGTCCCCTGCCCGTTCTCCCATAGCGGTGTTCGTAAAGGTTGATCCTGCTGACTGAAGGGGCAGCCGGGGAGGATGATCGGCGTGCTCATAAGCACGCAGTCGTCCGAACCCGAAGCCCACGAAGCCTGGGACTTTGACTGGTATGTTGCTTTCTGCTAGCTTGGGCGTGGGGAAATCAGAGGTAACGGGATGCGGCGTGGTTTCTGTCCTTCGATGCCGGTCGCTGGAGAGGCGGTTAGACGATGGTAAAGGCACCCACCGCCGCACAGTTGGAGGAGATCGCGCGCGGCTACAACCTACACCTGGACGAGGCCGAGGTGCGCTCGTTTCTCGGTCTTATGGAGGGCACGCTAGGTTCTTACCAGAGGCTGGATCAGCTCGTCGAGCCCGAGCTTCCGGTCCGTTACCCTCGCTCGGGAGGCCGCCGGCCCGAACCGGGGGAGAACCCCCTCGGGGCCTGGTACCGGAAGTGCTCGATAGAGGGAGCCCCGGAGGGCCCGCTCTCCGGCAAGCGCGTCGCCATCAAGGACAACGTCTGCGTGGCGGGGATCTCGATGATGAACGGCTCTTCCGCACTCGAGGGGTACGTGCCCGAGTTCGACGCAACCATCGTGACGCGCATACTGGACGCGGGCGCGGAGATAGTCGGCAAGGCGGTCTGCGAGCACCTGTGCTTCTCGGGCGGGAGCCACACGAGCGATACGGGGCCGGTCCTCAACCCTCACGACCACGGGCGTTCGGCGGGCGGTTCTTCGAGCGGCAGCGCAGCGCTGGTGGCAGCGCGAGAGTGCGAGATGGCCATCGGGGGCGACCAGGGAGGTTCGATCCGGATCCCCTCGGCTTGGTGCGGGGTCTACGGCCTGAAGCCGACCTATGGGCTGGTCCCCTACACTGGGGTGTTCCCCATCGAGCTCACCCTTGACCATACCGGTCCGATAGCGGGTAGCGTCTCGGACGTGGCCCTGCTCCTGGAGGCGATAGCCGGCGAAGACGGCCTGGACCCGCGCCAGAAGGGCGTTCGCAGCGGTGACTACAGAGGCTCCTTGGACGACGGCGTGCAGGGTCTGCGGATAGGCGTCGTGTCCGAAGGATTCGGATGGCCGAACCTCTCCGAGGAAGACGTGGATGATACCGTCCGGAGGTCGGCGCAGCTCCTCGAGAGCCTCGGCGCAGAGGTGAGCGAGGTCTCCGTGCCCCTCCACCGTGATGGACTACATATCTGGAACGGCATCGCCATAGAGGGCGCAACCGAGCTTATGGTGCGCGGCAACAGCATGGGCACCAACTGGAAGGGCCACTACGTCACCTCGCTGCTGGACGCATATGCTCACGGCCGCACTACTCGCGCCGACGACCTCTCCGAGACCGTCAAGCTCACCTTGCTCTTGGGCCAGTACATGCGGGACAGCTACCACGGTCGCTACTATGCCAAAGCCCAGAACCTGGGTCGGAAGCTCAGCGCGGCATATGATGGCGCCCTGGATTCCGTGGACCTGCTGGTAATGCCGACGCTGCCGATGAAGGCCACGCCGCTGCCCGCGGCGGATGCTCCCAAGGAAGAGGTCGTGGCGCGAGCTCTGGAGATGATCCCCAACACCGCCCCGTTTGACGTAAGCGGACATCCCGCCATGACCGTGCCCTGCGGCCTCTCAGACGGCCTCCCGATCGGCATGATGCTCGTCGGTAGGAGGTGGGAAGAGGAAACCGTGCTCCGGGCCGCCCGCGCCTTCGAGCAGACCGGCACCTACACTGTCCGACCGGGCGTTGTAGCGAGCGGTTGACGAAGACCAACGGATCTCATTTCTCTAACCGGCCGATGGAGTAGGGGGAGACAACTGCTCGCCCAGTCACCCAACCTTTCCCGGCTCGCTTAGCCCCTGTCGGCGTCGACGAGCGTCGAAACGCCCTGGGGCAAGGCCGAAGGCGCGCATAATCGGAGAATCCACCGCCGTTTCGTCGTGCCCGAAGCCCTTCGAGCGAATAAAGTTACTACAACCACTGCGCTTCAGGGTGTCGTTGGGGGATGAGGGGCGAGAGGTCTCTATTGGGCGCATGGTGGTGAGTTAAAATCCTATGAGAGCCTAGTGAGAGAGGAGGCGCGGCGCGGGCCGCTCCGCCAGTGTCAAAAGCCCGCGCCACTCTTCGATGAAGAGTGTAGCAAAACGGCGTTGCGCGAGGGGGCAGAACTGCTACCACGTTCGCAAGCTTCATTTGTCGCAACCTGTCGTGCTGCGAGGTTCGCACGAAGGCAGCATTTGTGATAAGTGCAAGGAAGCGGACAGACGAGAACCGGCGAAGCCTGTGCCGCGAGAAGAGCGCCGAAAACATAGCTATCAAGTACTCGAAACGAGAACAGGCTCGGAAATCGAGGACCTCAAGCGAGAGCTAGTGCTGCAGCTCTATCTTCAGGACGGGCCCTTCTGGGAAGCGGTGCATACAGTACGCAGTCGCTGGGATATCAAGCCCGTCCACTCGTTTCCCCCGCAGCCCTTACTCCAAGAGCTACTGCCGCCAGGGCTGCCTTATCAACCACCCCAACCATCTCTAGAGAAGGAATACGCCGCGTGGCTGGATACCTACGAGCGTTGGGTAGCGGATCTAGAGTCTATTGCGCGCAGCGACATACCCCCTATATACATAGGCGAAAGATTCCGTCCTGACTGGGGAGACTTCATCTCCGTATGCGTGCTGTTCCAGCCGTCGGTGCCTGGCGATCCGTCAGCGCCGAAGCTCCTTGAGTTTGCAGAGCTTGGCGGACCGGAAGCGGAGTCGCTCCCTCTGAAGCCGGAGGAGGACTATCCAGGCGGGCCTCTGATGGCGGTGAAGCCTCCGATTAAGGTTATGAGCGACCCGGCGGAGGAACTAAGGATAGAAACCCAATACTGGAGGAGAGTGCTGCAGGGAATTTGGGAGCTCTACCTTAAACCTCTCGGCGTCACTCTTGATAGCGTACGCGCCGAAGTCCACGAAGCATATCCCGAGATTGAACAAGAAAGGTCCGACAGCTTAGGCCGAAATAGGAGCACTGAAACTTACTGGATAAAGGTTGACGAGTATGTTCGCAAGAAAGATCTAGACCCATACTTTCGCATGATCGCAGAGGGTCAAAAAAGCCGTCCGAGCAGCGGCGCTCGCCCCGTACACTCGCTACTACACGCTGAATGTGCGGTGCTGCATGTTGAGCACGGGTGGGATGAGGATAGGCTTGCCGCATATTACGGTAAGAGCCGGGACACCATTTTGAAGTACATAAAGTGGGGCAAGGTCCGCCTTAACTCCGCATAATCTCCTGGCAGAAATAGGAACCTATTTCTGGTCTTACAACCGTATAAGCACCAGCATACGCTGTCCTTGGTTTGGACGGCATATTCTATATCAGGGAAACGGCAAGGCGGCTTAACGTTAGCCCCCAGTACCTACGGATGCTGGAATGGCAGGGCCGCATTCCTCCAGCCCGGCGGGACCTCCGCGGCCGCATATACACCGAAATTGACATCGCCCTGTTGAGGAAGATGGGCGTCGGCTCTCGGCCCCGCAAACTCAAGAAAGCAGAGGAGGTGCTCGGGGTAGGTGGCTGAGCCGAGGATCGTTTATGCCCCGCGCCTCGACGCCCCGGAGCACGTGCAGGCGCTCGTGGTAATCTACCGCCGTGCCATTGAGCGTTATGAGGAAGCAAAAGCCGCCGGGGCGATCGGCGGCGAAGGAGACGCTCACCCCCATCGCAGGCTTCGAACTACGAAGGAGGTGAAGCCTGGAACATCATAATACGCCGCGGCGCTATTCAGAGTTTCTGATCTCCCAATGCCGCATAAACGCTTGTAGTAGCTGACGGCACAGTGTGCCAACGAAGGGAAGGCAGAAGACCAATATGGTTGTGGTGAAGAAGAGTAACGAAAGTGGTGGGGCGCCTAGCCTCGACATCCTGGCGGCGAAGCTCCGGGTCGTTGAGGCTGAGTTCTTCGCCGAGCCTTACGAGGTGAATCTGGACAACGGGCGCTGTAGGATGCACGGTGGTCGGAGCCCGCGCGGGGTAGCACATCCGTCATTTACTGATCTAAGCACGGACATCTAAACCTCGAACCCCGGCTGTCTGATGCAACCGAGGATGACATCTCTTTTGTGTCTCAGGCGCTCCTTGGCCTTGCGCAGCTCGATCCTCAACTCCGCGAGGCTCTGGCAGCAGAGGTTCTTTAGCTCCACACATTTGAGGTGCTTCCAGACTCCTTCGTCGGGGTTGAGATCCGGAGCGTAGAGAAGGGCAGTTGCTCCAGTTGCACCCGCGAGGACGCCCCACTCGCCAGAAAGTCCTTGAGAACGCCCGCCCGCGATGAATCGGAGAGCCGTCCCAGATGACGAGCAGCTTGCCCTCTATCTGGCGCATCAGGTGCTTTAGGAAGCGTAGCGCGTCCTCTCCCTTGAGAAGGCTCGCTCCTGAAAGGTCATGTAGAGCTTGCCTTCGAGGGTTATCCCGCTCATCGCCTTAAAAGGTGATCTCGCGTGAGATC
>Ga0126306_10001958_pt1 | contig 11367 bp, 12 predicted proteins | sample Plot27_FD_92592 | JGI IMG/M metagenome (GOLD analysis project Ga0126306, IMG submission 92592) | Serpentine soil microbial communities from UC McLaughlin Reserve, CA, USA - Plot27 | ecosystem: Environmental > Terrestrial > Soil > Grasslands | place: USA: UC McLaughlin Reserve, Lake County...
CGGAGTTCGAGCGCCGGCGCGAGACGCTGCCGGTCGTGCGCGAGGTCGCCGAGCACGGGCTCGAGCTGCTGCCCGAGCCCGCCTGACGCGGGCGCCGGGGTGAGGCGAGCCCCACTCCGAAGCAACGAGGCTTCCGCCTATGTGGCGCAGCCGCCGGCACGTACCGTTGCAGTCATGCCGGTCGCCCTCTCCCGCTCCCTCCTCACGCGCGGCTGGAGCGACTTCGTCTATGTGGCGACCGGGCTGCCGCTGGGGATCGCCTGGCTGACGCTGCTCGTCACGTTGCTGGCCGTCGGCCTCGGGCTCGCCCTGATCAGCGTCGGCATCCCGATCCTCGCGATCACGCTGCTGCTCTGGCGCTGGGGCGCGAACACCGAGCGCGAGCGGGCCGCGCTCGTCCTCGGCGCCCCGATCGCGCGCCCGCGGCCGGCGCGGCCGACGAGCGAGCGCCGGCTCGACCGCTGGCTCGCCCCGGTGCGCGACCGCCGGACCTGGCGCGACCTCGGCTACATGCTGCTGCTCGGGCCGGTCGGGATCATCGCCGGGTCGGTCGCGATCGCGCTCTGGTCGGCGGCGTTCGCGGCGCTGCTGGCGCCGGTGGTCGCGTCCGGAGCGCCGGCCGGCTCGGTGCTCGGCGATCTCGACGGCGCGGCCACGATCGCCGTCGCGCTGGCGAGCATCCCGATCGCGGCGCTCGCCGCGATCGTCACGCGCGCCCTCGCCGCCGGCTGCGCCGCGCTCGCCCAGACCCTGCTCGCCGGCGACGACCGCGCCGTGCTGGAGCAGCGGATCAGCTCGCTCGAGGCGACGCGCTCGGGCGCCGTCGACTCGGCCGACGCGCGGCTGCGCAGGATCGAGCGCGACCTGCACGACGGCGCACAGCACCGGCTCGCGTACATCGCGATGGAGCTCGGCCGGGCGCGCTCGAAGCTCGCGACCGATCCGGAGTCCGTAGACGCCCTGCTGGCCAGCGCGCACGACGAGTCCAAGGTCGCGATGCGCGAACTGCGCGACCTCGTGCGCGGCATCCACCCGTCCGTGCTCAGCGACCGCGGCCTCGACGCCGCGCTCTCCGGGCTGGCGGAGCGCGCGAGCGTGCCCGTCGAGATCCGCGGCGGCGTCTCCGACCGGCTCCCGCCCGCGATCGAGACCGCCGCGTACTACGTCGTCGCGGAGACGCTCACGAACGTCGGCCGTCACTCGGGCGCCACGAACGCTCACGTCGAGCTGCGGCGCGAGGACGACGAGCTGGTGCTCGCGATCGGCGACGACGGCCACGGCGGCGCGCGTCGCGTCCCCGGGTCGGGGCTCGAGGGCCTCGCCCAGCGCGTCGAGGCGCTCGACGGCACGCTCGCGGTCGACAGCCCTGCCGGTGGCCCCACCACGATCGTCGCGCGGTTGCCATGCGCGTCGTGATCGCGGAGGACCTCGTGCTGCTGCGGGAGGGGCTGGCGTCGCTGCTCGCCGACAACGGGCACGAGGTCGTCGCCGGCGTCGGCGACGGCGACGCGCTGCTTGCCGCGCTCGAGCAGCATGACCCCGACCTGGCGATCGTCGACGTGCGGATGCCGCCGACGCAGACCGACGAGGGTGTCCGCGCCGCCGTCGAGGCGCGCCGCCGGCGGCCCGACTGCGCGATCCTGATCCTCAGCCAGTACGTCGAGGAGCGCTACGCGTCCGACCTGCTGTCGAGCGGCGCGCGCGGCGTCGGCTACCTGCTCAAGGACCGCGTCGCCGACGTGCAGGAGTTCGTCGCGGCCGCCGCGCGCGTCGCCGCGGGCGGGACCGTGATCGACCCGGAGGTCGTCGCGCAGCTGATCGGCCGCGTGCAGCGCCCGATCGACGCGCTCACGCCGCGCGAGGCCGAGGTGCTGTCGCTGATGGCCCAGGGACACTCCAACTCGGCGATCGTCGAGCAGCTCGAGATCAGCCAGAGCGCCGTCGAGAAGCACGTGCGCAAGGTCTTCACCAAGCTCGGCCTGCCCGAGACCGACCAGCACCACCGCCGCGTCCTCGCCGTCCTGACCTACCTAGGCGTCTGATGTCCACGGTCGCACAGCCCGCTCCCGCTACCGCGCGCCGCACGCCGCGGCCGGTCCGGCTCGCGCTGCTCGTCGTCGCGGCTCTCGTCGCCTTGTTCATGGTCGCGGCGGGCACGATCAGCATCCTCAACCTGGCCGCGCACCACACGACGACGGAGCGCGCGAGCTACGACGGGGTCCGCGCGCTCGTGATCGACGACGCGAGCGACGTCCGCCTGACGGGGGCGCCGGCCGGAGCCCCGCTGGAGCTGGTGGCGCACGTGACCGAGGGCCTGCGCACGCCGGGGCGGTCGGTCCAGCGCGGGGCATCCGGCACGCTGCGGCTCTCCTCTTCCTGCCCGTCGTTCTTCGGCGGCCAGTGCGACGTCGACTACGAGATCCGCGTTCCCTCCGACACGCTCGTGCGCGCGCAGGCGGCGGACGGCGACATCACGGCCGACGATCTCGTCAGCACGGAGCCGATCGAACTGAAGTCGTCGGCGGGGGACGTGACAGCGACGAACGTGAGCGCGCCGGTCGTGCGCCTGTCCAGCAGCGCCGGCGACGTCGACGCGCGCGGGGTCAGCGCCGACCGCGTCGAGGCCGACTCGTCCGCCGGCGACGTGCTCGTCGGGCTCGCGACCTCCGCCGAGCGGCTGGTCGCGGACAGCGGCGCCGGCGACGTCGACGTGCTCGTGCCCGACGCGGTCTACCGCGTCGAGGCGACCAGCTCGGGCGGCGACGTCGACGCGAGCGACATCCGCACCGACCCGAACGCGCACCGCACGATCAGCGCCCGGTCGAGCGCGGGCGACGTGACCGTCGCCGCGCGCCCCTGAGCCGTCCCGGATACTCACGGCGATGCGTCCGCTCGCCGTTTTCGCCGCCGGCGCGCTCGCCGGCCTCCTCGGCGCGGGCTGCGGCGACGATCGCGACCCGCCGCGGGCCGCCCCGACGGCCACGGCCGCGCCCTCGGAGCCGCCGGCCGCAACGCCGGCCGACCCGCCCCGCCGCCGCGCCGTCCGGCTCACGGTCGCGATGGGCGGCGACCTGCTGCCGCACATGCCGGTCGTCGAGCGCGCCCGCGCGCTCGCCGGCGGCGGGTCGGACTACGACTTCGCGCCGCTGCTGCGCAAACTGCGCCCGCTGGTGCGCGGGGCGGACCTGGCGCTGTGCCACGTCGAGACGCCGCTCGTGCCGGGGCCGCCCGCCGGCTACCCGGTGTTCCGCACGCCCCCGGCGCTGGCGCGTGCGATCCGGGCGACCGGCTGGGACGCCTGCAGCACCGCCTCCAACCACACGGTCGACGCGGGGCAGGCGGGCGTCGAGAGCACGCTGCGGGCGCTGAACGCGGCCCGCGTCCGTCATGCCGGCTCGTACGCCTCGCCGCGCGCCCGCCGCCGGCCGCTGATCCTGCGGGCGCGCGGCGTGCGGGTCGCGTTCCTCGCCTACACCACCGGCACGAACGGGATCCCGCCGCCGCATCCGTGGTCCGTCAACCTGGCCGATCCGCGGCGCGTGCTGCGCGACGCCCGCCGCGCGCGCCGCGCCGGCGCCCAAGCCGTCGTCGTCAACATGCACTGGGGCACCGAGTTCAGCCACGCTCCCGACGCGCAGCAGCGGCGGCTCGCCGCGCGCCTGATGCGGTCGCGCGCGATCACCGCGCTCGTCGGGCAGCACGCCCACGTGGTGCAGCCGATCCGGCGCGTGCGCGGGCGCTGGGTCGTGTTCGGCGCCGGCAACCTGCTCTCCAACCAGTCGAGCGCCTGCTGCCCGGCCGCGACGCAGGACGGGATGGTGGCGATCCTGCACCTGCGCATCCGCGGGAAGCGGGCGCGCGTCGAGCGGATCCGCTACGCGCCGACCTGGGTCCGCCACCCGGACTTCACGGTCGTGCGCGCCGGGCGCGAGTCGTGGCGCCGGACCGTGCGGACGGTCGGCCGCGGGCGCGGGCTGCGGCCCGTGCCGGCGCGGCCGCCGCGCTGACCGGCTCGGAGGGCCCTGACGAGGACGGAGCGCGAGCGAACGGCGGCTTTGAGCGGATCGGGTGGGCTCGGGCGGACGCCGGTCAACGCAGGTCGGCCGCGGTTTGACGGGCGCGACCGGCGTTGACGGCGACTACCGCCGTCAACGCTGGTCGGACTGCGGATTCGCGTGGGCGACCGGCGTTGACGCGCCGGTCAACGCCGCAACCGCGCGTCCTGCAGGGCGGCGTGCAGCGTTGACGGCGTCATCCGACGTCAACGCCGCACGCCCGCCTCACCCGGCACCCCCGTGTAGCGTTCACGCGCCTGCCACCGTGCACGCCGCCCGCGCTGACGGCCTACGGCGCGATCGCGACCATCCGCTCGATCGGCAGCCGCGCGCGCTCGGCGATCGCGGCCGGCACCTTGACGACCGGCTTGCCGTCGCGCAGCGCGTTGCGGACCTTCGGCAGCGTGATCATCTTCATGTAGCGGCAGCTCGCCGCCTCGTTGGCCGCGACGAAGTCGACGTCCGGAGCCGCCATCCGCAGCGGGTGCAGCATCCCTACCTCGGTCGCCATGATCGCGGTCGTGCCGGGCTGCGCGTGCCGCGCGTAGTCGAGCATCCCGCCGGTCGAGAGCATGTGCACGCCCTCCGGCGCCACGTCGCCGGCGGCGACGTACTCCATCACCGACGTCGAGCAGCCGCACTCAGGGTGGATCAGGAAGTCGGCGCCGGGGTGCGCCGCGCGCATCTCCGAGATGTCGCGCGGACGGATCCCCGCATGCACGTGGCACTCGCCGTCCCAGACGTGCATCGTGCGGCCGGTCATCTTCTCGACGTAGGCGCCGAGGAACATGTCCGGGCCGAACAGGATCTCGGTGTCGTCGCCGTGCTCGCGGTAGATGTGCTCGACGACCGCGACGGCGTTCGAGGACGTCACGCAGTAGTCGGTCTCCGCCTTGACCGCGGCGGTCGTGTTCACGTACATCACGACGACCGCGCCGGGGTGCTTGGCCTTCCACGCGCGCAGCTGCTCGGCGGTGATCGAGTCCGCGAGCGAGCAGCCGGCGTCGAGGTCGGGCAGCAGCACGGTCTTGTCCGGCGACAGGATCGAGGCCGTCTCGGCCATGAAGTGCACGCCGCAGAACGCGATCACGTCGTCCTGCGTGGCGGCCGCCCTGACCGACAGGCCGAGCGAGTCGCCGACGTAGTCGGCCACGTCCTGGATCTCGGGCAGCTGGTAGTTGTGCGCGAGGATCACCGCGCCGCGCTCGGCGGCGAGTGCGCGCACCTCGGCCTGCATGGCCGGGATGTTGTCGAGCTGGAGCAGGGTCATGTGGGGATCTCGAGGAGTAGGGAGAGGTCGAGGTTGGGCGCGGAGTGGGTCAGGGCGCCCATCGAGACGTAGTCTAGACCATTTATGGTCGAATAGACAACAACTGTTTCGGGAGTCACCCCGCCGGACGCCTCGAGCTCGGCGCGGCCGGCCACGCGGGCGACCGCGGCGGCGACCTGCTCGGGCGTCATGTTGTCGAGCAGCAGCCGCGTCGCGCCGGCCGCGAGCGTAGCGTCGATCTCGGCGCCGTCGCGCACCTCGACCGCCAGCGGCAGGTCGGGTCGCGCGGCGCGGGCGCGCTCGACGGCGGCGCCGACGCCGCCCGCGAGCGCGGCGTGGTTCTCCTTGATCAGGATGAAGTCGTACAGGCCGGCGCGGTGGTTGAAGCCGCCGCCGTCGACCACGGCGCGCTTCTCCAGCGCCCGCAGTCCGGGCGTGGTCTTGCGCGTGTCGAGCAGCCGCGCGGTGCCGCCGGCGGCCTCGATCGCCCGTACGACTGTCGCCGTGACCGTCGCGACGCCGGACAGCCGCCCGAGGAAGTTCAGCGCGGTGCGCTCGGCCGTCAGCAGCGCGCGCGCCGAGCCCTCGATGCGCAGAACGGGCGCGGGCGGCTCGCGCCACTCGCCCTCGGGACCGAGCCGCTCGACCGCCGCCTCCGGATCGAGCCGCAGGAAGACCGCCTCGGCGATCGCGAGGCCCGAGATCACGCCGGCCGCCTTCTGGGTGACCGTCGCGACGGCGCGCGCGTCCGCCGGCACGGTCGCCTCCGCTGTCGCGTCGCCCGTGCCGACGTCCTCGGCGAGGGCGCGGTCGATCAGCTCGAGGTCGACGTCGGCAAGATTTATGGTCATCGCGACCACATGGTAGTCGAGCGACCGCCGCGGGTAGCGGAAGGGCATGCCGACCGAGCCGAGTCCAATCACCCTCTTCCAGGTCGTCCAGCGCGCGGTCGAGGTCTGCGACCCGGACGGCGCCGACGAGGGGTCGATCGAGATGCTGCGCCGGTTCGAGGACGCAGACGAGCCGGTGACCGCCGTCGCCGACGTCGAGCAGCGGCTCGCCGAGGCCGCCGGCGCAATCGACCCGCAGCAGGAGGACCCCGTCGTGCAGATGATCGCCGCGACCGCGACCTACCTCGCGTTCCGCCGCGACGAGCTCGACGAGGACCCTGACACGCTGCTGCGGCTCGCCGCCCGCGCCGAGTACGACGGCCACCCGCCCGAGCCGGTGGCGAGCTGGCTCAGCGACGTCGGCGTCGACGTCTGATCGCCGCTCCGGGCGGTCCCTCTACCGTGCCGTCACGATCGCGATCACCGCGAGCGCGAGGCAGACGGCGGCGACGCCGGGGAGGCCGGTGAAGATCGCGGCGATCGCCAGCAGCGGGATCGAGATAGCCATCGAGCCCAGCACCATCTCCTTCTGGTGATCGCGCTTGCGCTTGAGCGCGCGCTCGCCCTCGTCGGCGCGATCCGCGAGCCGGCGCTCGATCCGCTCGACGAACGCGTCGATCACGGCCGGCTCGAGCTCGTCGCCGAGCTCCTTGCGGGCCTCGACGACGGCATGGAGCTCTTCCTTCGGCACGACGTGTTCGGTCACGCCGTGATTGTGCTGGCTCGCGGCGGGCCGCGCAAGCCGGCGACGGCCGGCGGCGCCGCTCGGCGCGCGTGCGCGTCCGCGCGTCGACGGCTCACCTCCGCTGGTCGATGTGCTCTTCCGCACGAGCGGGCAGGGTGGGACGGTGGACGACATGGAGTGGCTCACCGAGTCGCCGCCGCCGTCATGGCAGGAAGCCCCGCAGTGAGTCGAGCAGCGCTTCCGGCGCCTCCTCCGGGACGAAGTGGCCCGACGGCAGCGGGCCGCCTTGGACGGCGCCAGCCCAGCGCCGCCAGACGGGCAGCGGACCGTCCGCCATCGAGCCTTCCTCCGCTCCCCAGTGGACGAGGACGGGACAGCGGATCGCGTGCCCGCACAGGCGATCCTCGGCATCGATCACGCGGTCGATGTGGAAGGCCGCCCGGAAGTCGGCGCACATGCCCGCGATCGCCTCGGCGGAGAAGGCGCGGAGGTAGCGCTCGACGGCCGGGGACGAGATCGCGCCGGGGTTAGCGGCCCACGACTCCAGCGTGTGGCGGAGGAAGTACTCCGCGCTGGCGCCGATCAGGCGCTCCGCGAACGGCGCCGGCTGGGCCAGGAGGAACCACGGGTAGTAGTCGAGCGAGACGTCGGCCGCCATCCGCTCGAACTGATCGACGGTCGGGACGATGTTGAGCACGCCGAGGCGCTCGACCGCACCGGGATGGTCGAGCGCCATGCGGTACGCGACGCGGCCGCCACGGTCGTGGCCGACGACAGAGAAGCGCTCGAACCCGAGCCGCGCCAGCAGCTCGACGAGCTCGGCCGCCATCTCGCGCTTGCTGTAACCCTCGCCCAGCGGGCCCCCGGGCGCGGAGCGGCTCTCCCCGCAGCCCTTGAGGTCGCAGACGACGACGGTGTTCCGCGCGCTGAGCGCCGGTGCGACGCGATGCCAGCAGTAATGCGTCTGCGGGAAGCCGTGCAGGAGCAGGACGGCCGGTCCGCTGCCGGCCACTCCCGGCCTGTAGGCCGTCGGCCCGACTTCCACGGTCGTGTAGTCGAAGCCCGCGATCCCAAGCTCGCCCGCGGTCGTCACGGCGCGAGGATACGCTCAGGCGCCCGCGCTTGACGCGCGCGGCCGCCGGAGAGACTCGCGCGTGCAGGAGGCGCGCAGATGAGCAAGACCAGGCACGGTTGGGCAGGACCGTCGTTCGAGAAGAAGCTCAGCATCGTCGTCGTCCCCATCCTGGTGGCGGTGATCGGCGCGGGCGTGCCGCTGCTCGCCGGGCGCGACGGCGGGAGCACCACGACGCCGACGGTCGTCGTCAAGTCGGAGAAGGACGACGTTCCGCAGTTCAAGGGCGTGGCGGGCCATCTCGAGGAGTCGCGCGCGGTGCTCGACTTCCTGGACCAGAACGACGGCGAGCCCGTCCGGCTGGAGCTCGGCTACCCCGACGTCGCGGCCGGCGACTTCATCGTCGAAAACGTCACCCGGGCCGATGGGAAGACGGTGCAGATGGTGACTTACGTCCAGCTTTCACCGAATGCGATCCCGGGCTCATGCCCGGTGAGCAGCCGGCGTTCGTGAAGGGCTGCGTGGCGACCTCGCTCGAGTTGATCGGCCCCGCGACGGAAGAGTCGAGCGGCTTCATGGCGCACGGCGTCCCCATGACCAAGGGCTATTTCGCCGTCGATGTCACGGGCGGGCTGCACATGGGAGTCTCGCCGATCAGACCCAAGCCGCTCACGTTCGAGCAGGCGAAAGACACCTAGCTCTGACCTAGCGGGCGCTTGCCATCAGGTAGGCGTGCACGAAGCCGTCGAGCTCGCCGTCGAGCACGGCGTTCGCGTTGCCGACCTCGAAGTCGGTGCGGTGGTCCTTGACCATCGTGTACGGGTGCAGGACGTAGGAGCGGATCTGCGATCCGAAGTTGACGTCCTGCGCCTCGCCGCGCTCGCGCGCGATCTCCTCCTTGCGTCGCCGCTCCTCGGCCTCGACCAGCTTCGAGCGCAGCATCGCCATCGCGGTCGCGCGGTTCGAGGACTGCGAGCGCTCGTTCTGGCACTGGACGACGATGCCCGTCGGCTTGTGCGTGATGCGGACCGCGGAGTCGGTCTTGTTGACGTGCTGGCCGCCGGCGCCCGAGGCGCGGTAGGTGTCGATCTGGAGGTCGTCGTCGTCGATCTCGAGCTCGCCCGCCTCCTCGACGACGGGCGCGACCTCGACGCCCGCGAACGACGTCTGGCGCCGGTTCGCGGAGTCGAACGGGGAGAGCCGCACGAGCCGGTGGACGCCCTTCTCGGCTGAGTAGAGGCCGTACGCGTTCTCGCCCTCGGCCCGGAACGTCGCCGACTTGATCCCGGCCTCCTCCCCCGGGCTGACGTCGAGCAGCTCGACCTTGAAGCCGCGCCGCTCCGCCCAGCGCATCAACATCCGCAGCACCATCTCGGCCCAATCCTGGGCGTCGGTGCCGCCGGCGCCCGCGTTGACCGTCACGAGCGCGTCGCCGGAGTCGTAGGGGCCCGTGAACAGGCGCTCCTCCTCCAGCGTCGCCAGGCGCTCCTCGACGGACGCGAGCGTCTCGTCGACCTCGGCCGCAAACTCCGGATCCTCCTCGGCCAGCTCGACGAGGCCGTCCAGGTCGCCGGCGTCGGCCTCGAGCTTCCGGTACATCTCGAGCCGGCGCTGCACGCGCGCGTACTCGGCGTTCATCTTGGCGGCCGCCTCGGGGTCGTCCCAGAAGCCGCTCACCCCCATCCGGGCCTCGAGCTCGGCCGCCCGCTCCTTCAGCGCAGCGAGGTCAAAGGTAGTCCGAGAGCAGGGACATCTGCTCGCGGATGGCGGCGAGGCGCTGAGGGATCGGCTGGGTCTGCGGGCTCGCCATCGTGGTGTTGAGGCTAGCGCGTCACGGCGGCCATGAGTCAGAGCGTCCGCCGGAGCGCGGTCGCGAACGCCTGCGGGGCGTCCAGCGGCGCGAAGTGGCCGGCGTCCGGCGCCGCGGTGACCGTGACGCTGGCGAAGTACGCGGCGAGCCGGTCGCCCCACGCGCGCGGGACGAGCGGGTCGTGCTCGGGCCAGAGGACCTGCGTCGGCTGCGCGATGCGGTCCGCGCGCTCCGCGAGGCTGGTGGCGACCGTGCCCGATCCGCCGCGGTACCAGCCGAGCGACGCGGTCAGCGCTCCCGGCTCCGCATAGCGCTCGACGAGCCGGTCGAGGTCGGGCTCGGCGAGCTCGAACGCCGGGCCGGACCAGTGGCTCCAGAAGTGACCAGGTAGGCGCGAACCGCGTCCGGCCTGCCGTCCAGCAGCCCATCGGCGAGCTCGAGCTGGTGGAACGCCTGGTACCAGAACTCGCGCTGCGCGTCGGCCGTCAGGACCCGCTCGCCGGCGCCGGGCAGCGGCGGGGCGCTGGTCGAGCTCAGGCGACCGCCGGCCGCGTGCGCCGGCCGAGCGGGTCGCAGAGATCCGGCCGCGCCGGGTCGTCGAGCCCGCGGCGCAGCGCGGCGAACGCCGTCGTTCCGAGCAACAGCGGGAGCCAGAACAGGATCACGCGGTAGGCGAGCACTGCCGCCGCGGTCGCCGCGGCCGGCAGGCCGTACACGATCAGCGTGCCGATCAGCCCGCCCTCGATGCCGCCGACGCCGCCCGGGATCGGCAGCAGGCCGCCCAACTGCCCGATCAGGTAGCCCATCAGCACGAGCGTGATCGCGGGCGACTCGCCGAACGCCCTGTAGCACGCCCACAGCACGGCGTTGTCGAACGCCCAGTAGCCGAGCGAGCCGGCGATGACGCGCCAGTCGCGGCGGCGCAGGACGCGACCCGCCTCGCGTACGCCGTCGCCGAGCGCGTCCGCCGCGAACGCGAGCCAGCGCCGCGGGCCGTGCTGCTTCTCACCCAGGCGCGCCGGGCGGCGAGCGGCGAGCATGCCCACCATGGGCACGGCCGCGATGACGGTGAGCGCCAGCGCGGCGGGGAGGATCGTCAGCAGCGGGGACGTTTCCGGCCCGGCGCCGAGCCACATCGCGACCCCGATGACCGCGACCGCGGCGAAGTTGGCGGCGCTCTTGAGCACGAAGAACGCGACCGTCCGGCGCGCGATGTCCTCCGCCGGCATGCCGCCCTTGCGCAGCGCCCAGGCGCCGAGAGCGAGCCCTCCCGCGCCGCTCGCCGGCACCAGCGACCCGGCCGCGAGCTCGGACATCGCGAGCTCGTAGCTCGTCCGCCACGACATGTGGCGGCAGAAGATCGGCCGGAACATCAGGACGTAGGAGAAGCACGACAGCAGCTCGAGCGCGACGGCGAGCGCGAGCCAGCCGGGCCGCGCCTCCCCGAGCCGGTCGCGCACCTCGCCGAGCCCGGGAGCGAGCAGCGCGACGAGGCCGACGACGGCGAGCAGCGCGAAGACCACGAGCAGCCGCCGCCGCAGCCGCCGGCCAGCGAGCTCGCCCGGCAGCGGCTCCGGCGGCGGGA